>Ga0111539_10003837_pt1 | contig 19788 bp, 6 predicted proteins | sample RhiMethybrSRZTD1_FD_79667 | JGI IMG/M metagenome (GOLD analysis project Ga0111539, IMG submission 79667) | Populus rhizosphere microbial communities from Tennessee, USA - Rhizosphere MetaG P. TD hybrid SRZTD1 (version 2) (version 2) | ecosystem: Host-associated > Plants > Roots > Rhizosphere >... | reverse complement strand
CGTGTTTCCGGCGTCGCGTTCGCTGGCGCTCGCGTCGCCGACCGACATGCTGACCAACCGCGCCTCGACGCTGTTGCAGTGGGTGGAGTCGCGCCCGGAGGCCGCGCTCCGGACGCTACGCGCGCCGCGCCCGCTGCAGCAGCACGGAATCGGCCACGCTCAGCACGGCGGCCGCGAACAGCAGCCACATGCCGACGCGTGGCTCCACGGTGGCGATGGCGCCGAGCTTGCTGACCACGACGAAGATCGCCAGCACGAACACGTCGACCATCGACCACTTGTCGATGGCGCGCAGCAGCACGATCGCGCGCGAATCGGTGCCGCGCAACAGGCGCAGGGCTACGAGGCCGACGAACCGCGCGGTCGGCACGATCAGCACGAACACGACCAGCGCAATCGCCAGCGGAAGCTCGCCGCGCGCGAACAACTGCGTGGTGCCGTCGAGCAGCGAGAACTGGTTCTCCCAGAACCAGCACTTCTCGACCTCGATCAGCGGCAGCGACAGGCCGGCGCCGTAGAGGACCGCGCACGGTACGGTCAACCACAGGCCGGTCGTCGGCAGGTGGTGCTCTGCCTTCTCGCGCGTGCGTACGAGCGGCTGCAACAGGAACGTGCCGATCAGCGACAGCACGATGGCAGCAAGGTAGAGCCAGACGCCAGGCTCGGCTCGTGCCTCGGTCAGGATGCCAAGCTGCACCGTGCCGACCAGCACGGCGATCACGAACGCGTCGAGCAGCGACCACTTGCCGAGCAGCTCGAGCCAGCGCACGAGCTCGGCGCGCCGCCGCCCGTCGATGCGCGCGAACCACAGCACGCCGATCGTGAGCATCTTGGCGGCCGGGAACAGCACTGAGAACGACAGCAGCAGCAGGCCGAGCAGGAGGTTGCCGGACTCGAAGAACGCCTGGATGCCGGTCAGCACCGAGAAGGTGTCGTCGGCAAACAGGTTCTCGAACGTCAGCGCCGGCACCAGCACGCCGAATGCGAGCAGGACCAACGCGAGCAGCGCCAGCGTGGGGATGTCCCACCGGCCTCTGTGCTGGTCGAACAGCCGCTGCGGCCCTGGCGACGTTTCGCACGTCCTGTCCGAGAACTGCGGCGACACGGTTCGTACAGTCTACCGCACAGATAGCGCCGCACGCTGCGCAGCGAAGCGCCCACGGCCGCCCCATCGCGATCAGCACGCAGTGCGCGCGACGGCCAGCAGCGGCGCCGTGGCGCTGATCCTGCTGATCATGTTGGGCTTTCTGTCGATGCGCTGGGGCAGGTTGTTCTGGGCCCGCAGGTCGCTCTACCGTAGGCATCGACCATGACAATCTCCTCCTCTGTTCTCTCCGCGATCGGCAGCACACCCGTCGTGCGACTGGGCAAGGTCGTGCCGGCCGGCGCGGCAGACGTGCTGGTCAAACTCGAGTTCTACAATCCGACCGGTTCCTACAAGGACCGCATGGCGCTCGCGATGATCGAAGGTGCCGAGAAGCGCGGCGTGCTGAAGCCGGGCATGCGCGTGGTGGAGTTCACCGGCGGCAGCACCGGGTCGTCGCTGGCGATGGTGTGCAGCGCGAAAGGCTACCGCTGCCTTCTGCTGTCGTCCGACGCCTTCGCCGAGGAGAAGCTGCGGACCATGCGGGCGCTGGGCGCAGAGCTCCGGATCGTGCCGAGCGAGGGCGGCAAGGTGACGCCCACGCTCTTCGAACGATTCAGGGCGCAGATTGCGGTGCTTGCGGCTGAGCCCGGCACGTTCTGGACCGATCAGTTCAACAACGCTGACGCGCTCGATGGCTACGCGGGGATTGGCGCCGAGCTGCTGGAGCAGACGGGCGGCCGCCTCGATGCGTACTGCGGCGCAGTCGGGACGGGCGGCATGCTCGCGGGCGTCATCCGCGCGCTGCGTCGAGGAGGCAGCCGTGCGCGGATCGTCGCGCTGGAACCGGAGTCGTCGCCGGCCATGACGGAAGGCCGCGCCGGCGCGCATCGCGTGGAGGGCATCGCCACCGGTCGCGTTCCTCCGCACATGGCGGGGAAGCCGTACGACGAGGCGCGCGCCGTTTCTGAAGACGACGCGCGGGCGATGGCGCGACAGCTGGCGCGCGAGGAAGGCTTGCTCGTGGGCACGTCCAGTGCGTTGAACATCCTGGCGGCGATTGGCCTCGCGCGTGAGCTCGGCGCGGGGAAGGCAGTGGCGACTGTCGCGGTGGATACGGGCCTGAAGTACCTCGCGGGCGACTTGTTCGAGGGTTGACTTCCGGAGCGCGCGAGGCCCTGCGCGGCGCTGTTGTCAGGAACGGCGACGAACACGCCGGTGAGCGCGATCAAGTGGCCGCGCCCCAGAGGCCCTTCTTCCCGCGCGTTACTTCTCGAACTCTGGTGGCAGACGCAGGTCGAGGGTCGTCGTCTGGTTCGCGACGATCGTCGCCGTGCCGATCGGGACCCAGAACGCGTCGATGCGCTGGCCCACCTCCTGCTGCGCGGTGAAGGACAGCAGGCGTCTCGGCAGCACGTGGAGTGCTATGTTCTCGGCGGGCAGCGGGCTTTCGATCATGCCGTTCGCGTCGGTTGGCAGCAGCAAGTTGCGATTCTGCGCGCCTGCGCCCGTGACGCGCACGCGCACGCCTCCTACCGCAGCACCGCTCGCGTCGCGCAGCGTCAGCTTCAGCGCGCCGGCCCAGACGTGGAACGCCTGTTCCGTCGTCTGTCCGACCACCACGGTCGCGGACTCCGCGGACGGCAAGAACACTTCCATGTAGTTGCCGCGCCTCTTGCAACGCTCCTTGATCATCGCACCGTAGGTTCCCGCCGGCGCCTGCAGCGTGAAGCGACCCTCGGCGTCGGTCTTCGCACTCAGGTCGGCGAACGGCGCGCCGCCTGCGATGCTGCGGAACTGGAACTCCGTGCGCAGAACGGGCGCGCCGTTCTTGTGCAGCACGCCGCGCAGCGTGCCCGGCAGCACCCACGACACGTCGGCGTCGAACTGCGTCGTCTGGCCCGCGACCAGCGTCACCTCGCCGTATCGCAGCGGCGGGTCGAAGAACGAGTAGACGATCCAACGGCCGGGCTCGAGACCGTCGATGTCGAACGCGCCGTCGTCCGCGATCCAGTAGCCCTCATACCCGGTCGCCGGCTGCCTGCGCGGGCGCGGCGTCGCGTCGTCGGTCAGCCGGAGCGCGACTCGGGCGCCGTTCAGGCGCTTCAGCTCCGCGACTGCCGCCGGCGGACCGATGCGCCCGCGCAGGCGCGCACCCTTCGCCACGCGCACGACGAGCGGCGACGGCTCGTCGAGGCGCACGCCGCCGATGCGCACCTCGACGCAGCCGGGGCAGAGCACGCAGAGGCCGAGCGGTTGCTGGCGCGGGCCGGTGACGACGAGCGTGCCGTCGGCGCTCGTCGTGCCCTCGCTGAGCAGCAGCGCGCGGTTGGGCAGGATAATGTCGTAGAACAGACGCCCCATCGGCAGGACCCACGTGTGCCGGTCGAGCACACCGACGAACTGCAGACACACCTGAACCCCAGCGCCGCGCACCGGCCCGTCATCGGTATCGACGACGCGCACCGTGCGCTGCACGTCGGCGCGCGCGACGGCGTCGACGCGCATCGTGTCGTTCGTGGTCTTGTCGACCGGCACGAGGATCGGCGCGAGCTGCATGGTGGTCGGGAACTCGATCAGCACCACCCACTTGCCGACGCCCACACCGGGCACCGGCGCGAAGCCGTTCGCGAACGGAGGGCTCGCGCGCACGCGGTCGTCGTCCGATCTGTAGCTTGTCACAGGCACGACACGCACCGTGAAGGCCGTGATCGGGCGCTGCTGCTCGTCGCTGACGTGGACCTCGAGCCCCCCGGTCGCACGCATCGCCACCACGACGTCGTGGCTGCCCCACGCGATCGCCTGCTCGGAACGGGCGTCCTCGTACAGGCTGTGGTGGCTCGCGGTCAACACCACGCTACCCAACGGGTCCGCGGATAGCTGCTTCAGCGTGAACGTGCCGTCGCGTCCCGTGTGGGTGATGGCCACCCGGCCCGTTATCTGCTCGTGGCCCATGACCCGCACCCGGGGGATCGGTTGCCCTGCCTCGTCGACGATGCGTCCGGTGATCGTTGGCAGGCTGTTCCCGGCCAGCACGAGCACGAGCTCTTCGACCGGCCGGTCGCGGGACAACGTGACTTCCTTGTCGAGATACTGGTCTCCGCACGAGGCCTGCACGCGATACCGACCGGCCGGCAAGGCACCCTCGCAGCGGAACGATCCGTCGCGCTCACTGGTCGCACCCGTGGATCGGAACGACGGCGTCTCGCGGTCACCGCTCGAGCCGACGTTGACGTTGATCCGCGCGCCCGCGACGGGATCGCCGCCTTCGTAGACGACGCGACCCTGCACGCGGATGCCGGGCACCATCACGACGTCGCCGACGTCGAGCACACGCCCTTCGGCCAGTGAAGGCCACAGCGCGCGCATCCTCGCGAGGTCGTCGCGGTGCAGCTCGATCGCGAACTGGAACGGCGGCGGCGGCCAGAACGTGAACGCGAACACACCGTCGGCGCCGGTCGATGACGCGGGCGGATCCGTCCACTGCGGCCCCGGATGGTCGCGCAGCCACGCGGTTTCACGCTCCTGGCTGTGGATCCAGCCCCGCAGCAGCACCTTGCACCCCGCGACCGGATCACCGTTCTCGTCGACGCAACGGCCGCGGATCGTCGCGAGCTTCGGGTCGGAGGCTGTTGCTGCCGGCGTGGCCTCGGTGCGCTGTGCTGGTAACGCTTCCCCGGCCAACGTCGTGTCCGAGCGCTGCGCGTCGAGCTCCGCGGCCGCGGGGACGACGTGGTCCGCGGTGGCCCGCGTCGACGCATCCGACGCCGGCATCGCCGCATCAGGCCAACAGAAGAACGCGACCGCCGCGGCCGCCGCGATCGCTCCCGTCACCTTCGTCCACGTCGCCATCAGCACTCCTCCTGTCGCGAGCGCGAGCGCTCCGTCGTTGAACGCGAATGCGGCGGCGAAGCCCGCGCGCCAGTCGGCGCCTTCGCGTTCGCCGAGCCGCGCGCGCAGCATGCCGAGACCGCGTTGGAGCCGGCTCTTCACGGTCGCGACCGGCACGCCGCTCGCCGCTGCGATCTCACGCGGCGCCTTGCCCTCGAAGTAGCGCTGCCAGATCGCGTCGCGATACCCGACGTCGAGCGCCGCGAGCGCGCGCATCAACCGCTGCACGAGCTCCTCGCGTTCGAGCACGACGGCGTGATCCTCGACCGTCGTTCCGCGCGCGGTCGCGACGATCGCTTCGCGCTGCTGCCGCCGCGCCTCCGCCCGGCGCAGGCGCCGTGCGGCGTTGCGGACAACCGACGCGAGCCATGCGGCGCTGCTCGCGACGCGCCACGGCACAGCTGTCGCGGCCCGCACCCACGACTCCTGCAGCACGTCATCGACTGACGCCGCATCGTGCACGAGCGCCCACGCGAGCCGGCGCAGCGGTGCACCGTGCCGGCGCAGCTCGAACTCGACGTCGAAGGGCAACGACTCCATCGCGGGTCTCCGAAAGTCTGATCCCGCGGCGGGCGATTCGGATGCAGGTAGGAGAACCAACCACCTCTCGGACCACCCGAGAAGCCCCGCCATCGTCCGCAGCGCACGCGACCGCGGCAAGGGAGCCACAGGCACGTCCAGCAGAGGTGAGCTCGGGCGTCCTCCGCAGTCTCGAGCTGCGCGCGGCTCGTCCTTGCCAACGCGCATGGCCACGCGCTGCTGCGGTGCCAGTTCCGCTGCGATCCGCGCTGCTGGGGTTCGCCCTCCATGCGCAGGCGGCGGCAATGCGACGCCGGGCCCGCTGCCCGGCGTGTTGCGCCTCAGCGAGCGGCTGACGCTGCGCGTAGGCGATTGATCTCGTGTGGCGGGCCGGGGCTGAGCAAAGGCGTCCGACCTCCCGGTCGCTGTTGCGAGAGCCGCTTGCAGGTCGAACCGCAGTCGTGCACGCTGCCGCGGCCCTCGTGATCTCCGATGCGGCGACGGCAGTGATCGGGAACTGAACGCGGTTGCGGGGCTGGACGCGTCCGCGAGCGCGCGATCTCATGCTGCGCATGGCCCGTGGTGCCCGGAGACAGTGGCCCTGGTTGGCGTGCGCGTCGGTGATCGCTGCGCTGCTGTGGCTCGTGCTCGCCAATGACGGCGGCACGCCGGCGACGGCACCGAGGACGACGGAGGCGACGGAGCCCGAACGGGAAGAGGTGAAGGCTGCTGCTGCATCACCCGAGCTGGTCCGGCAGGAAGTGGCCGAGCCGCCGCCGGCGCGGGCAAAGCGGCTCGCGGGGCGCGTGGTGCACGGCGAGACGGGTGCGGCTCTGCCCGGTGCGGCCCTGGTGGTGCACGATTGCGAGACGAGTGTGGCCTCGGCGCCGCGGCAATGGCGGGGGACGAGCGGCGACGACGGATCGTTCGAGGTCGACGTCGGCGGTGCTGCGACCGTGGACGTCGAGGTGACCCGTGCCGGGTGCGTGCCCTGGCGGCAGCCGTTCCTCCCCGTGCAGCAAGGCCACGTGGTGACGCTCGATCCCGCCCGCCGCCTCGTCGTCACCGTGCTCGTCGACGCGAAGGGCGATCGCTCCGTCCTGGAGCCGGTGGCCCATACTCCGTGCCGCGTCGTGTTCCGCGGCGACAACCAGCAGCGGAAGGTCATCGAGGACCACGTGACCGATGCCCGGGGCGAAGTCGTCGTGGGGTGCCTCGGCGATCTCCACCTCGTCGTCGAGCGCGAAGGTCTGCCGCCGCAGGGCGGCATCTTCGAACTCGAGCCTGGGCAGGAGCGGCTGCAGGTGGTGTTGCGGCCGTTCGGCAGCGTGACGGGCAGGGTGGTGGACGTGCAGTCGGGTCTGCCGCTCGCCGGCGCCACCGTGCGCAAGACCTATCGCGAGGTCGTCGAGGCGGTCGCCGATGCCGACGGCCGCTTCCGCATCCCGCACGAACTGCAGGAGCACGAGGTCTGGCACGTCGATCATCCGGGATACACCAGGAATTACGTGCACGTGCTGCCGCAGCGGAGCGACGGCTTGGAGATCCCCTTGATCGAACTCGCCCGGACCGTGACCCTGTCGGGAACGGTCAAGGGCTTCACCGGGACGATCGCGGTCTCGGCGGTGAGCGAGAAGGCCTGGTACGTGCACAACCGATGGCAGGGCGGCGCGCAGCTCGTAGCCGACGGACCTGTGCGCCTGCCCGATGCGCCTGCTGGCGAGGACATCGCGATCCTCGTACGCGACCGGGCCGGCCGCGTTGCCACGGCACGCGCCAGTGCGGGCGCACCGGGTGCCGTGGTCGACTTCGGCGTGGTCAGTGCGGCCGAGGCGGGATCGCTGCATGGCCGCGTCACTGCCGACGACCTGCAAGGAGCGGTACTGCTGGTGCGCTGCGTGGTGGGGGGCGACCAGCTGGTGCTCCAGGAACGCACCCTGCCGGTGCGGGACGGCGGCTACCGCTTCGAAGGCCTGGTGCCTGGGCGCGTGCGCCTTGGTCTCGTCTGCGGCGACGCGCGCCTGCCGGAGGAGGAGTTCGTCCTGCGCGCCGGTGAAGCGGCGGAACTGGACCTCGATCTCGGCGGCTGGATCCGCGGCGAGGTAGTGGACCAGGCAGGCAAGGGCCAGAGCGACGCCATCGTCGAGTGCGCCGACGAAGCCCGCGGCAGCACGCGCCGGGTCCGCGGCAGGGCGGATCGTCTGGGACGCTTCGCCTTCGCCGGCCTCGCGCGCGAGGCGACCTGGCGCGTACGGATCTGGGGTGCGGATCCCGGCCAGTACGAGCCGGAACGGCTCGACTCGGTGCGCACCGGCGCGGCGGGGCTCCGCTTCACGAAGCTCGGCAAGCGGCTCGAGATCCGCGGCCGCGTCGACGAGGCCCTCCTGGTCCTCGTTCCCTGGGAGCGGCTGCAGGTGCAGGGCCGCGAGGCCGATGGCAGGTACGTGCACGCAGGCGTCCGCCAGGGCGGCGAGTTCGTGCTGGCGACCAGCGGCATGGGGCCCTGCCGCCTCGAGCTGTTCGCCCTGAGTGGGGCCGGCGGCGAACTGAGCAGCCACCCGGTTGCGGAAGCGGCGCCGATCGACAACGTCGTGCCCGGTGAGGGTGAGCCCGTACTTCGGCGGCGTTAGAACGCGCCAGCCTTGTGGTAGTCGAAGAAGGTGTCGACGAAGACGCGCAGCTGTGCTTCGAAGGCGATGCCGAACGACAACAGGAGTACGTGACGCACGACCTGCTCGGCGCCGTCCTGGTGCGCTGCGGGCTTTGCGCCGGGCAGCAGTGCCCCGCCGGCGGGAGCGAGGGACAACATCACGCACGTGCCGCCGCCGGCCTTGGCGATCTGCTCGAAGCACCGTGCTCTCCGGCCCGCGCCGCCGCCACTCTGCGCACCTCGTCACCACGACAGCGATGTGCCTCGCGCTGCCCCACAGTGGCAGGAATCTGCGACCGGCCCCGCTCACACCCCAGCTCTCGCGGGGGATGAGCCCGCAGCGGAACCGGCGGCGGCAAGGGCTCATCGCCTGCAGCGGCCGGCCGCGGCCCGTCGATACGGAACCAGATCTGTTTGGGCACGTCCCTGCGCCGCCATTTCCCGGAGAGAGGTCCGTCGATGCGTCTGATGGTTCCGTCGTTGCTCGTTGGCTTCACGCTGTTCCTCACGCCCCAGGACCCGCAGCAGCCAGCGCGCACGCAGCTCGCGCAGGACGGCGCGGTGGGAGTGGTGCTCGACCGGCAGGGCACGGCGTTGGTGCGACCCGTCGGCCGCGAGCGATGGACGCCGCTCCACGACCGGGCGCGCCTTCAGCCTGGCGACCAGGTGCGGACCGAAGCGCGGGGCGCCAACGCGGTGGAAGTGGAGCTGGTGGGCGGCGGCAGCTTCATCCTCGGCCCCGGCAGCCTGGTCGAGCTGACGACGAGCTCGGCGCTCCGGCTCAACAAGGGTGAAGTCGAGGTGAAGGGCGGCGTGCAGGCGGTGAAGCTGAGCGGCCCCGGCTTCGAGCGCGCGATCGACAAGGCGCTCGTGCTGCGCAGCGACGGCCAGAAGAGCACCGAGCTGAAGCAGGCGCCGGCCTGGCTGCTCGGCTACCGCTCCTCCACGACCGACGAGTGGATGGGTTCGCTGATCGCCCAGGTCGACGGCCGCGACGTGGCGCTGCACGTCGGCTACCACAAGGTGACCGTCGAGGTCCACGACCAGATCGCCCGCACCACGATCGAGGAGTCGTTCGTCAACACGACCGACAGCACTCTCGAGGGACAGTTCTTCTTCCCGCTGCCCGGCGACGCCTCGATCAGCGGTTTCGGCATGTGGATCGGCGACGAACTGGTCGAGGCCGACATCGTCGAGAAGCAGCGCGCGCGCGCCATCTACGAGGACATCCTGCGCAACCGGAAGGACCCGGGCCTGCTCGAGTGGTCGGGCGGCAACATGTTCAAGGCGCGGGTGTTCCCGATCTGGGCACACTCCGAGAAGCGCATCCGGCTCAGCTACACGCAGGTGCTGCCGCTCGAGGGAACGTCGGTCCGCTACCGCTATGCGCTGCGCAGCGAGATGCTGCGCAAGCACCCGCTGCGCGAGCTGTCGATCCAGGTGGTGGCCAGCTCGACGGTGCCGATCGAGAAGGTCGAGTGCAGGAGCCACGAGGCGCGCGTGCGCAAGACCGGGAACTCGGCGTCGGTGGAGTTCACCGCCAGCGAGTTCGCCCCGGATCGCGACTTCGAGGTGCAGATCGGGCTGGGCCGTACGCAGGGCCTCACCGTCGTGCCGCACCGGCGCGGATCCGACGGCTACTTCATGCTGCTGCTGTCGCCGCCCGGCGCCGACGGTGTGCTGCAGCGGCAACTGGTGCCCGAGGGAGCGCCGCTCGACCTCTTGCTGATCGCCGACACGTCGGGGTCCATGGACCCCGACGTGTCGGCGATCAGCAAGAGGTCGAGCGGCGCTCCCTCGGGCACCAGTTGCCGCTGCAGCACACCGTCGGCGCCGGGCGGCGACAGCAGCAGCATGAAGTAGCCGTCGGATCCGCGCCGGTGCGGCACGACGGTGAGGCCCTGCGTACGGCCCAGCCCGATCTGCACCTCGAAGTCGCGATCCGGGGCGAACTCGCTGGCGGTGAACTCCACCGACGCCGAGTTCCCGGTCTTGCGCACGCGCGCCTCGTGGCTCCTGCACTCGACCTTCTCGATCGGCACCGTCGAGCTGGCCACCACCTGGATCGACAGCTCGCGCAGCGGGTGCTTGCGCAGCATCTCGCTGCGCAGCGCATAGCGGTAGCGGACCGACGTTCCCTCGAGCGGCAGCACCTGCGTGTAGCTGAGCCGGATGCGCTTCTCGGAGTGTGCCCAGATCGGGAACACCCGCGCCTTGAACATGTTGCCGCCCGACCACTCGAGCAGGCCCGGGTCCTTCCGGTTGCGCAGGATGTCCTCGTAGATGGCGCGCGCGCGCTGCTTCTCGACGATGTCGGCCTCGACCAGTTCGTCGCCGATCCACATGCCGAAACCGCTGATCGAGGCGTCGCCGGGCAGCGGGAAGAAGAACTGTCCCTCGAGAGTGCTGTCGGTCGTGTTGACGAACGACTCCTCGATCGTGGTGCGGGCGATCTGGTCGTGGACCTCGACGGTCACCTTGTGGTAGCCGACGTGCAGCGCCACGTCGCGGCCGTCGACCTGGGCGATCAGCGAACCCATCCACTCGTCGGTCGTGGAGGAGCGGTAGCCGAGCAGCCAGGCCGGCGCCTGCTTCAGCTCGGTGCTCTTCTGGCCGTCGCTGCGCAGCACGAGCGCCTTGTCGATCGCGCGCTCGAAGCCGGGGCCGCTCAGCTTCACCGCCTGCACGCCGCCCTTCACCTCGACTTCACCCTTGTTGAGCCGGAGCGCCGAGCTCGTCGTCAGCTCGACCAGGCTGCCGGGGCCGAGGATGAAGCTGCCGCCGCCCACCAGCTCCACTTCCACCGCGTTGGCGCCCCGCGCTTCGGTCCGCACCTGGTCGCCAGGCTGAAGGCGCGCCCGGTCGTGGAGCGGCGTCCATCGCTCGCGGCCGACGGGTCGCACCAACGCCGTGCCCTGCCGGTCGAGCACCACTCCCACCGCGCCGTCCTGCGCGAGCTGCGTGCGCGCTGGCTGCTGCGGGTCCTGGGGCGTGAGGAACAGCGTGAAGCCAACGAGCAACGACGGAACCATCAGACGCATCGACGGACCTCTCTCCGGGAAATGGCGGCGCAGGGACGTGCCCAAACAGATCTGGTTCCGTATCGACGGGCCGCGGCCGGCCGCTGCAGGCGATGAGCCCTTGCCGCCGCCGGTTCCGCTGCGGGCTCATCCCCCGCGAGAGCTGGGGTGTGAGCGGGGCCGGTCGCAGATTCCTGCCACTGTGGGGCAGCGCGAGGCACATCGCTGTCGTGGTGACGAGGTGCGCAGAGTGGCGGCGGCGCGGGCCGGAGAGCACGGTGCTTCGAGCAGATCGCCAAGGCCGGCGGCGGCACGTGCGTGATGTTGTCCCTCGCTCCCGCCGGCGGGGCACTGCTGCCCGGCGCAAAGCCCGCAGCGCACCAGGACGGCGCCGAGCAGGTCGTGCGTCACGTACTCCTGTTGTCGTTCGGCATCGCCTTCGAAGCACAGCTGCGCGTCTTCGTCGACACCTTCTTCGACTACCACAAGGCTGGCGCGTTCTAACGCCGCCGAAGTACGGGCTCACCCTCACCGGGCACGACGTTGTCGATCGGCGCCGCTTCCGCAACCGGGTGGCTGCTCAGTTCGCCGCCGGCCCCACTCAGGGCGAACAGCTCGAGGCGGCAGGGCCCCATGCCGCTGGTCGCCAGCACGAACTCGCCGCCCTGGCGGACGCCTGCGTGCACGTACCTGCCATCGGCCTCGCGGCCCTGCACCTGCAGCCGCTCCCAGGGAACGAGGACCAGGAGGGCCTCGTCGACGCGGCCGCGGATCTCGAGCCGCTTGCCGAGCTTCGTGAAGCGGAGCCCCGCCGCGCCGGTGCGCACCGAGTCGAGCCGTTCCGGCTCGTACTGGCCGGGATCCGCACCCCAGATCCGTACGCGCCAGGTCGCCTCGCGCGCGAGGCCGGCGAAGGCGAAGCGTCCCAGACGATCCGCCCTGCCGCGGACCCGGCGCGTGCTGCCGCGGGCTTCGTCGGCGCACTCGACGATGGCGTCGCTCTGGCCCTTGCCTGCCTGGTCCACTACCTCGCCGCGGATCCAGCCGCCGAGATCGAGGTCCAGTTCCGCCGCTTCACCGGCGCGCAGGACGAACTCCTCCTCCGGCAGGCGCGCGTCGCCGCAGACGAGACCAAGGCGCACGCGCCCAGGCACCAGGCCTTCGAAGCGGTAGCCGCCGTCCCGCACCGGCAGGGTGCGTTCCTGGAGCACCAGCTGGTCGCCCCCCACCACGCAGCGCACCAGCAGTACCGCTCCTTGCAGGTCGTCGGCAGTGACGCGGCCATGCAGCGATCCCGCCTCGGCCGCACTGACCACGCCGAAGTCGACCACGGCACCCGGTGCGCCCGCACTGGCGCGTGCCGTGGCAACGCGGCCGGCCCGGTCGCGTACGAGGATCGCGATGTCCTCGCCAGCAGGCGCATCGGGCAGGCGCACAGGTCCGTCGGCTACGAGCTGCGCGCCGCCCTGCCATCGGTTGTGCACGTACCAGGCCTTCTCGCTCACCGCCGAGACCGCGATCGTCCCGGTGAAGCCCTTGACCGTTCCCGACAGGGTCACGGTCCGGGCGAGTTCGATCAAGGGGATCTCCAAGCCGTCGCTCCGCTGCGGCAGCACGTGCACGTAATTCCTGGTGTATCCCGGATGATCGACGTGCCAGACCTCGTGCTCCTGCAGTTCGTGCGGGATGCGGAAGCGGCCGTCGGCATCGGCGACCGCCTCGACGACCTCGCGATAGGTCTTGCGCACGGTGGCGCCGGCGAGCGGCAGACCCGACTGCACGTCCACCACCCTGCCCGTCACGCTGCCGAACGGCCGCAACACCACCTGCAGCCGCTCCTGCCCAGGCTCGAGTTCGAAGATGCCGCCCTGCGGCGGCAGACCTTCGCGCTCGACGACGAGGTGGAGATCGCCGAGGCACCCCACGACGACTTCGCCCCGGGCATCGGTCACGTGGTCCTCGATGACCTTCCGCTGCTGGTTGTCGCCGCGGAACACGACGCGGCACGGAGTATGGGCCACCGGCTCCAGGACGGAGCGATCGCCCTTCGCGTCGACGAGCACGGTGACGACGAGGCGGCGGGCGGGATCGAGCGTCACCACGTGGCCTTGCTGCACGGGGAGGAACGGCTGCCGCCAGGGCACGCACCCGGCACGGGTCACCTCGACGTCCACGGTCGCAGCACCGCCGACGTCGACCTCGAACGATCCGTCGTCGCCGCTCGTCCCCCGCCATTGCCGCGGCGCCGAGGCCACACTCGTCTCGCAATCGTGCACCACCAGGGCCGCACCGGGCAGAGCCGCACCCGTCTCGCCGTGCACCACGCGCCCCGCGAGCCGCTTTGCCCGCGCCGGCGGCGGCTCGGCCACTTCCTGCCGGACCAGCTCGGGTGATGCAGCAGCAGCCTTCACCTCTTCCCGTTCGGGCTCCGTCGCCTCCGTCGTCCTCGGTGCCGTCGCCGGCGTGCCGCCGTCATTGGCGAGCACGAGCCACAGCAGCGCAGCGATCACCGACGCGCACGCCAACCAGGGCCACTGTCTCCGGGCACCACGGGCCATGCGCAGCATGAGATCGCGCGCTCGCGGACGCGTCCAGCCCCGCAACCGCGTTCAGTTCCCGATCACTGCCGTCGCCGCATCGGAGATCACGAGGGCCGCGGCAGCGTGCACGACTGCGGTTCGACCTGCAAGCGGCTCTCGCAACAGCGACCGGGAGGTCGGACGCCTTTGCTCAGCCCCGGCCCGCCACACGAGATCAATCGCCTACGCGCAGCGTCAGCCGCTCGCTGAGGCGCAACACGCCGGGCAGCGGGCCCGGCGTCGCATTGCCGCCGCCTGCGCATGGAGGGCGAACCCCAGCAGCGCGGATCGCAGCGGAACTGGCACCGCAGCAGCGCGTGGCCATGCGCGTTGGCAAGGACGAGCCGCGCGCAGCTCGAGACTGCGGAGGACGCCCGAGCTCACCTCTGCTGGACGTGCCTGTGGCTCCCTTGCCGCGGTCGCGTGCGCTGCGGACGATGGCGGGGCTTCTCGGGTGGTCCGAGAGGTGGTTGGTTCTCCTACCTGCATCCGAATCGCCCGCCGCGGGATCAGACTTTCGGAGACCCGCGATGGAGTCGTTGCCCTTCGACGTCGAGTTCGAGCTGCGCCGGCACGGTGCACCGCTGCGCCGGCTCGCGTGGGCGCTCGTGCACGATGCGGCGTCAGTCGATGACGTGCTGCAGGAGTCGTGGGTGCGGGCCGCGACAGCTGTGCCGTGGCGCGTCGCGAGCAGCGCCGCATGGCTCGCGTCGGTTGTCCGCAACGCCGCACGGCGCCTGCGCCGGGCGGAGGCGCGGCGGCAGCAGCGCGAAGCGATCGTCGCGACCGCGCGCGGAACGACGGTCGAGGATCACGCCGTCGTGCTCGAACGCGAGGAGCTCGTGCAGCGGTTGATGCGCGCGCTCGCGGCGCTCGACGTCGGGTATCGCGACGCGATCTGGCAGCGCTACTTCGAGGGCAAGGCGCCGCGTGAGATCGCAGCGGCGAGCGGCGTGCCGGTCGCGACCGTGAAGAGCCGGCTCCAACGCGGTCTCGGCATGCTGCGCGCGCGGCTCGGCGAACGCGAAGGCGCCGACTGGCGCGCGGGCTTCGCCGCCGCATTCGCGTTCAACGACGGAGCGCTCGCGCTCGCGACAGGAGGAGTGCTGATGGCGACGTGGACGAAGGTGACGGGAGCGATCGCGGCGGCCGCGGCGGTCGCGTTCTTCTGTTGGCCTGATGCGGCGATGCCGGCGTCGGATGCGTCGACGCGGGCCACCGCGGACCACGTCGTCCCCGCGGCCGCGGAGCTCGACGCGCAGCGCTCGGACACGACGTTGGCCGGGGAAGCGTTACCAGCACAGCGCACCGAGGCCACGCCGGCAGCAACAGCCTCCGACCCGAAGCTCGCGACGATCCGCGGCCGTTGCGTCGACGAGAACGGTGATCCGGTCGCGGGGTGCAAGGTGCTGCTGCGGGGCTGGATCCACAGCCAGGAGCGTGAAACCGCGTGGCTGCGCGACCATCCGGGGCCGCAGTGGACGGATCCGCCCGCGTCATCGACCGGCGCCGACGGTGTGTTCGCGTTCACGTTCTGGCCGCCGCCGCCGTTCCAGTTCGCGATCGAGCTGCACCGCGACGACCTCGCGAGGATGCGCGCGCTGTGGCCTTCACTGGCCGAAGGGCGTGTGCTCGACGTCGGCGACGTCGTGATGGTGCCCGGCATCCGCGTGCAGGGTCGCGTCGTCTACGAAGGCGGCGATCCCGTCGCGGGCGCGCGGATCAACGTCAACGTCGGCTCGAGCGGTGACCGCGAGACGCCGTCGTTCCGATCCACGGGTGCGACCAGTGAGCGCGACGGATCGTTCCGCTGCGAGGGTGCCTTGCCGGCCGGTCGGTATCGCGTGCAGGCCTCGTGCGGAGACCAGTATCTCGACAAGGAAGTCACGTTGTCCCGCGACCGGCCGGTCGAAGAGCTCGTGCTCGTGCTGGCCGGGAACAGCCTGCCAACGATCACCGGACGCATCGTCGACGAGGCAGGGCAACCGATCCCCCGGGTGCGGGTCATGGGCCACGAGCAGATAACGGGCCGGGTGGCCATCACCCACACGGGACGCGACGGCACGTTCACGCTGAAGCAGCTATCCGCGGACCCGTTGGGTAGCGTGGTGTTGACCGCGAGCCACCACAGCCTGTACGAGGACGCCCGTTCCGAGCAGGCGATCGCGTGGGGCAGCCACGACGTCGTGGTGGCGATGCGTGCGACCGGGGGGCTCGAGGTCCACGTCAGCGACGAGCAGCAGCGCCCGATCACGGCCTTCACGGTGCGTGTCGTGCCTGTGACAAGCTACAGATCGGACGACGACCGCGTGCGCGCGAGCCCTCCGTTCGCGAACGGCTTCGCGCCGGTGCCCGGTGTGGGCGTCGGCAAGTGGGTGGTGCTGATCGAGTTCCCGACCACCATGCAGCTCGCGCCGATCCTCGTGCCGGTCGACAAGACCACGAACGACACGATGCGCGTCGACGCCGTCGCGCGCGCCGACGTGCAGCGCACGGTGCGCGTCGTCGATACCGATGACGGGCCGGTGCGCGGCGCTGGGGTTCAGGTGTGTCTGCAGTTCGTCGGTGTGCTCGACCGGCACACGTGGGTCCTGCCGATGGGGCGTCTGTTCTACGACATTATCCTGCCCAACCGCGCGCTGCTGCTCAGCGAGGGCACGACGAGCGCCGACGGCACGCTCGTCGTCACCGGCCCGCGCCAGCAACCGCTCGGCCTCTGCGTGCTCTGCCCCGGCTGCGTCGAGGTGCGCATCGGCGGCGTGCGCCTCGACGAGCCGTCGCCGCTCGTCGTGCGCGTGGCGAAGGGTGCGCGCCTGCGCGGGCGCATCGGTCCGCCGGCGGCAGTCGCGGAGCTGAAGCGCCTGAACGGCGCCCGAGTCGCGCTCCGGCTGACCGACGACGCGACGCCGCGCCCGCGCAGGCAGCCGGCGACCGGGTATGAGGGCTACTGGATCGCGGACGACGGCGCGTTCGACATCGACGGTCTCGAGCCCGGCCGTTGGATCGTCTACTCGTTCTTCGACCCGCCGCTGCGATACGGCGAGGTGACGCTGGTCGCGGGCCAGACGACGCAGTTCGACGCCGACGTGTCGTGGGTGCTGCCGGGCACGCTGCGCGGCGTGCTGCACAAGAACGGCGCGCCCGTTCTGCGCACGGAGTTCCAGTTCCGCAGCATCGCAGGCGGCGCGCCGTTCGCCGACCTGAGTGCGAAGACCGACGCCGAGGGTCGCTTCACGCTGCAGGCGCCGGCGGGAACCTACGGTGCGATGATCAAGGAGCGTTGCAAGAGGCGCGGCAACTACATGGAAGTGTTCTTGCCGTCCGCGGAGTCCGCGACCGTGGTGGTCGGACAGACGACGGAACAGGCGTTCCACGTCTGGGCCGGCGCGCTGAAGCTGACGCTGCGCGACGCGAGCGGTGCTGCGGTAGGAGGCGTGCGCGTGCGCGTCACGGGCGCAGGCGCGCAGAATCGCAACTTGCTGCTGCCAACCGACGCGAACGGCATGATCGAAAGCCCGCTGCCCGCCGAGAACATAGCACTCCACGTGCTGCCGAGACGCCTGCTGTCCTTCACCGCGCAGCAGGAGGTGGGCCAGCGCATCGACGCGTTCTGGGTCCCGATCGGCACGGCGACGATCGTCGCGAACCAGACGACGACCCTCGACCTGCGTCTGCCACCAGAGTTCGAGAAGTAACGCGCGGGAAGAAGGGCCTCTGGGGCGCGGCCACTTGATCGCGCTCACCGGCGTGTTCGTCGCCGTTCCTGACAACAGCGCCGCGCAGGGCCTCGCGCGCTCCGGAAGTCAACCCTCGAACAAGTCGCCCGCGAGGTACTTCAGGCCCGTATCCACCGCGACAGTCGCCACTGCCTTCCCCGCGCCGAGCTCACGCGCGAGGCCAATCGCCGCCAGGATGTTCAACGCACTGGACGTGCCCACGAGCAAGCCTTCCTCGCGCGCCAGCTGTCGCGCCATCGCCCGCGCGTCGTCTTCAGAAACGGCGCGCGCCTCGTCGTACGGCTTCCCCGCCATGTGCGGAGGAACGCGACCGGTGGCGATGCCCTCCACGCGATGCGCGCCGGCGCGGCCTTCCGTCATGGCCGGCGACGACTCCGGTTCCAGCGCGACGATCCGCGCACGGCTGCCTCCTCGACGCAGCGCGCGGATGACGCCCGCGAGCATGCCGCCCGTCCCGACTGCGCCGCAGTACGCATCGAGGCGGCCGCCCGTCTGCTCCAGCAGCTCGGCGCCAATCCCCGCGTAGCCATCGAGCGCGTCAGCGTTGTTGAACTGATCGGTCCAGAACGTGCCGGGCTCAGCCGCAAGCACCGCAATCTGCGCCCTGAATCGTTCGAAGAGCGTGGGCGTCACCTTGCCGCCCTCGCTCGGCACGATCCGGAGCTCTGCGCCCAGCGCCCGCATGGTCCGCAGCTTCTCCTCGGCGAAGGCGTCGGACGACAGCAGAAGGCAGCGGTAGCCTTTCGCGCTGCACACCATCGCCAGCGACGACCCGGTGCTGCCGCCGGTGAACTCCACCACGCGCATGCCCGGCTTCAGCACGCCGCGCTTCTCGGCACCTTCGATCATCGCGAGCGCCATGCGGTCCTTGTAGGAACCGGTCGGATTGTAGAACTCGAGTTTGACCAGCACGTCTGCCGCGCCGGCCGGCACGACCTTGCCCAGTCGCACGACGGGTGTGCTGCCGATCGCGGAGAGAACAGAGGAGGAGATTGTCATGGTCGATGCCTACGGTAGAGCGACCTGCGGGCCCAGAACAACCTGCCCCAGCGCATCGACAGAAAGCCCAACATGATCAGCAGGATCAGCGCCACGGCGCCGCTGCTGGCCGTCGCGCGCACTGCGTGCTGATCGCGATGGGGCGGCCGTGGGCGCTTCGCTGCGCAGCGTGCGGCGCTATCTGTGCGGTAGACTGTACGAACCGTGTCGCCGCAGTTCTCGGACAGGACGTGCGAAACGTCGCCAGGGCCGCAGCGGCTGTTCGACCAGCACAGAGGCCGGTGGGACATCCCCACGCTGGCGCTGCTCGCGTTGGTCCTGCTCGCATTCGGCGTGCTGGTGCCGGCGCTGACGTTCGAGAACCTGTTTGCCGACGACACCTTCTCGGTGCTGACCGGCATCCAGGCGTTCTTCGAGTCCGGCAACCTCCTGCTCGGCCTGCTGCTGCTGTCGTTCTCAGTGCTGTTCCCGGCCGCCAAGATGCTCACGATCGGCGTGCTGTGGTTCGCGCGCATCGACGGGCGGCGGCGCGCCGAGCTCGTGCGCTGGCTCGAGCTGCTCGGCAAGTGGTCGCTGCTCGACGCGTTCGTGATCGCCGTGCTGGTCGGCACGGTGCAGCTTGGCATCCTGACCGAGGCACGAGCCGAGCCTGGCGTCTGGCTCTACCTTGCTGCCATCGTGCTGTCGCTGATCGGCACGTTCCTGTTGCAGCCGCTCGTACGCACGCGCGAGAAGGCAGAGCACCACCTGCCGACGACCGGCCTGTGGTTGACCGTACCGTGCGCGGTCCTCTACGGCGCCGGCCTGTCGCTGCCGCTGATCGAGGTCGAGAAGTGCTGGTTCTGGGAGAACCAGTTCTCGCTGCTCGACGGCACCACGCAGTTGTTCGCGCGCGGCGAGCTTCCGCTGGCGATTGCGCTGGTCGTGTTCGTGCTGATCGTGCCGACCGCGCGGTTCGTCGGCCTCGTAGCCCTGCGCCTGTTGCGCGGCACCGATTCGCGCGCGATCGTGCTGCTGCGCGCCATCGACAAGTGGTCGATGGTCGACGTGTTCGTGCTGGCGATCTTCGTCGTGGTCAGCAAGCTCGGCGCCATCGCCACCGTGGAGCCACGCGTCGGCATGTGGCTGCTGTTCGCGGCCGCCGTGCTGAGCGTGGCCGATTCCGTGCTGCTGCAGCGGGCGCGGCGCGCGTAGCGTCCGGAGCGCGGCCTCCGGGCGCGACTCCACCCACTGCAACAGCGTCGAGGCGCGGTTGGTCAGCATGTCGGTCGGCGACGCGAGCGCCAGCGAACGCGACGCCGGAAACACG
>Ga0111539_10003836_pt1 | contig 19795 bp, 7 predicted proteins | sample RhiMethybrSRZTD1_FD_79667 | JGI IMG/M metagenome (GOLD analysis project Ga0111539, IMG submission 79667) | Populus rhizosphere microbial communities from Tennessee, USA - Rhizosphere MetaG P. TD hybrid SRZTD1 (version 2) (version 2) | ecosystem: Host-associated > Plants > Roots > Rhizosphere >... | reverse complement strand
GACGTACGACCGAGCGGCCGAGCTCGCCGCGCAGTCGCTCGAGCTGTACCGCGAGCTGGGCGATCCGTACGGGGCCGCGACCGCGCTCGCCGAGCTCGGCTGGTACGACATGGTCACCGGCGACGGGCAGCGCGCGGAGGCGTACCTGGACGAGGCCGCCGAGCTGCGGCGGCGGCACGGCGACGACCGCCGGCTCGTCGAGCCCCTGATCGATGGCGCGTGGCTGGCGCTCGTCCACGGCGACAGCGGCGCCGCGCAGGCGCGCTTCCTCGACTGCTTCCGGCTGGCGCGCCATGTCGACGACCGCTTCCAGGTCGGCGAGGCGCTGGCGGGGCTCTCCGCGGTCGCCGGTACCGAGTGCCGCTGGAGCGACTGCGCCATGCTCGCCGGGGCGTCGGCAGCCGTGCACGATCAGATCGGCGCCCCGCCGTGGGAGTCGGTCGTGATGCTGTGCGAGCGCGCGGTCGGAGCGGCGCGGATGGCGCTCGGCGCCGGCTACGACGACCATGTCCAGAGCGGTCGCAGAGCGCCGGTCGACGACGTCCTCGCCGTGACGCTCCATGTACCGGTACTCGCGATGCCGCCCAGGCAGTGACGAGATGGAGGCCGGCGGCGAGTTCGTTGCGGTCGCGACCAAGGTGCTCGTCCCGGAGCTGCGCGCGGGGCTCGTTCCGCGCCCGGCGCTGATCGACGCGCTCGAGTCCGGCCGCACGCGGCGGGCGACGCTGGTCGCGGCGGCGACGGGATTCGGCAAGACCAGCGCGCTGGCCGAGTGGGCGGCCGCGAGCCCGGCGCGCTTCGCGTGGCTGTCGCTCGAAGAGGGTGACAACGACCCGAGCCGGTTCTGGAGCTACCTGGCGGCGGCGATCGAGCGTGCCGCGCCGGAGCTGCCCGGCACCGCGGCGCGGCGGTTGCGCGGACCCGGCGTGACCATCGGCGACGAGGTCCCTCCCGTGCTCGTCAACGAGCTCACCACGCTTGATCAGCCGCTCGCGCTCGTGCTCGACGACTACCACGTGATCAACGACGAGGAGATCCACGCCGGCGTGCAGTACCTGCTCGAGCGGCTCGGTCCGGGCGTCCACGTCGCCCTCTCGGCGCAGATCGTGCCGCCGCTGCGGCTCGGGCGCCTGCGGGCCCGCGGCGAGCTCAACGAGCTCCGCTCCGAGGCGCTGCGCTTCAGCGAGGCCGAGGTTGCGGCACTGCTCAACGGCGCCCACGGGCTCAGCCTCGACGCCGAGGAGCTCGCCGGCATCTATCAGCGGACCGAGGGCTGGGTCGCCGGGCTGAACCTCGTCGCGCTGTCACTCCGCGAGACCGACGATCGCTCCGCGTTCCTGGCAGGCCTGCCGGTCGACGATCGCTTCCTCGTCGACTACCTGTGGGAGGAGGTCGTGGCGGGCCAGCCGGAGGACACGCGCAACTTCCTGATGGGCTCCGCGGTGCTCGAGCGGCTGTCGAGCGAGCTGTGCGACGCCGTCCTGGAGCGCGACGACAGCGCCGACATGTTGCTCGCGCTCGAACGCAGCAACCTGTTCGTCGTCCCGCTCGACTCCGACCGGCGCTGGTTCCGCTATCACGCCCTGTTCCGGGCGATGCTCGTGCGCCAGCTCGAGCGCTTCGCGCCGGACAGCGTCACCGAGCTGCACCGCCGCGCGAGCGCATGGTTCGCCGAGCGCGGCGACCTGAGCGGCACGATCGAGCACGCGCTCAGCGCCGCGGACTGGCACACGGCCGCCGAGACGCTGCGGCGGAGCTGGCTCGGCCTGTACAGCGACGGCAAGGCCAATGACATGATCGGCTGGCTCGCGCGACTGCCGAGCACGACGGTCGCCGAGTACCCCGACCTGGCGCTCGCGCGCGGCGGCGTCTCGCGGGCGATGGGGCGGCCGATCGAGGAGGTCGAGCCGTGGTTCGCGCTCGCCGAGCACGCCGCCCAGGACACCGACGACGAGGAGCTGCGCGCGAACCTCACGGCCGGCGTGGCCCGCCAGCGCGCGATGCTCCGCCTCAACGAGGGCAACGTCGGCGAGGCCGTGCGCCTCGGCCGCGCGGCGGTCGCGGCGCGCCCGCCCGGCTCGGTCGAGGCACTGAGCGACTCGTACTTCCTCGCGATCTGCCTGTACTGGACCGGGCTCGCGAGCCGCGAGGCCGAGACCCGGCTGCGCGACTTCCTCGACGGCGTGCCGCCGGGCGACATGGACGTGCGCCGCGTCTACGCGATGGCCCTGCTCGCGGTCGCGCACGCGCGCCGCGGCGAGATCGACGCCGCCGAGCGGCTGGTCGAGGAATCGCTCAAGACCAGCGAGGGGCGCAACCAGACCGAGCACCCGTCGAACCAGCTCGTGTACGTCGCGGCCGGCATCGTGCTGCTCGAGCGCGGCGACGTCGAAGGCGCCGAGGACCTGTTCGAGCACGCCGCCGCGCTCGCACGCCGCGGGGCCGACGCGGTGGAGATCGTCCATGCGCTGCTGTGGCTGGGGCGCTGCCGGGTCCGCGCGGGCGATCCGGGCGGCGCGGCCGAGGCGCTCGACGCCGCACGCGCCCTGCTGCCGGACGCGCTCGTGCCCGTCCTCGTGGCGCTGACCGACGAGATCGACGCCGAGGTCCGTGCGGCGCCGGCTCCTCCGCCTGTCGAGCCGGCCGCGGAGGTCAACGGGTTCACCGAGGACGAGCAGCGCGTCCTCGAGCTGCTGCCGACCGGCCTCACGTACCGCGAGATCGCGACGCGCCTCGACGTGCCGCTCCCGGCCGTCCGGTCCCACAACCAGCGGATCCGGCGCAAGCTCGGCGTCTCGACTCGCGCCGAGGCGGTCACGGCGGCCCGGCGGCTCGACCTCCTCTAGCGCCGCAGCGTGATCCTGAGCTGCGCCGCGAGGCTCGGCTGGGCGACGGTGACGACGTCGAGCAGCGCGCGCAGCCGCCGTGCCTTTCGCAGCTTCGCCTTCGCCTTGCCGTTCGCGCGCAGCGTCAGCGCGCCGGGCGACTGCGTGGCGGCGACCGGCTTGCCGGCGACGCTGAGCGTTGCGCGCAGCGCGCAGCCGCCCGTGCACGCCGCCGACAGGCGCAAGCCCTTGGCGGCGATTCGCCGCAGCCCGGCCGCGCGCCGGATCGCGACGCGCCGCTCGAGTGTCAGCGTCCGGGCGGCCTCGGTGAGGGTGAGGCGGAGCGCCGCGCGCCCCTGGCGGCGCTTCACGCGCACCCGCAACACCGTGGTGCCAGGCCCTGGCAGCGTGGCGCGCGCGCTGCCGTGCCCGGCGAGATCGGCCGTCGCGGTGCACGCGGAGGCGCAGGCGGCGACGACGAGCAGCGCATCGCCTGGGCGCGATTCGGCGGGCGCGACGACGAAGCTCGGCGCCACGGCGGCCGACTTTGCGGTCGGCGGCGGCGGCGGAGGAGGCGGCGGCATCGGGTGCTTGATCACGATCGCGGGCGGCGCGATCTCGAACACGACGTCCGCGCTCTGCCCGGTGTTCGCGGGCGTCGCGTCGTCGGCCTGCGTGGCGCGCACCGTGTACCTGCCCGCCGGCAACGCCGGGGCGACGGCGACCGACCACGCGCCCGCCGCGTCGCGGGTCGTCGCGCGCGTGCGGACCGGCGTGCCGGCGTCGTCGAGCACCGTCACGGTCACGCCGTCCGCGTCGCCCGGCGCCGTTCCGGCACTGCCGCTGATCGTCTTCCCGTCGACGGGCGTCGCGATCGTGGGTGCGGGGGCCGTCGTGTCGACCGTCCAGTTGCGGGTCGCGGGCGATGTCTCGAGGTTGCCGACCGCGTCGCGCGCGCGGACGGCGAACGTGTGGGCACCCTCGCCGAGACCGTCGTAGTCCCGCGGGCTTGTGCACGCCGCGAACGCCGCGCCGTCGAGGCTGCATTCGAACGTGCCGTCGGACGCGGCGAACCGCAGCGACGCGGCGGTGCTCGAGACGCGGCCCGTCGGCCCGTCCGTGATCGCGGAGTCCGGCGCCGTCGTGTCGATCGTCCAGGTGCGCCGCGCCGGTGTCGGGTCGGTCGCTCCGCCGACGATCGCCCTGACCTCGAACGCGTGCGTCCCGTCGGGCAGGCCGGCGTACTTCTTCGGCGACGTGCAGGCCCGGAACGTCTCGGTGTTGAGGCGGCACTGGTACGTCGTGGCGCCGAGGTCCGAGCCGAAGTCGAACGACGCGCTGCGGCTCGTGATCGTGCTGCCCTCGACCGGGCCGGCCGTGAGCTTGGTGACCGCCGCGACGTCGCAGGCGGCGGGCGTGGTCTCGATGCCCCACTCGCCGAGCGTCCCGCTGTCGCCGGCGGCGAGGTCGCGGACGCGCAGCGTCCACGTGCCCTGCTGCTCCTTGCCGTCGAAGCGGGCGAGCTGGTCGTTCTGCGGGCGGACCGGGCCCTCGTCGTCGAACACGGTCGCGACGATGTCGTCGCCCTTGTTGTCCGGGCCCCCGGGCCGGTCGGCGAGCGTCACCACGGTCCCGTCCGGCGCGACGATCTCGATCTTCAGGTCGCCGACCGCGGTGTGCCGGAGCTCGGCGATGCGCACGTTGAGGTCCTTGATCCGGCCGGCCGCGGGAACGTCGATCGTCGAGGCGATGCCCGCCGGGTCGTTGTCGGGGATCGCGACGGCCGGAGCGTGCGTCCGGGTCGAGGTGATCGGCGCACCGACGCCACCGGTCGGCAGGGTGAGCGGGACCGTCTGTGCGCCCGCGGGCGTCGTGAGCGAGAGACTGGCGGCGACGTCGGCGCCGCAGGGCGCGTCGCTTGCGAGCGTGCCGGTGAAGCGCGTCGTGTTGGTCGCGGTCGCGCCCGACGCGATGTCGGGCCACAGGGAGCCGGCCTGGGTGATCGCCGCGGTCGCCGACGTGACCGTGCCGGACACGCCGATCGCCGTGAGATCGCCGATGTTGGCGAGCCGCTCGTCGAGCGCGAACGACTCGCCCGGCTCGAGCGACTGGTCGCCGTCGCCGCCGGCCGCGACCGAGGCGTCGAGCGCGACGGAGTCGTGGACGACGATCGCCGCGGGCGACGGATCGGCGTTCGAGACGACGAGCGCGTAGTCCTGGTCGGTCGTGTCGGCGTTGCCGGGCACGCCGTCGCCCGGGAGGTTCGCGCCGACGACCTTGACCGCGAAGCGGCCCGTCGTGCCCGCCGGCAGGGAGACGCCCTCGACGTTGTTGCGCGGGTCGGCCGCGCCGCCGGTCGCCGAGAGCGCGCCGTCGAAGACGTTGCCCTTGTACGTGCGCCCGTCGATCGTGACGACGAGGTCGAGGTCGTTGACGACCGGGTTGCCGGTCCGTGGCCCGGGCTCGTCGGTGAACGCGAGGGTGACCTTCACGGGCTTCGCCGCGTCGGTCACCGAATACGCGCGGATGCGCTGGTCGCCCGGCGCCTGCAGCGTGTCGGCCGCCACCTGGTCGCGGAAGTCGCGGCGCGTGCCGTCCAGGACGTTGCCGAGGTTCACGCGGCCCCAGCCCTGATCCTCGTTCGGGCCGGCCGCGATCGTGCCGCCCTGCCCGTTCTGGCCGCCGGCGAGATCGGTCGCCGTGTTCACGAGCAGCGCCTTGGTCAGCGCCGGCGACGGCGGCGACCCCTGGGTGCGCTGGAACCAGTTGCGCACGAGCGCCGCGGCACCGGCGACCTCGGGCGCGGCCTGCGACGTCCCGCCCACCACGGAGTACCACGAGCTCCCGGCGAGGAACTTGGTGCAGGTCCCGGCCCCCGAGTAGGCGGCGTGCTGCGGCGCGGCGCCGACGATGTGGGTGCCCGGCGCCACGAGATCGGGCTTGCGGCGGCCGTCGGTGGTCCCGCGGCTCGAGAACCCGCCGACGTCACGCGCGCTGTCCGCGTCGGCGTCGGTCAGGCCGCAGCCGTCCGTACCGGTCGGGCGCACGCTCTCGGCCGCCCCGACGGCGATCCCGTTCTTGGACACGGCGTTGGATGAGATCGAGGGGTATCCGTTCTCGCCGTCGTTGCCGGCCGAGAACACCTCGACGAGCGGCTGGTGCCCCGGATCGGGACTCGCGTCCCGCACCAGCGCGTCGAACAGCGCCGCCCGCGCCGTGTATACGCCCTGCGTGTCCGCGCCCCACGAGTTGTTCGAGATGCGTGCGCCCGCCGCGTACGCGTCGGCGACGACCCAGCTCAGATCGAAGCTCGCGAACGTACCCGCGCAATCGGAGATCTTGGAGACGCCGATCCGCGCGAACGGTGCGACGCCCGTCCCGTGGTCGAAGCCCTGGCTGTCCTCGAACTCCGGCGTGCCGGTTCTGCTGCTCGCGCCGGCGATGATCGACGCGACGTTGGTGCCGTGGCCGAGGCAATCGCGCGTGCTCGAGTCGGCGCTGTAGTTCTTGAGGTAGGCGATACGGCCGCTGAAGTCCGGATGAGCGGGTGGGTCGGCACCGTTGTCCAAGCCGCTGTCGCTGACGTCGACGGTGAAGTCGAACGTGTCGCCCGTGAAGCCCTTGGCGAGCAGCCAGTCGCGGTAGCTCGGCGCCGGCGCGGGCTGGGTGAGCGCCGGGGCCATGAGGTTCCCGGCCACGATCTGCGCCGCGCGCTCGTCGTCGAACTCCGATGGGACGTGCGCTTGCACGGCGACCACGCCAGGATCGGCCGCCAGCCGCGCCACGTCGGCCGCCGACAGCCGCCGCAGGTCGGTGCGCAGCTCACCGACCGTGATCGGGTCGCCGCTCACGGCTGCGCGCGCCGCCTTGCCCGGCGCCCCGGTGATCGTCGTGACCTCGAAGACGCCGGTCGGGCTCGTTGCGTCCACGACCTTGTCGGCCGCCGTGAGCACGCTCACGGCGCGGACCGCGGGATCGCTGCCCGGCAGCCCCGCGAGCCGGCCGACGGCATCCCCGTGCGCGTAGACGGAGTAGGCGTTCTCGGCCTGGTAGCTGACGATCCTCGCGCCGGTCGCGCGCAGGCGTGCGAGCCAGGCGTCCTTCGGCGGCCCGACGAACTGCACCAGCGCGAGCACGCGCTCGCGCTCGGGCGCGTCCTTGGCGGCGAGGGAGACCCGCTCGGTGGCCGGGTCGATCGCGCCCGCCGCCGTCTCGACGCTGCGCATGTCGTCGCGCCGGTCGGCGCCTGTGCGGCGCAGCAGCGCCTCGTCGTCGCCCGCCGCCTCGACCAGCGCGAACGACTCGTAGCGCGCGACCGTGCGTGCGTCGGTGCGCGCGAGCGCCGCCGCAGCGGCCGCCGTGTCGGGCACGAGCAGCAGGTGCGGTCGGGTGTCGGGCGCCTTCGGCTGCGCGGCCGAGACGCCGGTGATGGCCACGACGAGCAGCGCGGCCGCGACGGTGAGCGGGACGAGGCGCATCGCCGTGTCAGTGGCGGACGGTGACCTCGACGCGGCGGTTCGCCGAGCGGCCCGCCTCGAGTGCGTTGCTGGCGACCGGGTCGGCGCTGCCGTGCGCCACCAGCCGGGCGTCGTCACCGCACACCGCGGCGGCGCGCGCCCGCGTCAGCTCAGCCGCGAACTCCGGCTGCGGCGGGCCCTCGGGCAGCGCCGCAAAGCCGTCGCAGCGCAGGCTTGCCACGCCGACGAGCCGCGCACGCAGGCCGCGGACGAATCGCCGTCCGGCCGCTGTGAGCGCCGCCGAGTCGGCGACGAACGCGCCGGCCGGCGTGATCGTGTGCTCGATCGCGAGGATCGCTCGTGTGTGGTCGCGCGCCCGACGCGTGCCGTCCCTGGCGACGACCTTCGCCCGCACGCCGCCGAAGCTCCGCGTGAGCAACGCGCGCCCGGCGCGGGTGAGCCGCAGCGGCACCGTGGCGCCGCCGGCCGAGCCGCGGGCGATCACGCGGCCACGGGCGAGGACGCGGACGCGGCACTCGTCGCGCGCGCCGCGGCAGCGCGCTTCGGCGCCGGAGAACACCGACAGCCGGTCGGCGCGCACGCGGAGCCGCGTCGCGGCGGCCGCGACCGGCGGCGTCCCCCCGGACGGCTTGCCGGTCGCGGCCGGCTTCTCCCCGGCCGGTGGCTTGTCGGGCGGCGGCGGGCACGCGCTTGTCTTCAGGTCGAGCCGCCAGCCGCGGAGGGTCCCGATGTCCTCGGCGTCGTCGTCGCTGACGGTGAGCGTCCACGTGCCGTTCGGGTTCTCGCCGTCGAACGCGGCAAGCGCCTCCTCGGGCGTGAGCCGGCTCACCACGTGGCGGATCGGGAGCCAGTTCGTATCGGTCACGAGCCCGTCGTCGAACGCGTATGGGACCTGGCCGCCCGGGTTCGTCTGGTCGTCGAACGTCGTGCCGGCGAGCAGATCGTCGTACGCCCCGGTGCCGTTGTCGGACGTGATCGTCACCACAGTGCCCGCCGGTGACGTGAGCGTGATGTCGAGATCGCGGAAGAACTCGTGGCTGATGTCCAGCCACAGGTCGACGTCGCTCAGGCGGGCACCCGCCCCGTCGATGTCGATCGTCGACGTCACGACGCCGGCATCGGGAATCGCGAGCGTCGCGGCGGTCTCCTGTGAAGCGACGCTCGTAGGAGGCGCGGCCGGCAGGCTCTGGATGTTGAGCCCCCAGCTCTGCAGCGTGCCGACGGAGCCGCGGTCGTCGTCGCTGATCGTGAGCGTCCAGGTGCCGTTCGGGTTCTCGCCGTCGAACGCCGCGAGCGGCTCCTCGGGGGTCAGCGGCGTGTTGACGCCGTTGGCCTCCCTGAAGACGTCCGTGACCATGCCCGCGTTGGTGAGGTAGGGGACCTGGCCGCCGGGGTTCGCCTGGTCGTCGAACGTCGTGCCGGCGAACCAGTCGTCGTACTGGCCGCCGTTGTCGGTCGTGATCGTCACGACCGTGCCTTCCGGCGACTGCAGCGTCATGTCGATGTCGGCGGTCCACGAGTGCCGGATGTCGGTGAACAGGTCGACGTCGGTCAGGTACTCGCCGGCGCCCGCGACCTCGAGCGTCCACGTCGTCACGCCTGCGTCCGCGATCGGCGTCGGCGTGGTGTACGTCTGCGAGGTCGTCGTCGCGGGACCGCAGAACGGCGGCGGCGGAGGGGCCTCCGCGCCGGCCTGCGGGGCGGCGACGAGCGCCGCCGCCGCCACGATCGTTGCGAGAGCGCGCTTCATCGGTGGTCCCCCTGCGCCTCGTTGAAGTCGACCAGCGTGTCGGCGCCGGGCGCGGGAGCGAACAGGTCCGCCCGCGGCCCGCCGCGCAGGATGTCGTCACCCGGCCCGCCGATCAGCTCGTCCGCGCCGGTGTCGCCGCGGACGACGTCGTTGCCGTCGCCGCCGCCGACGACGTCGTTGCCGCGGCCGCCGATCACGACGTCGTCGCCCGCGCCGCCGTCGAGCCGGTCGGCTCCACCGCCGCCGCAGATGAGGTCGTTGCCGCCGCGGCCGGCGATCCGGTCGCGACCGCCGAGGCCGAACAGCAGGTCCGGACCCGCGGACCCGCGCATCCGGTCGCGGCGGTTCGTCCCGACCGCGAGCCGGACCGGGATCGCGAAGTCGTGCGCGCCGTCGGTCAGGTGCACGGTGACGGTCGCGCGCCGCAGCCCGGGCCGGCGCGTGATCGAGACCGTGCGCTCGTTGGCCGAGCCGCCGAACTCGAGGCCGACGCGGTCGCTGGTGGACGAGCCCGACACGGTCACCTTCGACGCGTCGCTGTCGATGTCGTGGACGAGCAGGCGGAACGTCCCGTTGTTGCTGCGGCCACAGCGCACGTCACGGGCGACCGTGACCGTCGGGGCGTCGTCGACCGGGTTGACGGTGATCGTCACCCGCCCGCTCCGCGCCACGCCGGCGTCATTCTCCAGCCGGATCAGCGCCGCCGCGGTGCCGTAGGCGTTCGGCGCGGGCGTGAACGTGAGCTCGCCCTGCGGCGACATGGCCGGGAGGGAGCTGAACAGCGCGCGGTTCGAGGTGGAGACGATGAACCGCACGTTCCCGGGCTCGCCCGCCGCGATCGCCGAGGCCCACGGCGCCCGGTACGTGCCGGAGTCCTCGTCCACTACGATCGCGCTGCCCGCCCGGAATGCCGGCGGGTCGTTGACCGCCACGACGTGGACGGTCACCGTCGCCGAGACGCTGTCGGCGCCGCGCGTCGCGGTGTAGCCGAAGTGGTCGGTTCCGCTCCAGTCGGCGGGCGGGGTGTAGCGCAGGATCTCGCCGCTGCCGGTGACGGTGCCGCCGGCCTGCGAGTGCGCATCCGCCGTGATCGTCGCCCCGACGAGCGCGTCGTTCTGGCTGATGTCGATCCAGACCGCCGTGTCCTCGGTCGTCGCGGTCTCGTCATCGGCGGCGAACAGGGAGCTCACTTCCCACTCGTACGCCACCGGCGGCGACTCGACGTTGCCCACGCCGTCGGTCGCGCGGACCGCGAACGTGTGCCGTCCGTCGGCCAGGTCGCGGTAGATGACGGCGCTGACGCACGTGTCGTACCCGGCGCCGTCGAGGCTGCACTGGAAGCTGCCGACGGTCGAGCCGCCGGCGTCGGTCGCGCTGAACTCGAACATCACGTTCGGGCGGCTGCGCGCGTCGGGCTTGTTGGTGAGCGTCGTCGTCGGCGCGGCGAGGTCGATCCTCCAGGTCTGCGTCGCCGGGTCCGCGTCGGCGTTGCCGGCCGCGTCGATCGCGCGCACGCGGAACCGGTGCTCGCCTGCCGCGAGGTTCGTGTACGAGGGCGGGCAGGCGTCCCAGGTCCCCGTGTCGAGCCGGCACTCGTAGCGCACGATCGCCGTGCCGCCGAGCGCGTCGCCGCCGTAGGTGAACGCGGCGGTGCGTGCCGCCGTCACCGCGTCCGGACCCGCGTCGATGCTGGTCTGCGGGGCGATCGTGTCGACCGTCCACGTCTGCTCGGCGGGCGAGTCATCGCGGTTGCCGGCGCTGTCGACGGCGCGCACCTGGAAGCGATGCTCGCCGTCCGCGAGCTCGCCGTAGGGCGACGAGCAGGCGCCCCAGTCGGCGTCGTCGAGACGGCACTCGTAGCGAGCGATCGCGGTGCCGGTGAGGGCGTCGCCGTTGTAGGTGAACGCGGCCGTGCGCGAGGAGGTCACCGCGTCGGGGCCGGCGCTGATGCTCGTCTGCGGAGCGACCGTGTCGACCGTCCACGTGCGCGCGGCGGGCGTGGCGTCGCGGTTGCCGGCGCGGTCGTAGGCGCGCACCTCGAACCGGTGCTCGCCGTCCGCCAGGCCCGCGTAGCTCGTGCACGCGCCCCAGGCGCCGTCGTCGAGGCGGCACTCGTAGCCGTCGACGGCGGTGCCACCGAGCGCGTCGCCGCTGTGCGTGAACGAGGCGGTTGTGGCGGACGTGATCGCGTCGGGGCCGGAGTCGATGCTCGTCTGCGGCGCGATCGTGTCGACGGTCCACGTGTGCTCGGCGGGCGTGGCGTCCCGGTTGCCGGCGGCGTCGATCGCGCGCACCTCGAAGTGGTGCTCGCCGTCGCCCAGGGCCGTGAGGTCGGCCTGGTTGCCGCATGTCGCCCAGGTGCCGCCGTCGAGCCGGCACTCGTAGCCGGCGATCGTGGTGCCGCTGCCACCGTCGCCGCTGTAGGTCAGCGTTGCCGTGGTGGTTGAGGTTGCCGCGTCGGGCCCGCCGCCGATCGTCGTCTCGGGCGGGACGGTGTCGACGGTCCACGCGGTCTGCGCGGGCGACGCGTCCACGTTGTCGGCGGCGTCGTACGCGCGGACGCGCACGTCATGCGGTCCGTCGGCCAGATCCGCGTAGTGGGCCGCGCTCGTGCACGTCTGCCACGCGCCGTTGTCGAGGCTGCACTCGAACCGGGCCACGCCCGACCGGCTGTCGGCGCCGCTGAACGCGATGTCCGCGGTCCGCGAGCTCGTCGCTGCCGGCGGGCCGTCGCCGATGGTCGTCGTCGGGTCCGTCTTGTCGAGCTTGACCTGCTGGCCGACGGTGAGCGCCTGGTTGGCGGCCTTGTCGGCGCAGGTTCCGCCGGACGTGAAGGTCGTGCCGCTGGTCTCCTGCGTCACCGCCGTGTCCGGGACCGTGTCGGTCTTGATGCCGGACTGGACGTTGCCGGTCTCGCCGCAGTCCCACGTGATCGTCACGTCCGTGCGGTTCCAGCCCGCCGCGTTGGGCTGTGGCGTCAGGCCGGAGGTGATCACCGGCCGCGTCATGTCGATCCGGATCGTCGCCGTGTACGGCGTCGAGAGGTTCCCGGCGATGTCGTTGCAGTCGGCCGACGTGAAGTCGGTGCCGGCGGTCTCGGTGCTCACGGTGCCGCCGCCGCTGGACGGCTCGTCGACGCCTGACCCCGGCACGGGGTCCTCGCACTCGAAGCGAACGCTCGTCGCCGTGTTGTTCCAGCCGTCCTCCGTCGGCTCGGGATCGAACACGGGGATCGCGTTCGGCGGGCGCGTATCGAGCTTGAAGACGCCGTAGCCGGCGCTGCCGGTGTTCCCCGCGCGGTCTCTCGCGGAGCAGTCGAGCGGGAACTCGCCCTCCTTCTGCATCGTCAGGCTGAGGAACCCGCCATACGTGAACCAGCGCTGTTCGCTGCGCTCGCAGGTGCTCTCCGCCACCAGACTCGCCTCGCCGCTCGGAGGGATCGGATCGGTCGCGGACAGCGTCGCCGGGATCGGCTTGACGTACCAGCCGTTCTTCCCGTCGGGCGGTCCCACCGAGAACGACAAGGTCGGCGGCGTGTTGTCGACCACGCACTTGACCGGGAACTCCATGTCCGGTGTCGTGGGGTCGTTCGTGTGCAGCTTCAGTGTGGCCCGATACGCGCGCTCCTCCGGACCGCCGGTGCACGTCACATAGAGGAACGTGAGCCCGCCGACGCCGATCTGGCGCGGGAACCGGAACTGCTGCGCGAGCGGCCCGGGCTCCTGGTTGAGGATCCCGAACCGGCTCGCGTCAGCCCCGGTGAACTCGAGGCCGCTCCACGTGAGCGGCGCGACGCCGGTGTTCTGCAGCGTGATCGTGTTGAACGTCGTCTTGCCGGTGCGGACGTACATATCCGCGACCTCGGTGCCGGGCGTCGGGTTCGTCTCGGCCCGCGGCACGCATGCGTCGAAGCCGGCGTCGATCCGCAGCGCGAGCGTCTTCTGGTTGGGCGAGGGCGTCCACGGCGCGCCGTCGATGCTCTCGAGCACGCTCGGCCCGGCGGCCTCCTTCCAGTTCAGCCACCCGATCTCGTCCGGTGCCGACATGACCGCCCAGTACTTGGTCCCTGCGGTGAGCTGGATCTTCGGCGAGAGCGTCCCGCAGTCGTTCAGGACCGGCTGGCTCCACGTCGAGTCGGTCAGGAAGAAGCCCATCGTCCCCAGCGACACGCCGCTCGGCTTGCCGCCCACGTCGGCCTGGATCGAGACCTCCCCGATCCCCTGACACGTCGTCCCCGTCGGATAGGGGATGACGCAGCGAGCACGGACGCTCACCAGCGACGCGTTGCCCGACGTGGTCGGCGTGAACGGCGTCGCGATGCGGAACGTCCCGAGCGGTGACGGCCCGATCGGAACGCTGTTGACGCCCTGAACGTCGTTGGGCTCGGTGATCGTGTTGTAGAGGGTCGTGAGCGTCTGCGCGTTGGCCGCCGGAGCGACGGCCAACGTGACGAAGACGAACACACACGCGAGGAGGAACCGGTTCATGCGACCACATAACGCGGTCCCGCTGACGTCTCGCGGACGTCTCGCTGACGTGGGGGGTCAGAGCGCGCGGCGGCCCTTGGGCGAAACGCCGGACCCCGCGCCGCGGCCGGCGCTCCCAGCCGCCCTACCCAGCCGCAGTTAGGACGGCCGAGGGTTCGCGACCGACGGCGCCGTCGCCGAGCCGCGCGAGAACCGCCCATCACCGAGCACAGCCATCGCCGCATTCCGTCCCGGGATGCCGCTCACACCGCCACCGCGCCGCGCGCCCGCACCGCCGAGGTGCACGTTCGCGATGCCGGTCTCCGTACCCCACGCACCCACCTCGTCGTCCGCCTCGGCGAACGGCCACGCGAGGTCGCGGTGGAAGATGTTGCCGCGCGGGAGCGCCAGCTCGTCGTCGAGGTCGAGCGGGGTCTTGTACTCCAGGCAGACGCCGCCGTCCGGCGTCGGCAGCAGGCAGTCCTCGATCGGCTCAGCGAGAACCGAGTTCAGCGACCGCAGCGTGGCGTCCACGACCGCGCGGGTGTGCCCCGCCTCGAACAGGCGGGCGGGCGTGTGCAGCGCGAACAGCGTCAGCGTGTGACCGTCGACGCCGAGGATGCTGCGGTCGGTCAGCGAGTGGCAGTAGATCTCGCACGGCACCGGGTCGGGCACCGTTCCGGCGGTCGCCGCCTCGAATGCGCCCTGCAACTGGGTGTACGTCTCGTTGACGTGGAACGTCCCGGCGAACGCGTCCTCGGCCGGGACGCCGCCGTCGCGCAGCCGCGGCAGCCGCGCGAGCAGCATGTTGACCTTCAGCTGCGCGCCCTCGGGCAGCGAACCGTTGGCGCGGCCCAGCAGCCGGTCGAGCACCGCCGGCGCGCAGCCCGCGACCACGTCGCGACAGTCCACCGCGCCGCCGTCCCAGCGCACGACCGCGCGCTCGCCGTCGGCCTCGATCGCCGTGACCTCGCAGCCCGTCCGCACCTCGAACGAGGCACAGCGAGCGAGCTCGGAGGTCAGTGCGCCCATGCCGCCGATCGGTACGTCCCACGCCCCCGTGCCGTTCCCGATCACGTGATAGAGGAAGCAGCGGTTCTGGCGCAGATTCGCGTCGTGCGCCCCGGCGAACGTGCCGATCAGCGCGTCGGTCAGGACGATCCCGCGCAGCAGGTCGTCGTCGAACGTCGCTTCGATCGTCTCGCCGATCGGCCGCTCGAACAGCGCGTCCCAGATCTCGTCGTCGCCGACCCGCCGGCGCAGCTCTTCGCGGCTCACCAGCGGCTCGAGCATCGTCGGAAATACGGCCCGCGCCACGCGCGCGACTCGGTCGTAGAACGCCTGCCACCCCTCGAACTCGGGGCCCATCGACGCGCGCGTGCGCGCCGAATCGCCGGTGTCGACGAGCACGCCACGGTCGGTGCCCGGCACCGGCGTGTACGACGAGATCCGCCGCCGCCGGGTCTGGAACCGCAAGCCCAGCTCCTCCACGATCTGCCGCGGAAGCAGGCTGACCAGGTACGAGTAGCGCGACAGCCGTGCGTCGACGCCCGCGAACGGCGCCTCCGAGACGGCCGCGCCGCCGACGCGCTCACCGCGTTCGAGCACGAGCACGGAACGGCCGGCGCGGGCCAGGTACGCGGCCGCGATCAGGCCGTTGTGGCCTCCGCCGACGACGACGGCGTCGTGGCGCTTCATGCCACCGCCGCCCGCACGCCCACGAACCGCAGCGCCAGCATCGCGCGGTCGTCGATCGTCACGCCGGCCTGGAACTCGCGCAGCGAGCGCTCGATCTCGGCCAGCAGTGCGACCGGTCCGTCGCCCGCCCGCGTCATCGCCTCGTAAAGCCGCAGCTCGCCGTAGCGCGCCTTGTCACCAGGGGTCTCGGTCACGCCGTCCGTGTAGAAGAGCACTGTGTCGCCGGGACCGAGCGTGACGGTCACGTTCGTCCAGTCGTCCTCGCCCTCGACGCCGAGCAGGACCCCGTGGTCGCCCATCGGCTCGGGCCCCGCGCCCGGACGGCGCAGCAGCGGCAACGGGTGGCCCGCTGACGCCACGGTGAGCCGCGCGCCGTCCCCCTCGCTCTGCACCAGCGCACAAACCGCGGTCACCAGCGAAAGTCGCGCCTGCTCGCGCAGCACCTCGTTCACGAGCGAGAGCACGCGCGCGGGGCTCGGGTCGAAGCGGGCTGCCATGCGCGCCGAGTAGCGCACGAGCGAGGTCAGCGCCGCCGCCTCGATCCCCTTGCCGGTCACGTCGCCGAGCACGATCAGGTGGCCGGAGCCGACCGGCAGGATGTCGTAGAAGTCGCCGCCGACCTCGGCGCCGCGCTCGCCCGCCTGATAGGCCGCGTGGATCTCCCATCCCGGCAGCTGCGGGAGCCGCTCGGGCAGCAGGCTCGCCTGGAGGGTGTGGGCGACGCGCTCCTGCGCCTGGTACAGCCGCGCGTTCTCCACTGCGGTCGCGGCGCGCAGCGCGAGATCCTCCGCGAACGCGAGGTCGTCCTCGTCGAAGATCCGCCCGCTCTCGGCCGAGGCGAACGTGATGACGCCGAGCGTCTGGTCGCCGAGCCGCATCGGCACCGCCATCGCCGAGCGCAGCCCGACCTCGCGGGCGATCCGCAGGTGCTCCTCGTCCTGCGCGGCGGCGACCAGCAGCTCGTCCGGGATCTCGGGGTAGAGCTCGGCGGGGCCGCCCCCGATGATCGCCGGCAGCCCCGTCGTGGCGGTCATGTCGGGCGGGTAGCGCTCGCGCATGTCGTGCGCCATCTGCACCTTGGCGGGATCCACGTGCGCAACCGCCACCTGCGTGACGCCGCCGCTCTCGTCGACCATGTCGATCCCGCACCAGTCGGCCAGGCGCGGGACGATCATGCGCGCGACGCGCTCGAGCGTCTGCTCGTAGTCGAGCGACGAGGCGAGCAGCTGGCCGGCCTCGGCCAGGAAGCGCTGGCGCAGCTCCGCCTCCTTGGCGTCTGTGACGTCCTCGATGATGTTGATCGCCAGGGGCGCGCCGGACGGCTCATGGGTCAGCGTCGCCTTCGTCAGCAACCACAGCGCCTCACCGGTGTCGCGGCGGATGCTGCGCGTGAGCAGCTCCGACGCCGGCTCGCCTTGCATCAGCCGCCGGCCCGGCAGATCCGCCATCTCCACCGGCCTGCCGTCCTCGTGCAGCATCGTGAAGTTGGCCGCGAGCGAGCCGGGCGCGGACGCCAGCACCTCGGCGACCGACTCGCAGCCCAGCAGCCGCGCGGCGGCGCCGTTGGCATAGACCGTCTGGCCGCGCTCGTCGTGCACGGTCACCGCCTCGCCGAGCGAGCCGAGGATGCCGTCGAGCCGCATCTGCGTCGCCTCGAGGTCGGCCGCCAGCCCGGTGGCCCGCTCACGCGCCCGCGCGGCGACCACGGTGAGCAGCGCCACGAGCGCGTAGAAGACGACGCGGTAGACCCCCTGGCCGGTGCTCGGCGGGTCGTTCCAGAACAGGCTGCCGACGCCGACTGCGAACGCGACGACGGCGGTGATCCTGGTCTCCCGCTCCGTCCCGACGATCGCGAGCCCGAACGGAACGATCAGCGCCAGGCTCGAGATGATCGTCGACCCCGAGAGGACGATGTCGACGACGACGATCGCCGCTTGCAGGGCGAGCGCGATGACCAGGCGCGGTGAGACGTTCGACCCCATGTGTCTTGACGCGATGCTAGTGGTAGACCTCAGGGTGTGCGCGCGCTCACCGTCATCCCGCTGCAGTCCGGCTCGGCCGCGGTCGTCGACATGCCTGACCCGGAGCCCGGGCCGGGCGACCTGCTCGTCGACGGCATCGCGCTCGGCGTCTGCGGGACCGACCGCGAGATCATCGACGGCGACTACGGCTGGGCGCCGCCGGGGTCCGAGCGCCTGATCCTCGGCCACGAGTCGCTCGGCCGCGTGGCCGATCCGGGCGACAGCGACTTCGCGGCCGGCGACCTGGTGGCGGGCGTCGTGCGCCGGCCGGATCCCGAGCCGTGTCCCGCCTGCGCTCGCGGTGAGTTCGACTTCTGCCGCAACGGCAAGTACACCGAGCGCGGCATCAAGGAGATCCACGGCTACGGCTCGGAGCGCTGGATCGTCGAGGCCGGCTACGCGGTCAAGCTCGATCCCGGGCTCGAATCGGTCGGCATGCTCATGGAGCCGACGTCGGTCGTGGCGAAGGCGTGGGACCAGATCGAGCGCATCGGGCGCCGCGCGTACTTCGCGCCCGAGCGCGCGCTGGTCACGGGCGCCGGTCCGATCGGGCTGCTCGCGGCTCTGCTGGGCGTGCAACGCGGGCTGGAGGTCCACGTGCTCGACCGCAACGAAGACGGGCCGAAGCCCGCGCTGGTCGCGGCCCTCGGCGCGCGGTACCACAGCAGCGACGTGCAGACCGTGGCGAACGAGGCGCCGCCCGACATCGTCGTCGAGGCGACCGGCGCGCCCCAGGTCATCTTCGACGTGATGGCGCACAACTCCGCGATGGCGACGATCTGCCTGACCGGCGTCTCGACGCGCGGACGCAACCTCGACGTCGACGTCGGCGGCCTGAACCGGGACATCGTGCTCGAGAACGACCTCGTGTTCGGCTCAGTCAACGCCAACTTGCATCACTGGGGGCTCGCGGCCGAAGCGCTCGCGCGCGCCGATCGCGGCTGGCTGGAGTCGCTGATCTCCCGCCGCGTGCCGCTGGAGGACTTCGAGGAGGCGCTCGAGAAGCGCCCCGACGACGTCAAGGTCGTTCTGGATCTTTCGCCCAGCTGACGAAGAAGTCGAGCGCCGCGGGGTTCTGGAGCGAGTCGCGGCTGGCGGCCTTCTCCGGGTCGGTGCCCATGAGGATCTTCTTGACGGGCAGCTCGAGCACCTTGCCCGACAGCGTGCGCGGGATCTCCTTGATCTGGACGACCTCGTTCGGCACGTGCCGGGGCGAGCAGTCCTCGCGGATACGGTCGGCGATCCGCTTGCGCAGGTCGTCGTCGAGCTCGGCGCCCTCGCGCAGGACGACGAACAGCGGCATCCAGTCCTCCCCGGATTTTCGTTCCCACCCACCCAGATCCACCACGAGCGCGTCGGTGATCTCGTCGACGGCGAGCACGGCGCGGTAGATCTCCGCCGTGCCCATGCGGATCCCGCCGCGGTTGATCGTGGAGTCCGACCGGCCGCTGATGATCGCGGTGCCGCGCTCGGTGATCTCGATCCAGTCGCCGTGGCGCCAGATCCCGGGGTACATGTCGAAGTAGCTGTCGCGGTAGCGCTCGCCGTCCGGGTCGTTCCAGAAGTAGAGCGGCATCGACGGCATCGGCTTGGTGATCACGAGCTCGCCGACCTCGCCGATCAGCGCGTTGCCGTCCGGGTCCCAGGCCTCGACGGAGGCGCCGAGCGAGCGCGCCTGCAGCTCGCCCTCGTAGACCGGTACGAGCGGGCAGCCGCCGACGAACGCGGTGCACAGGTCGGTCCCGCCGCTGGTCGAGAACAGCCACGTGTCCTGGCCGACGTGGTCGTAGACCCAGCGGAAGCTCTCGGGGCTGAGCGGCGAGCCGGTGGAGCCGACCGCGCGCAGCTTCGAGAGATCACGGCCGTTCGCCGGCTCGACGCCTGCCTTCATGCACGACGCGATGTACGCCGCGCTGGTGCCGAACGTCGTCACGCCCGCTCGGTCGGCGAGGTCCCACAGCACGTCCATGTCCGGGGCGGCGGGACTGCCGTCGTAGAGCACGATCGCCGCCTCGGTGAGCAGCCCCGAGACGAGGAAGTTCCACATCATCCAGCCGGTCGTCGTGAACCAGAACAGCCGGTCGCCGGCCTGGGCGTCCACGTGCAGGTGCAGCTTCTTCAGATGCTCGAGCAGGATCCCGCCCTGGCCCTGGACGATCGCCTTCGGCAGCCCGGTCGTGCCCGAGCTGTAGAGGACCCACAGCGGGTGGTCGAACGGGACCGGCTCGAAGCTGAGCTCGCCGTCCGGCTCATCCGGCCAGCCGCTGCCGTCGAGGTAGCCGAGCGTGAGCACGCGGCCGCCGGTCTCGGCGGCGATCTTGTCCACGGTCTCGCGCCGGTCGAAGTCGCGCCCGTTGTAGCGATAGCCGTCGACCGCGAGCAGCACCTTCGGCTCGATCTGGGCGAACCGGTCGATCACCGAGCGCGGCCCGAAGTCGGGCGAGCAGCTCGACCAGATCGCGCCGATCGAGGCGGTCGCCAGGAACGCCGCCACGGTCTCGGGGATGTTCGGCATGTAGGCGGCCACGCGGTCGCCGCGCTCGACACCGAGCGCCCG
>Ga0111539_10003832_pt1 | contig 19808 bp, 16 predicted proteins | sample RhiMethybrSRZTD1_FD_79667 | JGI IMG/M metagenome (GOLD analysis project Ga0111539, IMG submission 79667) | Populus rhizosphere microbial communities from Tennessee, USA - Rhizosphere MetaG P. TD hybrid SRZTD1 (version 2) (version 2) | ecosystem: Host-associated > Plants > Roots > Rhizosphere >... | reverse complement strand
GAAGAGAAGAAGCGGTCCTCGCCGAACTCGTAGAAGGGGATGAGCCTGGCGATCAGCGCCGAGAAGCGGGCGTGGCCAGCAAGGGAAAAGTGCTTGGCGCCGGAGAGCCGCAGGCGCCTGCCCGCCCTGGCGACCGCCGCGGCAGCCCCCGCGGCGCCGGCGCCGGCGACGAGGTAGGTGAGAATCTGTGAATCCATACGGACACCATGAATCCGAGAAACAATACAGTAGGATGACAGTGCGCTCGATCGTCGCCCGATTGACCGGCCACGAGGGCCTCAATTTCTTTCTGACGAATCGCGTTCCGCGACGGGCGCTCACGCGATTGATGGGCCGGTTCAGCCGCATCGAGCAACCGCTTGTGCGCGACCTGTCGATCGCGATCTGGCGGCTGTTCTGCGACGTGGACCTGAGCGACGCCAAGAAGAGCAGCTTCCGGAGCATGCGCGATTGCTTCACCCGCGAACTCAAGGACGGTGCGCGGCCGATCGATCTAGACCCGGGCGTGCTCGTCAGCCCGTGCGACGCCATCGTCGGCGCATCGGGAGTGGTGGTGGAGAACGTTCTGCTGCAGGTTAAGGGTGCACCTTACACGCTGGAGGAGCTGCTGTGCGATCCCGAGCTCGCGGCGCTCTTTCGCAACGGGCGCTATGTCACGTTGCGGATCACGGCCGGCATGTATCATCGGTTCCACGCGCCGCACGATTGCCGCGTGCCCCAGGTCACGCACATCGCCGGCGACGCCTGGAACGTCAATCCGAGCGCGCTGAAGCGGGTCGAGAAGGTCTACTGCAGGAACGAGCGCGCGGTGCTCCGGCTCGACCTCGGCGGCGGCCAGATCATGGTGCTGGTGGCAGTGGCTGCAATCCTGGTGGCGGACGTCCGCCTGCGCTTCCTCGAAATTCCCGTGGCGGGGAGAGACAGGGATTGGACCGCGCATCTTCCAGATATTTCCCTCGTCAAGGGTGAGGAGATGGGCTGGTTCGAGCAGGGGTCGACCATCATCGCCCTGGTACCGGACGGGTTCAGTCTATGCGACGGCATTCAGCCTGGTCACCGCATCCGTATGGGTGAGCCGCTGCTGCTGCATCCTGAGAACTGAAGGAAGCTGCCGCAGTTCTGCTGGAAGAAGCTGCCGATGGCCCGGAACGCCCACTTCCAGAAGCAGCCCATGAAGCAGTAGCCGCTGGGGGTCGGTGAGTTGACGGGCGAGTTGCCGACATACGAGTACCCGTTCCAGCCCTGGGTGGAGAACGGGCCCTCCGTGACGGGATCGGCAGCCGTGGAGCGGGCGAGCAGCGGGTCCCTCGGGTCAAGCCCGAGGGCAGGGTGCTGGGCCATTTCAAGTCAGCGATAGTGCGCTCACGCTTGGATTCGGCATGGTCCAGCGCCGGTGCGTTGGACGTGCTTTATCAACCGGCCTGGGCGAGGACGGCGCGCTGCACCTTCTCATTGGCCTGCATCGCCTCGCGTGCTGGCTTTTGTGGCGCTCTCGAGAGCCTGCTTGGTCTACGCGTTCATGGGTCCGTCCCACCAAGCGAGTGGGACATCGCGCCTGTGGCGGGTCGCTCCGTCGTGAACCGAGCCCCGACGGGGTCTCGGCCCTCCGGGCTTCCGTAGCATGTCCGGCGCCGGACCAGCGCTGTCGTCGTCTCGGCCTGCTGGGGGTCGCGGCGGGCTACCTGTCGATGCGGGTTGCGCGAGCCATACGCGCGGCTGGCGCGCCGTTGCGTCCAAGCCACCTCTTTCCTCCAAACAGGCTCAGCCCCACTCAGTGACACGACGGGGCTGGCTGCGATAGCCTTGGCAACCACCGCAGCCAGCAGCTAGCGGAGAATAGAACTACCACGATGCGCAGAGCCGGGAAGGGGAGTAACTACATGACTTTGACGCTTGCAGATGCGAACCGGGTGATTGTGGGTGCCATCGCGAAAGCGTCGGAGATCGGCGCAAAGATGAACATAGCCGTGTGCGACGCTGGCGGTCGATTGGTGGCATTTCAGCGGATGGATGGCGCCATGTGGGCTGGGTCTTACGGTAGCCAGGGGAAGGCCGTGGCGTCTGCCGCCTTCGGCCGTCCGAGCGGTGACCTGACGCCACGCGCGGACCATCCGACGTTGCGCGGTATTGTCATGTCCGAGGGCAATCACATGTTTCTCGGACAGGGCGCCGTGCCGATCTTCCGCGGCGGCGTGCTCATCGGTGCCTGCGGGGTCGGTGGAGGCACGGCTCAGGAGGATGAGGACTGCGCCCGCGCGGGGGTGGAAAGTCTTCAGTAATCTCTGACTGGCACTTGGCTGCCGGTTGGACTTTGGTCCCCGCCTATACACCTGCGGAGCCTCAACGTTACGACTGCGCAACTCGCCGTCGATCGCCATGTTGAACTCGCTTCCGGCGACACTCCACCCGTCGGAAACCAGCCGCAGCCAAGCGCGGAATGGAAGGCGCTCATCCGCGCCGTTGCTCGCGATCACGGTCGTGTAGTTGGGGGCTGTGGCATCCAAGGATTGCGGGTATATCGTCGATGGCCGGCCTGATCCCGCCGGCATTCCGCCAGATGAGCGTCTTTTTGGACCTTCCCAGCCGCATGGGCACCGACCACATGGCGGTCGTCGATCCGCAACCGAAGGTGCATGGCATTGAGTTTGCGGGTAATCGATGCTTCCCTGATGCCCAAGATCACCTTTGCCAGCACCAACGCCGCCTCGCTCATGATCGGGGAAAAAGGCGCGGATTTCGTCACAAGCGATCGCTGAGCGCGCCTCAGGCCCGCGCCGGGCCGGTGCTGCCGCGAAACACGAGATCGAACGGCAGCATCTCGAAAGTCGCATGGGACCTGCCCTCAAGGCGTGCAACCACCTGCTCGGCCGCGGCGCACCCGACCTCCACGATGGGCGTGCGAATGCTGGTGAGGCCCGGCGTTTGCGTCGCGCCGAGGTCGGTGTTGTCGACGCCCGTGATCGACACCTCGTCCGGTATTGCCACACCCGCCGACCGACAGGCCGTCATGGCACCCACGGCAAACACGTCGTTGGTCGCGACCACCGCCGTTGGCCGATGCTTCACCTGCAGGATGCGTCGCATCATGTCGGCGGCCGCAGCAAGATCGATGGGTCCGTACTGGGCGCAGCCCTCGCCGAGCGTCAGACCCGCCTGGGCAAGCGCCGCGCGCATGCCGGCGCCGCGCTCCGTGGCGCGATCGTTGCCTTCGGGAACCGCGCTGAGCAGACCGAAGCGCCGATGCCCGAGCCCGATCAGATGCCGCGTCATCGCAAACGTGGCGGCACGGTTGTCGAAGCCGACGCTCGGATGCTGGCGCATAGGGTCGACGCCCCAGGTCAGCACGTAGGGCCGGCCGTAGTCAGCAAGCAGCGCAAACAGCGCAGGGTCGTGATGCAGGCCGACGAACACGACTGCATCGACGCCGCGCCCCAGCAGTTGCGCCGTGATGCGTAGCTCCTTCTTCAGGTCGTAGTGGTGCTCGGCCAGCACCATCGAATAGCCGTTGGTGTCGAACACGGACTGCATCGCGCTCGTGGTGCGTGCATAGAGGGCGTAGCTGAACGACGGCACGACCGCCGCCACCATGCGGCTGCGGTGGCTTCGCAAGGCCCGGGCGGCGCCGTGCGGCACATAGCGCAGCTTGGCAACGGCGTCGCTGACGAGGCGGCGGGTATCGGCATCGACCTGCTCGGGGGCGTTGAGGGCCCGCGAGACGGTCGCCGTGGACACGCCCGCCAGCCGCGCAACGTCCTTGGCGCTGGGCCTGCGCCCGGACCGTGCCGTGGACCCTGGATCTGCCATGTCGGGAAGGCTTTGCGTCTATCAGAATTCGATTACACCGTTAGCTATACGCGCGCCGTTGTTCATCGAGCAAGCAGGTGTTACGATCAATGTAATCGAATACAGAAAACACGGACGACGGCGCCTTTGCGCCGCCGTTCCAGGAGGAAGCGCGAGAGGAGCATAGAGTCATGAAGAGGCGTCCGACGGGCCTCAGTAGGCGCGAGGTGCTGGGTCAGGGTGTGAAGTTTGGCATTGCCGGCCTGCTTTCCCATCAACTGTCGTCGTCCGCCTTCGCGCAAGACGACCTTGCGCCCTATCGGGCCGCCAAGATCGACTGGAAGCAGGCTGACGGCGAGCAGATCACCGTTGCGGTCATTCCTGCGAGCTACTTCGAGAACCTGATTTCGCTGCAACCGCAGTTCGAGGCGCTCACCGGCATCAAGCTGCGCTTCGAGAAGGTGCCGCCGGGCCAGATTCGGCAGAAGGCCCTGCTCGATCTCTCGTCGAAGACGGCGACCTACGCGACCCACGCCGCCGACCCGATGTACTACCCGCTCTACGTCTCCAACAAGTGGGTGGAGCCGCTGGACCGCTATCTCGGCGACGCGACGCTGACCGATGCGGCGTGGTTCAACTACGGCGACATCATCAAGGCCTGGCGCGACGCCGCCTCCATCGACGGCAAGCCCTACGGCATTCCCTACGACGGCGAGGTGACGGTGCAGGTCTACCGCAAAGATCTGTACGAGGCGAAGGGCCTGAAGGTGGCCGATACCTACGATGAACTCATTGCCAACGCCAAAGCACTGACAGATGCCAATGCTCGGATCTATGGGCTGGTGTTGCGCGGCTTCGCCGGCGCTGGCCAGAACATGTACATCTACCCCTCGCTGCTGCGCGGCTTCGGCGGCAACTGGGGCAGCGGCGGCAACGTCGTCGTCAACTCACCCGAAGCGGTGAACGCCCTGACCTGGTACGTGAACACCCTCGGTCAGTATGCACCGCCCGCGGTGCGCAACTGGAATTGGCCCGACATCGCCGACGCTTTCTCGCAGGGAACCGTCGCCACCTACATCGACGCGCATTCATCGGCGGCGGTCATCAACAATCCCGAGAAGTCGAAGGTCGTCGGCAAGATAGCCTATGCCCGCTGGCCCAAGGGCCCGAGCGGCAAGCGCGTGACGTCAATCTGGAACTGGGGCTTCCCGATCAACGCCGCCCTCAGCGACAAGGCCAAGAAGGCAACGTGGCTGTTCATCACCTGGGCGGCGTCCGCCGAGACGCAGGCGCGCACGTCGTGGAAATTCGCCGGCCCCGCCAAGCGCTCCGGCATCAACCGCGTCTCGCAGTGGAAATCTGCCGAGTTTGGCGATGCCATGAAGGGCGTGGGCGACAACTTCATCCAGGCGGCGCTGGAGTCGCTCGAACAGGACACGGACGTCGATTGGCGCCCGCGCGTGCCGCAGTGGCCCGCCATCGGCGAGACCATGGCCACCGCCATCCAGACCGCGCTCGTCGGCCAGAAGTCGCCGAAGGACGCTCTCGACGAGGCTCAGGCGCGCATCCAGCAAATCCTCAAGGGCTGATGTCGCCCCAATGCCGGGAAAGCACGTGCCGACGCTCGAGTCGCAAGAGCGGCGCTTTGCGCTGGTGCTGTTCGTCCCGGCTCTCGCGGTGCTGCTGCTCACCACGACCGTGCCGCTCGTTTACCTTGCCTGGAACAGCCTCTATCGCCTCGACCTGAGCATGCCGTGGCTCTCCGGGTTCACCGGCCTCGGCAACTACGCCAAGATGGGCAGCGATCCGCGCTTCTGGAACTCGCTGCTCCTTACCCTTGTCTACACCGGCTCGACCGTCGTTCTGCAGGTCGTGATCGGCCTTTCGTTGGCCCTGCTCGTCCTGCGGTTCCCGCGCGGACAGGGCCTGCTGCGCATTGCCGCCATTCTGCCGATCGTTCTCGCCCCGGTGGTCGTCGGCCTATTCTGGCGCACGCTGGTGCTGGCGCCCGACGTGGGACTCGTCGATCTGGTAACGCGATCTGTCGGGCTCGGCAGCCACAACTGGCTCGGCGATCCGCAATTGGCGCTCATCTCGGTGATCGCCATCCACACCTGGCAGTGGACGCCTTTCGCGTTCCTGGTGCTGCTGGCGACGCTTGCCACTTTGCCGGCCGACGTCTACGAGGCCGCGCGCCTCGACAGGGCCAGCGCCTGGCAGCGGTTCCGTTACATCACGCTGCCGCTGATCCGCCCCGCCATCGTCATGGTGCTCATCCTACGCATGATGACCGCGCTGTCGGCTTTCGCCGCAATCTTTGCCGCGACCGGCGGCGGACCCGGCTCCGCCACGGAGATTCTGAACCTCTACGCCTATCGCACATCCTTCAGCGAGCTCAACCTGGGTTACGGATCGTCCCTGGCGATGGTCCTGATGTCGATCACCATTGCCATCTCTTACCTGATGTTCCGCTTGCGGCGAGCGCGCGCATGAAGCCCTCCGCCAGCCATCGCCAGATCGCGCTCGCCGCCGTCGCCGGCTTCGGACTTGCCGTCTGGACGTTTCCCGTCATCTGGGGACTGCTCACGTCGTTCAAGACCGAGCGCGACGTGCTCGCCTACCCGCCGGTCTGGCTGTTCAAGCCGACGCTCGACAGCTATCGCGAGGTGCTCTTTGGCGCTTCCTCGATCCTGCCCAATATCGTCTCGAGCTCGATCGTGTCGCTGGCGGCCACGGTGATCACGATGCTGTTTGCCGTACCTGCGTCGTATGCGCTGGCTCGCCTGCGCTATCCGGCAAAACGCGCGTCCGGCTTCTATGTCCTCGTGACCCAGATGCTGCCGCCCGTCGGCCTCATCATCCCCTACTACCTCGTGCTGCAGAAGATCGGCTGGCTCGACACCTACACCGGGCTCACCGTCATCTACCTCACCTTCTCGCTGCCCTTCGCCATCTGGCTGATGGTGTCCTACTTCGAGGATATTCCCTTCGAGATGGAGGAAGCAGCCCTGCTCGATCGCGCCGGGCGGCTGCGCGCGCTCTGGTACGTGATCCTGCCGCAGGTGCGCGGCGGCATCGCCGTGACGGCCATCTTCGTGTTCCTCAATGCCTGGAACGAGTTCATGTTCGCGGTCGTGCTCGGCGGCAACCGCGTGCGCCCGGTGACGGTCGCCATGTTCAACTTCATCTCGGTGGAGCAGACCCTGTGGTCGCGGCTTGCTGCCGGCGCGATCCTGGCCATGCTCCCGGTGATCCTGATCGGCATCTTCGCGCAACGCCACATCGTCAAGGGCCTCACGGTCGGCGCGGTGAAGGGCGGAGGCCGGAGATGAGCGCGACCGGCAGCATTCGCTTCGAAGGCGTCGTGAAGCGCCACGGCACGACCACCGTGCTGCACGGGATCGATCTCGCCATCCATCCCGGCGAGTTCTTCGTACTTCTGGGTCCCTCCGGCTCCGGCAAGACCACCGCCTTGCGCATCATGGCGGGGCTCGAGCCCGTCAGCGGCGGCCGCGTCCTGATGGACGGCGCGGACGTGACGCACAAGGAGCCCGGCGAGCGCGACGTCGCCATGGTGTTCCAGAGCTACGCGCTCTATCCGCACATGACGGTCGCCCAGAACATCGGCTTTCCGCTCAAGATGGTCGGCGTGAGGCCGGCAGAGATCGAGCGCCAGGTCGCGGACGCCGCGGCCAAGGTCAATATCGGCCACCTTCTTGAGCGCAAGCCGGGTCAGCTCTCCGGTGGCCAGCAGCAGCGCTGCGCGCTCGCCCGCGCCATCGTGCGCCACCCTCGCCTGTTCCTGCTGGACGAGCCTCTGTCCAACCTCGACGCCAAGCTGCGGCTCGAGACGCGGCTCGAGTTGCATGCGCTGCAGCGGTCACTCGGCGCCACCACGGTCTATGTCACCCACGACCAGGAAGAGGCGATGACACTCGCCGACCGTATCGCCGTCTTCATGGAGGGACACATCGCGCAGGTCGGAACGCCGCGCGAGGTATTCGCCAAGCCGCGGACGATGGCCGTCGCCGCGTTCGTCGGGACGCCGCAGATGAACCTGATCCCGGGCACCTGGGCCAACGATGCCGTAACCGCGGACGGCCACGTACTGCAGGTCGCGCAGACCACCCCGGCGCCGAGAGACGTGATGCTCGGCGTCCGCCCCAGCGACATGCGCATCGCCGCGACGGGACTGCCCGCCCGCATCGAGCGGGTCGAGGACCTGGGTGACAGCGCCATCGTCAGTCTCACCGCCGGCGGCCGGCCGCTGAAGGTCAAGGGCGACCTTCAGAATGGCGGCAAGAGGGGTGACCGCGTCTTCCTCAGCTTCACACCGCAAGCGGCCCATCTGTTCGATCCAAACGATGGTGCCCGCCTCTAGCTCTTGGCTCCTCGCAGCAATCGGAATGGACCAGACATGACCGCAACCAAGCCGAACGTCGTGCTCATCCTCAACGACGACATGGGATACTCAGATCTCGGGTGCTACGGCGGCGAGATCGAGACGCCGAACCTCGACCGGCTGGCACGCGACGGGCTGCGCTTCTCGCAGTTCTATAATACCGCGCGCTGCAGCCCGTCCCGCGCCTCGATGCTCACCGGGCTCCACCCGCACCAGACCGGCGTCGGCATTCTGACCTACGATTCCGGCCCCGAAGGCTACGCCGGCAACCTCAACAAGCGCTGCGTCACCATTCCCCAGGCGCTCAAGGCCAGCGGCTACCGCAACTACATGAGCGGCAAGTGGCACGTCGCGAGCAGTCTCACCAAGCCCACCGACACCTGGCCGCTGCAGCGTGGCTTCGACGAATTCTACGGCACCATCATCGGCGCCGGCAGCTTCTATGACCCCAACACGCTCACCCGGGGCAATGACAATATCGAGCATGAGGCGAAGGCCGACAGCAGTTTCTTCTACACCGACGCCATCAGCGACCGGGCGGTGGCCTTCATCGAGAAGCATTGTCGCGAAAGGCCCACGACGCCCTTCTTCACCTACGTGGCCTACACCGCGCCGCACTGGCCGCTGCACGCACACGACGCGGATATCGCCAAGTACAAGGGCCGCTTCGACAAGGGCTGGGACAATCTGCGCGAGGAGCGACTGGACAAGCTGATCGAGTGGGGCATCCTCAGCAAGGCGTGGAAGCTCAGCCCGCGCGATCCCACGCAGCCGCCGTGGACGGACGCCGAGCATAAAGCCTGGCTGCTGCGGTGCATGGAAGTCTACGCCGCGCAGATCGACCGCATGGACCAGGGCATCGGCCGAATCCTCGCGGCGCTCGAGGAATCGAACCAGCTCGACAACACGGTCGTCATCTTTCTTGCCGACAACGGCGCCTGCGCCGAGGACATCCCCGAGGATGTCACGATCGACGAACTCGTCAACAAGCTGATGATCGCCAAGTCGCACACGCGCGCCGGCGAGCCCGTGCACTTCGGCAACGACCCCAACCGCATGCCGGGCCCGGAGAACACCTACCAGAGCTACGGCACAGCCTGGGCCAACCTCTCGAACACGCCGTTCCGCCTTTACAAACACTGGATCCACGAGGGTGGCATCTCCACGCCGCTGATCGTCCACTGGCCAAAAGGCATTTCCGACAAGGGCGCCATCCGCCACGTGCCGGGCTACCTGCCAGACATCATGGCGACGATTCTCGACATCACCGGCACATCCTATCCGAACACCTGGGAAGGCTCCGCAATCGAGCCGCTCGAAGGACAATCGCTGGTGCCCGCGTTCACGCGCGACGCTCTCGATCGGCCACCGATGTTCTGGGAGCACGAGGGCAATGCCGCCGTTCGCATCGGCAAGTGGAAGCTGGTGCGCAACCATCCACGCGCATGGGAACTCTACGATATGGACGCGGATCGCACAGAACTCAGCGATCTGGCCGCCGAGCATCCCGACCTCGTCGCCGACATGGCGCGACAGTACGATGCCTGGGCGAAGCGGTGCGGCGTCATCGATCGCGAGAGGATCGTGGCGCTAATGGCAAGCCAGGGTGTTACCCGCGCCTTCTGGGAGCAGGCGCAGGAGTGAGCCGGCGGCCTTCTGCGTCCCGACCGGACAGGATCAGGCGCCCGCATTGGCCTGCCGTGCACGCCATCCATCGATCTACCGCGGTGGTGGTGGAACTTCGGTTATTGCTTTGAGGCGCAAACCGAACACGTTGGCATCCCGCTCGCGCCGCGACCACTAGGCACAGGCTACTCATGCGCTCCATTTGTGCGGTCGCGACGAAACCCGCCTGACGGACACTGAGCCAACGACGGTCACGTGGATCGCGAGGGGGAGAGGCCAGCATGGCTGGTGCTTCCTGATTGCGGTGCGCCGCCAAAATTAGAGTGTCGGGAGCGGTTCACGGTGTGCGAAGATGCGCTGGCCGCCGCCCGATCATGCGTCGGGACGGCTCACGGCTTGGCTCGGGGAGGGGCGCTCTGAATGCGTGTGGGCATCGAGGTCGGCGGTACGTTCACCGATCTGGTCGCTATTGGACCCCAGGGTATTCATGTCACCAAAGTGCCCAGCGTGCCCCGCGCCCCCGACGAAGGCGCCTTCAATGCCCTGGTCGCGAGCGGAATTCCCATCGCGTCCATCGAGGACCTCGCACACGGTTCAACGGTCGCGACCAACGCGGTACTCGAGCGCAAGGGATTCCCTACCGCGTTCGTGACCACCAAAGGCTTCCGCGACATCCTCGCCCTGCAGCGCCACGGTCGCTCGCGCATCTATGATCTGGAGTACCAAAAGCCCGCACCTGTCGTGACGCGGTCGGCGAGCTTCGAGGTCTGCGAGCGGATACTCGCGGACGGCACGATTGAAACGCCGCTGGATGTCGGCGACGTCCTTGCGCGCCTGGTGCCGGCCCTGGCGGACGGCTCCTTCGAGGCGGTCGCGATTTGCCTCCTCAACTCTTTCGTCAATCCCGTGCACGAGAGGTCCCTGCGCGACCTGCTGATCCGGTCCCTGCCCAATCTGCACGTCACGATCTCTTCGGACATAACGCGCGAATTCCGAGAGTTCGAGCGCGCCTCGACAACGACGCTGTCGGCCTACATTCAACCCGTGATCGATCGGTACATCTCGCGTTTTCGCAAGCGGCTCGATGCCGAGGGCTTTCGGGGCCGCTTCTCGGTGATGCAATCAAACGGAGGCCGCCTGCCGGCCGAAGCCATGCGGGCGAACGCCATCAACGCGCTTCTATCGGGCCCCGCGGCCGGTGTCGTGGGAGCGATGCGCCAGGCCGGCCGCTCAGGATTCAAGAATCTTGTCACTCTCGACATCGGTGGAACTTCGACGGATGTGTGTGTCGTCACGGACGGGACGCCGCAACTGACGCAGGAGTTTCAACTCGACGGGCTTCCGATCCGCATTCCACTCCTCGACATCAACACGATCGGCGCCGGCGGCGGATCCATCATATGGGTGGACGAAGGCGGCATGCTTCGTGTGGGTCCGCGCTCGGCTGGGGCCGATCCGGGTCCTGCATGCTATGTCCGTGGCGGCATCGAGCCCACGCTCACGGATGCGCACGTGGTGCGCGGCACGGTTCGGCCGGAGGCATTCCTCGGCGGGCGCATGCGCATCGACGCGGAGGCGGCTGCCCGCGCACTGGAGCCGATCGCAAAGCATTTCGGGCTAACGCTGGAAGCTGCCGCCGACAGCGCCATTGCGCTCGCCAACGCCAACATCGTGCGGGCCATCCAGCTCATCTCCACCGAGCGCGGGCGCGACCCACGCGACTACGTGCTCGTACCTTACGGCGGCGCCGGGCCGCTCCATGCTGCCAAAGTCGCCGAAGAGCTGGGAATTTCGACAATTGTCGTGCCGCCGGCTGCTGGAATCATCTCGGCCTATGGCCTCATTGCCTCGGATTTCGTGCTCTTCGAAAGCATGACGCACCGGGCCGTAGCCGATGACAGCGCTGCCCAGGTGCTGCGCGACGTCTTTGCTGTGATGCGAAGCCGGGCGCTCGAGCGAGCTGCCGCAAGTGGGCTTCGAAGCGGCCTCGTCTTCACGCTGACGGCGGAGATGCGGTTTGTCGGCCAGGCCTTCGAGGTGCCGGTGCCCTTTGACGAGGCCGAGTTGGAGTCGCTCGACGCCTCGGAAGTTCGCCGGCGCTTTGGAGACGCGCACCAGCGCGTCTATTTCTTCGGTGGTGAAGCGGCCAAGCCGATAGAATTCGTCTCGTTCCGGCTTGGTGTCGTCGCGCCGCTCGAAAGCCTGCCTTTGCTGACTGACGCCGATGAGGTTGGCTCGCAACCCCGTCCCATCAACCTGTTCGATGGCAAGGCTTGGAGGGACGCCCACCTTCTGCATCGCGCGGCGATGAGAGGGCAGGCGTTCACAGCGGGCCCCGCCCTGATCGAGGATTCAACCTCGACCCTTTATGTTCCCGCAGGCTGGATGGCGCGACTCGACGCGAACCACAGCACCATTCTGGAGAGACGCTGAGCATGCAGGAGCGGGCAACCGAGGAGCGCCACGGCGAAATCGAGACAGGATCTGCGCTCGATCCCGTCGACTACGCCGTCATCTCACAGGCGCTCATCGCGATAGCCCGCGAGATGGGAACCAAGCTTATCCGCTCCTCATATTCCAACATCGTGCGCGAGGCTCAGGATGCATCCGCTGCGCTGTTCGACGCAGAGGGGAACGTGGTCGCGCAGGCGGAGCTCATTCCGATGCATCTCGGGTCCATGTCCGAGATCTTTCGGGCCTGCGTGGCGCAGTGCCCAATCACCGAACTGCGGCCCGGTGACTTCTACATCAACAACGATCCCTATGGCGGCGGCCAGCATCTCCAGGACGTGTTTATCTTCACACCTATCTTTGCCGACAACCGGATCGTCGCCTTCGCTGGCACGGTCGCTCATCACCTCGATCTTGGGGGCGGCAATCCCGGAATGACGCCGGACGCGGTCGACGTGCATGCCGAAGGCCTCATCATCCCGCCGTCGCGATACACCTATGATCGCGACTGGAACGGCGGGCCGCTCGAGCGGCTGATCGCTGCCAATGTACGTGTGCCGTCCCAGACGATCGGCGATTTCTATGCCCAGTTCGCCGCCAACGCGATCGGCACCGCGCGCATGACGGAGCTGTGCGTCCGCTATGGCATTCCGAGCGTATTGGCCGCCATGAGCGAGCTGATGCGCTATTCGGAGCGCCGCTTTCGGGCTGCTCTGCGGGCCATTCCTGATGGCACATACCACGGCGAGGATGCCGTCGATGACGACGGGCTGGACGACCAGCCGCTTGTGATCAGGGCGACCGTCACGATCAAGCATGATCAAGTCTCCGTCGACTATGCCGGCACTTGCGGTCAGGTAAAGCGCAACCTCAACTGTCCGTGGGCCTCGACCGTGTCAGCGACACTCGCTGCCATAAAGTCGGCCCTGACGAGCCCCGACATTCCCTTCAACGAAGGGTTCAAGCGGCCGATCTCGATCGGCGCGCCCGAGGGCACGCTCGTCAATCCCCGCTACCCCGCGCCCGTGCGTGCCCGCCTGCTCCCCGCCTATCGCTGCTTCAATGCCGTGCTCAAGGCACTGGCGCAGGTCGTGCCCGATCAGGTGATTGCCGGGGGAAACGACTCCACGCATGCGCTCGCAATCTCCCACCTCGGGCCGCAAGGGTATCGCGTGTACCTCGAGATCTACGGCGGCGGCTTTGGCGCCGGGCCCAGGCGGGACGGGTGCGACGCCGTCGACAGCCCTCTGTCCAACTGCACCAATACTCCGGTGGAGGCGACGGACATGGACTTCGAGCATTTCCGCGTCGTTGGCTACGGCCTGCTGCCCGACACCGGCGGACCCGGAAAGCACAGGGGCGGCCTTGGCCTGTTCCGCCGCTTCCTCATCCTCAAGGATGGCACCAACTTTGCCACTTATACGGATCGTGTGAGGCTCGCGCCCTACGGCCTGTTCGGTGGCCATGAAGGAAGTCGCACGCGGATCGAGATCGAGCGTGACGGCAAGGTAATCAAGCTCAAGAGCAAGGATCGCGTCGACCTGCGAGCCGGCGACGTCCTGACCCTATATTCCTCAGGCGGCGGAGGGTATGGCCCGCCGGCGGACCGGACCCCCCGACTGATCGACCAGGATATCGCACAGGGCTACGTCAGTGCGAGCGCTGCTACGCAGCTCTATGGCAGGAAATCGAGTGCTGTCCCGTGATCGCAATGGCGCACAAGCCGCTCTACTGCTTGAGCAAAGGCTCGAGGAGGGCGATGGCAGCGATATCGCCACGCTGACTGCCGACACAGACCCGCGGCCTCCTGCCAGGTGAGCTCATGGCGGCGCGCCACGCGGATGCGCATCTTCGGTGCAATCCGTACCGCAGCGGTCGGATGGAACCGCAGCGATCCGGTCCGCCGCCAGTGACCAATCCCAGCGTCGTGAACCGCAGCAGACCGGTGGTGGGAGATGCGAAGCGATCAGGCAGGCCGCAGCGCAAGACCATTGCCGTCGAACACGTGGGCTTTCCCCGCGTCGAGAAAGAGTTGCCGCCGCTCGCCAATCCGCATGGTGGCTTCGCCCGCGAGCCTGGCGAAGATGAGCTTCTCGACACCCGGCAGCCTCGCAATCACGATCGTCTCGGCGCCGAGGGGCTCCACGCGAACGATCTCTGCGTCGACAGGGATTGTCGCGCCATTCGAGGCAGACTCTTGGGCGAGATGCTCCGGCCTGATTCCGAAGGTGACCGTCGCGCCGGGCTGCAGCGGAGGACAGCGGCTCGATGGCAGCTCGATCTCGCAGCTTCCGACCATCAAGCATCGCCCGCCCGCCTTGTCAGTGGCGATCGCAGGCAGCAAGGTCATCGGGGGGTTGCCCAAGAAGCTTGCAACGAACGTGTTGGCCGGATTGCGGTAGACCTCGAGCGGCGGTCCGACCTGGGCGACGCGTCCGCCGTTCATGATGCAGATTCGCGTGCCCATGGTCATGGCCTCGACCTGGTCGTGCGTGACGTAGATCATGGTTGCTCCCAGGCGCCGGTGCAGGGCCGAGATCTCACCTCGCGTCGACACGCGCAAGGCCGCATCGAGGTTGGAAAGCGGCTCGTCGAACAGGAAAACCTTGGGGTCGCGCACGATCGCTCGTCCGAGCGCCACGCGCTGGCGCTGCCCGCCCGAGAGCGCGTGCGGCTTGCGGCCGAGCAGCTCCGAGAGCCCCAGGATGCCCGCGACATTGGCGACGCGCCGCTCGATCTCAGCGCGATCGACCGAGCGGCGCCTGAGACCGAAGGCCAAGTTGTCCTTCACGCTCATGTGCGGGTAGAGCGCGTAGGACTGGAACACCATGGCGATATCCCGGTCCTTGGCGGGCACTTGGTTGACCACGCGCCCATCGATCGAGACCGTGCCCGACGAGATCGATTCGAGTCCCGCGATCATGCGCAACGTCGTGGTCTTGCCGCATCCCGACGGCCCCAGCAGGACCATGAACTCGCCATGGGCGATGTCGAGCGACACATTGTCGGCTGCCGGAGCATGCCCACGGTCGTAGATCTTTGTGAGCTTGTCGATGGTGACGACGGCCATCAGCAACTCCCGCTCATTTCACGGCACCGGCTGTCATGCCTTGGATGAGCTTCTCCGAGAAGAACGCATAGACGACGATGACGGGGATGATCGCGATCATCAGGCCTGTTGCGATCATCCCCACGTCCTCCTGCGTGTCGCCGATGAAGCGCTGGATACCGAGCGGCAGCGTGCGATTGGATTCATCGGTGATGAGCACGACCGCGTACAGAAATTCGTTCCAGAGCAGGATGAAGTTCAAGATCACGGTGGTCGCGACGGCAGGTAATGCGATCGGCAGGGCCACCCGCCAGAAGATCTCCCAGTCAGAGTAGCCGTCCATGCGCGCCGCATCGAACAGGTCGGCCGGGATGCGCGCGAAGAAGCTCTCCAATATGTAGATCGTGAGCGGAAGCTGGATCGCCACATAGACCAGCGTCAACCCGACCTTGCTGTTGTAGAGCCCATACTGCACGAGGATCTGGAAGAGCGAGATGATAGTTATCTGCGGTGGGAAGATGATGGTCGAGAACAGAATGAAATAGATGACCCGGTTGAGGCGAAACCGGTAGCGTGCCAGGCAGTGCGCGGCCATTGCGCCGATCAGGGTCAGAATCACCACGGCGGCGACGACCACCTGCAGCGAATTGACGAAATAGATTCCATAGTTCGAGTTGAACCACGCGTCCGGAAATTTCTCCCAGTGAGCCGGGTTCGGGAACGCGAAATGATTGCGGTGAATCTCCGTCGTGGTGCGCAACGACATCATGGCCGCCCAGACGAATGGCCCGGCCGCAAACGAGGTGTAGAGCGTCAGCACGAGAAGCAGCAGCGAGCGGCGGAGGATGGCCATCGGAGCCTTCAGTATTCGAGCTTCTCTCGCTGGCGGAACGCCCAGGTGAGGGTGAGGACGGTTGCAAGCACGATCACGAACCAGACTGCGGCAACGGTCGAGGCATAGCCGAGATCGAACGTCGTCCACTCGAAGGCGCGCTTGTAGACGTAGGTCGAGACCGTCTCGGTCGCCCAGAGCGGGTTACCCTTGGTCGTGATCCATACGAGATCGAAGATCTTCATCTTGCCGATGAAGGAGAGCACGATGAGATTCAGCAACGTAGCCCGGACGAGCGGCAGGATGACGAAAACGAGCTTGGCACCCCAACCGCAATTGTCGAGTTCGGCCGCCTCCAAGACCTCCTTGGGCAGGGAATGCAGCGCGGCCAGCAGCACCACCATGTTGAAGCCGACCCACATCCAGCTTGTCACGAAGATGAGGGCGGGCAACGCGGTCTTGGGGTCGCCGAGCCATGGGCGCGTCCATGCCCCGAGCCCCAAAGCCCGCATCGCCACATTCACGGGACCCCAATCGTTGTTGTAGATCCAGAGCCACAGGATGCCGACGACGATGTAGGACATGAGCACGGGCGTGAACCAGGCAACCCGGAAGAACCGCGCTCCCGGCACCTTGGCGTAGAGCGCCAGTGCCAACAGCAGAGCGACCGACACCTCGATCAGAGGAGAAGTGCATGCCCACAGGATGGTGTTGCGCACCGCCCGCCAGAAGATGTCGTCGCGGGCGAGGTCGGCGTAGTTGGCGAGACCTATGAACTCCTCGCGGCGCGGCAGCACGCGATGGAAGCTGTTCCAGAGCGTGCGGATCGCAGGATAGGCCGTGAACCCCACATAGAGGGTCAAAGCCGGCAGCAGGAACGCAACGATCGTGCCCCAGGGCTTCCGCAATCCGTCGTCGTGCGCGACCCCTGCTTGGCTCGACGGCATCGTCAATAGGCGGCCGCCATCTGCTTCACGGCGTCCTCGACGCTGATATTGCCGGCCGGAAAGGCGTTGTTGAACACCTGCGTGAACACTTCCTTCGGCTTGCCGCTCATGACCTGGATCGGGATGCCGAAGTGGTACTTCGCCCCGGCATTGGTCTTGGCGATCATGGCGAAGTAGTCGGCGGCCTGCTTGTCGGTCATCTTGGAGGGGTCGCTCTTGATGCCGGTCTGCACCTTGACGACGTCGAGCCAGCGATTGCCCATCTCCGGCGACAAGAACGAGTTGAAGAACGCCGTCACCTCCTTTGCGTGCTTCGTCGAGGCGTTGGCGACGTAGCTGCCGCCGATCGCTATCGAGCGGCATTCATTGCAGACTGCGCCCGGAACCGCCGGGAACTGCATGATGCCGAGCGGGAAGTCCACCGGTTGTCCGCCCTTGTCGACCGGATTGAAGGCGCGGGAGGTGTACCAACTGCCATTGAGGAACGTCAGCGCGCCGGGATTGGTATGGAAGTAGCCGTGCGCTTCTGCGAGTTTCAGCGTTGTGAAGGTTGCGGGCAGCAGCCCCGCCTCGGTCAGACCCTTCACCCACTTCAGCGTGTCGAGAACACGCGGATCGCTCCAGGAAAGCTTGCCGGCCAGCAGCGCGGCGTAGTCCGCAACGCCAAGCTTCTTCAGCAGCGCCTCATGGACGACATGCGCGCCGGGATAGGGCCGGTCGCCGACGCCGAGCGCCATCGGCGTGATGTTCTTGGCCTTCGCCTTCTTGATCATGTCGGAAAATGCATCGGGAGAGAACTGCAAGCTCTCCGGCACGCTCACGCCGAGGTCAGCCATGGTTTTCTTGTTGAAGTAGAGCTCGACAGTCCAGGCCTCCAGGGGCAGGCCGTAGGGCTTGCCCTGATAGGTCCAAGCCTCTTTGGCCCAAGGCTCGACGGCTGCCCAATTCAGCGCTGAGAGATCGAGCAGGAACCCGTTCTCCATGTATTCGGCCTGGTCCGGCTCGGCGTAGAATATGTCGGGTGCCTGGTTGGCCCGCAGCGCCGTCTTGAGGCCTGCGTACAGGGCAGTCTTCTCGTACCAGGTCTGCTTGATCTTGATGCCGGGGTTCTTCGCCTCGAACTGCCGGATGGCCTCTTCGACGAAGGTGCGCTTGGGTACCTCTGCCGCCCAATGGCTCCAGAAGGTCAACTCCTTGACCTGCTGCGCGCTTGCAGTATTGGCAAAGCAGGCGGCCGTCACTGATGCCGCGACAAACAGCAATAGGTTTCTTGGACGCACGAGCTTCCTCCAGCGTTCCTGGACGCCATCGCCGATCTTGAGTGATCGGGCTTTTGATTATTCAGTCGGCAGTTGTTTGCAGGCTACGAGGCGGGCCATCCCCCGTCAACCAATCCGTCAGAATGCGACCGGCTCCGTGGCATGGGCAACGCCTGTCCTTCAGGTCCAAGCCAGCACGTTCTCGGGGCGCGGCTCGAGCTGTCCGCGTTCGACATGGTGCACCACCTGCACGATGCGCTCGTGCGTGGGTGTCGGTGTCTGCACCTCCTTGCCCTTTGCGATGATCAACCCATTGAGGAAGTCGATCTCGGTACGCCGTCCCTTCTGGATATCCTGCGCCATCGAAGGCCGCTGGTCATTGCTTCGCGCGGAGGACTTGGTTCCGCGGACCAGAGCCTCCTCGATTTCGGCCATCGCTTTCGGATCGTCCGGCGCAAGGGCGAACGTCGCGGCTGGAATTCGAGCCATCGACTCGAGCTGGTAACCCAGGGCCTGCCCAACCCGCACCGCCTCCGATCCAAGTTGGATGCTGATGCGTCGAACCGCATCATGGGAATCGCGCTCATTGCCGCTCATGCCCGTGACGGCCGAAAGCGCATTGCGCATGCCATTCACGCAAAGTTTGGACCAGCGCACACCCCATAGGTTGTTGGTGATCGCGCAGCCGTCCACGCATTTCATGATTTCGGCCAACTCGCGCAACCGAGGGGTGACGCGCCCATGGGCCTCTCCCAGCTCCAGCGACTTGATCGCGGGGTCGCGAGGCATCGTCCGTTTTATGACCCCCGCGTCGATCAGGTCGACAGCGAAATTGTTGCCCACGACGCAGCCGACCGTCCGCTCCCATCCAACGATCGTAGCGATGCGATCCTCGTTGATGCCGTTCTGGGTCGACACGACGTAGCCGTCGGCGGCCAGATAGGGAGCGATGAGGGCCGTGGCCCACATCGTGTCGTATGACTTGACGGCCATTATGGCAATGTCGACGGCCGGCCGTTTCGAAAGTCCCTGTACCTCGCTGACGTGCATGGCAGGGAAGCGGGCCTGTACGTTCTCGGAGGGGACCATGCCGATGATGCGCAGCCCGCCTGACCTGATCGCCTCGACGTGCTCCGGCCAACCGTCGATGGCCACGACATCGTGCGAGGCTGCGGCGAGATGCGCGGCGATGTAGCCACCGACGGCACCCGTGCCGACAACGGCGATGCGCTTCGTCATAGTGCTTGTCCTTGCTGGCGCCTTAGGGCCCGCGGCGCAACCGCTCATCGGCGGGGCCTTGGGCGCACGGCTATGCGGCTGGCTTTGCCTTCGATGGGCCCACAGGGAATTGCAGGACGAGGAGATCGAGGCCCGTTGCGCCGGCAATACCCGGGAAGGCGGTCTCGTCCGGCGATATGAAAGCAACCGAGTGTCGCGCATACTCAACGCTGTCGCTGAT
>Ga0111539_10003829_pt1 | contig 19811 bp, 15 predicted proteins | sample RhiMethybrSRZTD1_FD_79667 | JGI IMG/M metagenome (GOLD analysis project Ga0111539, IMG submission 79667) | Populus rhizosphere microbial communities from Tennessee, USA - Rhizosphere MetaG P. TD hybrid SRZTD1 (version 2) (version 2) | ecosystem: Host-associated > Plants > Roots > Rhizosphere >... | reverse complement strand
TCGACGAGATCATGCCGTTGATCTACACACCGACCGTTGGCGAGGCGTGCAAGGAGTTCTCGCACATCGCGCGGGAACCGAAGGGGTTCTTCATCACCCCCGAAGACCGCGGCCGCATCGCGACGATGCTGAACAACTGGCCCGAGAAGGAGATCCGCGTCATCGTGATCACCGATGGGCAGCGCATCCTCGGTCTGGGCGACCTCGGCGCCAACGGCATGGGCATTCCCATCGGCAAACTCGCGCTGTACACCGCGTGCGCGGGTGTGCCACCGAGGATGTGTCTGCCGGTGATGCTGGACGTCGGCACGAACAACGCGGAGGTTCTCGAAGACGTGCTGTATCTCGGCTATCCGCGCAAGCGCCTGGCAGGGAAGGCCTACTTCGAGCTCGTCGAGGAATTCGTGCGCGCCGTCCAGAAGAAGTATCCGCGCGCGTTGATCCAGTTCGAGGATTTCCTGACGCCCAATGCGTACGCGTTGCTGGAGAAGTATCGCCATCGCGTCCTGTGTTTCAACGACGACATTCAGAGCACCGCCGCCGTGGCGCTGGCAGGCGTGTATGCGTCCACGCGGATCACCGGGCACGGATTCGCCGATCTGCGTTTCATGTTCCTGGGCGCGGGATCGGCGGCGACGGGAATCGCCGACCTGATGACCTCGGCGCTCGTGGCCGAAGGCCTCAGCCGCGAGGACGCGCGAGGCCGGATCTGGTTCGTGGATGTGAAGGGCCTGGTCGTGGCAAGCCGCACCGACCTCATGCCGCACAACCTCCCGTATGCGCACAATCGCGCGCCGCTCGGATTCGTGGACGCGATCGATGCCCTCAAGCCACACGTCCTGATCGGTGCCACCGGTGTGGCCGGGACATTCACCCAACAGGCGGTCGAACGCATGGCCGCGCACAACGAGCGGCCGGTGATCTTCGCGCTCTCCAATCCCACGTCCAAGGCCGAATGCACGGCGGAGCAGGCCTACACCTGGAGTCGTGGCAAAGCGGTGTTCTCGAGCGGCAGCCCCTTTGCCGCTGTGACGTACGACGGCCGCGTGTTCCATCCGGGCATGGGGAACAACGCCTACGTGTTTCCGGGCATCGGGCTGGCCGCGCTCGTATGTCGTGCCCGTGTCATTCCGGACGAGTTTTTCCTGACAGCCGCGCGCACGCTCGCATCACTCGTGCAGAAGTCGGACCTCGAGCGCGGCTCGCTGTATCCACCGAAGCGTGACATTCGCCGAATCTCGGTGGCGATCGCGGTGAAGGTGGCCGAGCAGGCCTACGAGCTCAAGGTGGCGCGCGGCAAACGTCCGCCGAATCTAAAAGCGGCCATTCACCGATTCATGTACGAACCATAAGAAAACGATCGCATCGGCTGCGTTCCGATCGAGGTGTCAGATGAAGGGCATCATCGTGTGTTCAATCGGAGCGGCCATCGTCGCTCTCGCCGCGCAGCAGGCCACACGGTCGCAGCCGACGCCGGCCGTCGCCGCGCCTCAGCAGGCGGCGGCAACTGGACAGGTGTTCGAGGGCACGTGGTCGGCGTCGGGCCAGCGTCAGATTCTGAAGACCGAACCCGGTCGAACGGCCACCACCGTGCAACTCTCGGGTCCGGTCACGATCAGAACCGGCGCCGGTCTCAGCCGCGGGTTCCGCGGCGAGTTCATCGGCTTCGACGATGGTGCGGGACTGGTTGCGGCCCGGGCGGTGTGGACCGACGACAAGGGCAATCGGATTTTCAGCGGCATCGTCGGCGAAGCGTTCGCGCTCGCCGGACGTCAGATGCGCGGCACCATCACCGGCGGCACCGGCCGCTACGCGGGGATGACGGGCGAATATGAATTTCGCTGGCAGCATCTCGTCAACGTTGACGACGTGATGGTGAGCGGGCGCGCGGTCGACTTGCGCGGCCGCGTCCGGTCGTCGGGAGGCCGGCAGTGAGCGCCGCCACGGCGCGCTCATCCTGGATTCCACGGCTAGCCGTGTTCGCGCTGGCGGTGGCGATCTGGATCATTCCGCCGCCCGAAGGACTGACGCTGCCGGCATGGCGCCTGTTCGCGATCTTCATCGCCGCGATCGTGTCCGTGATCATCGGCGCGTTTCCAATTCTCACGGTCTCGGTGCTGGCTGCGGCCGCCGCGGTGCTCTCGGGCCTGCTCACACCTGCCCAGGCCTATGCAGGCTTTGCGAACTCCACGATTCTGCTGATCGTTGTGGCCTTTCTGGTCGCACGCGCGGTCGTGAAGTGCGGACTCGGCAATCGGCTCGGGTATCTCGTGGTCAGCTGGTTCGGCCGATCCACGCTCGGCTTGTCGTACAGCGTGTTTTTGGTGGACGCGGTCATCGCGCCGGCGTTCCCGAGCAGCACTGCCCGCTCTGGGGTGCTGTATCCGCTCGTTGTCGGCCTGGCCGAAGCGGGCGGCGCGACTCCGGGCAATCCGGATCGCCGGCAGCTGGGCGCCTATCTCATGTTCTCGGGCATGGTGAGCATCAGTCTCTCATCGGCACTGTGGTTTACGGCGATGGCCGGCAATCCGCTGGGCGCGGCCCTGGCGAAGAACGCCGGCGTCGAGATCACCTTCGGCTCGTGGTTGCTGGCGTCATCCGTTCCGACAATCGCCGCCATGCTGCTGATGCCCTGGCTGCTGCAGCGTGTCATTCGGCCGGAGGTTTCCGCCACGCCGGATGCGCCCATCGCGGCCGCACGCGCGCTCGCGGCGATGGGTCCGCTCTCGCGCGCAGAACGGATCGTGGCAGTCACGTTCATCGTGATGGTACTGCTCTGGGGCTCGGCCGGATTCCTCGGCTTGGACTCGACGGCCATCGCGTTCCTCGGCCTGGGCGTGCTGCTCGCCGCTGATGTGATGACGGGTGGGGACATCGCGAAAGAAGGCGGCGTGCTCGCCACGTTCATCTGGTTCGCGGTGCTGTACACGCTCAGCGGTCAATTGAACGAAATGGGATTCATGGGCTATCTCGGACAGCGCTTCGCGGGCGCTCTCAGCGGTTTCAGCCCGGTCGTCGTGTACATCGTCCTGATGGTCGCCTACGTCCTGGCCCACTATCTGTTCGTCAGTCCCACGGCGCACATGCTGGCGCTGTTCCCCGTGTTCCTGGACGTCGGCGTGCAGCTTGGTGTGCCGACCGCACCGTTCGCGGTCATGTTGCTGTTCGCGAACAACATATTCACCGTGATTACCCCTCAGGGCGGCAGTCCGAACCTGCTGTTCGTCGGCAGCGGCTATCTGTCGCAAGGCGAGCTCTACCGGCTCGGGGCGATGACGACGGCCATCAACTTGGTGGTGTATCTCGTGGTGGGGACGCCCTGGGTCATGCTCGTGACGCGATAGCGTTGCCCTGGATCAAGACACCGGTCGAACGAAGAGAGAATGGAAGAGTCAGCCGGCATGAGGTGCTCCCTTCCTTGCGCCTGAATTGCAGCGGATGCTACGGTGAAGTGCATGAGGCGGCGGATCGGTGTCGCAATGGCGGTGATGCTGACGGCAGCCGTCGCGCGCGTCCCCGCCGCAGACCGAAGGCCCCTCGCCGCGGTCGATTTCTTCGGCTACAAAGGACTCGATGTCGCGGCCATCCGGGCCGCGCTCCCGTTTCACGAGGGCGACCTGTTTCCGCCTGCGAACGTCCACTCGGATCAGCTCAAGAAGCAAGTGGCCAGCACGATTAGGCAGATCATCGGGCGCGAGCCGACCGACGTGGCGTTTATCTGCTGCGACGCCCGACAGCAGTACCTGACCTACATCGGATTGCCGGGCGCGTCGTATGAGGCGCTCGCCTTCGATCCTGCGCCGACCGGCCGCGCGCGGTTGCCGAAGGACGCCGTCAAACTGGGCAACGCCCTCGACGAGGCTCTGGTGAACGCGGTCATGCGTGGGCACGCCACCGAAGACGACTCAGCGGGCTACACGCTGACGGACGATCCGAAGGCGCGCCAGGTACAACTGGCGTTTCGAGAGTACGCGTTGCAGCACGAGGATCTGCTGATGCAAGTGCTGACCTCGTCCTCCGACGCCGACCATCGCGCGCTCTCCGCGCAAATGTTGGGGTACGCACGTCAGTCGGATGTGCAGATCGATGCTCTGGTCAAGGCCAGCCTCGACGCGGATGGCGGCGTTCGCAACAACGCGACCCGAGCCTTGGAGGTCCTCGCCACCGGGAAGCCCGGGCTGGCCACGAGCATTCCGCCCGGCCCGTTTATTCGCCTGCTACGCTCCGGCGCATGGCTGGACCACAACAAAACGTCGCTGGTCCTCGTCGCGCTCACGGCGACGCGCGACGAGAAGCTGCTCGCTCGACTTCGGACCGAAGCACTCGACTCGCTTCTCGAGATGGCGCGCTGGCGGTACATCGGACACGCCGAAGCGGCCCTGACGATCCTGGGCCGAATCGCTGGCATCGACGAGGACGCCCTGACCAAATTCATCGACGCCGGACAGCCATCGCCCATCCTCGCCAAATTCGATCGTTAGACGAGGCGGCGCGAGCGTACGAAGCCGAACATCGATAAGAAGTGGTGGAGGCGGCGGGAGTCGAACCCGCGTCCGAAAGGCCTGTCGCTGCAGAACTCTACATGCGTAGCCGTCCTTCATGATTCGCACGCGGCATCAAAGAACGGCGAAAGCGCCACGCACTAGCCCATCTAAGTTTCACGACACCGCCGACAGGCGCGTCGGCATCGCTATCCTGCTAAATGGCGTTCGTTCCCACCCCGCAGGCTGGACGGGACGAACGTCGCGTACCTAGTTAGGCCGCGAGCGCAAGCTGCGTGTTCGCAGTTACGTGTTTTGCCCACCGGTTTAACGAGCGAGATGAGCGAGCTCGGCATGCATCCCGCAGTCCCTTGCCCCCGTCGAAGCCATGTCGCCCCCACAAGGTGAGAACTGCAAGGCCAGTGTAACACCCGCTGAAGACGTCCGGCCTCGGAGCCTCGAAAACCGGTCAACGACCCGTTCGCAGGAGCACACGGCTGGGTGAGGCAGCCGGGCGCCTACGTTCGTGAGAATCTGAATTGCCTGGCGTTAGTATTACGCCGCCATGCTCCCTGAGGTCTGGCGCGTCACTCTGCTGGGCAATCTTCGTGCAGAGCAAACCGGCATCTCGATCGATCGATTCCGCACGCGCAAGACCGCTGGCCTGTTCGCGTATCTCGCGTATCACGCCGGCCGGCGCTACGACCGGGAAGCCCTCGCGACGCTTTTCTGGCCGGACGCCTCGCCCGATCTCGGGTTGAAGAGCCTCGGCGTCGCGCTGGCCTCGCTGCGGAAAGTGCTCGAACCCCCCGGCACTCCGACAGGCGACGTCATCGTCGCGGACCGGCTCACTGCGCTCCTGCGTCGGGAAGCGGTGCAGACCGACGTCGCGACATTCGATGGAGCAGTTGCTGCTGCGACGAGCGCGGCCGATCCCGCTGCGCGACGACGGCACCTTGAACTGGCACTCCGCAGCCATGCGGGCGAACTCCTACCGGGCCACTATGACGAGTGGATTGCCTCGGAACGCGAGCGACTCGCGCGCGCTCATCGACGAGTGCTGAACGACATCCTCCGCCTGTTCGCCCCCAGCAATCCATCCGAAGCGCTGCCGTACGCACTGCAGGCGGCAGCCGCGGATCCGTACGACGAGCAGTGCTGCCTCCAGCTGATGGCGCTTCACGTCGCCACAGGTCGACCGGCAGACGCGCTCCACCAATTCGCCGACTTCGAACGTCGTCTTCTGTCGGAGCTGGGCGAGCGCCCGTCATCGCGCCTGTGTGAGTTCGCCGAGAGTCTCCGTCTTCGTCCGCAGGCGGCACGGATCGCTACCGACTCGGACGATTCGGGATCCATCGCCGCGGCGCCGTTGACGCCCGTAGACGTTCCGCCGTCTGTCGAAGTCCACCTGCCGCCGCTCCTCACGCATCTGTTCGGCCGCGAGCTGGACATCGAGCGCCTGCAGGCGTTGTTGTCGAACCGATTGACGACGTTGACCGGACCGGGCGGCGCCGGCAAAACGAGACTCGCCATCGAGGCGGCGCGACGGAACGCGAGGAGCGGTCGTGTGCTCTTCGTCCCGCTCGCAGACCTGACGGAGCCATCGCACGTGCCGCTCGCCATCCGTGCGGCGCTGTCAACTGTTGAGGCGCCGGGTTCACCAGACGATGCGCAGGTCGCTCACGCGCTCGCGGCATCGCCAACGCTTCTTGTCCTCGACAACGCGGAGCATCTGATTCGAGAAGACGCGGCCGATGAAGCCGGTTCGCTGCCGGCAGTCCTTTTGGACCTGTTAAGTCGCGTCCCCACGCTGCGAATCCTCGCCACCTCGAGGCAGCCGCTGGGGCTGTCCGGCGAGCAGGAGTTTCCGGTGTTGACGTTGCCGGTTCCCGAGCTCGCCTCGGAGGACGCGACGGATCTCTGGGACGCACAACGGTTGTCGCGGTTTGCCTGCGTTCAACTCTTCGTCGATCGCGCGCGTTTGAAACAGCCCGACTTCCAGATCACGCCGCGAAACGTTCAGGCGGTCGCCGCGCTCTGCCGTCGTCTCGATGGACTTCCGCTCGCGTTGGAGCTCGCGGCGGCGCTGATCAGGGTGATGCCGCCGTCCGTCATGCTGACGAGGCTGAACGAGACGCAGGACGATCTCGTGAGCCATCTGCGCCAGGTGCCGGATCGACACCGAAGCCTCTCCGCCGCGATCGCGTGGAGTTATCGAATCCTGCCGGACGCTGCACAACCGTTCTTCCGCCGTCTCTCCGTCTTCCGTGGGTGGTGGACCGCTGACGCCGCACGCGAGGTGTGCGGCGTGACGAATGCGATCGAGCTGCTAACCGTGCTGCACGAACGATCGCTTATCGAGTCCGAGAGCCGTGAAGGCGGCGTGCGGTACCGGCTGCTCGAAACGATTCGACAGTACGCGACCGAACGGCTCGACGATTCTGGCGAGGCGTCGGATGTGCGCGCACGGCACGCCACCTACTTCGCCGCACGCACCGCGGCCAGCCGGTTGGATTGCCGAATGCCCGAGCTCGGACCATACGAACGTGCCGCCCTCGACGCGCTCGAGGACGATTATCCCAACATCGTGCTCGCGTTCGATCGATTGGCGGCGTTGCCCGATCCACGCGCCGTGATGCCCATGGCCGCAAGGTTGTCGCGTTTCTGGCTGATGTCACGGCGTCTTCGCGAAGGCGACGAGCACGTGCGGCTGCTGTTGCCGCTGGCACGCGCGTCCGATCAGGCCGCGAACCTGTGCGTGGTCCTCAACCATGCCGGCACGTTTGCCTGGTTCCTCGGCGACTACGCGCGCGCGGCTGCCAGCTATGTGGAACTGCTGGACGTTTCCCGCGCCCACGGGCTTCGCGAACATGAGGCGACGGCGCTGCACGGGTTGGGCGTGATCGGCGGCCTCGCCGCACGGCCGGACGAGCGCGATGGGCAACTAGACGCCGCAATTGCGATCCTGCGTGAGATCGGGGATCGGACCCATCTCGCCTGGTCGCTGATGTCGCTCGGGTGGCTCCTTCAGATCGCAGGCCACGATGCGCAGGCGGCGGCGGTGTTGAAGGAGAGCCTGGCCGTGCACAGCGCCGACGATGTCGGCCCGCAGCGCGGGTGGTGCTACATGTACCTGGCGATGATCGCCTGTCGCGCCGGCGAGCCTCGCGAGGCCGACGCGCAGGCTCGTCGCGGGCTCGCGGTCTTTCATCGCGAGCGGTCCGCGACCGGCGAGATGTGGATGCTGCTGCACATGGCGACGATCGCGAACGCTGCCGGGCAGCCGGAGCGATCGGCGGTTCTCGCCGGGCACGTGAAGCGGCTGCTCGTCAGAAGTGGCACGCAGCTTCCGCCGGCCGAGGCGGGTGAGTTCAACCAGACGCTCGCCCATGTCGAGGTCACACTTGGATCGCTCGGCGCCCGCGCGGCACTGCAGCGCGGGGCCGCCCTCACCACCGAAGCAACGATCGCCTACGCCCTCGAAGACGCGGTTGTTCCGCGCTTGTAGGGCTGGTGTAGGCACGCACGAGGAGACTCCTCCTCAGACGGGATGGTGCATGTCGCGCCATCCGAAGGAGGACCGATGTCTCGCCTGTTCCTGCTTTGGATTGTTCGAACGTTTGTACTCCTCGGAGCCTTGGGCAGCGGAGTGGGGGCTGCGCAACTGCGCGGCAGCAACGCGAATCCCGGAGTGGTGCCTATCAATGCCCGGTACGCTGGCCTGACGTATGGCGAGTGGAGCGCGCAGTGGTGGCAATGGTACTGGGCGACCGCCACAGTGGATTCGCCGTCGCTCGATCCCACTGGTGCGATGGCGGCCAATGGACAGTCAGGTCCGGTCTGGTTCCTGACCTGGCCGCTCGTCGACCCCAGTGCCGTCCGTGAGATCAAGATCCCTCAGGGTACAGCGTTGCTGTTCCCCGCGACGAATCACGACAGCCTCTTCGATCTGCCGCCGACCGCGACGCCCGACGAGCGCCGACAGGCGGCCATGGACATCTTCAAGTGGATCGTCTCGACTTCTGCCGACGTGGATGGCGTACCTGTCAACGACCTGACCTCGTACGCGGCGGTGTCGCCTGAATACGATGTGGTGCTTCCGGAGAACAACATCTTCAATGTGCCCGCCGGCCAGTACGGCCCTACGTTCTCAGCGGGCTACTACATTCTGCTCAAACCGCTGCCCCGCGGCACGCACACCGTGCACTTTGCGTTTTCCTTCTTCTGGCCGCCGGCGAATCAGGTGCTGTCACTGGACACCACGTACATCGTGCACGTCTTCGGGAGATGAGTGACGCACCTGCTCCTTCACCAAGGTTTGAAGTTTCTGGAAATGAGGATTCTATGAGTCCGAAAATGCGCGTCGCGTCTGTCGCCCTGTTCGCGTTACTGGTCGCGTGCAACGTTCGAATGTCCGCCGAGAGTCTCGTCGTCGTCCACGACCGCTACACGGATGGCTTTTCGCGCGTGGAAGACGAGATGTGCTCGTTTCCCGTGCTCATTGAGGGCTCGTCGAACATCAACGATGCGCTGTTCTTCGATGCGAACGGCAAGCTCGTCCGCGTGCTCTCGACCGTCAATCACTCCGAGATCACGTTTACGGCCAACGGGGTGACGCTGAGGGCAATCGGCACAGGGGGCATCGAGTACATCCTCAACCCGGATGGGTCGGTCCTCGTGCACACGTTCGGCATCAATCTGCGGTTGACCCTGCCGGGCCAGGGAGCCGTCATTCTCGACGCCGGCCGGGCCACTTATTTATTTGATCCGCATATCCACGAGCTCTTCCATGCCGGGCCCGTGCGCTACGAAGACGATGGGCGCGTGTGCGGAGCGCTGGCAGGCGCCTAGACGTGGGCGCGGCGTGGGGACACGCGAACACCGCAATCGTGATCGCGAGGCGGCCGTTCCTATCTGGCCGCTGCGCGTGTTCGCGCGATGCCAAAACCGGCTGCGCTCGGAGCTGGGACCACGCCGTCGCCAGAGGCGGAAGGCGTCTGGCGCGCTCGATCGCCGCGATGACTGACGCTGGTGCGACGCGGATACAGATCTGACGCTCAAGCCCTTCCGCCGCCGGGTCGATATCCATAGCTATGCGATCGCTCGGCCTCGGCGCGCTGCTCGGCGTCTCGATCGTCACCTATTCCGGCGCGGCGCAGCTTCAGACACCAGCCGCGCTGGAAAAAGCGTGCATCGCTGGCGACGCCGCTGCCTGCACTCGCCTCGGCGAGTCCTATGAGTTCGCGCAAGGACCGTTCAACCGGGAGCGCGAGCCTGACCAGAAGGCGGCCGTGCCGTTCTACGAGCGTGCGTGCAACGGCGGGCAGAGCCAGGGCTGCTGGCGACTGGGGGCCATTTACGAGAAGGGCCCGGACGCGTTGCGCGATTTCGCGAAGGCCGCTGACTTCTACGGAAAGGCCTGCGATGCCGCGTACGCCAACGGATGTGCGGACCTCGCCGGGATGTACGAAAAGGGGACCGGCGTCTCAGTCGATCCCGCGCGCGCGACGACGCTCCACGCGCGCACTCTCTCACTCGTCGTCGCGGCGTGCGACCGCGGTGATGCCGCGGGCTGCCTGCAACTGGGTCACTTTCACAATCAGGGCTTGCACGGACTGACAAAAAACGCGGCGGAAACGGTGCGCGCGTTCGAAAGAGCGTGCACGCTCGGCGAGAGCAACGGCTGCAGCATTGCGGCGGGGCTCCTGAGCCAGGGCGCGCCCGGCGTGCCGCGCGACGATGCACGGGCGCAACAGCTGATCGCGCGATCGCGCGACGTCATCGTCAGCCGCTGCGACGCGGGAGATGTTGACGCGTGCACGTCGCTGATGACACCGATCGGAGACTACAAAGCCTGTCTGGCCGGCGAGCCTGACGCCTGCTGGCGCGTCGGAAGGAACTACGTTCCCGACACCCCGGAAAGCCCGGGCGATTATTCGCGCGCCCTGCACTTCTTCCTCATGAGTTGCGAGATCGACGCGGAGCACTGCCATCCCGCCGCCGAGATCCTGGCCGAAGGCCACAGCGGCGTAACGGCCGATCTGCCGCGAGCGGTCGAGCTCTTCACGCGTTCATGCGACGCGGGTGACGGAAGAAGCTGTTACGAACTGGCCACTCGCTACCGGACCGGCACCGGCGTGCCGCGCGATGCCGTCAAAACCGCGGCGCTCTATCAGCGGGTGTGCGATCTCGATCCGGGCTCGTGCACGGAGTTCGCCGACCTGCTGATGCGCGGTGAAGGCGTCGACCGAAATTCGGCGCGCGCGATCAAACTGTTCGAGGAACCATGCCGGCTGCGGGTCTCGGAAGCCTGTGTGCAGATCGGGCTCGCCTACAGGGACGGGAACGGCGTCCCACGCGATACGGCCGCCGCGCTCAAACAGCTCGGTGACATCTGCCGCTTCGAGACCGCGGCGGGCTGCCGCGAGGCATGCGAGCTCGGGGACGGTGAGGCCTGCATGCGCGCGGCGTCGAAGATTGAGAGCGGCTCGGCCGGGCCAGCCAATGCTGCGGATGCCGATGCGCTGTACGAGCGCGCCGCACAGCTGCTCGAGGGCGAGTGCAGCCGAGGGGCCCAGGAGTCGTGCAATGCGATGTCCAAGCTGTTCGCCCAGGTCAAGCCGCTCGTGCTCAAAGACGCGGCGCTCGCCCTGCGGTTCTACACGCGGCTGTGCGAAGCCAGAACCGGCGAAGCCTGTCATCGCGCCGCCGGGATGCACGATCGCGGCGAAGGCGTGCCGGTGAATCGCGCCCGCGCCGCAGCGTTGTACGTCCAGGGCTGCGAAGGCGATCAGCTCGAGAGCTGCGTGCGCGGTGCGGAGATCTATCGCCTCGGTCAGGGCGTGGCCGTCGATCTCCGCCGGGCCGCGTACCTCACCGAGCGCGCCGATGAGATTCGGAGATTTCGACGGTGATGCACACGAACAGAGTCTCGGCGTGGCTCATCCGCGCGGCCATCCTGGTGCTGGCCGTACCGGTCTCGGCCTGTTTCGGCACGGAAACGGAGATCGTCACCATCGGCGATTCCGTGAGGCTCATGGGCAGTTCCTTCGTTCTCGAGGAACAGAGCGCCCGCGAACAATCGACCTACACGTGGGACGAGGCGCGGCGCGGGTATCTCCATCCGGATCAGACCTTTCTGGTGCGGTTCGGGCGGTTGAGAGGCGAGGCGTATCTCGCCCAACTGGAGAATCTCAGAGATCTCTCCCCCGGAATCCTTCCAGGCATCGATCCCACACTGCTCGCGGGGAAGAAGGTCTACCTGGCGGGACTCATCAGGGTCTCGTCTCCACGCGTCTACGTGCAGTTTCCAGAGTGCCTCGGCATGCGCGATTCAACGCCGCGGCTCGCACAAAGTCTCGGTATCGAGTTCCAGGACTCAGGCATCATCGGCCGTCTGCGCGGCAGCCGCGCCGGGATCATCGGCTTCTTTCTCGCCGGGCTCGACTGCAATCGCGGCATGGTCGACGGCAGCATGATGAGAATCCTCCCGCAGCAGCTCGCGCCGGGCGGCGCCGAGATGGCGGCCAGTGCCGCGAAGCCCACGGACGCTGCCAACCCGTTGGCCGCCTCCGTCCAGAAGCAGTGCCTCGGTGGCGGCGCCGCCGCCGCCGAGGCCTGTTACAAGCTCGGTCAGATGTACGCGCGAGGCGACGGCGTGGCCGCCGATCCCGCACAGGCCGCGAAGCTCTTCGAGGGCCTCTGCAACGCCACGACGATGGAGGCGTGCGTCGATCTCGCGTTGCTCTACGACGCCGGGACTGGCGTTCCTCGAGACCAGGCCCACGCCACCTCGCTCATCAGGCAAGCCTGTACTGGCGGTGAGCCGTACGCCTGCGAACTGCTGAAGACGAGACGCTGACGTTCAATCACACTGCAGGTGTCCGTCCTTATTCGTGATGCTGCCGTTCCAATCGCAGCTGGCCAGATCGAGTTGCGTCTTGATCTGCGCCTGCTTGGTGTCGCGGCACGTGCACCTCAGCGAGCTGCCCTCGGCGCTGCACGACGAGCACGTCTGCGAGTAGGACCCGCGCGGCAGCCGCCGGCTGCCGCAGACCAGCTCACCGAGCGCGTTGCTGATGTCGCCGCCGCAATCGCGGACGTAGAGACGCGATTGGATTTCGATGCCGTTCTGGTCCTTGCACTTCGCGGTGAGCACGCTGCCGATCAGCTTCTCGTCACTGCAGGTGCGTGAATACGACCCCGACGGTGCGCGGCCTCCGAACTGGGCGTTGGTATCGACGAGGCTCGGACCGGCGACGAGGGCAATCACGAGAACCAGGTGCGCTTTCATGCGTCTCCTTTGCCGGGGGAGCCCGGCGGCTGTCGTGCGGTTCAGTGCGGGTCCTGCTGCCATCCGCGCCAGAGCCAGCGCAGCGAGTCGGGCAGGATCGCGCGGCCGTGGCGGTTGCTGTGGAAACCCTGCCCGTACTCGAAGCGATAGTCGTAGCGTGCGAAGGCCAGCGACTTGGCGAGCGTCTGGTTCGCGAGCGGCCAGTTGCCGTTGTTGTTGTCGAGATCGTTGGAGCCGTCCTGCAGGAACACGCGGATCGGTTTCATCGGCGTCTTGCGGACCATCGCTTCGTAGTTGTGGCCGCCGGCACGGACCGTGGGACCGCTGGCGATGTTGGTGAAGCTGCCGATCCAGGACAGTACTTTGCTGAACTCGCTGGGTCGCTCCCACGCGACCGTGAACGCGCAGATGCCGCCGCTGCTCGCGCCGGAAATCGCGCGGCCCGCCGCGTCGTGACGCAGCTTCACGGTCTTCTCGACCTCCGGCAGAATCTCCTCGAGAAGGAAGCGCGCGTACTGATCGGACAACGTGTCGTACTCGAAGCTGCGGTTGGCTCCGCCGTCGGCGCGCGTGCCGGGCTGGATGAAGATGCCGACCGTCACCGGCATGTCCTTCTTGGCGATCAGATTGTCGAACACCGTCGGCACGTAATCTTTCGGACCCGCGCCGTCCTGGAACACCATCACCGCCGCCGGACTCTCGGGCCGGTACTGCGCGGGCACGTACACCCACCAGTCGCGCGTCGTGCCCGGGAAGATCGTGCTCTTCCACGCCGGCATCTGCTTGACCGTGCCCTTGGGCACGCCGGGTTGTTCCTTGCTGTCGGGATGCGTCTCGTACGCCTCGAGCTGTCCGCCGCCCAGGTGCCGCGTGCCGATCTCGTAGTGCCACGTGAACGCGGTGCCGTGCGCAAGCGGCGCGACGCCGGCGTAGACGTTTGTCGTGCCGACGCGCGTGAGCGTCATCGCGAAGAGGACGGCGTCCGAGGACACACGCACGGGCGTCGGCGTGGTACCCGTGGGCGGTGGCGTCTCGATCGCGAACGCGACGAGCAGCTCGTCGATCTTTGCGGGCGCGCCATCGGCCAACGCCTGAGGGCCGCCGAAGTCCTTCCGGATCCGTTCCGCCAGCCGCTCGGCGTCGGCGCCCGCCGGCTTGGCGTCGAGCGCCGCCTGCAGCGTTCGCGGCGTCAGGGCCGCCGTGTCTTGAGCCTGAACCGGCGCCGGGTACAGGAGCACCCCCGCCACACATGCCACTGCGAGTTTCATGACGGCCTCACTCTCTGCGCCGTGGGTGCTGGCGCGGCCGCTACATTACTACTAGAAACGCCGCAGCGCGGTCATCGGCGTGACGGCAAGCGCGACGCTAGCTCCTTTGGGAAAACAAGAGGAGGCGTCGAAAGAGCCTCAACCACGTTGGGCACGTAGAGCACGTGGAGACTCTTCGAAGATCAAGACCTTCCGCCCAAATCCTCCGGGTGGACGTGTCGAAGCGCGTGGCTTGCCCGCCGAAGCGCGCAGCGCGAAGGCGGGTCAGCGCCGTTTTTCGCGGCGCCGGACTTCGGCGATCACATCGCGCTCCGCCCGATCGTCAGGACTCAGCTCCGCGCCGTCGCTCGGGTCCGCCACCAATTGCAGAGCACCATCGTCGTTGCGCTCGGACAGATCGTCGAGACCCAAATCGCCTGACGACTCGATCGGCGTTGCCGTGCTCTCGCCGCGCACCGCGGCGTCGTAGCCGGCGTTCTGTTCGGGACGATCCTGCGCAGAGTCGGGCGGTTCCTGTCCGCCGTGATGACGATCGCGTGACTTGCCGGTCATGGGCACACCTCGTGCGATTGATGCTACTGCCGGGCGCGTCAGCGGGGAAGGGCGCGTTTGGAATCTCATGTGCGCGAGCGCGCAGGCAGCCGCTATGATCGGGATGAGGCGCGCATGTCCCAGCCCACGAGATCCCTGGTGAGTGTCATACGTCCGGCGGCGCTGCTCCTGATCCTCGCCGCCGTCACGGTCATGGCCTGGCGCTTTGGCGGGAATGTGAGCGCGTCCGGTGTGGCCTTGCCGCGACCCGCGCTCGATCCCGCACCCGCCGCGTCAGGACCGGCGACGGCGGTGTTCGCGGGCGGTTGCTTCTGGGGCGTGCAGGCGGTCTTCGAGCACGTGAACGGCGTCACGCTCGTGGTGGCCGGCTACTCCGGCGGCGCGAAGGCGAACCCGACGTATGAGGATGTCAGCACCGAGAAGACCGGTCACGCCGAGTCGGTGCGCGTCACCTACGATCCGGCGAAGGTGTCGTACGGGACGCTGCTGCAGGTGTTCTTCTCCGTCGCGCACGATCCGACGGAACTCGATCGCCAGGGCCCCGACGTGGGACCGAGCTATCGCTCGAACATCTTCTATGTGAACGAGGCGCAGAAGACGGTGGCCGACGCGTACGTCGCGCAGCTCAACCAGGCGCGCGTCTTCCCGCGGCCCATCGTCACGCGCGTCGACAAGTACACGGCGTTTTATCCGGCCGAGGACTACCACCAGGACTTCCTGATCAAGAACCCGACTTACCCGTACATCGTGATCAACGATCTGCCGAAGCTCGCCGAGTTCAAGCGTCTGCTGCCGGCGCTCTATCGGGAGACGCCGGTCATGACAACTCCACGCGGCGAAAGCGCTCGATAGTCTCGCGCGACGACGGCGGGTTCAGGACGTTCACCGCCGCGAATTGCTCGGCCCGCGGATACGTCGACGTCCGGATGCGCGCCGCGGCCGCATCGAGATCGTACGCCGTGTGGCGTAGTTCGACGTCGGGCCCGAGCAGCAGCCAGTCGGCGCCTGGCGGACCGAACGGCATCCCAACGCTTCCCGAGTTGACCACCCGCACGCGGCCGATGCGCCGATCGAACGGCATGTGCGTGTGGCCGCACACGACGACCGACGCGCCAGTCTGCTCGAAGAGCGGGCGCAGAACCGACTCCGGTGTCTCCTCCGTGAAGATGTCCGTGTCGTTGCGGGGCGTAGCGTGACAGAACAGCACGCGGCCCAGCGCCGGTACGTCGATGGTTGCCGTCGGCGGCCACTGCGTGAACCGCAGCGCATCGTCCGGACCGAGCTCGTCGGCGACCCAGTGCATCACCGAAGCGAAGGCCGCCGGCACGGTCGTCATCTCCCGTCCTTCGAGCAACGCGAGAATCTCGCGATCACCGTTGCCGCGAATGAAGCGCGCCGGCCAGTCGAGTCGCATCAGCCGGTCGAGCGTCTCACGCGGCATCGGACCGGGGACGACGTCGCCGCCGATGAGGATCTGGTCCACGTCAAGCGTGCGAATCTCGTCAAGCACCGCCTCGAGCGCGGGCAAGTTGGCGTGAATGTCATACAGCGCCGCAATGCGCATCACGAGCGAGCATACGTCCACCCAAGCCCGATGCGCGCCACCGGTGATCGTGTCGCGTCGGTGTCGGTGGTCGTGCCGGTGTCGATGTCGGAGGCGCGAGCGAAGCGACGCGCCTGTCGGGTCGGTGTCGCTGTCGGTATCGGAGCGCGAGCGAAGCGAAGCGCGTGTCGGTGTCGGTGTCGGTGTCGCTGTAGATGTCGGAGGGCGCGAGCGAAGCGACGCGCCCCACGCGAACGGAGCGGGGCGTTGGGGCCCCCGCGAGTGAGCGTGTAGGGGGTCCGGGGGCGAAGCCCCCGGATCAAAAAAAGACCCGCGGAAGGTGGCCAGCCAGACGACCGGGCCCCTGATGCACCGATCGTCTGTGTCCCTCCGCGGGCCAAGTCAGCTGACGCGTCGCCGCGCCGACCGACTACTTCTTGGATGACTTCGACTTTGCCATCGCGCCGGTTACCCGGACGGACTGCACCGTCTTCGCGCCATCCTTTTCCGCGTATTGCACGCGGACGTCATGACCGGCGAGCCCGGACAACGCCGACAGCTGAATCGTCTTGGCGTCTTCCTTGAGCGGCGTCTTGTCGGTCAGACCGAACGAAACGTCGCCCTTCGCCGTCGTGAGCGTGAGGGTGTTGGTCGTCGCGTCGAACTTCGAGATCTTGCCCGTCGCGACGAGCGTGGTGGTCTTGGCCGGCTTGGCCGGCGCAGCCGCAGGCTTGGATGAGGATTTCTGAGCCGGCGCGGCCTGGGCGGCCGGCTTCGTTGTGGCGGACTGAGCAGCGGCCGAGAGCGAGGCCGCAAGGACCATCGCGCTTCCGAACGCCAAAGTTTTGCGAATCATCGGGGCAACCTCCAGCAGGGTAAATGGTGCTGTCCCTTGCATACCCAAGATGCGTGCCGCCACGTCACGACTCGACTACGATGGCGTAAGCGGCTGATGTACTGAGAGTTAGATGATTGCGACGCCCGAAGCCGTCCCACTCACATCGCGACAATCCCGCCACAGTGTGGCGGCATGGCTGGGCGTGCGCTCGCTGCGCACCCGGCTCCTGCTCATCGTCGCGGCGATCGTCGCCGTCGTGGTGTCGACCGTGACCGTGCTCGAGGTGCGGTCGTTCGAACGCACCAGCGAAGACGCGCTCGTGGATGCGGCGCGGCAGACGGCGCTGGCGGTCGCCGACGACCTGCGTGTGCACCCGTCGGTCGATCCGGCCGCACTCATCGACAAGCTGCACGAGTTTGCGGAGGCCGATCCGGTCATCCACTCGATTTCGATCGTCCGCTTCGACGACGCTGGGGCCGGTGAAGTCCCTGCCAGCACCCAGTCCGAGGAACGCGAAGACGTCATTGGGCTGGCGCGCCGTGCGCTCGACACGCAGAGCCTCGCCATGGACCAGGGCGACGTCTTCGTCTCGTGCGCGGCGCCAGTCAGTGCGTCGCCGGCCATCGCGGCGGTCTCTACCGTGTCGCTCGCGAGCGTCGCCAAGATTCGGGGCCGGGCCCGGACGATCGCGCTCGCCTCCGCGCTCCCCATCGTCGTGCTCGTGACGCTCCTCGTCGATCTGACGACGCGCCGGCTCGTGCATCATCCCGTGGCGGAGATTCGCGAGACGATGTCCCGCGCGGCGGAGGGGGCGCTGTCGGCGCGCGCGGTGGTGGTGCGCGAGGACGAGCTGGGCGACGTGGCGCACGGCCTGAACGCGATGCTCGAGCGGCTGGAGCACTTCAACGCCGCGCTGCAGGATCGCGTGCGCGAGGCCACCACCGAGTTGCGCGTGCGAAACGCGCAGCTCGAAGAGAGCATGAGCCAGCTGCTGATCCTGCGCGAAGCGCTCGCGCGTGCGGAGCGGCTGGCGGCGCTGGGCCAGATGGCGGCCACCGTCGCGCATCAGGCCGGCACGCCGCTCAACCTCGTGTCCGGCTACGTCCAGATGCTGCGGCAGGACCCGGCGACCGACCCGCGGGTCACCGCGCGGCTGCAGATCGTGGACACGCAGATCCAGCAGGTGACGCGCGTGCTGCGATCGATGCTCGACCAGGCGCGACTGCCGTTCGTGCGCGAGGCCACGTCAATCGGGCCGCTGATTTCTCGCGTCACCGACCTGGCCGCGCCGCGGCTCGCCGCCGATCGGGTCGAGCTCGTCCTCGACGTCGCACGCGATCTGCCGCTCGTCCACGTGGACGTCGTGCAGTTCGAGCTGGCGCTGCTCGCACTGGTCTCGAACGCGCTCGATGCCATGCCGGGCGGCGGTGCGCTCACGATTCGCGCCACGTCGGCTGACGGCCGCGTGCGGCTCGAGGTCGCCGACACCGGTACGGGCATCGCGCCGTCGATTCTTCAGCGTCTGTTCGAGCCCGGCGTCACGACGAAGCCGCTCGGTCAGGGCACCGGTCTCGGACTCGGCATCGTGCGTGACGTCGTCCGCGTGCACGGCGGCACGGTGTCGGCCCGCAACCGCGATGACGGTGGCGCCGTATTCACGATCGACCTGCCGATCGCATGACCTACCGCATCCTCATCCTCGACGACGACCGTGAGACGTGCCGGTTCATGGAGGACCTGCTGGCCGCGCCCGATCGCACGCTCGTGTCCCTGAACGATCCGGACGAGGCGATCGCGCGCATCCGGCACGAGTCCTTTCACCTGTTGATTTCGGATCTCAACCTGAACAGCCCGCGCACGGGCCTCGACGTGATGCGCGTGTTCCGTGCCGAGCATCCGCGATCGCAGGTCGTGCTCGTGAGCGCCTTTGGATCGCTCGAGACGGCCATCGAGGCAGTGCGGACAGGCGCGTTCGACTTCATCAGCAAGCCCTTCGACATCGCCGACGTCACACGCATCGTCGATCTCGCGCTCAAGCAGGCCGTGCGCAGCGACGAAGCGCCGGCGCCGATTCCCGCGGTGCCGCTGGGTGGGCTCATCGGCAGCACCGCGCCGATGCTCGAGGTCTACAAGCACATCGCGCTCGCCGCCGATGCGCAGGCGTCGGTGCTCATCGTCGGTGAAAGCGGCACCGGGAAGGATCTGGTCGCGCGCGCGATTCACGCCCACGGCAAGCGATCGCGCGAGCCGTTCGTCGCCATCAACTGCGGCGCCGTCGTGGACACGCTGCTCGAGTCGGAACTGTTCGGGCACGTCCGCGGCGCGTTCACGGGCGCCGTGGCGGATCGCGCCGGCGTGTTCGCCGAAGCCGGGCAGGGCACCGTGTTCCTCGACGAGATCGGCGAGACGTCGCCGGCGCTGCAGGTGAAGCTGCTGCGTGTGCTCGAGTCGGGTGACGTGCGGCCGGTCGGTGCGAGCCGATCGGTGAAGGTGTCGGCGCGCGTGATCGCGGCGACCAACGCGGATCTCGAGCAGGCGGTCGCCGCGGGGCGGTTCCGCCAGGACTTGTTCTTTCGGCTCGGCGTGATCGTGATTCGCATGCCGACGCTCGACGAGCGGCGCGCCGACATCCCGCTCTTGATTTCAAGTTTTCTGCAGGATGCGTGTGCGCGCGCCGGACGCGCGGCGGTGCTCTCGTCGGAGGCGCTCGACGTGTTGATGCGGTATCGCTGGCCGGGCAACGTGCGCGAGCTGCGCAACACGATCGAGCGCGTCGTGGTGTTCAGCCGCGGACCGGTGATTGAGGCCGCGGACCTGCCGCCCGCGATCGCGGGCG
>Ga0111539_10003828_pt1 | contig 19813 bp, 15 predicted proteins | sample RhiMethybrSRZTD1_FD_79667 | JGI IMG/M metagenome (GOLD analysis project Ga0111539, IMG submission 79667) | Populus rhizosphere microbial communities from Tennessee, USA - Rhizosphere MetaG P. TD hybrid SRZTD1 (version 2) (version 2) | ecosystem: Host-associated > Plants > Roots > Rhizosphere >... | reverse complement strand
TGATCGTCCTTCCCCCAGCGGCCCCAATTCGACAGGTCTCGCTTCCACTGCTCGTATTGCGCGGCGGTCACCGGGGGCCTCGATGCCCCACTTTGCGCGACGAGTACTCCGCTGGAGATCGCCGCTGACGCCGCAACACATACCAGCGCGATTGCCATAACCCTCATCTGGATCCTCCCACTTGCGGACTGTACAGCCGTTGAGGACACGGTGCGCAAACGAATCAGCGGGACTGATCGAGGATTTCGCGGACTCTGCGCGCGAGCGACAACGGCGTGAACGGCTTCTGCAGGAAGGCGTCATTCCACCCGAGTTGCAAGTGGCGCACGGCCATGTCTTCGTTGTAGCCGCTCATGAAAAGAATGCGGCAGGAGGGAAAGCGTGAGCGTATCGACTCGGCGAGTTGCCCGCCGCTCATTTCAGGCATCACGACGTCAGTGACGAGCAGGTGCACGGGGTCGTGCACGAGCTCCAGCAGACGCAGCGCGGCCGGCCCGCTGCCGGCTGCCATCACGCGATACCCGCGCAGGGTCAAGGCGAGTGTGGCGACGCCTCTGACGGCGTCCTCGTCTTCGACGAGTAGCACTGTCTCGGTGCCCTCCAACACCTCGCTCTCAACCGCCGGAGTGGGCCGGCGCAGCGCCGGTTTGTCGAGCGAGGGCAGAAACACGTTCATCGTCGTGCCCGCACCGACGTCGCTGGCCACCGTGATGAAGCCGCTGCTCTCCTGAACGATGCCATAGACGGTGGCCAGACCAAGCCCGGTACCCTTTGGTCCCTTCGTCGTGAAGAACGGCTCGAACAGATGTGCCTTCGTGTGCGGCGTCATGCCGCAACCGGTGTCTTCGACGGTCAGGTGCACGAAACGGCCGGGTCGGTATTCCGGGTGCGCGTGACAGAACGCTTCGTCGAACGCGCCCACACTCGTGGCAATCGACAATCGTCCGCCCCGCTCCATCGCGTCGCGGCCATTGAGTGCGAGGTTGATCACCATCTGCTCGAGCTGAATCGGGTCGGCTTTGATCGCTGGCGGCGACGGCGCGAGAGTCAGCTGCAGCTCGATGTCCTCAGCGATCAGCCGCCGCAGCATCACACCGACCCGCTGGACGAGATCATTGACGTCGAGCTCGCGCGGCTCGAACACGGCCTTGCGGCTGAAGAGCAGCAACTGCCGTGTGAGCTGCGCCGCCCGCTCACCGGCGTCGCGGATCGCGGTGAGCTCATGACGACTCGGATCGGTTTCGTTGCGATCCATGAGCAGCATGTCGCTGTAGCCGTTGATGACCGTGAGGAGATTGTTGAAGTCGTGCGCCACGCCGCCGGCGAGCTGCCCGATCGCCTGCATCTTCTGCGACTGACGCAACTGCTCTTCGAGCCGCACGCGATCGGTGATGTCCTGGGTCGTGCCAATGAACTTCACCGGAACGCGAGTGATCGGATCCAGTACGTGCTCGGCCTGCTGGTGGAGGATCCGCTCGGTCCCGTCCTCGAGCAGGATCCGATGTTCGATTGAGTAACGCGACCCCTGGTCCACCGCGTAGCGAAACGCGTCGCGCACTCTCTGCCGGTCGTCGGGATGGACGCGGCTGTAGAACGCGCCACTCGACATCTCGACCTCATCGTCAGGTCCATTGCCGAGCAGCCGATGGCACTCGGCGGACCAGCGGATGGGGTTCCGCGCCAGGTCGTCGACCGAGGTGATATCCATCTCCCAGCTGCCGACCCCGGCAATGCGTTGTGACGCGAGAAGGTGGGTCTGGCTCTGAAGCAGCTTCGCTTCGGCCTCCTTGCGCTCCGTGATGTCGCGGCCCGTCGAGAGCATCTCGACAACACGGCCGCTGGCGTCGAAAATGCCGCGCGTGGTCCACTGCTGCCAGCGCGGTCCTGCAAGTGCGTACGAGACATGCTCCTCGGTGAACTCCGCGTGATCGGGTGTCAGCGTTGCGATGCGCTGGTGAATCTCGCCGTGATGCTCAGGTGCGACGAGCGGCAAGAAACTCGTGCCGATGCACTCCTCTTCGGTCAGTCCAAACAGCCGGCAATAGTGCTCGTTGACGAACGTCCGAGTGCAGTCGGGCAACCATTTGACGATGAATTCGGTCTGGTTCTCGACGATGAGCCGGTAGCGCGCTTCACTTTCACGAAGTCGCTCGTCGACATGCTTCCGCTCGGAGATGTCACGGAGAAAGCCGATCAGCCGTGAGTCCGGCAGACGGCGGCCGCTGACCTCGCCGAAGAAGCACGAGCCGTCCTTGCGGCGGAAACGCCATTCACTTTTGACCGTCGATCCGCCGAGCAGACGCTCGACTTCTCCGCCGAGCCGCGCCGTCTCCTCGGGTGCGAGGATGTCACTCATCGAGAGGCTGAGCAGCTCGTCACGCGAGTAACCGAGCATCGCGCAACCGGCGGGATTGACGTCCTGGTACCGCCCGTCCATGCCGGCGATGAAGATGCCGTCCGTCGCGTGTTCGACCAGCGTGCGAAACCGCCCCTCGGCCTCGCGAAGCTGATCTTCGATGGCCCGACGCTCGGAGACGTTCAGCGAATCGGATGGGATCCCCATGATCGATCTGGCCCGACAGGGGCGCGAGGCGCCTGAGATCTATCCTAGGCGCGTTCTTTCGCGACGGGCGAATCTTTCAGCTGTTTGATCTCGAGCAAGTTGTCGCCAACGGTCTGCTCGAGCTCGACCGTGGAATTCCGCGGCCGAGGAACATTTCCCGCGGAGCGATCGCTACGACGATGGTGTGATGAGGTGTTCGTGATAACCGCGAGCTGAAATGGGCCAGACATCCACGACGCGCTCGCCTTCGATGACATAGAAGACGTCGTGAAGGTTGACGGTTGGATCGGTGTGCGACGGCAGCAGCTGCACGCGGTCGCCGATTGACAGCGTGCACGAGGCGGGAACCGCGATGACGGCGTGTTCGTCGTTGAGGGCCGTCACCGTCGCTCGGTCAACGCCCCTCACAGACGGGTATCCGTGATCCTTGGTCATCGACTTGTGGCCGCAGTCGGCGACACAACGCTCGGGCGACGGCCGGCTGACGATTGTTCCAAGCACGAAAAACGCCGGCTCAAACGGGACGCCCACGCTCGCATAGTCCGTGTCCATCAACGCATACGAGCCGGCCTGAATTTCGGTGACGCCATCGACGCGGCCGCTGATGTCGTATGTGCCTGTGCCGCCGGACGAGACGACCTCGCAGGGGATTCCGGCCGCGCGGATCTCTCTTGCCGTCTCACCCAGTCCCCGCATCGCGTCTCGCGTGCGGGCTTCGCGCTCAGCCCGGTCGCGCAGCGGCTGCAGATGTCCCTCGTATCCCATCACGCCGCGCATCGTCAAGCCGGGCGTCGCCGCGATCCGCGTGGCCAACGCCACCGCTTCATCACCGGGCTCTACGCCACAGCGCCCCTGACCCACATTCACATCGACCAATATGCCGATCGTCACGCCAGCTGTACGCGCGGCCGCCGCCAGGGCGTCGATGCCGGCGATCGAATCGACCGCGACAGTCACGACGCGATCGTGTGCCAGCACCGCCGCGCGCGCGCATTTGTCAGGGCTGACGATCTCATTGGCGACCAGCAGGTCCTCGCACAAGTCTTTGACGGCTTCGAGTTCAGACACCGTCGCGCAGGTGAGACCGACGCAGGATCCCGCGGCCAGCTGGCGACGCGCGATGGCCGGTGTCTTGTGCGCTTTGACGTGAGGTCGCAGCCGGCACGGACCGCTGGCGAAAAACGCGGCCATCCGGGCGATGTTGCGATCGAGCGCCGAGACGTCAACGAGCAGCGCCGGCGTGGGAATGTCGTAGATGCTAGACCGGCTCCTCATCCTCGCCTCTGCGCGCCGGCATGATCCCGAACGCCCGCATTTTTCGATACAGGTTGCTGCGCTCGACACCGAGCACTTCGGCGGTCCGCGACATGTTGCCTTGCTGCGCCGCCAGCGCGCGCAGAATGTACTGTTTTTCGAACTCGTCGCGCGCATCGTGCAGCGGCGCGATCGGCGTCACGGCGGCCGTCGCGTGCGGCGTCGCGACGAGGCCCTGCTCGAGGAAGGTCAGATCGCGCGACGACACGCGATCGCCCGGCACCATGATCATCAGACGCTCGACGAGATTGCGCAGCTCGCGGACGTTTCCCGGCCACGGGTACCGCTGGAGCGCCGCCACGGCATCGGCATCGAAGGTCTTCGGACGCCGCCCGTATTCGCGGGCCAGCATCGCCATGAAGTGATCCGCGAGCAGCGCGACGTCCTCGACACGTTCGCGCAGCGGCGGCACGAAGATGGGGACGACGTTCAAGCGAAAGTACAGATCTTCCCGGAACCGTCCGGCGCGAATCTCCGTGGGCAGGTCCTTGTTGGTGGCCGCCAGCACGCGTGCGTCGACGCGGATCCGCGTCGAGCCTCCCACTGGCTCCATCACCTGCTCCTGAAGCACGCGCAGGACCTTCGCCTGCGTCTTCAGGCTCATGTCGCCGATCTCGTCGAGGAAGATCGTGCCGCCCTGTGCGGTTTCGAATTTCCCCCGGCGATCGGCGACCGCACCAGTGAAGGCGCCGCGCACATGCCCGAACAGTTCGCTCTCGATCAGTTCCTCGGGAATGGCCGCGCAGTTCACCTCGACGAACGGCGCCGAGCGGCGGCGGCTCAGGCCGTGGATATTGCGAGCCACCAACTCCTTGCCGGTCCCGTTCTCACCGATGATGAGCACGCGACCGTTGGTCGGCGCCGCCATCGCGACCTGCTCGCGCAGCTTCGCCATCGCGTAGCTCTCGCCGATCATCTGGTGCTGCGCGTCCACCTTGGCGCGCAGTGCCAGGTTCTCGGCTTCGAGATTTCGCTGCCGCAGCGCGTTGCGGACGACGAGGACCGTCTTCTCGAGCGACAGCGGCTTTTCGACGAAGTCGAAGGCGCCCTTCTTGATTGCGCGCACCGCCGACTCGACGTTGCCGTGACCGGAGATGATCACCACCTGCGAGTCGATCTGCCGCTCGCGCATCCGCGACAGCGTGGCGAGTCCATCCATCCCCGGCAGCCAGATATCGAGCACGACCACGTCGCAGACCTGTCGCGCCAGACGTTCGAGGCACGCTTCGCCGCTGTCGACGGCGTCGACGTCATAGCCCTCGTCGCGCAGCACGCCGCTCAGCGCGGTGCGCACCCCAGGTTCATCGTCAACGATCAGGATCGAGGGCATCAGGCAGGGAGTTCAATGGCGAAGCGGGTGCCTCGGGGGGTGTTGTCGGTCACGGCGACGCTGCCGCCGTGCTCAGCGACGATGCGGCGGACGATGGCCAGGCCGAGACCGCTGCCGCGCTGTTTCGTCGAATAGTACGGCAGAAAGAGCTTCTCGCGCTCGGCGGCCGGAATACCTGGACCGTTGTCCGCCACGATCACGCGCACGACGCTGTTGGTCCGGTCGTGCTCGGTCTCGATATCAATCACACCGCGGCGGTCCATCGCCTCGATGGCATTGTCCACGAGATTGATGACGACGCGTCGCATCTGTTCCTGATCGACGGAGACCTTCGTCAGTCCTTCGGCGAAGTGTCGCCGGAATTCCACGTCGGTGCAGATCCCCTGATACAGCGCCAGAGCCTCGTCCAACAGCGCGTGCAGGTCGGTCGGCACGGCACGCGGCGCCGGCATGCGCGCGAACTGCGAGAACTCGTCCACCAGGCCTTTGAGCGATTCGACTTCCCCGACGATCGTCGTCGTGCACTCATCGACCAGCGCACGCGTCGGCTCCGGCGATTGCGTGAAATGACGACGGAGCCGCTCGGCGCACAGCTGGATTGGCGTCAACGGATTTTTGATCTCATGCGCCAGCCGGCGCGCGACCTCGCGCCACGCCGCGGCCTTCTGCGCGCGAACGAGCGGGGACACATCGTCAAAGACCACCACCATGCCATCGGTCGTGCCGTCGTCGCGGCGCAGCGGCGTTGTCATGACGGAGAGATGGACCTCGCGCCCTTCGAGCGTGACCGAGACGTCCTGGGGGCGCATGTCGTCGCGATTGCGCGACGCTTCATCGATGACGATGGCCAGCGGCCGGAGCTCGCGGGTGCCAAAGACCGCTGAGGCCGGGAGCCCGGCGACGCGAGCATCCATGCCGAGCAGACGCGACGCGGCAGCGTTCCAGGTGCGGATGCTGCCGCTTCCATCGATCGACACCACACCGGTCGCGAGACGATCGAGCACCGTCTCGACATACCGGCGGCGTCCCTCGACGTCGTGATGCCTGCGCTCGAGCTCGACCGACGAGCGCTCCAGCCGCCGGCGGTTGGCGGCGACCTCGCCGGCCATCCGGTTGAACGCGTCGATCAGCGAGCCGAACTCGTCACTGGTTTCCGCAGTCACACGATGGTCCAGGCGTCCTGCGCCGATCTCGTCTGCCGCCGTCGCGAGCATCTGCACCGGACGTGTGATGCGTTTCGCGAGGTACAGACCCATCCAGGTGGAGCCGACGAGAATCATCAACGTCAGCATCAGAAAAAACGACAGGTAGACGCCGGCGAGCGGCTGCTTCAAGACGCGCAACTGCTGATAGGACTCGTACGCACCCGTCATGCCACGTGCGCGTGCGGCAAACTGGTCGGTGAGGTACTCGCTGGCGACAACCACGCCACGCACAGGGCCGGACGGGGACGAGCGGATCGGCATCGCCGTGCGAATGAGGTCGCCGCCGCCGGACGACTGTTCGACAGCGCGTTCCTCGCTGCCGCTCGCGGCCGCCCGCTCGGCGAGGCGGTCCGCCGACGCCCGTGAATACTCGCGGGGAATCGACGGCGCGGCGACGTCGAGTACGGGGACCAGCGGCGCCCGCGGCTCGGGTGACGTACTCACGCGATAGACCTCGACCAGATCGACGCGCTCCTGCAGAACATCGGGCGCGACGAGATCGCGGATGGCGGAGGAATTGGCCGCCTCCAGGTCAACGCCTCGCAGCGATCGGGCGAACCGTTGCGCCTGCGATGAGACGAGTCGCTGCTGCTGCGCGTAGTAGTCACCCGCGATGCCGTTCGCCGACGACAGCACCTCATCGAGATCCGCATTGAACCAGCGATCGACGTTATTCCGAATCAACTCGCTGCCGATGATCAGGACGAGCACCGCTGGAATCAGGGTCATCCCGAGCAGCACCGTCACCAACTTGAAGCGGAAGCGCGCGAACGGCAGCGCCTTTCGCCGCTCGACGACGAGCTTCACGATGTTGCGGGCGAGGACGAACGTCAGCGCAACCAGAATCGTGAGGTTCGTCGCCGACAGCGCATAGAGCACGACGTCGGCGACGAAGTCGGGCGCCAGGACCGACGATCGACTGCCCAGCGCCAGCAGTCCGGCCAGCGCGAGCATCAAGGCGAGGATGCCCGCCAGCAGCACCGGCGTGTTGTCGAAGAACGGTTTGCGGCCCTGCGGTGCCGAGCTTCGACGCGCGGGCGTCGTCGGGGGCTTGGCCGGCGCCGGAGGGTGTCGAAGCGTCAGTGCCATTGCTGGTTGGTGGTTCGTGGTTAGTGGTTGGTGGTCAACGGCGGCTGACCATCATCCGCTCAGTCCTTTGCATTGAGTAGATCCTTCAATTCGCTCATGAACTCGCCGATGTCACGGAAGTGGCGATAGACGGAGGCGAACCGGACGTACGCCACCTTGTCGAGCCGCTTCAGCTCGTCCATCACGAGCGCGCCGACCTCCTGCGTCGCCATTTCCTTTTCGGGTCGCTCCTGCAAGGTCGCCTCGACCTTGTCGGCCACGGCTTCAATCGCCGCGATGCTCACCGGTCGCTTCTCGCACGCCTTGAGCAGACCGGCAATCAATTTCTGCCGCTCGAATCGTTCGCGCGTGCCGTCCTTCTTAATCACCATGTACGGGATCTCGTCGATCCGCTCGTAGCTGGTGAATCGGCGTCCGCAGTCGAGACACTCGCGTCGCCGGCGGATGACCTCGCCCTCCTTGCTCTCGCGCGAGTCGACGACCTTATCGCCCAGATGGCCGCAGAACGGGCACTTCATCGGTGTGAGCCCCTTCCTTTTCGTCCTTCTGGCGCGCCGCGCCAGCCAGGTCTTTCAGACCGCTGACGCTCAGGCCATCCTGCGCCATAAAGATGACGCCGAGGAGGACCACCGGCACGAAGGAGATGGCGTGCGTGACAATCGCGGCAGCGACCGCTCGATCGTTGGGTGCACCAAAGAACGTCGTCACGCCGATGCGATAGGCTTCGTGATAACTCCCGACGCCGCCGGGAGTTGGAACCGCGACGCCGATCACGAGGAGCGCCTGCAGGAGGAACGTGCCGGCGAACGGCATGTCGATGCCAAACGCGACGGTCACCGCCCAGGCTTCTGCCGCAATCGCCAGCCACAGCGGAAAGGACCAGAGCATCGCGAGGAGCAATGCACGGGGACTCCGTGTAGCCGCGAAGCCGCCGCTGAAGGTGGTCGTCAGATGCCCGACTCGTTCCGAGAGGCGGCCCGGAAGGATGCGCGCCGCCGCTGCCGCGAACTTGCCGATCCGCTCGGGATGGGTGGCAAGCACCCACATCACGGCCATGAGCACCACCGACACGGCCGCGGCCAGCGTGGCCGACACCTTGACGGGATTCAGCAACCGATCCGGGAGCGGACTGTCGCCGGTGAAGCCCCACACATAGATGGCCAGCAGCGTGAGCACGGCAATCAGATCGAGCACGCGCTCCATGACGACGGTGGCCATGGTCGCGGTTGTAGGGAGACCTTCGCGCCGCGCGAGCAGATACGGACGCAGCACATCGCCCACACGCGCCGGCAAGATCGCCAGCGCTGCGAACCCGATGATGGTCGTCCGTAAAACGGTTCGAAACTCCGTGTGGCCGACTGGCTCGAGCAGGTACTGCCAGCGGATCGCGCGGGCCCAATAGGTGGCCATCACGAAGATAAAGCCGAGAATGAGCAGGTCCATGCGCGCCTGACGCACCTGGGCCCACACATCAGCGATGTTCGCGTGTCGCAAGAACCAGGCGACCAGCGCGAGTGCAAGAAGCGAAACAAAAGCGGTACGCAGATTCATTCCCAGGGGAAGCCACAATATATCAGGCTCGTTGACGAGAACAGCCGGGACTATTGCGTACGGTTGCGGTGACTTTGTAACACCGGTAAGATTTCGCCTCCTCATAGGAACATCACGTTGCCACTCGCAGCTCCCCTACTCGAAACGCGTTTGAACGGCGTCGCCCCGCAGCGTCACGGCAAGGTCCGCGATATCTTCGACCTTGGCGACACGCTGCTGCTCGTCGCCACCGACCGCATCTCAGCCTTCGACTACGTGCTGGGCTCAGGAATTCCCGACAAAGGCAAGGTGCTCACGCAGCTGTCGGCGTTCTGGTTCGCGCGGACGCAGTCGATCGTCCCGAACCATCTGCTGAGCGTCGATGCGCAGAACTACCCGGACGGCCTCGGCCGCCACGCCGATATTCTCGGCGGCCGCTCGATGCTCGTGCGCAAGACGAACCCGGTGCCCATTGAGTGCGTCGCACGGGGATACCTGTCAGGGTCGGGCTGGAAGGAATACCAGAAATCCGGGTCGGTGTGCGGCGTTCCGCTGCCAGCCGGGCTGCGGGAGTCGGATCGTCTGCCCACACCGATCTTTACACCGGCCACCAAGGAAGAAAGTGGCCACGACATCAACATCAGCGAGGCTCAGGCCGGACGGATCATCGGCGAGGATCTCACGCGGCGTCTTCGAGAGCTGACGCTGGCGTTGTACGAGCATGGCGCTGCGCACGCGGAGTCGCGAGGCATCATCCTCGCCGACACCAAATTCGAGTTCGGCCTCACGGCGCAGGGCGACATCATCCTCATCGACGAAGTGCTGACGCCTGATTCGTCGCGCTACTGGCCACGCGATCAGTACAACCCGGGCGGCGCGCAACCGAGCTTCGATAAGCAGTTTGTGCGCGACTACCTCGAAGAAATCCACTGGAACAAGCAGCCACCGGTCCCGTCACTGCCCAACGACGTGGTGCTCAAGACGCGGGACAAGTATCTCGAGGCGTATCGTCGTATCACTGGCCACGAGCTGCCGTGATGCCGCTGAAAGAGCAACTCGAGCGCCTCATCGATGAAATGGTCACGCGGGGCGTGCGCTACGAAGACGCGCACCGTGAGTTCGAGAAGAAGTTCATCAGTCACATCCTGACCAAAGCCGACGGCAACCTGTGTCAGGCCGCCGATTTGCTCGGGATGCACCGCAACACGCTGAGCCGCAAAATCTCCGAGTACCGCCTCCGTCGCACCACCGCCTCTTGACAGCGTTTTTTGCGCCCTACTACAATTGGCAGTTGCGCGGCCCGAGTGCTAGCACTCAGGGTGACATGCCACGAATTCTCTAGAGAAACACCGATGGGGCTGCTTCCGTCTAGGAGCGCGGCCCCGACACTACCAGACACGCTGGAGTTGAAGACACATGAAAGTCAGACCGCTACACGACCGCATCATCGTTCAACGCATCGAGGAAGGCGAGCAGAAGATCGGCGGAATCATCATCCCCGACTCGGCCAAGGAAAAGCCGCAACAGGGGAAGGTGATTGCCGTTGGCCAGGGCAAGGTCAAGGACGACGGAAAGCGACAGCCGCTGGACGTCCAGGATGGCGACACGATCCTCTTTGGCAAGTACTCGGGCCAGGAAATCAAGATTGACGGCGAGGACTACCTCATCATGCGTGAAGAGGAAGTGCTCGCGATTCTCGCCTCCAAGTAGGGAAGGGTTAGGAGTTCACAGAAATGGCGAAGCAGATCATTTACGGCGAGCAGTCGCGCCAGGCGATCCTGCGCGGCGTCAATCAGCTGGCCGACGCAGTGAAGGTCACGCTGGGTCCGAAGGGCCGCAACGTCGTCCTCGACAAGAAATTCGGCTCCCCCACCATCACCAAGGACGGTGTGACGGTGGCCAAGGAGATCGACCTCAAGGATCCGCTCGAGAACATGGGCGCGCAGATGGTGCGCGAGGTCGCGAGCAAGACGTCGGACACGGCCGGCGACGGTACGACGACGGCAACTGTGCTCGCCCAGGCGATCTATCGCGAGGGCGCGCGTAACGTCGTGGCTGGCGCGAATCCGATGGAACTGAAGCGCGGCATCGAAAAGGCCGTCGAAGTCATCACCGAAGAAATCAAGAAGATGTCGCGGCCGGTATCGGGCAACATGGTCGCCCAGGTCGGTACGATCTCGGCGAACAGTGACGCCACCATCGGGAAGATCATCGCCGAAGCGATGGATAAGGTCGGCAAGGACGGCGTCATCACCGTTGAAGAGGCGCGCACGCTGGAAACGACGCTCGACGTCGTCGAAGGTATGCAGTTCGACCGCGGCTATCTGTCGGCTTATTTCGTAACCGATCCCGAGCGCATGGAAGTCGTGCTCGAAAACCCGGTCATCCTGATTCACGAGAAAAAGATCTCATCGATGAAGGACCTCCTGCCGGTACTCGAGCAGGTGGCGCGCCTCGGCCGTCCGCTGCTCATCATCGCAGAGGACATCGAGGGCGAGGCGCTCGCGACGCTGGTCGTCAACAAGTTGCGCGGCACGCTGCAGGCGGCCGCGGTCAAGGCGCCGGGCTTCGGCGATCGCCGCAAGGCGATGCTCGAGGACATCGCGACCCTCACTGGCGGCCGGGCGATCACGGAAGACCTCGGTATCAAGCTCGAGAGCATCAAGCTTGACGATCTCGGCAAGGCCAAGAAGGTCACCATCGACAAGGACAACACCACGATCGTCGAGGGTGCCGGCACGTCGGGGTCAATCGAGGGCCGCGTGAAGCAGATTCGCGCGCAGATCGAGGACACGACCTCGGACTATGACCGCGAGAAGTTGCAGGAGCGGCTGGCCAAGCTCGTCGGCGGCGTCGCAGTCATCAAGGTCGGTGCGGCCACCGAGACCGAGATGAAGGAGAAGAAGGCGCGCGTCGAAGATGCGATGCACGCGACCAAGGCAGCCGTCGAAGAGGGCATCGTCCCTGGTGGCGGCGTTGCGCTGGTCCGCGGCGCCAAGGCGCTCGAGAAGCTGAAGCTCGAAGGCGATCAGCTGGTCGGCTTGCAGATCATCAAGCGTGCGATCGAGGAGCCGATGCGATGGATTGCCCAGAACGCCGGGCAGGAAGGATCGATCATCGTCTCGAAGGTCAAGGAGCAGAAGAACGCGGACGAGGGCTTCAACGCGGCGACCGATACCTACGAGGATCTGGTCAAGGCCGGAGTCATCGATCCGGCGAAGGTCGTTCGCAGCGCGCTGCAGAACGCTTCGTCGATCGCTTCCCTACTGCTGACGACGGAAGCCTTGGTCTCCGAGATCCCCGAGGAGAAGAAGGAAGCCGCCGGCGGTCACGCGCATGGCGGTCCCGGCATGGGCGGAATGTACTAACGACACCTCTTGTCAGGTCAAAGGGGCCGCTTTCGGGCGGCCCTTTCTTTTTGTACTTTGACCTCGCCTTTGCCCTGTGACCTTTGCCTTTTGACCTGACTATTTCTGCAGCGTAAAGGTCACCGTAACGGTCATCACGACGGGCACTGTTGTTCCATTCAACAGCGTCGGCGTGAACTTCCACTGCGACACCGCTTGAACCGCCGCATCGTCGAGGAGCGGAATCGAGCGCAGCACTGTGACTTCGCGCACCCTGCCCTGTTCGTCGATGACCGCCTGCAGGATGACCGTGCCTTCCTTCCGCGCGTCGAGTGCGATTCGTGGATACACCGGCTGAACGTAGACCACGCGCGTGGGTGGGCGGATATTTCCACCAACATGAACAGGGTCTTTGCGCGTTGGTGGTTGCGGCGGCGCGGGTACGGGATCGCCGAGCGGAGCCAGGCCGATCGGTGAAACGCCGGTACCACCCGGTGCGACGAGGTCCGGAGGAACGTCTGGAACTGCAGGTGGTGTATCGGGCGGAAGCGCCGTCGGTTCGATTAGAGGAATGACCGGAGTGACGGGATCGGCGAGCGCCCGCTGCGGTCGCGGCGCCACCGGTATCTCCGGCGTCACGACCGGGGTAATCGCCTCGAACGTCACTGGACGACGAGGGTCGGGGAGATCCGCTGTCGCGAAAATCGGAGCGACGAGGATCGCCACGACGACTGCCGCGTGCGCAAATATGGAAACTGCGAGAGTCCAGGTCCGCATAGGCCTCCTTGGTCGTGAAGGCCTCGCCGGCGGGCTTAACTCCTAAGACACCGGCTGCGCGCGCGTGTTCCGCGCGAAGTTGGGAGTTGGGAGTTGACATGACGTCCTACCGATTCAGGTGTCGGGCACCCGACGCGTCACGCGCTTTTCGTGCCGGTCGGAACCGCGCATTCTCGCGGCGTTGCAAGCACCTTCTTCGTGGCACTCCTCTTGCGGATGAGGCGGCATGCCGCGGTTGCGCCCGTTTGTATTGATGGTCGTCGTGTGCACGCTGCGTGGCGCAGCGCACGTCGACGCCCAGACACCGGACCTCAGACTCGCGACTCTCGAAGAGTTGATGAAGATCGAGGTCACGTCCGCCTCGCGGCGCGAGCAGCCCGCGGAGGACGTCCCCGCCGCCGTCTATGTGATCGGCCACGATGAGATCCGCCGCTCCGGCCTGACCTCGATCCCCGAGCTGCTTCGCCTGGCGCCCGGCGTTCATGTCGCGCAGATCAACGCCAACAAGTGGGCCGTGTCCGTGCGCGGCTTCAACGGGCTCTACTCCAACAAGCTGCTGGTGCTCGTGGACGGCCGCTCGATCTACAACCCTGCGTTCGCAACCGTGCTGTGGGACACCGAGGACTTTCTCCTCGAAGACATCGACCGCATCGAAGTGATTCGCGGCCCCGGCGGCGCGATGTGGGGCGCTGACGCCGTCAACGGCATCATCAACATCATCACCAAGTCCTCCTCGTCAACGCCCGGCGGCTTCGTCCAGATCGGGGGCGGCACTCTTGATGCGGCGAGCGCTGCAGTGCGGTACGCGGGCACATTCGGCGGTCTTCACTACCGCGCGTTCGCACAGGGATCCCGCCACGGAGACGGCATTCCCCAGGCCGGTGCGGTGCCGGCGAGCGATCGCTGGCACAGCGTCACGAGCGGTATCCGCGCCGACTGGTCGCAAGGGCCGAATGCGCTGATGCTGCAAAGCTCCTCGACGCACGGCCAGCAGCGTCCTCTCTGGTTCAACCTCGATCCGGCGGGAATTGCCGCCGGTCAGCTCGGCACGAGCGATATCTCCACGACGCATGTCGCACACGTCCTCGGCCGATGGACGCACACGCGGCCGAGCGGCGAATCGCTGCAGGTGCAGGCCTATTACGACCAGGGACACCGCGAGGAAACCATCGGCGTTTACCAACGCAGCAGCTGGGACATCGACGCGCAGTACCACGTGACAGTGGGCGCTCGACACGACCTGGTGGCCGGCGGTGGCTATCGCCTGATTGAGGAGTCGCGACGTCGAACAAGTCCGCCGAGCGGCGCACACGTTGAAGGGATCGGCCAGCACAGCTGCCGCACACGGGTGTTGCCGACGCGGCGAGAACCCTCGAAACGCTGGCCGCCGAAGGGCGCGTGGATGAGCTCGACGGCGCCTGGGCGCACTTATCGAAACAAGCGGCAATGCTGCTTCAGGCACCGCCGTCCTGGGCACTCTCATCGGAGGAGAACCCGTGCGAGCCCTAATCGCCGACGACGACCTCGTGACCGCCGCTGCCGTCTCGGCGAGTGTGTCGGCATGGGGATTCGACGTGGCCGTCGTTCATGACGGCAATGCGGCGTGGGAGTGTCTGTCCGCGAATCCGCCACCATCACTGGCGATCGTGGACTGGGAGATGCCCCTGCCAATCTGCAGCTACTGCAAGCGCATTCGTAACGACCAGAACTACTGGGAGCGCGTCGAGGTCTACGTGACCGAGCACACCGACGCGAAGTTCACACACGGCATCTGCCCGACCTGTCTCGAGGCGGCAAAAGCGGAGTTCGAGAAAGAGGACGCGGTTAGCGAGCCCCCTCGCGGCCGGACGTAGGCTCGCGCGCGTCGAGTGTGCGGCGAACGAGACGCGCGAGTTCGGGCAGGCTGAATGGCTTGGCCAGATACGCGTCGGTCTCCCGCGCCGGAATGTCCTCACGGCTCACATCGGCCAGATAGCCGCTCGTAAAGATCACTTTCAGCGATGGACGCGTCCGGCGCAGCCTCTCGGCCAACTCGAGACCGTTCATGCCGTCCGGCATCACGATATCGGTGATCAGCATGTCGATTGCCGAGCCGTGCTCGCGCCAGACCTCGATCGCGCGAGGGCCGCTCTGCGCTTGCAGCAGGCGATAGCCGAGATCGGCGAGCACCTTGATCACGAGCGCGCGAACGCCCTCTTCGTCTTCGACGACGAGAATCGTCTCGTCACCCCGTGGCGGCGACGGCGGCGCCACCGCCGGTGCCGGCGGCTCGGCAGCCGCCGCGGACACGTGCGGAAAGAACACGCGGAACGTCGTGCCGCGATCGATCTGGCTGTCCACCTCGACCCATCCACCGTGCTGTTGAACGATGCCGTAGGTCGTGGCCAGGCCAAGTCCGGTTCCCTTCCCGACGTCTTTCGTGGTGAAGAACGGTTCAAAGATGTGCGGCAGGTGCTCAGCAGCGATCCCCGAGCCCGTGTCGGTGACGCGTAGGCACACCCAGGAGCCAAGCGGTCGGACGGGACCGCCCGGTTGACCCGCGCCGTCCACCAGCGAGACCTCGATCGACAGGTGACCGCCGAGGGGCATCGCATCACGCGCGTTGACGACCAGGTTCAGGAGCACCTGCTCGATCATGCCGGGGTCGGCACGGACGTGTGCGGGCCCAGGGGCGTAATGAAACTCGACGTCAACGTCTTCGCCGAGGATGCGATTCAACATGCGCGTCAGGTTGCCCATGACCTCGTTCATGTCGATGTCCCTGACCTGAATCGTCTGCCGTCGGCTGAACGCGAGCAGCTGGCGCGTCAGCGCCGTCGCGCGCTCGGCGCTCTGCGAGACATCGGCGATCGCCTCGTGCAGGTCGCCCGGAAGCCTCGAGTCCTGAGAGACTTCTTCGGTGCGCCCGAGGATCACTGTCAGGATGTTGTTGAAGTCGTGCGCCACGCCGCCAGCGAGCTGACCGATCGCTTCGAGCTTCTGCGCCTGCCGCAGCTGCAGCTCGAGCCGCCTGCGCTCGACCTGCGCGATGATCGCCGAGAGCAAGTTCGCCACGGCCAGCGCGTAGGTCTGCTCGTCCGGCATCCAGCGGCGGCGGGGTCCCCTGTGCGTGCACGACAACACGCCAACGGTCGAACCCTGCGATCGGATCGCCACCGACATCATCGAGGTGATGCCCTGCGGTTTCAGGTAGCGGTTGGCTAACTCAGACGTCCGCGCATCAGCCATGGCGTCGTACGCCGCGATCACGTCCGATTCGGCGCTCGCCTTGAAGAAGCTCGGACAGGCCTCCTCGGTCAACTCTTCACCGGAGGAATGACGGAGCTCCGACACGTCGAACAAATCTTGACAGCGCGTCGAGGTGCCGCGGTCGTCATGGCGCCAGACGCCGACCTGAGCCACGTCGAGCGTCCGCGCGACGACTTCGGTGATCTCGCGAACGATCGGCGTGAAGTCCTCAGGCGCGCTCACAAAGCTGCGCATGAGCGTCGTCAGCGACGCTTCCTGGCGGGCGTAGCGCTCGTTGGCCGCCACGACTTCCGCGGCGGCCCGCTTCCGCTCGGTGATGTCCTGGTTGGCGCCAAAGACCTTCACCAGCTGGCCGGTGTCGTCCTTGATATAGGAGGCGCGAACCTGGACGTAGCCGATCGACCCGTCACTTCGCCGGATGCGGTGCTCGAACTGCACCGTGTAGCCGGGGTCCGACACGGCATTGGCTCTGGCGGCGAATTCCCCCAGGATGTGATGATCTTCGCGCGGAATGAACCGCCGCACGTATTCGTCGGCGTCCATCGTCATTCCGCCTTCGCGATCCGCGGTCGTGCCGAACTGCGCGTAGAGACGCTGGTCGAACGTGAACCTGTTGGTGCGCGTGTCGAGTTCCCACGGCGCCAGTCCGGCGAGGTCCATCGCCATCCCCAGCTTCGACTGACTGTCGCGCAGCGCCTGTTCGACGCGGATTCGCTCGGTGATGAGCTGCGCAAACATGATCACGCCGCCGATCGCGCCGTCGGGCCCACGCCAGGGTCGAACTTCCCATTCGAGCCACTCAGTGGAGCCGTCCGCACGCGCGAACGGGTCTTCGTCGCGCCGTTCGACGGCGCCGGCGAGCACGCGGCGATGCACGGCTTTCCAGTCGTCGGAGATATCGGGAAAGACCTCGTAATGCGAGCGCCCGATCAGTTTCTGTCCCTCGAGGCGGTAGTCTGTGAGCCAACGATCGCTGGCGGCGATATAACGCATCTCCGTATCGAACATCGCTACAGCCGCCGGCGTGTACTTGATGAACTGACGCAGCAGCACCTCGCTCGCTTCGAGCGCCTGCTCCGCCCGACGGCGGTCCGAGCGGGTGCGCAGCACGCGTATGCCAAAGGCGAGATCGTCAGCCAGCTCGCCGAGAAGCGTTCGTTCAGCGCTGTCAACGGAGACGCCTTCGCTCGGATGTATTGTGAGGACCCCGTATACGCGGCCTTCGCTCTGCAGCGGCAACGCCAATGCCGAGGCATCGGCGCGCGCGGACTCCTCGCTCCAGGGGCCGGCATGCGCGACCGGCGTCGGTGCCGCGCCGTGCTCGCCATCGGTGAGAGCCACCCAGGCCATCCGGTATCCGCCGTCGCGGACGATGATCTCGCAGATCTGATGCAAGAGAGACGACTCGTCGGTCGCGTGCACGAGCACCTGATTGCAGTTGCTGATCGTCCGCAGCGATCGATTGACGCGCTGGCTCGACGCAGCGATGGCTTTGAAGTGCCGGAACAGGTGCGAGATTTCGTCGGCGCCTTCCGAACCGGGTGTCGGCTCCTTTTCGACCGGCTCTCCCGCTGCAAAACGCGCCATCATGCCGTGCAGATGCTCGATGCGCCCGGTGACGAAGACGTGCAACGCGACGCCGAGACCGAACACGGCGACCAGCACGCCAATCATCGCGACGGCGAACTGCTGTCGCAGGCGAAACGAGTTCACCGACTTGGCAAAGCTCAGGTCGTAGACCAGCAGAATCAACGCTCGCCGATCGAGGCGGAGATCGCCCGGCCCGAGCGGCAGCGCCGCCGGCATCACGATGGCGAGCATGTTGCGATCGATCGAGAACTGCGACACGACGCGGCCGGTCTGCCGCGCCTGCTGCATCGCAGTGGTGATGCGCGCGTCTTCGCCCCCTGACAGACCCAGCGACCCGAGGTCGAGCCGTCGCCCGGCCCACTCGCGGCGGCTGCTCAAGACCACCATGTTCTCCGGTGAGACGAACACACCAGCGCGCAGTTCTTCGAACACGCCCAGCTCACCGAACTCGCGCTGGCCGGTTTCGAGCTCGCTCCGCTCCGCAGCCCGTTCAGTGCGACTCTGAATCTCAGTCGCTCGCAGCAGCTGCGCGCTCTCGAAGGCCCGTTCGAATCGTCCTTTCTGCACGCGATCGGCGACGACGTACAGGACCAGTGCGACCCCCGAGCAGTACAACATCAGCAGCACCGGCAGCCTGAACCGGAGCGAGCTGAAGTCGCGACTGGGCCTGAAGATCGCCATGACTCACCCGCGGCAGGTGGACGGATCGGCCGCCACCGGCCATCTGAAGATCGGATCGAGCGACAGTTGGCTCGAGGCCAATCCGGAGTCGAGAAGGACCGACTGAATACGCGCCGCGGTGGCCGCCAGACGCGGCCGCGGTGGACCGAGCAGCGCTGCGCTCTCCGATGGCTTGACTGGACGGACGACGGTCAGCATCGCGGCGAATGACTCCGGCGTGATCTTCATTCGCTCCGCGATCCAGGCGCGCGCATCGGCGGATGTGGCCACCTCCTCTTGCGCGCGCTGCCAAGCCGAACACAGTGTCGAGACGCGCTCGCCGTGCTGCTCGAGATAGGTGCCGCTGATGATCGTCACGCCCATCAACTCGAGCGGCAGTCCGGCACTGCTGAACAACTCGACACCACCGAGCTCGGTGATTTGCGTCCGCACCGGCTCCGCCGTGACCACCGCGTCGACGTCGCGGCGCATGAATGCCGCGCGATGACGATCGGGAGGCAGGTTGACGACCTGCAGATCTCCGGCGGCAAGGCCCGCCGTCATAAGGGCGCGGCGCAGCAGATACGCGCTCACCGAGTTGACCTGCACCGCGACGCGCCGCCCGCGCAGATCGGGAAGCGACGTCACGTCAGCGTGCGCCACGATCGCGTCTCCTCCGCGCGACTCCGCCGTCACGAACAGGATCACCGGGTCCATGCTGTTCTGCGCGAGCGCCAGCACTTCGTCGAGGCTGACGAAGGCCGCCTCGATGCTCCCGTTGCGAAACGCGCGCATCACCTCGCCGTCGTTGATGAACTCGACGAGACGGAACTCGCCCGGCGACAGCCATCCACGGTGCTGAGCGAGGAAAATGAACTCGCTGGTCGGGCCAGGAAACGTGCCAATGCGCAGCGGCGGCACGGGCTCCGGTCCGCACGCCGACAGCCAGAGCGCGCACACGGCTACGAGCGCCGCAGTGTGCGCCCCGGTCATCGAGGCGGCGACCCGTAGTTCGGCTCGTTGCCGGGCTTCCACTTGATGTTGCAGCCGCTGCTCGGATAGGGGCGGACAAGCGGCACCTCGCCGCCGAGCATCCGCCGGACTGCCTCGCGCAAGTCGCCGCCGTGAGGAGCCTGGCCGCTGCGCGGGCGGGAATCGT
>Ga0111539_10003827_pt1 | contig 19813 bp, 14 predicted proteins | sample RhiMethybrSRZTD1_FD_79667 | JGI IMG/M metagenome (GOLD analysis project Ga0111539, IMG submission 79667) | Populus rhizosphere microbial communities from Tennessee, USA - Rhizosphere MetaG P. TD hybrid SRZTD1 (version 2) (version 2) | ecosystem: Host-associated > Plants > Roots > Rhizosphere >... | reverse complement strand
GTCGACCCCGGCGTGACGGAAACACTCTTGAGGTAGAGCGCAGGCGACGTCGCGGTGCCGAGGTAGACGTCGGCGCTGCGCGCCCACAGCCCGGGCTTCCACGACAGCACGACGGTGGTGGTCTGGCCGCTCGCGGTGTTGGCCGGGGCGACATAGATCGGCGCGTCCGGCGGCAGCGGAACGAATGCTTTGGTCTCGGTCGTGCTTGTCCACTTCCGGACGAAGACCTTGCGGAACCACTCGAAGAAGACCGCATCGGTCGCGAAATAGTTGTGTTCGTACTGGGTGCGGCTGGACGCGTTGGTCCAGTTCGAGGAGCCGAAGATCGTCCGCGTCTGCGAGTACAGCAGCGCCGTCTTCTGGTGCAGAAAGCCCAGGTGCGCCCGGTTGCGGATTTGAACCCCTGCCAGCCACATCTTGTCGAGGAAGTACGCCTGCCAGGTGTTGTCCGGGCTGCGGTATCGGGTTGGCTCGGCGATGAGGCGGACCGGCACGCCGCGCTTCACCGCGCGGATCATCGCGTCGGGATGAACCGCATCGGTGATCTTGTACATGATCACATCGATGCCCGTCGTTTCCACGTCGTAGAGCAGCTTCGCCCGGGTGGCGAAGTTCTCGGCCGGCACGAAATTGAGCGACGGATCAATCGGGAATGCTCCATAGGCCGGCGCCACGGTGGCGGCATTGCCGTAGTTGGAGAAGTTCACCACGTCGGTCCAGGCGTCGTCGAACTTGCGTTCGAACGAATTGACGATTGCGGTCGTGCTCGAAAAGACAATCGGATCCTGCGTAAAGTTGACGTAAGGTTGAACCGGGACGAGGTACTTCTGGGTAAACTGCGCGGCGCCGTATTCGACGGTGTGCTGGCCGGCGAAGATCATCATCTTCCAATGCAGGATGTCGCCGACCGACTTGTAGCGCATCGGAATGCCGGCCGCCTTCAGCTTCAGCAGCGCCGGGCCGTTCAATGGTTCCGCCGCATTGCGCCGCGGCTCGACGATCATGCGTACCGGCACTTTTGCCTGGAACCTGGCGATGATCGCATCCGTGATCTGGGTATCGGTGATTTCTTCCGTCGCGATGTCCAGCCTGATCAGCTCGTTGCGGATCAGGGTAAGGATCTTCGCCCGGCAGTCGGTGACCGCCGCTTCACAGAACGTGTCGGCGGCGCCGGCCGATGCCGGGAGCAGCAGGATGGCGCAGATCAGGGGAACGAGCAGCCGCATGGGTCACCTCAGTACGCATTCGCCAGTCTACGCCTTGACGCGCGGCGAACCGGCGACTGTGTCGCGATACTGCTGAGCCCCGCCAATCGCGGCGCTCGAGGCCAACCGCATTAAGGTGCGCGACGTGCGGTCCGTCATCGGGTATTGGACTCGCCTCGCCTTCTATAGCGCCGTCGTCACCGCCGGTGCAGGCGCGTTGGCCGCCTCCGTCCGCGAGCTGATGCAGCACCCGGTCGGCTCGTCCTGGTTCGTGCTCGTCGGATTGACGATCGTCACCGGCTGGTCGACGCTGCGGATGCGCGACGTGCCCGTCAGCGTGTCGATCTCCGACACGTTTACCATTGCCGCCGCGGTGCTGTTCGGTCCCGCCGCAGGCACCGTGATCGTCGTGGTCGACGCGCTGGTGATGTCGTTGCGCGTCGACCGGACCAATCCGCGCAAAGCCTGGACGCGCGTCGCGTTCAACGTCACGGCCACCGCGCTCGCCATGTGGGTGGCCGCCCATGCCTTCTTCATCGCCGCCGGGACAGGACCGCTCGCCAGCCAGCCGGGGACGATCCGGGACGTCGTGGCGCCGCTCGGAATGTTTGCCGCGTTGTACTTCCTTCTGAATACGGGCCTGGTTGCGGTGGCGGTTGCCCACGAGCGCCGGGCCGCGGTGCTGGCGGTCTGGCGCGAACACTTCTCCGCCCTGTGGCTCGCCTACTTCAGCGGCGCGGCGACCGCCAGCCTGCTGGTGCTGATGACGGTGGCCCACGTGGTCGACGTCAAGACGATCATGGTCGTCCTGCCGCTGCTGGTGGTGCTTCACGTCACCTATCGGACCGCGATCGACCGCGTGCACGAGCAGGTCGAGCAGCTGACGAAAATCGCGTCGTACCAGGCCGCGCTGCGCAGCACCGCGGACGCGGTGATCGTCACCGATGCCCAGGGCCGCGTCGGCCTGATGAACCCTGCCGCCGAACGGCTGACCGGCTGGACCGAGCGCGAGGCGCTGGGACAGCCCGTGGCCGGCGTGTTCCAGGCATTCGATCCGGTGACCCGGGAGCGCGACGCCGACCTGCCGCGAACAGACGATGGCGCCGTTCGCGAATTCATCCTCGCGCGGCCGGACAGGACCGTTGTTGCAATCGACGAGACGCACGCCTCGGTGCGGGATCATCGCGGCGAAATCACCGGGACGATTCGAACCTTTCGCGACATCAGTCAACGCAAGGCAATCGATGCCGAGCGTGAGGCATCGCTCGAGCGCGAGCGCGCCGCGCGGGCGGCGGCGGACGCGGCGAACCGGCTCAAAGACGAGTTCCTCACCACCCTGTCGCACGAGTTGCGCACGCCGGCGACAGGCATTCTCGGCTGGGCACGGATCCTGAGAACCGGCCGGCTCGACGACGCGCAGGCTCAACAGGCGCTCGCCGCGCTCGAACGCAGCGCCCGGGCGCAGGCGATGCTGCTCGAGGATCTGCTGGACATGTCGCGAATGGTGCGCGGCACCCTTCGAGTCGAGTTGCAGCCCACCGACGTGCTGCCGGTGGTGCGGAGCGCGCTGGAGACGGTTGACCCGGCAATCAGATCCAAGGCGATCGACCTTCACCTCGATCTGCCGGCGGCGGCTCCGCTGGTTCGCGCCGATCCCGATCGACTTCGGCAGGTGTTCTGGAATCTGCTGACCAACGCCGTCAAGTTCACCGATCGCGGCGGCTCCATCAGGGTGTCGCTGGTCGAGGAGCGCGACTACCTTCGCATCGACGTGATCGACACCGGGCGGGGGATCGATGCGGACGCCCTGCCGTTCGTTTTCGATCGCTTCCGTCAGGCTGATGGCTCGACGACGCGATCGCACGGCGGTCTGGGTCTGGGATTGGCGATCGTGCGGCACCTGACGGAATCGCACGGCGGCACGGTGAGCGCCACCAGCGAAGGGCGCGGCCGCGGCGCGCAATTCACCGTGCGGCTGCCGGTGGTGGTGTCGAGCCCCGCCAGCGGCCAGCTCGACGCCGCCAGCTAGGGTCACGAGGCCCGGCGAAAGAACGACTCCTAGGCTCCGAGCGTGGCGCCGGCGCTACGCGGCGCAGGCGCGGTCGTATTCATCCAGCGATTGCGCCATCAATTCGGCAATCGTCGCGCACCGGTGGCGGCGGATCACCTCACCCCGCCGCACCACGCACAGCTCCCACCGCGGCGCGGCTGGATGCTCGACGACGCAGGCGCGAGTCCCTCCGGAAAGTTCCCAGAGACAGGTCAGGAATGATTGGCAATCGTGCCGGGCGGTCGGTTCGATTTGCATAGGTCTGCGCTGACTAGAGCAATTGCGATACCGACATCGACTTGCGGATTTCGCCCGATTCCGGCGTCCGCTGCCGGCGGCGCGTCCGGCGCAGAACAGGATTCGGATCCCATTTTCAATTTTGTCGATCGCCGCCTGGCGAGTCGCCCTCGTCCTGTTCTTCCCGCATGTCGCGCGCAGCCTGCTCGCGCGTGATCTCCGCGTGGATCTCCGCGTCTTCCTCGCGATGCGTACCAGATCGCGGCTGGCACTCCACTTGCCTTTGATGAATGCGTCGGTTCACACCGGCACATTCCAATCTGTTTGAACGTTTTTCAAAGGCTGTGAAACATCAGCCCGAGGCGAGGACTGTATGGACATGATCGAATTCGACATGATTGAACTGGCGTCGTGGCTCTGGCAAAGCTTGACGGTGATCTGGGGCAACTAATCGTTCGTCGCGTCAGTACTGCATAGGATGGTCGACGACGATCATCCGCGTCCGATTGACTCGCGCTGCCGGCGCAAGAGCATGACCGGAGACCGTGATACCGCAGCGACGTTCGTGCGGCAGGCGGCTGCGAAGCCCGACCAATCGGGCCCGCATTGAATCGCATGACGGCCAGATGTTGCCTTCAGCGGCTGATCCCTGCGGATGAGCTTGGAAGGAGATGCGGCGTCGATAACGCGGTCCGCCATGTGCTCAGCACTGCGCGCATGGCCGCGTTCATCGGTTCTGCAGGACGGCTCTTCGAACTATTGGATCTAATGGTGGCGTAGGCGCCGCTGATCGCGAGCACCGCGTTGCTCGATTTTGTTCGACTTTCTTCCGTTCGCCGCCACGGCTCCAGAACACGTGAGATCAGATCGACGCCCCGGTCGTCACGGTTTCTGATCGCCTCCGATCACCAGCAACGCACTCGCTGATTCTTCCCCGCGCATCAACGCTGGCGTCACCAGGCCACGCGGCGCACAAGCTGTGACAAACCGGCCAACTATCTGGCTGAAGCGAGTCTGAAGACGCGCCGTTCGGGCACGCGCCTGCCGCGGCGGGGTCGGCGCGAAAATTGTAATGGCGTCGCGCATGTTCTTCAACGACGGCGAGGATCGCCGAAAAAATCCTTCGAACCCGATGGTCCGCGATTGGCGTCGGGCACTGCAGAACGAATGGGAAGCCGACAAGCGGCGTCGGGAAAAACATCAAGAACCGCGTCGTGGGCGGCCTTCTGTCGCAGAACGCATCGGCGGCCGCGACGATGGCGGCGACGATCCTGCTTGACCGCTAGAGCATCCCCACGACCTTCCCAGGTCCGTTCGGGCGCGCCCGGCGCTGGAAGGACATTGCCCACCGTTTCCCGAAAATTCCCGAACTTTCTTCCGATTAGGTAATTCTCAGGCTATCGCACCACAGAATACTCTTGAGTCGTACTAACGACTCTATTAAGCTCGACCTTGCAATGGCCATGGACTACGAAGCCCAGACGACCGGGGTCGTACCGCTCGATCAACTGCGCGACCTCTACGAACGGATCCCGTTCGTCCACGGCCGCGCGCGCGTCGAGATCCTGCGCCGGCTGCAGCGCGTGCGCCGCGAAGTGCGCGACGCCCGCCTGGCGCGACGGGGCACGCCGGCCGCTGCTGCGGCTGAAGTCACCACCCATTAACCCTCTCGCGCAGGGCGCTCCACGTCTTACCCTTGTCGTACTTCACCCTCGTCGTTCTCGTCTCACGCTCGTCGTTCGACGGCTGTCGCTGATCGCTGTTCGACGACGCGCTGAGCTCGCCGCGGTGCGCACGATCTGCACGACTGCGCGTGCCCACGCCGCACGGCGAGGCGCTAATCGTCGTCGCGCCGGTCGCGGATGAAGAGCGAGAGGATCGTGCTGACCAGGCTGACGACGAGCGCGCCCCAGAAGGCGGCCCAGAATCCCTGCACGTGAAAGCCGAGCCCCAGCGCCGAGGACAGCGCGCTGGTCAGCAGCAGCATCAGCCCGTTGATGACCAGGATGAAGATGCCGAGCGTGAGGATGATGATCGGGAAGGTGACGATCCTGGCGGCCGTGCCGATCACCGCATTGACGATGCCGAAGACCAGGGCGACGGCGAACATCGGCACCACGCCGCCGGAATAGCTGACGCCGGGGACGATCCGCGTCGCCACCCACAGCGCCGCGGCGTTGACCAGCAGCCGGACGACGAACCGCATCGGGGTATTATTCCCTCTAACCGAACCCTCAGCCACCATGTTTCGACGTACTGACGATCTGCGCATCCGCGACGTCCGGCCGCTGATCCCGCCGGCCATCCTGCTCGAGGAGATCCCGATCAGCGAGCGGGCGTCGAATGTCGTCTCCGACGCGCGGACGTCGATTGCCAATGTCATCGCCGGCACCGACCGCCGCCTGGTGGTGGTGGTCGGCCCCTGCTCGATTCACGACACCGCGGCGGCGTTCGAGTACGCCCAGCGGCTGAAGACGATCGCCGATCGGCTGTCCGACAGCCTGATCGTCGTCATGCGCACCTACTTCGAGAAGCCGCGTACGTCGGTCGGGTGGAAGGGCCTGATCAACGACCCCGATCTCGACGAAAGCTTCCACATCAACAAAGGGCTGCGGCTGGCGCGGCGGCTGCTGCTCGACGTCAACGACCTCGGCCTGCCGACCGGCTCGGAGTTCCTCGACACGCAGATTCCGCAGCACATCGCCGATCTCACCTCGTGGGTGGCGATCGGCGCGCGCACCGCGGAGAGCCAGGTGCACCGCGAGCTGGCGTCGGGCCTGTCGATGCCGGTCGGGTTCAAGAACAGCACCGACGGCAGCACCCAGATCGCGGTCGACGCAGTGCTCACCGCCCGTTCGCCGCACTGGTTTCCCTCGGTGACCAAGCAGGGCGTCTCGGCGATCTTTCAGACGGTCGGCAACGACGCCTGCCACGTGATCCTGCGCGGCGGCACGCGCACCGGCCCGAACTACGACGCCGAGCACATCGCCAAGGTGTGCGCGCGGCTGGCGGCGAAAGGGCTGCACGAGCGCGTGATGGTCGACTGCTCGCACGGCAACAGCCACAAGGAGCATCAGCGGCAGGCCGACGTCGCCGCGGCCATTGCCGAGCAGATCGCCTCCGGCTCGCGGCTGATTTTTGGCGCCATGCTCGAGAGCCACCTGGTCGAAGGACGGCAGGACTACGTGCCGGGACAGCCGTCGGTCTACGGCCAGAGCATCACCGACGCCTGCCTGTCGCTCTCGCAGACCGAGCCGCTGCTCGAGCTGCTCGCGCAGGCGCAGCGGACGCGCGGCTGACCTCGGCCGTTCCTTTCGATCTCCTTATGTCCTGCCCGCTCGTTCTTGAACATACTGCCGGTTCCTGAGGAGGCCCACGTGAAACGACTCGCCATTGCGCTCTTTGCGTTGCTCGGCGCCATGCCTTCTGCACAAGCGCCGGTTCCGGAAATCCCCTTCGACTCGGTGCCGAACTTCCTGAAAGTGCCGCCCGACATGAACCTCGGCGAGGCGTCGGGCGTGGCGGTGAACTCGAAAGGCGACGTCGCCGTGTTCACCCGCTCCAACAGCGCCGGCGGCCCTGCCTACGGCGCGACCGCGTCGCAGATCCTGCTCTTCGACAAGAACGGCAGGTTCCTGCGCGAGGTGGGCAAGGGACTGTACGCCTGGTCGTACGCGCATGCGATCCGCTACGACAAGGACGACAACCTGTGGGCGATCGACAAGGGCTCGGACATGATCGTCCGCATCAACCCGGAAGGGCACGTGACGATGGTCTTCGGCCGCAAGAAGGAGGCGTCCGACAACGCCGAGCCGTGGGAACGGGTCACGCCGCCGCGCCCGCCGGTGCCGGGGCAGTTCCGCCAGCCCACCGACGTCGCCTTCGACACCGAGGGCAACATCTACATCAGCGACGGCTACATCAACGCGCGGGTGGCGAAGTTCACGAAGGACGGCGACTGGGTGGCCTCGCTCGGCGAGCCGGGCGGCGGCAAGCTCGGGCTGCTCAACACCCCGCACAGCATCGCCAACGACGCCAAGGGCAACATCTACGTCGCCGATCGCGGCAACCGCCGCGTTCAGGTGATCGATCCGAAGACCAACCAGTTCGTGCGCGAGATCAAGATCGACGTGCCGGTGCCGCCGGATGCGATGCCGTGGATGGGCGCGAAGCCCGACGTCGCGCGGCTGCTCGCCCCCGACGCGCCTCCGGGCGCGGCGACGATGGCGCCCGGGTCGCCGTGGGCGGTGTGCGTCACGCAGGCGCCGGGCACGCAGTATCTGTACTTCTCGGACGCGTTCCCGGGACGCATCTACAAGCTGACGCTCGACGGCAAGCTGGTGGGAATGCTCGGACGATCGGGACACCAGCTGAAGCAGTTCGGCTGGATCCACGAGATCGCGTGCCCGAGCGAGAACGAGCTGTACGTCGCCGAGCTCCTGAACTGGCGCGTGCAGAAGCTGCTGCTCAAGCCGGCCGGAACGAAAAGCACCTCGGCCGGCCAGTAGGGCTGGTAGGACGGGTGGGCAGCCCCGCCTGCCCTACCCGCCTTTGCCGGCTCGCGCAGAGTTTACTCGCGAGCCAACCGGGGCGGGCGCCGGTGGCGCGTTCCCTGTTCGTACGCGTAAGCCAGCTTGAACAGCGTCGGCTCGGCGAACCGCCGCGCCATGAACTCGAGCCCGACCGGTAGCCCTCCGGCGGTGAAGCCTGCCGGCACCGTCATCGCCGGAAATCCGAGCACCGGGCTCAGCCGGCGGTTGTTGCCCGGGCCGGCGCTGTCGATGACCGTCCGGGTCAGCGCGTCGCCGGGAATCAATTGCGGCGGGTAATCGAACGTCGCGTACACCAGCGCGTCGAGCCGCTCGCTCGCCATCGCCACGAGCACCGCCTGCCGCAGCTCTTCTTTCATCAGCAGCAGCTCCAGGTACCCCGCTTCGCTCGTCGATCGGCCAACCACTCCCATCAATACGCGGGCACGCGCGGGAACGACTTTGCCGGTCAGGAGGATTTCGCCCAGCGTCCTCGCCGGCGCGGTGGGGTGCTGCGCCAGATAGGCGGTTGTCGCAGCATCGGTCTCGAACACGTTGCCGTCGTAGAGCTTGACCGACCGCGCCGCGAGATCGGGAATCTTGACCGGGTCGATCACGGTGGCGCCGAGGCGCGTGAGATCCGCGAACGCGCGATCGATCACCGCCCGCACCTGCTTGTAGTCGGCTGACGCCGGATCCGTTCGCGGATCGAGCGGCTCGCGGACGACGCCGATGCGCGCGCTCTTCAACCCGTCGGCGGCAAGAAACTGCGTGTAGCTCGCCGGCACCTGGCCCACGGCCTCGGCGGTCACCGGATCGCTGGCGTCGTAGCCGGCGATCACGTCGAGCACGATCGCCGCGTCCTTCACCGAGCGCGCGATCGGTCCAAGCGTGTCGGTGGTCGGCCGCGCCGGCATCATCCCGAAGCGGCTCACCAGCGGCAGCGTCGGCCGCAGGCCGACCAGGTTGTTCACCGCCGCCGGTCCGCGGATCGATCCACCGGTATCTTCGCCGATGCCGACGGTGCCGAAGCTGGCCGCGACCGCGGACCCGCTGCCGCCCGACGATCCGCTGGCGCTGCGCGCCGGATCGTAGGCGTTGCGGACGATGCCGAAGGCCGACCCGAGAAACCCCGACGCGAACTCCCCCATCGTCGTCTTGGCGAGGATGATCGCGCCGGCGTTCTTCAACCTGGTCACGATCGTGGCGTCGCGCTGCGGGACGAAGTCCTTGAACACCGCCGACCCGTAGGTGGTCGGCATGTCGCGCGTCTCGACTTGATCTTTGAGCAGCACCGGGATGCAGTGCAGCGGCCCGACCGGGCCCGACGCGGCAAGAGCCGTATCGAGCCGCGCCGCTTCCTCCTGGGCGCGGCGGTTGAGCGTCTGGATGGTGTTCAGCGCCGGCCCGCTCTTGTCGTACGCCTCGATTCGACGGACGTACTGCTCGACCAGCGCGCGGCAGGTGATCTGCTTCGACGCGAGCGCCGCGCGTACGTCATCGATCGTCGCCTCGACGACGTCGAAAGAGCGCGGCGGCACCTGAAGCGCCGGGATAGCCAGCGAGAGCGCCAAGACAATGGCAACGCGCACGTCAACACCTCCAAGCCCCACTTGCCCGACCCGCCTACCTGCCCGGCCCGCCCTCGTACGTGAAGCGCTCCCCCTGCAGCGCCGGCGTCGTCGGCGGCGCCTTGCGCATCCTCGTCGCCCGCTCGTACGCATGCGCGAGCTGAATCAGCCTCGGCTCGCTGAACGGCCGTCCGAGGAACTCGATCGCGATCGGCAGCCCTTCGGCGCTGACGCCGGCGGGAACCACGATCGCCGGCAGCCCGGTGACCGCGCTGAGCGGGTTGTCGCGAACCCCATCGTCGCCGACGCCAATCGCCGGCGCCGCGAGCGACTTGAACGGGTAGACGAGCGCGTCGACGCCGCTCTTGTCCATCAGGTCGACGAGCCGCTGCCGCATGGCGCGGCGCCGCTCGAGCCGCGACAGGTACTCGGCGTCGGTGTCCATCCGCACTTTGAGCGCGTCGGCAAAGCGCTCGTCGATGCGCTTCACCTTGAGGTACTTGCCCGACGCCGCGAGCTCGGCGAGGCTCTTGACCGGGCCGTCGCGCCGCTGCAGGTAGGCGTCGAGCCCCGCCTTCAGCTCGTAGACATTCAGCCGCATCGTCGGGAGCGCGGCGATGAGATCGGTGCCGGTCGTCAGCTCGCGATCGACCTGGGCGCCGGCGCGCTCGATGGCGTTGATTTGCCCTTCGATCAGCACGTTGATTGGCGCGAACTGGTCGCCCTTTCGAAACAGATCGCGCAGCACGCCGATGCGCGACGCGGTCAGCGCCCGGTCGTCCAGCTTCGCGGCATACGATTCGGACCCGCTCTCGCCAAGGCTTTTCGCGGTGGAGAGATCGTCAGCGTCGAAGCCGCGCAGACAGGTCAGGAGCAGCGCCGCATCGGCGACGCTGCGCGCGTGCGGCCCGATCCGATCCTGGGTGAATGAATTCGGCACGACGCCGGCGCGGCTGACCAGCCCTTCGCTCGGCGCGATGCCGACAATCGAGCTGTTGCTCGCCGGGCTGCGAATCGACACGCCGGTCTCGGTGGCGATGCCGACCGTGGCAAAGCCGGCGGTGATCGCGACCGCGGTACCGCCGCTCGAGCCGCCCGGGTGCCGCGACAGGTCGTAAGGATTGAGAATCTGCCCGCCGAGAGAGCTGACGCCGTAGCTGCCGAGCGCCAGCTCGTCCATGTTGGTCTTCAGGAAGATGATCGCGCCGGCTTCACGCAGCTTGCTGATGACGGTCGCGTCGCGCTTCGGGTAGGAGCCGGCGAACGCCAGCATGCCTGCCGTCGACGGCAAGTCGCTGACATCAACGTTGTCCTTCACCGCGATCGGGATCCCGTGCAGCGGCGAGCGCAGCCCCTTGGCTTTCCGCTCTGCGTCGAGGCCGCGGGCGATCTCGAGCGCGCGCGGATTGACGGCCAGCACGGCATTGAGGCGTGGCCCTTTCTTGTCGTAGGCGTCGATGCGGTTCAGATACAGCTGCACCAGCCGCTCGTAGGTGAGCGCGCCGGCGCCGACCGCGTCCTGGATGTCGGCAACGCTCGCCGTGAGGAGGTCGAAATTTCGGGTCTGCGCGCGCGGCTGCACCGTGACAGCAAGCGAAGCTGCCGCGAACAGAATCAACGCAGGTTGCGCCTTTACACTCATCAATGCCCCCTGCACTCCGTGCCTCACCTGCCTCCGTCACCCGACCTGCCTACCCAACAGCCCTACCCCGCCGCACCTGCCCTACCCGACCACGTCGGCGGCAATCGCGCCGAGATCTTCGCGGCCGTGCCCCTTCGCGATCGCGCGGTCCATCGCCTCCGCGATCGCGGGCAGGGCGACGAGCGGCTCCTTGCCGGCCGCTTCGATCATCAACCGGATGTCCTTGCGCGCCATCGTCAGCTCGAACGAGGCGCTGAAGTCGCCGCGCGCCATTTTCTCGCCGCGTGTCTTGATCAAGCCCGCCGGCTGGAACTTCGAGAACACGGCCAGCGCGTCGATTGGCGCGATGCCCAGTCCCTTGGCCATCGCGAACACGTCGGCCACGCCGGCGGCGATGACGAAGAGCATCGAGTTGCCGAAGATCTTGTGGGCGGCCGCAAGGTCGCCCTGCTCGCCGAGGTACCACACCTCGCCGGTCATCTTCTCGAGCGCGCTCCGCACCGAGTCGAAGACCGCCTGGGGCCCGGAGACGAGAATGATGCCGATGGAGTCGCGGGCCATCTGCGGCGACATGAACACCGGCGCGTGGACGAAGTTGACGCCCGCCCGCGCCATCGCCGCGACGCGCGCGGCCGCGCCCCGCGGCGAGGTCGTCGAATGATCGACGACGACGGCGTCGCGGCGCAGCCGCGGGCGGATTGCCGCCATCATCTCGTCGACGACCGCGTCGTCGGGCAGCGTCATGTGAACGCGGTCGGCGCCCTCGGCGGCTTCGGCCGGCGTCGCCGCGGCCGACGCCCCGGCGGCCTCGAGCGCGCGCGCCTTCGCGGCAGTTCGATTCCACACCTTCACCGCGTCGCCGCGGCGCAGCATCCCTTCCACCATCGCGCTGCCGAGCAGCCCGGTTCCGAGAAACGCCACAGTCGCCATCAAAACCTCCGCGTAGAATCTACCGCAGTGCGTCTTCGATTCTGCGTGGCGCTGCTCATCGCGGCGTGGATGGCCGGCGGTCTCGGGCAGGCGCCTCGGTTCGACCGGGTGCTGACGGCGCAGGAGCGCGCCTTCCGGTGGGCCGGCGACCCGGAGGGCGGCGCGCCGTTCGTCGAGGCCGACCCGGCGCGGCCGGATCGCCTGGTCGGATTCGACGTCGAGATCGCTGCACTGATCGCCGGCGCGCTCGGCCGCTCGCCGCAGTTCGTCAACGTGCGCTTCGACGCGATGGATCAGAGCATCGCCCGCGGCGACGCCGAAATCGGCCTGAGCGGCATCGAGGATACCCCGGCGCGACGGGCGACGCTCGCCGTCACCGTGCCGTACTACGAATTCCGGGAAGTGCTGAGCGTTCGAACAGCCGATGCTGGCCGGTTCCACTCGCTCGCCGACCTGCGCGGCCGTTCGGTAGCGACGCTCGGCGGCACCATCGCCTACGAGATCCTCCTGCGCGCCGAACAGGAGCACGGCATTCGCGCCGTGTCCTACGACGACGACGTGCATCCCTACAGCGACCTCGTGATCGGCCGCGTCGACGCAGTGCTGCTCGACAACGTGCTCGCCGCTCGGCGCCAGAAGACGATGCAGGGGTTTACGGTTCAGCCGGACACGGTCGCGATTGGCCATTACGTCGGCATCCTGGCACCCGGGAACGCGGCGCTGCGCGACCGGATCGACCAGGTGCTGGTCGGCGCGGTGCGCGACGGCACGCTCGAGCGGATTTTCAGGACATGGGGCGTCTGGAACGACGACCAGCCGGCGTTGCACGCGAAGCTCCTCGCCGGCGAACCGGTTGCGCCGGTCGTCGGCCTCGATACGTCGGCGAGCGTGGCCACCGTGTCGCGCTGGGAGGCGGCGCGCCGGTACTTCCCGTCGCTGCTGCGCGCGTCGGTGGTGACGATCGTGCTGTCATGCCTGTCGATGGGACTCGCCGTCGTCATCGGCGTCCTGATCGCGACCGGCCGCGTCTACGGCGGGCGGCTGGCGCGGCTGGCGCTCACCGCCTACGTCGAGCTGATCCGCGGCACGCCGGTGCTGCTCCAGCTGTTCGTGCTCTACTACGGTCTCGCGGCGGCGATCCGGCTGCCGGCGTTTGCCGCGGCGCTGGTCGGCCTGGCGCTGAACTACGCGGCCTACGAGAGCGAGATCTATCGCTCCGCGCTCGAGGCGATCCCCACCGGCCAGCTCGAGGCGGCGCGCACGCTCGGGCTCAGCGAACGCCAGGTGCTGCGCCTGGTGCGCGGGCCGCAGGCGTTCCGCCTCGCGCTGGCGCCGATGACCAACGACTTCGTGGCGCTGCTGAAGGATTCGTCGCTGGTGTCGGTGCTGACGGTGCTCGAGCTCACCAAGCAGACGCAGATTTTCGCCACCAACCTCGGCAGCTGGGTGCTGCCCGGCACGCTCTGCGCCGCACTCTACCTCGCGATGTCGCTGCCGCTGGCGGCGCTGGCGCGCCGGCTCGAACGGCAATGGAGACTCGTTGGCTGATGTCGTGTTGCAGGTGACCGACCTGCACCTGCACCGCGGCGCCCGCCCGGTGCTGACCGGCGTGAGCCTCGACGTCAGGCGCGGCGAGCTGGTGGCGATCATGGGGCCGTCGGGATCGGGGAAGACGACGATTCTCCGTGCGGTCGCCGGCCTCGAGTCGTTTCATGAGGGGCACATCGACGTCGACGGCGTCGCGCTCGCCGGCGGCAGCGCGCTGACGAAGGCGACCCTGCGCAGCCTGCGGCGCAAGGTCGGCATGGTGTTTCAGTTCCACTGTCTGTTCGAGCACCTGACCGCAATCGAGAACGTATGCCTGGCCCCGGTGCACGCCCACGGCATTGCCGCCGGTGACGCGCGCCGGCGCGGCCTCGAGCTGCTCGCGGGGTTCGGCGTCGAGCATCGCGCCGCTGCATTCCCACGTCATCTCTCGGGCGGCGAGGCGCAGCGCGTCGCGATTGCCCGCGCGCTCGCGGTCGATCCGCCGTTGCTGCTGATGGACGAGCCGACCTCGTCGCTCGATCCGGAGCGGCGGTCGGAGCTCGGCGCGCTGATTCGCGGGCTGCAGCAGCAGCGCCGGACGCTTCTGATCGCGACGCACGACGAGGATTTCGCGCGCGAGTGGGCGACGCGCGTCGTCAAGCTGCGCGATGGGCGCGTGGAGGGCGCGTAGATGAGGCGTCAGCGCCGCGGTGATGCGGGGCCTGCGGACTCCGGGCTGGGGGCGGGCTGGGTGGCCGCCGTGAGCATCACCAGTTCCTTGCGCACCCGGTCGAGGCGCTTGCGTTCCTTTCGGCTGACGTTCTGGTTCGGCGCCTTGGCGTAGAAGCCGACCAGGTTGCGGCGCATCTCGGCCGGAACGCCGGCAAATTTCTGTTTGGCGAGCCGGTGCAGGAGGTCTGCCCAGGTTTCGTCGGCGAGGGAGTACTCGCCGTGCACGGCCGGCTTGCCGGTGTCGAAGTCGGTGTTGACGAGACGAAGCCGTCCGGCGCCGGCCTCGTCGAGGCCGCGCCGGTAGCGCTCGCGCGAGTCGCGCAGGCTCTCGAGGAACAGTGCCTCGGCCTCGGGCGTCGGCGCCTTGAACTGCAGCCCTTTCAGCGGACCAATCTTCGGCAGCAGCTTGTAGAAGAAGGCAAGGAGGCGCGCCAGCACCCCGGGCCGATGGTAGCTGGTGCCGTATCGCTGCTCGTAATCCTCGCGTGTGACGCTGAAGAGGAACGCTTCGCGCGCCACGCCCGGCAGCGCCTTCTCGATCTCCTCGCGCTTGTCGCGCCAGGCGATGCGCGTGATCTCGGGGATCGTCTGGCTGATGGCGTGCCGGTACGAGCCAATCGCCAGGTCCTCGTCGACGAAGACATGCTTCATCTCGAGGCCGTAGGTCGCGGCAAAGGCCCGCTCCAGCAGCGGCTTCGCCACCTCGAAGCCGACGAAGTTCTGGTAGGCCTCGGTGCGGTACCGGCCGGTCGCCGCCTGCACCACGTCGAAGGAGAATTCGACCATCACGTGCGACGATGGCGAGTCGGCGTAGGTGACCGACGGCCCGTACTCCGCGCGCAGCTTGGGAAACAGCAGCGCCACCGACGGGTTGACGCTCTCCGGATGGCCGACGTTGTCGCTGACGTAGTGCGCCAGCGCACCCAGCGCGAAGGCGTACTCGAACGGATCGTTCGCGTCGCGCACCAACTCCTCGACGAAATCGCCGCTGCGGACGTAGTGGAGCACGTTGCTGAAGAAGCGGCTGCCGAACGGGTAGTAGCCGAGGTCCTGAATCACCGAGCCGCCGTAGGCGTAGGCGCGCGCCTGGCGCAGCTCGTCGCTGGTCGCGCGCGGAAACCTGCGCGCGACCAGCGGCCGAAGATGCGAATCCCAGACCGCATCGACGATGGCCTCGTGCGACAGCACCGAATAGGCTCTCGCGTCTGCCGCCGCAAACACCGCGGCGAACAGCGCGAGAGCGAACGCAGAACGACGAGCGAAGCTGACAGAACGGCGCACCGCGAGCGACACGCGCGCTAGCCCTTCCACCGCGCGGCCGTTCCCCTGACATCCACGTGGACGAACGGCGGGTGCGCCGACGTCGCCGGGTAGTAGCCCATCCCACCCTGGAATTTCTTGAACTCCTTCAAGGCGAGCATCTGCTCGATATCGTCGTAGAGGAACTTCGCGTCCTCGATGTCGACGCGCTTGTCGCGGTTGAGATCTTCCATCCGGTTCTTCTTCTCCGGATCGACGTAGACGTCGGCGGCGCTGCCCCACTGGTGCATGCTGTACTTCACGTCGCCGATGGCGTGGTTGTAGAACGGCGTGCGGTAGGCGCTCATCACGTTCAGCGTGTCGACCTTGACGCCGAGGGCGTTGACCCGCTGCAGCACGGCCTCCAGTTTCAGCGGCAGCCGCTCCTTGAGCACGACGTACTTCGGGAACGCGCGCGTCGTGTCCTCTTTGCAGAGGAACTGCTTCAGCGTGAAGTGCGGCGACACTTTCGTGTCCTGGTTCTCCTTCGTCACCTCGATGAAGCCCGGCGGCGGCAGATAGATTGGATTGCCTTTGAGCGGCGTCGACGGGTACTCGCCCATGCGATAGCCGTTGAGCATTCCGTTCCTGACCTCCGTTGCCGGCACCATCGCGAACGCGTGCACCGCGATCTCGTCGTGCGCTTCACGGAGGCCCGGCCCCTTGAAGGTCAGCTCGTAGGATCCCGGCCGTGCTGGCGCGGTCCAGCGCCACTGGTGCCTGCTCTGCTGCACGGCGGTGCCGTGCTCGGTGGTCAGCGTGTACTCGCCGGGCGGCCCGGCCACGTCGAAGATCACCGCGGCGCCGGGCATCACGGCGACGAAGGCGTCGCGGTAGGCAGTCGATTCGCCGTGAAACAGCACGCTGAAGCCGGCGATCTTCGGGTCGAACTTGTCGAGCACGTCGCCCGCGAGCATCGGTGCGCCGGCGAGGCACGCGCACGCGGCGACGGCAAGCAGTCGAAGCGACATCATTGCGAGTTCTCGGCCGCGCCGTGGCGGCGGTCGTAGCCGTAGACATCGGCGACGCGCTTCAGCGCACCGCCCTCCTCCCAGGCGGTGAAGTAGACGAGATAGATCGGGATCGGCTGCTTCAGCGCCACCGATTGCTCGGTGCCCGAACCCATCGCTTCCGCGATCTTTGCCTCGGTCCACTGCGGCTGATCGCGCAGCAGGTACTTCGCGAGATCGTCCGGGCGATCGAGCCGCACGCAGCCGTGGCTGAAATCGCGCTCGACCCGGTCGAACAGCGCCTGCGCCGGCGTGTCGTGCAGGTAGACGTTGTAGTGATTGGGAAAGAGAAATTTCACCTGCCCGAGCGAGTTGCCCGGTCCCGGCAGCTGGCGGTAGCGGCCGTTGGCCTCGTCCACCTCGATATGGTTCTTCTCGAGGTACGACGGATCCCGGTCGACCTTGGGGCGGATCTCCTTGTCGACGATGTCGTCGGGGATGTTCCAGTAGGGGCTGAACACGACCGTCGTCATCTCGTCGACCAGGACCGGCGTCGGGCTGTCCTTCTTGCCCGTCACCACCTTCATATCGAGGACGCTCTTGCCGTTCTCGATCGCGTCGAGGCGGAACGCCGGGATGTTGACGAGCAGGTAGCGCTGGCCCAGGTTGTCGGGCAGCCAGCGCCAGCGCTCCATGTTCATCGCGATCTGGTGCACCGCGCCGGCGTCGCCGCCCGCCCGCGCCCGCGCCAGCTGGTTCTTCAGCCCGAGATATTGCGGCGAGGCCGGCGCCAGCCGCTCGAGCGAACGGCCGATGTCGCCTTCCCCGACGCCGGAGGCGAGGGCGTTGTGCAGATCGACGTTGCGCGGCGCGGCGTGCCACTGCGGATCGACGTCTTCGGGGTCGATGGTCCCGCGGGTCAGGTCCCAGCCGTAGCGCAGATACGCGTGCGTCGCCCGCAGATCGAAGTCGACCGCCTGCTCCGGCGCGAAGCTTCCGCGGGCGGCGTCGAGATCGTCGACGCGGTAGTCGACCGGATCAAGCCCGTGCTCGCCCGCCGCGCGCAGCGCGCGAATCAGCCCCTCGGCGTAGCCGCGCGGCCGCTTGCCGTCGCTCCAGACCAGGCGATAGCCGTTCTGTTTGTAGAAGCGTTGCTCTTCCTGCCACACCTGATGCCCGCGCTCCCCATCGTCTGTGCCGGCAAACGACGGCGATCGGGCGTCGACGGCCTTGCGCACGGCGGCGGTGACGTCGACGTCCTGCGGTTTCGGCTGTGATTCGCACGCACCGAGAGTGACGAGCGACAGAATCAGCAGAGCTCGGGAGGCACCATTGATGAGCATCGCTGAGGTGGCTGCAAACGCGATGCCTCGCCTCTCATCACCACGCCTGAGCCGGAGACGACCTTCCCCGCTTTTCTTCCGTCACGCTGGTGCGGTGAAGCGATGTCCGATTAGCGCGTCGTAGACCCAGCCGCCGATGACCGCGCCGATGCAGGGAGCCACGATCGGCACCCACCACCAGGAGTTGCCGGCGCGAAACACCTCGCTGCCCCAGCCGGCGACGAAGGTGAAGAGGCGCGGGCCGAAGTCGCGCGCCGGGTTGATCGCGTAGCCGGAGTTGAAGCCGAACGCGGCGCCGATCGCCACGACCAGGAGCCCCACGACGACCGGCGCGAGGCCGGCCGGCGCGGGCGAATTGCGGCTGTCGGTGATGCCGAAGATCACCGCCACCAGCAGCGCCGTGCCGACCACCTGATCGATCGCGCCGCCCGGGAACGTGCTCAGGAACTGCTGCGGGTAGGTCGCCCAGATTCCGGCCGTCCCCTGGGCGCCGGCGACCTGCCGCACGCCGCCGTCGAACGCCGTGAGCGCTTCGCGATACGTGAGATACACCACCGCCGACGCCGCGAACGCGCCGGCGACCTGCGCGGTCGAGTACGGCAGCACCTTGCCCCACGGAAACTTGCGGTGCACGGCCAGCGCCAGCGTCACCGCCGGGTTCAGGTGCGCGCCGGTGACGCCGGCGGAGACGTAGCAGCCCATCATCACCGCCAGCCCCCACGCGATGTTGATCGAGAGATAGCTGCCGGCAGTGTTCCGGCTCAACACCACCTGCGCGACGACGCCGACGCCGAACACGATCAGGATGAAGGTGCCGAAGAACTCGGCGAGCATTTCCCGCAGCATGCCTCGCGGCATATGTCGATTCTCCTGTCAGCGATTGAACGGCGCCGGGGTCGGCGTCGGTTTGCCGAGCGCATTGTATAGTGTGCCGCGATGCCGTTTATCCTCGCGCTCGATCAGGGCACCACCAGCTCCCGGGCCATCGTCTTCGACCAGGAGGGCGCGGCGAAAGCGGTCGCGCAGAAGGAATTCACACAGCACTTCCCCGCTGCCGGCTGGGTGGAGCACGACCCGCAGGAAATCTGGGCGTCGCAGATCGGCGTCGCCGTCGAAGCGCTCGGCCGCGCGCAGGTGCGGCCGAAAGAGATTGCCGCCATCGGCATCACCAACCAGCGCGAAACCACTATCGTCTGGGACCGCGAGACCGGCGAGCCGGTGCATCGCGCGATCGTCTGGCAGGACCGCCGCACCGCGGATTATTGCGAGCGCCTCAAGAGCGAGGGCGCCGGCGAGACGATCCAGGCGAAGACCGGGCTGCTCATCGACGCCTATTTCTCGGCCAGCAAGATCCGCTGGATCCTCGACAACGTCCCGGGCGCGCGCGCACGCGCCGACGCGGGCAAGCTCGCCTTCGGCACCGTCGATTCGTGGCTGGTCTGGAAGCTCACCGGCCACACACACCATCTCACCGACGCCAGCAACGCCTCGCGGACGATGCTGTTCAACATCCACACGCTCGCCTGGGACGACGAGCTGCTGCGGCTGTTCGGCATCCCGGCGAGCATGCTGCCGGACGTGCGGTCGGCGAGCGAGCAGTACGGCAACGTCTCGAGCTCGCTCGGGATCGAGAGCGTGCCGATTACCGGCATCGCCGGCGATCAGCAGGCGGCGCTGTTCGGGCAGATGTGCCGTCAGCCCGGGATGTCGAAGAACACCTACGGCACCGGCTGCTTCCTGCTGCAGAACATCGGCACCTCGCCGACGCGCTCCCGGCAGCAGCTGGTGACGACGGTCG
>Ga0111539_10003826_pt1 | contig 19813 bp, 17 predicted proteins | sample RhiMethybrSRZTD1_FD_79667 | JGI IMG/M metagenome (GOLD analysis project Ga0111539, IMG submission 79667) | Populus rhizosphere microbial communities from Tennessee, USA - Rhizosphere MetaG P. TD hybrid SRZTD1 (version 2) (version 2) | ecosystem: Host-associated > Plants > Roots > Rhizosphere >... | reverse complement strand
TAGACCGGAGACTTTGCGTCGCCACCTTTCGGTGGTTTTGCCCTTTACAAAATCGCGTGAGTGCCTCTCGCTAGCAGTTGAGCCGGTGCGTTACGCCGCCGGCAGGAAGTCGATCGGATAGAAGATCGTGATCGCCGGCACCGCCTTGGCGCCGAAGTCGAAGCCCTTGACGCGGTCGACCACCTGCGCGGTCAGCTCCGGCGCATTCATGTCGCTGGATTTCAGCTCGCACAGCGACACCGAGCCGTCGGGCTCGATCGTGAGCTTGAGGATCACCTGGCCGCGCAACGTCGGGTCGCGACGCAGCTCCTTGTTGTAGAGCCGGTAGAGCGCGGACTTGTAGCGGTCGAACACGATCTGGATTTCTTCGTCGGTGCGGCCCGCCGCCCCGGCGTCGTTGCTCAGCGGTCGATCGCCGCCCGGCGTCCCGACTGCAGCAATGGCGCTGCTCGCGCGCGTGACCTGCACGCCCGCCATGCCGCCACCCTGACCGGGGCGGCCGCCGACGCCGCGACTGATCGACGCGAGATTGATGCCGCCGCTCGAGCCCGGCGCCGTCGTCGTCAGCATCGAACGCTGCGCGCGTCCCGCGGAGTTGTAGTCCGAGTTGTCGATGCGCGCCTGCAGGCCGAGCTTGCCGGTGACCTGGTCGTCCTTGGCGGCCGCGAGCCGCTCGCGGAACGCGAGGATGCCCTGGTCCTTCGCTTCCGGCTCCTTCGGCGCCAGCTCTTCCACCTTGGGCTCGACCTTCGCGAGCTGCACCGGCTTCTCGATCGGCTTCTTCTCGAGCTCGCGCACCTTCGGCTTCGGCACTTCGATCGGCGCCGGAGGCGGCGTCTTCTTTTCTTCCATCAGCAGGCGCACGACACGCTGCGGCACCTGTTGGCCGTTGTCGGCGATCAGCGGCGGCAACGTCAACTGCGAGATGACCGCGCTCAACAGCAGCGTGAGCAGCAATGCGATCGCGGCCGACTTGCGGAAGCGCTTGTCGTCCTCGCTGCTGTATATCCAGGCGAGCAGCGCTTTGCGCGGCTTCTCGTCGACGTCGCGCTCGATCTCCCATTCGTAGCTGAGCTGCTCTTCCTCGTACTGCACTTCGAACAGCGCCCGCTCGAGCGCTTCGATCGCGTCGTTGCAGCGGCGGACCTGCGCACGCAGCGCCGTCTGCCGGCCTTCCATATGGCTGAACCATTCGCCCAGCTCGGCAACGCGGCCGCGAGCCGCTCGCAGCTGCTCGGCGGCACGCTCCGATGACATATCGGAGCCCCAGAACAGCTGGTCGCCGCCGACCGCCGCGAGTTTCTCCAGCGCGGTGCAGGCGTCGATGACGAAATGATGCCGGTCGCGCTGTGGAGCGAGGTCGGCGAGCTCACTCTCGATTTCGTGTAGCTCGTGCTCCAGCGCGGCCCGTTGCGTGCGCGTGCGCGCCAGCTCGTTGGCGAGCTGCCGCTGCTCCGACACCGGCAGCGGGTCTGCCAGGTCCAGGTCTTCGAGGATGTGTGCGGCTGCGCTCATCGTTGATTCCTATTTCTGCAGCACCGCAAGCGAGATCTTGCCGTACGTGGTGGCCGTGCAGGTCGCCATGACCTTGCGGACCAGGTCGAACGGCAGCGCCTTGTCGGCGATCACCGTGACCTCGCGCTGCTCCGGCCCGTCGCCGCCGCCCAGCAACATCGGACGGTCTAGCACCTGCCGCAGCGGCTCGACCAGCGGCTCGCTCGACGCTTCGATGTCTGCAATCTCGGCCACCACTTCACCCTGCACGAACAGGTGCTCTTTGGTGATCGTCACCACGACCGACTGCTGCGCCTTTGTTTCCGCCGTGGACTGCGGAACCTCGACGCCCTTGGTGTTCTGCACGATGTCCACGTCGGCCGTGTAGATGAGCAGGAACGCCACCAGCACCGACATCACGTCGATCAGCGGGATGAGGTTCAGCTCCGCTTCTTCGTGCTTGGTCGTGCGGTTGAGCAGACTCATGGGGCTTCTCCCACGGCAATGTTCGTGAACAGCTCGCGCCTGGGCACGCCGGCTCGGGCGTCGGCTGTCGACTCCGGAGCGCTGCGGATCGCGTCCATCACCTGGATCAGATAGTCGTAGCGGACCTGCCGCTCCATCAGTACCGAGGCGTCATCCACCTGCGGGTTCTCGCTCTTCAGCTGCTGCGCCAGCTGCGAGAGCTGGGCGAAGTCGTATTCGCCGTCGAGCGTCTTCGGCAGCGCTGCGATCAGGGTTTCGCCGTTGGTCAGCTCGAAGCCGTTCTCGCGGACGATCACTTCCAGCCGGAACTGCGGGGGCGAGGCTGCACCCACCGAGTCCGCGCTGGGCAGATCGAGCTGCAGGATCGTGACGCGCGAGAACACCGCCGTCATGAGCAGGAACGTGACCAGCACCGTGAAGATGTCGATCATCGGCACCAGCATCACTTCAGCCGGCTTGCGCACGCGGTTGGTGAAGCTCCCTTGCAGGAGCGACCCGCCCGCGGCGAACGATCGTGCGTTGGTCGTGCTCATGACGATCCCTTTAGGCGTGCGCCGGCAACGGATCCGAGGTGCCGGAAGCAGCTGCGTGCGCGGCCTGCGCCGCTTCGAGCCGCGTCTGCGCCTTCGCCGACTGGCGATCCGCAACGATGGTCAGGAACTTGACCGCGCCGGTCTCGAGGCTGCCGATCAGCTGATTGGTCTTCGACTGCAGGAAGGCGTGGATGAACAGCAGCGGCACCGCGACCATCAGGCCGAACGCCGTACAGTTCATCGCTTCCGAGATGCTGCCCGCGAGCAGGTTCGCCTTCTCCGCCGGGTTCGCGGTCGCGACCGCCGTGAACGCGTGGATCAGGCCGCTGACGGTGCCGAGCAGGCCGAGCAGCGTCGCGAGGTTCGCGAACGTCGCCAGGTAGTGCGTGCGCTTCTCGAGGTACGGAATGACTTCCATGAGGTTGGCGCGCAGCGCCTTCTCCATGTCCTCGATGCGACGCACGGCGCCGAGGCGCGCGAGACCGACGCCGAGCAGGCGCGCCACGATCGTATCGCTCTTGCTGGTCTTCTCCCGTGCCACCTCGAACTCACCGTTCGACAGCGACGGCTCGACGTCCTCCCACACGCGGCGGTTGGTGACGACCAGCCGCGTCAGCGTGATGTAGCGCTCCACCGCGATCGCCGCGGCCAGTGCGCCCACCAGCGCGATAGGCGCCATGAAGACGCCGCCCTTGATGAAGAAACCCATGAGTGTGAAATAAATGTCCACGGTTACAGCCTCTCGTTAGAACAAAACTCGTTCAATCATTTGTCCTGTTTCGTCTCACCGGCGCGAATCTCGTAGTACGCGAGCTCGCGCATGAAGACGTCCTTGTCGACGGGTTGCACGGAGTCGTCCAGCAGACGCGACAGCCCGGGCATGTCGCCGATCTCCGAGCCTTTCCACGGCACGATGACCAGCGACTTCGGCGCTTCCTGGTTGCCGAGAATCGAAATACCCGACAGCGTCTTGGCGTCGGCCGCCGCCGCTGTCTTCTCCGCCTTCGCAGCCGGCGCCTTTTTCGGCGCGTCCGCGGCCAGCACAGAACCAGCAGCGAACAGCGAGATGAACAGCATCGTCATGCGCTTCATGACTTCTCCTATTTGCCCGCCGCGCGGTTCTGCAGATCCGCGAGCCACTTCACGACCTCCTGATCGTCCGGTGCGCTGCGCAGATACGCCTCGTAGTTGGCGATGGCGCACGAGCGGTCGGCGAGATACAGATCGCAGAGGATCGCGAGATTGCGGCGGGCGTAATGGAAGGCCGGCGACAGCGCCAGCGCCTTCTCGTAACTGGCTCGCGCAGCGTCGAACTCGCCTTTGCGACGCTGGACCATGCCGAGCTCGTTGTGCGCGATCGGGTGGCGCGGATTGAGCTCCAGCGCACGCTGCAAGCTGGCCTCCGCCTTGTCGAGATCGCCGACGCGGGCATAAGCAATGCCGAGGTCGATGTGCGCGGCCGTCACGTTGGGCGCTGCCTGAGTGACTCGCAGCAACGAGGCAATGCCCTGCTCGTACTGCTTCTGCTCGAAGAAGCGCATGGCAGCGTCGTAGTCCGCGTGGATCTCGTTGCCGACGCGCACTTCCTCGACAATCGTGAAGCCGCCTTCGTCCTGCTGGACATCGACGCGCAGCGCCGGCGCAGGTTTCGCTGCCTTTGCGACCCGGGTGCCCCCACCCTGCCCTGCCCCGCGCGCGGGAGAGGGTTGGGACGGGGCGCTCGAACATGCAGCGAGCGCGAGCGCCAGCACGAGCAGCAGATGATTAGCGGAGGGTCGCATTGGTCCCTCCACTTGGTGCTGCCGCGTCAGCGGTTGTTGCTGCCGCCGCGGCGGCGACCGCTGCCGGCGAACGATAGGCATAGCGATCAATCGATCCGAGGAAGCCGGAGCTGATCTCCGCCTTCGCATAGCGTCCCGGCATCATCTCGGCGAGGCGCGCCAGGCTCTTCTCGATCCAGCTGTTGTAGAGACGATCGCCGCTCATCAGCTCCAGGTTCTTCTCGTGAACCTTGATCGCCTTCTCTTCGAACGGGAACGCCTCTTCGTCGAGCGCGTCCTCATACTCCTGCAGCTTCGCGCCGGCGAGGCCGGCCGGGCGCTCCGATTCGCGCAGCGAGCGGCTGAAGTCGCTGTAGATCTCGCCGAGGTAGAAAGTCGCAGCGGCCGTGATCTCGCCGACCTGGTAGTCGACGAGATGCCCGAACGCATCCGTCGCGGCAGTCATGCGACGCTGCTTCTCCGCGAGGCTCTGCTCGAACGGCTGCAGCAGTTTCAGCGAGGCGAAGCTCTCGTACACCTGCTGCGCCAGCACCAGCGCCGAGCGGCCCGCCAGGAAGCGCGTGCGCGCCGTGCGCTCGCTACCCGCGCCCGCATCGACCTTGACGATCTGTTCGAGCGTGCGGTGATAGTTGTTGGTGTCGCTCTTGCGCTGATAGATCCCGGCGATCTTGAACTGCGTCTCGATCGCGGTCTCCACCGGCTTCGGGAACTGCTCCACGTAGCGCAGATACACGGCGAGCGCGCGATCCGGGCTGGACGCTTCCTCGTGCAGCTGACCGGCGAGCAGGAGCGCTTCGGCGCGCATCTCGCCATCCTGCGACTCGGTAGCAACACGCTCGTACTCATCGGCAGAGCGCGACAGCTCACCGGCCTTGCGATAGACCATCGCGATCTGCTTGGTCGCCTCGCGATTCAGCTCGTGATCCGGATACGTCTGGCGGAACGCGTCGAGCACCGTGGCCGCTTCGTTCCAGGCTTCCAGGTGAATCAGCGCGGCGCCCGCATCGTATTCGGCAGCAGCGCGGATCTTCGCAGTCGGCGCCACCTGCTTGATGCGCAGGAAGTGATCGGCCGCCGCGCGATAGTTCGACTGTTGATTCGCCAGCTCGCCCTGCTTATAGATCGAGGCCGCGAGGTTCTCGACCAGGCCGGCGCGCGACTCGTCTTCGGCCGGCGTGAGCGCCAGCACCTGACCGTACGCCTGCTCGGCGTTCGCATAGTCTGCGAGCTCGAGCGACGAGTGTGCGACGACCAGCCACGCCGAGCGCCGCACCGGGGCTGCAGCGTTCGGATAGCGATCGATCAACTTGCGGCCGGCAGCAAGCGCGGGCGCGAAGTCCTTCATGTCGTACAAGTCGTCGGCCGCGGCGCCGAGGATCGTCGGAGCGTGCTCGTGCTCCGGGAACGTGTCGGCGAAACGCAGCGAGCTCGACACCGTGTCGCGTCGCGCGGCGAGCTTCGCGTCCTCTGCTACGACCTTGAGATGTTCGCGATGTGCATAGACCGCTGCATAACCCGCCGCAGCCGCACGATCGTGCTTCGCATAGTCGTACGCGGTGCGCTCGTACTCTCGTGCGGCGCTGGCGTAGTCCTTGTTCTCGAGCTGCAGATCCGCCAGCTGATAGTTGATCGCCGGGGTCTCGGCATCCTGCTGGAACGAAGCGATGTACTGCCCGTACCAGCGCGCAGCTTCGGTGTAGTTGGCCGCCTTGTTCTCCGCCGCGCTCTTGTCCTGGTACTGCGCGTGGTAGTGATTCGCCAGGTCCCGCAGGTTGCTTTTCAGGTAGCTGAGCACCTCGGGAGCCTGCTGCACGTCGAAGTGACGCCAGTACTCGGCGCTCAGCCCGTAGGCGCTGGCGAAGGCCTTCTTCGAGTCGAGCACGAGCTGCGGGAAGCGACCGGTCTCGTAGATCTCGATCACGCGCATGCTGAAGTGCGGCGAGCGCTTGTGCAGCGGGTACTGCGCGATGAACGTGTTGTAGCTTTTCGCGGCGTCGTGATAGCGCAGCTTGGTCAGGTAGTACTCGCCGAGGTTGCGGTAGACGCGATCCTCGTAGCCGCGCTTGCCTTTGCCCGCGAAGTACTGCTGCACGGCTTCCGGGCCGCCGAGGTTCGAGAAACTGAGGCTGATGATGTCGAACGTGTCGGCGATGCGCCGCTCGTCGCCTTCCTCGTGCTGGCCGTCGAAGTCGTAGCCGATCGACACCTTGTAGTCGAGCAGCGCGACGTACTGGTCCAGCGCTTCGTCGTACGCCTCCTGCTTGTACAGGGACCAGCCGAGCTTGTAGAGCGCGAGCTCGTAGTATTCCGACACCGGGCCCATCTTGATGATCGCCTGGTACGAGCCCTCGGCGTCGCGGTATTTCTTGCGCGTGAAGAAGTGCTCGGCGCGGCGGAAGTGCACCTCGTCGAGATACTTCGAACTCGGATACGCAGCAATGAGCTGCTCCATCACCTTCATCGCTTCGACGGTGCGCCCCAGCTCGTCGTAGGCGCGGGCCTTCTGGTACAGCACCTGGTCGTTGTGCTCGTGCGACGGATACTTCTCGAGCAGGCGGTCGTAGAGCTTGATCGCCTCGAGCGGACCGGCGCGCGCCAGGTCGTCCTGGATATTCTCGGGCAGCTGGCCGCCCTGCATCATGTCCAGCGCAGAAGCGACTCGCGGCGTCTGTGCGTTGGCGCGTTGTTCCAGTTCTTGCTCGGAAGACTGTCGGGCTGAAGCCTGACCTACATCGGCGGGTAGGTCGGGCTTTAGCCCGACATCCGCGGCCTGCGGCGCCGGCAGCTCGACCATCTCGCCCGTGCCGTTCAGGCCGTATTCTTTTTCGATCTTCAGGTCCGCCAGGCGGCGCATCGCTTCCGGCGTGCGCTGTGTTTCCGGCGTCTCTTCGAGGAAGCGCTGATAGCTCTGCATCGCCGTGTCGAGGCCGCCTTCGACCTTCACGTCCTGCAGATCCGGCGAAACCTTGTGCAGCGACGCCAGCGTGTCCTTCTGTGGAGCGCTGGAGCACGCAGCGAGAACCGCTGCGCCGACGACGGTCAGTGCATGGCGCGAGCGGATCATTGCCCGCCTCCCGTCGAAGTACCCTGCGCGGCTGCAGGCGAGGGATCATTTCCCTGCGCCTTGGCAGCACGATCGTAGCTGTCAGCAACCGCGTAACGCGCCTGCGTCTGATAGACCTCGAGCCGCGCGCGCCGCGACTTCAGCTCTTCGATTGCAACGGTCTCGATCAAGTGACCTTGCTGCGCCATCAGCTTGTTGACGGTCTCCAGCGATTCGGCGGCGCGCGTGCGCAGTCGCTTGATCGTGTCGTCATAGCCGAGATAGCTGTGCTCCGCGGCCTGGCGTGCCCGGACGAACTCCTGGTACTGCTTGTTGAGCACCGCGATGTCGGCATTCAGCGCGTTGAGGTGCTCGTGCGCCTCGGTCAAACGCTGCGGATAAGTCGTGTAGAGGGTCCAGGTGACAACGCCCTTGAGGTGGCGCAGCCGCTCTTCGAGCTGCGGCTTGTCGGCGCCCTTCGTCTTTTCCAGGCTTTGCTCGATGGCGCGCAGATGCTCCATCACGATGCGCTCATCCGCTGTCGCCAGCAGATCCGGTCGCGGCTCGATGAGCAGCTGGTGCAGCCGCTGCTGCAGGTGATTGCGCTGCTCCATGCGCAGGCGGATCTGCGCGTCGAGCTCGCGGAACTGCGCGTCGATGCCGGGGAGGAGCGGTTCGTAGTTCTTGCGGCGCAGGCGAATCATGTCCTCGTACGCGTCGAGGTTCGTCTGCCAGCCCGCCATCTTCTTGCGCAGCTCATCGAGATCCAGGTAGTTCTGCAGCGCCGTCTGGAAATCGTTCGACGCCATCAGCTGCATGAGGTAGTAGGTCTCGGGCGCATCGGGCAGCGTGCGCAGGCGGATCGCCCAACCCTTGTCCTGCTGGATTTCCTCGCGCACCAGCGCCTTGAGGAAACGGCCCTCGGCGATGCTCTTGACCGACGCGTCGACTTTGGTCAGTTCCTGGCCGAACGATTTCAGCGCCTCGCTGTACAACACCGCAGCGCGTCCGTGAACGTTCAACTTGCTGTACGCGTAGGGCAGCGCGAGCAGAGCTTCCTGCACGGCGGCGTCAGTGACTTCGCGCTTCGCGAGCATGCTCCACGGCACTACTGCGCGCTCGAAGTTCTGTGCGGAGACGTCGGCCCAGCCCGAGCTGAGCAGCGCCTGGTTCGAGAACGGCCCGTCGAGTCGCACGCGATCGAAGAACTGCTGCGCGCGCGTGAAGTCGGTCGACTCCAGCATCAGTTTGCCGAGCAGCATGTTCGATTTGTCGCGGATCGCGAGCGGACCCGGACCGCTGAGGCTCAGCTGTCCCGCCTTATCGAGCTGGGCAACGGCATCCTGTTCGTGCCCTTCCTGCAGCATCGCGATGCCGAGGTTGTACGCCGCAAACCCGGTCAGCGACTGCGCGCCTTGCAGGCGCTTCAGTACCGCCGCTGCCTCTTCGGGGCGGCCGAGCGCCATGTAGACGTTGGCGCGCAGGAACTCGACGTCGTCGCGAATTGCGACCGGCACCTTGCCGCTGATGCGGTCAAGCGCCTGCAACGCATCGGCCGCCTGGTCCTTCTGGAAGTGAATGCGCGCGAGGCGATACGCTGCTTCGTTGCGCACAGCTTCGTCGACCGCGCCTTCGAGCACGGCCTTGATGGCGCGGCCGGCGCGGCGATGCATCCGGTAGTAGAGCTCGAAGTCGCCGACTGAGAACTCGGCTTCGCCGATGTGGAACTGCAGAGAGTCGCGCTGCGGCTCATCTAGATTGTTGTGCAGGGCCAGCTCCGCATCGAGCCGCTCCAGCGCCTCGAAGTAGTGGCCCTGGTTGGCCTGGTACAACGCTTCACCGAAATACAGATCGCGCAGGTCCCTGCTCTCGCAAGGACTCGCGGCGAGCACGCTCGCTACGCCGAACCCGACGATGAGAGTCGCGCGCAGCATGCGCTCTACCAGTCTCCGAGCTGCAACTCAGAGGAGCCGAGCGTCACGCCGAGGAGCTTCGGCTCGACGCCCTTGCTGAAGGCGAAGTGCTCTGTGCGGCTGTAGTCCTTGCCGGTGTCGAGCTTGCCGGTGATCGTCACTTCCATCTGGTGCTCGCCGGTGGTGACGTTGCCGGTGTAGATCCGCTGCACGCCGCCCTTCTGCAGAGCTTCGAGCTCCTTGAAGCTGTAGATACTGTGCGCGACGGCTTGCCCGTCGATCTGGATCTGCACAGCATCCAGCCGCAGCGTGTCGCGCGCGGCGAGTGCTATGAACACCGCCAGGTGTGTGCCCGAGGGATAGAGCAGCCGCTCTTCCAGCCGTGCGAGCTCGGCGGCGATGCTCAGGACGTCGGACTTGACCTCCTGCACCTGCTCATCGAGGCCTTTCATCTGCTCGCGATAGCTGGCGTCGGCGTTCGTGCTGGCGCTGCCGAGCACGGCGAGCGTCGCGAGCGTTGCAAGCCAGAACTTTTTCAGAATGCGCATAACCCACCTCTGCACAAACCGGATTCTGTAAAGCTTCGGCGCGCGAATGCGCGCGCCGCTGCGAAATCAGCGGATTGAGGCAGACCGTCGGAACGGTGGATGGGAGCTGAACGCCGCGGGAAGCGGCCGAGCAGCTGCGCTGACAGACGTCAAGTGTTGACTCATGGCTACCTCGTCTTCACCGCCGCCAGGGCAGTGTGGCTACACGCGTGCTCAAACAAGGCAGCCCGGAAGGACTGTGATTCGGGCGGTCCCGCTATCGTGGAGCTTGCGCTCGGTAGACCGGAAACTTTGCGTCCCTACCTTTCGGTAGGTTTGCCTTTGTCAGAATCGCGCCGGGGCGAACCTTACCATCATCCCTTCACACAACTTGCGTGATGCCGTTCACAGTTCGTCGTCGAACGACGACGTGAGAAAGCGGAGACAGTGGATTGTTACGCACGCATTTAACTCTTGCGTGCGCCGAGTTAAATCGGCGCTCGCAACACTGCAAGACGTGAGCCAGCTCGACTGTGGACTTGACAACAGGCGCGCGACGAGATCCGCGCACCGTCGCTCGCACTCTTATCTATTCGTGCGCGTAGTCTTCTGCACCGAGGATTTGCAGCGAGATATACAGCTCATGGCTGCCGTCGCCCGCCCTGCGAGCACGATGCCGACGTGCGCAACGTCGCAGCTGGTTTTGCCGAGCTTTGCACCCACGTCGACGGACCACCTCCATCCGGGCTCGTAGGAGGCGCGCCCCAGCACCACGCTGCCGAAACGCACCAGCTCGAATCGGCCCTTGTCGAACGTCCGCACCTCGTCCGCCTGCTCGAAACGCTTTAGAACTACGTCTGACATAACACCCTCCTTTGCGGCAGACTGCGCGCATGGGGCGCCGCAGTCTTGTCGAATCTTGCGCAGGCGAGTGGTCGCGCTACTACCACTTGCCCGGGCTGTGGGATCTCGAGGTGCTGCACGCTCCGCTTCGTCGAGCATCGCTTCGGCCGTCACGCGCACGACTACTACGTCGTCGGTTACGTCGAATCGGGAGTCCAGGCTTTCCGCTACCGGCGGGCGCGATACGTGACTGGCGCGGGCCAGACGTTCTTCGTCAACGCGGGCGAAATGCACACCGGCGAGGCCGCGCGCACGCAGGGTTATGTCTATCGGACGATGTACCCGCGAGCCACGCTGCTCGAACAGACCGCGCTCGAGGGTCACCGGCAAGCGAACACTGCTGGCGCACCTGATCGTCGGACACACGAGTTGTGGGGTCGCGCGCGCGAGTACATCCATTCGCACTACGCGGCCGAAGTGTCGCTGCACGAGCTTGCGACGGTCGCGGGTCTCAGTCCGTTTCACCTGGCCCGTTCGTTCGAGCGCGAGGTCGGGCAGCCGCCGCATCTCTACCTGGTTGCAGTGTCGACGATGCGCCGCTTCAAACGGCTGCTGGGAATCACGCCGGGGCAGTTTGCGCGGGAGCGGCGATCCAGTGGACACGAAGCAGGCAGGCGCAACGTTCCGTCAAACCGTGCATGCGTCGCATCCTGAATACTTATTGTGTTTCCAGGGATTTGCACCTTGACCCGAGGCCTCTGCCAGCCGAAAGATGTGCCATAAGCACCGGGCAACGGTAAGCACCGGGCAACGGTGCAGGTGGGCCAGAACAATGAGCAATCTCGATTCGACGCAGACGGTGCGCGCCGTCAGCATGGATGAGCTCTACGATTCGCACCGTCCGAAGTGGTACGCCATCCAGCTCGTGGTCTCGGACCGCGCGGTAAACCTCGACCTGATGCCGCGCCTCGAGGCGTTCGTGGCGCACCGGCTCTACGCCGTCGTCGGCAGGCAGGGCAACATCCAGCAGTTCGCTCTGCGCCTCGGATTCTTTCCGGACACGGAATCGGCGCAAGCAATCTGCGAAGGTCTGCGCAACTACTTTGCGTCCCCGTCCGTCGTGCGTGTGAGCGATGCCGAGCAAACACGCTTCGCACAGGCTCAGGCTCCGCGGGCACCGGTGCAGAAGCCGGCTGCGCCGCTCACGCCCGCGGCGCCAACCCACATCGCACCGCCCCCTGCCCCCGCGATCGCGCAGCAACCGGTGGTCGCCAGCAAGGCCCGCAAGGCGCTGCCGCCGACGCCCGTCAAAGCGAACGGCACGCAGAAACTGGTCAAGCGCACGCGCTCGCTCGCCGAACAGCTGCGCGACGAAGCCCGCGAAGTCCAGCTTGCCCGCAGCGGCAAGCACAAGGTCCCGGAACAGAACAAGTCGTGGCTCGCGCGGTTGTTAGGCGACTCGAAGCGCTAGAATTCTGGGATGTCCGCGTCCCCGAGGCCTGCCGAGCCGAGTCTGGCCACAAGAAGCACCGCTGTTGAGGTCTGGATCCTCCGGGTTGCCGCAGCCGTGGCCCTGGCGTATCTGGTACTGCAGCGTCCGTACGCAGGCGACGTTGTGCTCAAGACGTCGATGTGCGTGTTGCTCGCCATCGCGGCGTTCCGCGGCAAGCTGCAGCTCTTCGCGCTGGCGTTGCTCTTCTCGGCCGCAGGCGACGCGTTCCTCGCCTACGACGGCGAACGGCTGTTCGTCCCCGGCCTCGCGAGCTTTCTCGCGACGCACGTTCTCTACGCCATCGTCTTCGTGCTTGCAACGAAGGGCGCAGCGACACCAATAGGCGCAGGACGCAAGGCGATGCTCGCCGTCATCCCGACGTTCGCGATCGCGTACAGCGTCGTGCTCTGGCCGAACCTCGGCGCGTTGGCGATCCCGGTCGTGCTCTACATCGCGGCGATCGTCGTGATGGCAATGCTGTCGTTGCGCGTTCGCCCGATCGAGGTGCCGCTCGGCGCGGTGCTGTTCATGGTTTCGGACAGCCTGATCTCACTCGAGAAGTTCTTGTGGCAAGCCGCGTGGGTCGGACCGCTGGTGTGGATCACGTACGCGCTTGCGCAATTGCTGATCACCCGCGGCATGCTGAGGGGCACGCGCAAATGACGGGGCGATTCACGTCACCGGAACGACGCTAGCCTTCCGGCGCCAGAACCAATAGGCGGGAGCGCCGAGCAGTATCAGCACGATGCCCACGAGCGCACGGCCCGGCGACACGTAAAAGGTATTCACCACGACGACACCGGACGCGATCATGAACAGCACCGGCGTCACGGGATAACCCGGCACGCGAAACGGCCGCGGTGCGTTCGGCTCGCGCCGCCGGTAATAGAAAACAGCGCCGGCGCCGAGCCCATAGAAAATCCAGCCCGCGAATACGACGTAGGTCAGCAGTGCATCGAAAGTCCCGGTCGCCGCCAGCACTGCGGACCAGACCGAGCTCGCCACGATTGCGAGTGCAGGCGTGTTCCAGCGCGGATGCACCTCCGCCATCTTGCTGAAGAACACGCCGTCGCGCGCCATCGCGAAGTACACGCGTGTCGCCGTCAGCGCAGTGGCGTTGGCTGCGCTGAACATGGAAATGAGGATCGCCACTGCGATCAATTTGCCGGCGCCGCCGCCGAGAATCGTAGTAACCGCGTCCGCCGCAATGCGCTCCGACTGCGCGCTGCGCGCCGTTCCGAGCGCGGCCACATACGCGAGATTGGCGAGCACGTAGATGACGATCAGCGCCGCCGTGCCCACGATGATGCCGCGCGCGAAATTGCGCTGCGGGTCGACCACCTCGCCGGCCGAGAAAGTCACGTAGTGCCAGCCTTCATAGGCCCACAACACGCCGATCATCGCAGCGCCCATCGCCGCTAGCAGCGAAACGTTCATGGAGGACGGAACGAGGCTCGCAGTTGCGAGCCCATCGCCGCGCGCCAGCAGCAGCACGCTCATCACCAGAATCGCGGCAACCTTGAGCAGCGTCGTCCAGTTCTGCACGTCCGCGCTCTGCCGCGTGCCGATCACGTTGATCACGGTAATCGCGACGATCATGCCCACGGCGACTACGCGGGCGCCCGACGGCGATAGCGGCATCAGCTCGCCCAGGTACGCTGCGAATGCCACGGCCAGCGTTGCGTTCGTCGCGCTCGAGATCACGAAGAACATCGCCCAGCCGTACAGGAACGCGACGAAGCCTCCGTAGGCATCGCGCATATAGATGTAGAGGCCGCCGCACTCCGGCTTCATCGCGCCGAGCTCGGCGTAGGTGAAAGCCCCCAGGGTGGAGAGCAGGCCGCCCGCAATCCACACCAGCAACGCTGGAGCGAGCTGGCCGCCGGTGAGCTGCAGGACGGTCGCGGGGACGATGAAGATGCCGGAGCCGATGACGCCGCCGACCGTCAGGTAGACGAGATCTTTGAATCCCAGCAGGCGTGGCAGCGTCGCGCGTTCGGACATGCGGCGCCATTGTGGGTGCTGGGGCGCGTGCGGTCCAGCTCCAATCGCTAGTTCTTCGGCTGCCGGAACTTCAGGCCGAAGTTCATGCTGATCTGATGATCGACCTCGCCCAGGAACTCGTCCTTGTTGGCATAGACGATCGAGAACGGCAGGTCCATGTCGCCTACGCGGCGCGTATAGGTCAGCGAAGCCGTCACGCGTTCCTTGTTCGTGTCGTCGTTGTCCAGGTTGCTGTCGTACGAGAGCTGCAAATCCAGGCGACCGCCGTTCGTGACGCTGCTCAACGGCCGCCCGGCCGCGACGGTGACTTCCCAGCGATCATGCTTCGGCAACGCCAGGTCGACGCCGTCGTCTGGGAAGCTGTACGTCACGGCATCGACGCGCTTGAAGGAGGCCTCGATCTTGAAGCGCGGCTGATGCTCCAGGTCGACACCGTACGCCGTCATGTAGCTCTGCAATGCGTTCACACACGTGTCGTACTTGGCCGAAGTGCTGTCTGCGACTCCCGGGTCCGCGCACGCCTTTCCCTTGCTGCGCAGGAAGTCGCCGAAGTTCCGGCGCGTGAACTCCCACGTGACGCGGGCCTTGGTCGTTTCCGGACCGACGATTTCATCGCGGAAGTCGTGCTCGAGCGTGAACAACAGCTGGGGCTGTTGCTCGACCAGATCGGCCAGCCGATTCATGCGGGTCCGGTCGAGCTCCGCTTCGATACCCTTGCTGATCTCGGCGCGATCGACGGCCGCCTTGAAAGTGTCGGCTCGGTACTGTTTCTTCTCGTCGTCGCTGATCGACAGCTCGCTGATCGGGGCAGTGGTGGACAGGCCCGCTCTCGCGGCTTTCTCGACCAGGACGCCGAATGCTTCCCGGGACTCGTCGGTCACCGCTTCGTACGCACGACCCACTGCGCCTTCGTTCAGCGGCGCAATACTCTTGCGAAGGACACTGTAATCGCGGCCGAACCGGCTGTTGACCAGGCTCCACGTAAAGGACAGCTGCGCATCGCCGACCGCCCGGATGTCCTTCTGCAGCGAGTCCTTGCGAGTCGCACGGACGTCTTCGCCGAATGCCTGGACCAGCTGGTCGAGCGGCTCGGCCTCGGTATTGATGATGCCTTTGAGCTGCGCGTTGTGGTTGTCTACGTCCTGCACGGGCAGCAGGAAGTTGAGGTCCACGGCCAGCTTGCTCCCCTCTGCCCCGTCGCCGCTACTCACCAGCCCCAGGGCATTCAGCAACTGGGCCAGATCGTTCATCGTCGCCGCGGTCGCCGCGCCTCCGGAATCGGCGCCGGTTTCAGCGACCTTCAGCTCCTCGTCCACCCCAGCCTTGAGCTGTGTCTCCGTTGCTGCGGCATCTGCGGTTTTCGCCGCTGCCGGCGTCATCACCTGCAAGATCCGCTCATAGCACCCCTGGATGCCTTCGCTATCGGCACAGGGCTCGACTGTCTCCTGCGCGAGAGCCAGCGGAGCGGCGAACGCGAGGCACAGCAGCGCGGTAACGATCCTCGAGTACATGGCCTGCTCCTTCCTTCACGCCATGACGACCACGAAAGTGACGGGAAGCGACTGACCCTTCGAGCCCGTCAGGGTCGACTCGAAATGGTCGTCGGCCGAACCGTCCGGAGGGATTCGATTGCCGCCGGCGACGACCTCTGCAGTGACCTCTGCGGTGCCGTCAGTGGTGTACACGACGTCCAGCAGAACCGTGTACCGCCGCGCCGACTTGACGAGCGAAACCGCCGCCGGGCCAGGCTGAAGGTCGGTGTCGGTGAGGCGCTGCTTCTCGCCATTGCCGGGGAGCACGAGCGCTTTGGCCGTGACCAGACTCGTGCTGGTTGTCCCGGTGACCGAGATGCGAAGCTGCGCCCCGCCGGGCACGTTGGACCAGATCGCGACGCGAGCGTCGTTTGCCATGTCACTCTCCCCAGGTCCGTGGTCGCTCGCGCAATCCTACGCGCGCACCGGGGGAAGTCCTATGTGACTAAAGTTCTCAGAAACGGTAGCGCGCTTTGACGAGCAACTGATCGCTGTCGCGCAGGTCCGCGGCGGAACCGAGCAGGCCGCCGAGGCCCTCACGCGTCTCGCCTTCCTCGAACGTGATGCCGCCGCGCCCGTAGACGACGTAGAGGTCCGATTGCGGCGCGAACGTCCAGCGATAGCGGATCTGCAAGCCGAAGTTGTTGACAGAGAACGGCAGCACGACATCGTCGCTTTCGATGAGCTGACCGAACGCGCCGATGCGGAACGGCTGTGGATTGTCTGCGTCGATCGCCAGCCACTGCAGCTTCACGCGCAGCTCGTGACGAGCAGCAGGGAACCAGTTGAGGTCGCTTTGCAGGATCGCACGGCGCCGCTCGAAGCTCGCGAGCAGCGTGTCGTGTTCCCAGATCAGCCAGTCGCGGCTCCAGCGCATGATCCCGCGCACCGACCAGCTCAGGTCGTCGCGAGCGAAGTGCTCGATGCGGCTGTCGAGGTCGAATGCGAAATCGTCATTGCCTTCCTGCAACAGCGAGCCTGCAGCGAACAGGCGCCACTTGCCGATCCGCGCGCTCTGATAGTTGTGAGTGAGCGCGACCAGCCTCGCATCCATCTGCACGTCGCCGTTGCCGCGCGAGATCAGATCGTCGATGCCTGATCCCGTCACCTCTAACGATGTGTTGAAGATCGACCCGGAGCGCCGCCGCGACTCGCGGAACACGCCGAGATAGTTGCCGACCCGCTCGCCGGAGTCGTTGTAGCGCAACTCCGGTCGCACGCGCCAACTCACGCCCGCGCGCAGGTCGCTCTCGTCGAATTGGCGGAAGCGGCGCGAGATCAGGTAGCTCGCGCGGTTCACGCTGGCGCGCTGCTGGAATCCCATGTCGTTGAAGTCGAGCGTGCTGCTGTAGTGCGTGAGTCCGAGCTCGTGTTGCCAGTCCGGCGACGGGGTGTAGGTGGCGAGCAGGATCTCGCCGTCGCCCGAAGTGTCGTCGGCGAGCTGGTCGATCATGCTGGTGATCACCTGCCCCTGCAGCATCAGCTGCGGGTTGGGACGCCAGATGAAATCGCCGGAGTGGACCTGAGAGTTGCGATCGAGAAAAGGTCGATCGACCCACGTGCCGAGATAGCCGAGCGTGATGCCGCCGGACGCGTAGCGCAGACGTGTGCCGGCGAACGCGCGGCCGAGGTCGTCGCTGTAGTCGCTCTCGACCGCAGAGAGGACACCGTAGTCGAGACGGCCCACGTTGCCGTTGAGCTTCACCGCGCCATCGATATCGGCGGCCTGCATCGGATCGTCGTCGCGCTGGCCACCGATGCGACGCGTGTACAGCAGCCGGTCTCTAGCGGTGAGTCGCTGACTGTCCGTCTCCGGAACACGAATATCGAACAGCGCCTGGTTCTCCGCGAAGAATGGCCGCTTGTCGCTGAACAGCACTTCGATCGCGTCGAAGTTGACGACCAGCTCGTCCGCTTCCACCTGTCCGAAATCCGGGTTCAGCGCCGCTGTCAGCTGGAAATTGCCCGAGGGCTTCCACTGGATGTCGGCGCCGAGCTTCATGTTGACTTCGTCGCCGACCATGTCGTTGGCGACGCTCGCGTACGGGAAGAAGTGCAGCAGCGAGCCCGGATACTGATCGATCTCGACCTTCGGAAACTCCGAGACGTAGCGCGGCCGCGAGAAACTCACGCCTGCCAATGCGCTGCGCTCCTGAGTCGCCCCGATCACGCGGTCGAATGCAATGCCGATCGTGCGCTGCGGCGCCGCGGCATCCTTCATCGGCGCAGTCGTCCACGGCAACAGCACTTCGACGAACCACTCCTGCGTCGTCTGACTGATCGCGTACTCGACGTCGCTGTCCCAGTCAGTGCTGTACTGGTTCTCGTTGGTGAGCGTCGCGTCCTGCAGCGAGCCGGCGAGAGCGATCGTGACGTCGTAGGCAACCTGCGCGTCGGCGTTGAAGTCGACGTAGATGTTGACGCGGTCGCCGTTGTTGTCGGCATCGCGAGGCGTCTGCGCCAGTTGCCGCGGCGTTTCGGGCGGCTGCACGCAGCGAAAGCCGAACACGATGCCCTTCGGCGTGCCGAGCATCCGCACTTCCGTCGGATACCGCGGGGTGCCCAGCGTATACGGCTGTGTGACGCGGAAATCGCTGAAGACCTGGGCGCGCTGCCACTCGGCCTCGTCCAGCACGCCGTCGATCCTGATCTCGGCGAGCACGTCGGCGGACGCAAGGAACGCGACCGCAATGAGCGGGCCGCGCAGCAACCACAGGGAGCACTTCATGTGAGAAAAGGACCGATCCTACCCGCTGCTTATTGCGAGCAACTGTCGCCCATGCCTGCGGCCGCAGCAACGCCTGTTGCTTTCGTCAGCCGCAAATCTACCTCATGGCTGCAGCGAGGATGCCGCAGGCCCCAGCGAGGTGGAAGAGCCACTTCGCCGGGTTGCAGGGGTGCCAACTGTCGGCGGCCATCGCGCCTATTGAACAGGTCGTCGCACGCTGCCCCGCCAGGCTCGACCGCCACAGTATCCTCGCGCAGCCCCTTCAGAAGGAGAGCGAAGATGGCACTTGTCCGCGCGTGGCCTGTCTGGGCCTGCTTCACGGCGATGATGCTTGCCCATGCACCTTGCGCTGGCAGCGAGACAACGACACCCGCCCAGACGGCACGGCTCATGGATCTGGCGAGGTTGGCGCGAGAGGCGCGGCTGGCGGAAGACCACAAGGGTTGGCTCGAGCACGGACAGCGAGTGTTGCAACTCGCACCCGAGCATCCGGATCTCCTGATCAGCGTTGCGCGCGCGTTTGCGGCAAATGGCCGTTTCGATCGAGCGGAAACTCTCCTCGACGGCGCAGTGAGCCGCGGCGCGGGATTCGATCTGGCGACGTTTCCAGAATTCAAATCGGCCCCGGACAACGCGCGGCTGCGCGCAGTGCACGAGCGGGCGTTGCAGAACATGGCGGCGGTCTCCGCACCGGAGGTGTTTCTTGTTCTTCAGGACGAGTCGCTGCGCCCCGAAGGCATCACCTGGGACCCGATCGGACGCCACCTCTACATCGGCAGCCTCAACGGCGAGATCTGGCGAGTCGAGCTGGGTGGAAAGCTCGAGCGCTTTGCCGGTCCGGGCAGCGGACTGCGCGAGGTGCTGGGTCTCAAGGTCGACACAGAGCGCCGTCTGTTGTGGGCGGTGACCGGAGTCTTTCCGGATGTGATTCCAACGGGCGAGCCCAAGAAGGATGTAGGCACCACCGGCCTGCATGCATATCGGCTCGACAGCGGCGAGCGCGTTCGCGAGTGCGGCCTCGACGAGCGGCCGACGCTGCACGCGTTCAACGATATGGCACTCGCGCGCAACGGTGACGTGTACGTGACCGACAGCCCGGCGAGCTCGATCTACAAGCTGTCCGGCACCGCATGCAAGCTCGACCGAATCCTGTACGACGCCGCGCTGTCGTTCCCGAACGGCATCGCACTCGCGCCCGACGAATCGCGACTGTACGTAGCCCACGTCGAAGGAATCAGCGTCGTCGACCTGCGCACGGCCAAGCGCACCAAACTGCCTGTTCCTGCCGACGCCTCGGTGAACAGCATTGATGGCCTGGTCTGGCAAGGCAACGACCTGCTGGCCATCCAGGGTTCGCCCTATCTTGCGAGAGTTGCGCGCATCCGCCTTGGAGCCGATGGTCTCGCCGTCCGTCAGGTTGAGACGATGAGCTCACGT
>Ga0111539_10003825_pt1 | contig 19815 bp, 15 predicted proteins | sample RhiMethybrSRZTD1_FD_79667 | JGI IMG/M metagenome (GOLD analysis project Ga0111539, IMG submission 79667) | Populus rhizosphere microbial communities from Tennessee, USA - Rhizosphere MetaG P. TD hybrid SRZTD1 (version 2) (version 2) | ecosystem: Host-associated > Plants > Roots > Rhizosphere >... | reverse complement strand
TCTCGCACCCCTACGACATCGCGCACTCCGATCGCGGCACGCCGTTCGATCGCAACGACGATGCCTTGTTCGTGGCCGATACCGGCGCGAACCGCATCGCCGCGTTCGAGCTCGGCGATCGCGACGCGCGCTTCGTCTCCGCCATCGGATCGCTCGGTTCTGGCCCGGGCGCGTTCGCCGGTCCCACATCCATTGCCGTGGGACGCCATGACGGCGTGAACACGCACGACATCTACGTCGGCGATGCGCACACCGGCCGCATCGTGCGGCTCACCGAAAACGGCGGCCAGCTGGCCTGGGTTGGCGCGCAGGTGCTGGAGGGCGGCCTCGCGACTTCGCTCGACGTGGATCACTACGGCAACGTGTACGCGGCCCAGCCGCAAGCCGGCCACATCGTGAAGCTCACTGCGGATTTGGTGCCGCTCGCTTCGACGCAAGAGGGCGTCGAGCGCCCGCGCGCGTTCCACATTCCCTTCGTCACGCGTTCCGATCACCGCGACGGCACGCAGCGCTGGACCGGACAAGGCGCCGGCCTCGTCGTGGAAGAGTGGAACGATCACGCCGGCATCCGTCTCTTGCGCCTGGGCGTGGAGTTGAAAGACTTCGCGGCGACCGGTGACGGACAGATTCGCGCGACGTTCACGGCGACCGACCACGCGCACGTGATCGCCGAAGTGTTTGCGAAGGGTTCCGACACCTACCTCGCCCGCCGGGAATTCGACGTCACGACCGGACCGGGAGACGTCACGTTCCCGGGCGACGACGGCGCCGCGTTCCTTTCCGACGGCGATTACGTGCTTCGTGTGCGCGCGCAGTCGCTGTCCAGCGGAGAGATCACGCAGCAAGAAGCGAGCGTTCCGCTGCGCGGCTCGCAGGTCGAAGCTCCGGCACGCGCGGTGTTGTTGGCGAATGCGCCGAACCCGTTCTCTTCGTCGACGACGATTTCCTTCGCCGTTCCCGCTGGCGCGCCCAAGAACGTGAACGTCGGCGTGTACGACGTCACCGGACGCAACGTGCGTGTCCTCCAGGACGGCGCGCTTGCTCCGGGAGTCCACCACTGTACGTGGGATGGACGCGACAGCGAAGGCCGGGCGGTTTCCGCTGGCGTGTACTTGTATCGCTACCAGATCGCGGGCGAAGTGCTGACCCGCAAGATGGTGTTGATGCGATGAGCTGGCGCGTGCGTCTTCCCAGATCGCAGGCCGCGGCGTTGGCTGCGGCGTCGTGTGCGTTCTTCGCCGGCGGGTGCTTCGATGAGCCCCCCATCGAGGAGACGTGGACGCGTATCCAGCTTCTCTCTTCGTCGGTGGACACGCGTGAGCAGTTCGCCGGCGGCGTTCCGGTTCCAGTGCAGGTCGAAGCGCGCATCACGTTTCGCGAGCTGTTGACCGGATTTCTGGTCGTCGACGTGCGCTCGAGCGCGACGCTGACCGCGGCGGACGTGGATCTCGAAGATGATCCCGACGACGACGAAGACGGGCTCGACGTCGCGCGCGACGTGGATCGCATTCTGCTCGACTCCACTTCGCTCGCCGTGGAAGCGGTCCCCATTACCGGGTTCGATCACCTAATTCGCGATCTGGAGGTCCAGCTCGACGCATCGGTGCCCGACACCGCGGGGAATATTTTTCTCCTCGTCTACTTTTCCGATGACGTCGAAGAGGTGGAAGAGGGCGACATGGAGTCGATCATCGTCACGCCGACGCTCAGCACCGAGCGCGACGTTCTCTCTGCAGGAATGGCGATCACGCCGGCTGCACCGTCGAATTGAAGGAGCATGAGAGTGCGCCTGCGATCGTTTCTTCTCTGCTTGGCTGGGGCTGCGCTGGCGTTGCCGCCGGGCGGGGCACTGGCCGACGGACCGACCGAATCGTGGTTCGGGGTGGGAACGTACGGTGGCGCGATCTTTCTCGATCAGCACCTCTCCGACTATCGCTGGGACACGACCCCGCACGCGGTGTGGGGATTGCAGGGCTTCTACCGGCGCGATCGTTACGGCGCGGGAGCGCGCGTGTGGCGAACGGGAACCACGCAATCCACCGGTCTTCTCGATGCATCGTCTTCGCCGAAAGTGAATCTCACCGGCGCGGATCTGGTCTTGGAGCCCAAGATCGGCGGCTGGGGCGGGCTGCAATTCTTCGCCATGGCCACGGGCGGGCTTCTGCACATCGGGTATTCGCCGGACACGATCGTGTTGGATGACCCCGGCACGGGAGAGCCGATTCGCGTGAACGCTCCCCCGATCAATGAATGGACTTTGGGCGCGGGGTTCGGCTTGCGCCATCACATTCCCGGGCGCGCAACGCTCGGATTTTCGCTGGAACACTCCGTCTTTCGGCTCGATACCGCGCATCGAATAGACGATGTCGTCGTCGAGGATCGCGAGACGTTCGGAAACTGGACGGCTCGTCTCGAGCTGTCCCGGTGGTTCTTCTCCATCTAACGGAGGGAAACATGGAGAACGCCATCCAGGCGATCCTGCGCAGGGGCCGGAGGATTGCGTGCGCCGCGTTGCTCAGCACTTTGAGCGCGGCGCCCGCATTCGCGGACGACCTTCCTGCAGCTTCCATCACTCACGAGGCGACGCGCCGGGTGCGTCTCGATCGTGAGGATCACAACGTCTTGCGCATGGGACCCGGCGAAGACTTCGCGGTGGTGGCGGTCGTTCCCGAAGGCTCCAACTACGAAGTGATCGCCAAGAGCGGGAATTGGTACAACGTGCGCCTCTCCGAATCGCAGACCGCCTGGGTGCACTCTTCGCTCTGCCACGAGTACGACGATCTCTCCTCGCTCGAGTTTCGCCCCAATCCGCGGCTCTTCTCGCGCATCGGTACGTTCACGGCCACAGCCTACGGCGGCGGTTATTCGTTCGATCGCAAGTCGAACTCGTTGGTCTTGGGCGGACGGCTCGGTTATTACATTTTCGACTTCGTCACCGTCGAAGGCGGCTTGTCGTGGACGCATGTGACTCGTCCCGCCGAGATCGTGGAATCGCTGTTCGATCTCACGCTCGAGGCCGAGGACTTCCACATGCTGTTCTACGAAATGAACGCGAACGTCGAGATTCTTCCCGGACGGCAGCTCGTGCCGTACGCCACGGGCGGTCTGGGCTCGAGCATCCTGCGCGGCGAAACCGAAACGAGTTGGAACGTCGGGGCGGGTGTTCTCTGCTTCGTGAAGAAGAAAGTCGCGATGCGATGGGAGTTCCGCAACTATCGCTTCCAATCCGGATCCGAGGACGCGCGCCGCGACAACAGCAATTACACGTTCACCATGGGAACGACGTTCCTTTTGTGACCCCTTGCCCCCCACGGGCGTGAAAGGGACGGACATGACGAAGTACGGACGGTATGCCGGCGCCGCGCTCGCCGTGCTCTTCACGGCGATGGCCACGGCCCGCGCGGAAGACGCGGTGTCGGCGCGCCAAGGCCTCGACCAAGCGTTCGACGCCGCGCATACCTGGGCCGAAGACGCGTACCTCATCTACTTGGAGAACGACGAGCCGGTCGCGTCGGGAAACGCGCCCCGTTGGGGATATCTGTTTCATTCTCCGGCGCGCGGCATCTCGCGCGGCTACTCTATTCAAGACGGAACGATTCGCGTCGCTTCGGACTTGGGATTCGAATTTCCCTCGCCGCCTCTTCCCAGCCAATGGGTGGACAGCGCGGAAGCGTTCGCCGAGGCGGAGAAGGAGTGCGGCCGGGACTATTGCCAAAAGACCGGCGGCTCGGTCGCGGCGATGTTCTTGGTCGGCGGATTGTTGCATCCCAAGAATCCCGAAGCTCCAACGTGGGCCATCTTCTATGAGTCGAAAGGCGAGCCCGGGTTGTGGGTCGTCGTCGATGCGGAGTCCGGAAAAGTGGTGCGGAGGTGGAGAGGATGAAACCCCGGCACATTCTTTCGAGCATCGTTGCGGCCGCCGGTATTTTTGCGCCGTACTTGTATGTCGCGCACGCGGAGCCGCAAATCGGAGCTCCCCAAGTTGAGATCCAGCGTCTGGAGGAGAAGGAGCCGAAGCTCGAGACGCTGCGCTTCCTCAAGGAGAATCGCGACTTCTTCCGCGCGCAGCTCGATCTTCTCCGGCTGACCTTCGGCGATCGCTACTTCGGGAACGGCGACAATCTCGATCCGCGTTCCTTGATGTTTCAGGAGCTCTTGGCCAAAGCGCGCGCGCAAGAGGATTCCTCGTCGGCGGCGGCCGATCGCGATCGCGCGCGTGTGGCGCTCGCCAGTGTGACCGAGCTCGCCGAGCTGGAGAATGAAATGGCCCGTATGGAGGAGATGCTCGGGGAGCAGCGCAAACGACTGTCCCTTCTCGAGCAGGATTATCAGGGACACCAAGAGACCGCGCTCATCGTTCTCTTGGCGGGAGTTCCTTCGACCGGAGTTCCCGATGAGGTCGTGTTCTGCGAAGAGGGCGGCGACACGTATCGAGTTTCATTGACGAGCTTGGATCGCAGCGCGCTCGCCGAGGGCGGTCTCGCGCAACTGTTCCATGCGTTCGTCGAGCCGCGCGAGCTTCACTTTCACGTTTCCGTGGAAGGCGACGGCTGGAATGGATCGTCCGATCAACCGGTCGTCCTGGAGCCGGAGCGCGATCGGCTCAACTTCCTGGAGATCAACCTCTCCTCCTTGGGCTCGAGCCCGCAAGCATCGATTCCCACGCGTACCTGGGTCCGGTAATGCTGCGGCGATGCGTCTGCCTTGTGGCCCTGCTCACGATTGCGATGGGCTGGAGTGAGAACGCCTTCGCCTGGCAGGCGAATCCCGATTACTACGACCCCATCGCGAACGAGACGCACTTCCGCCGCGCGATGTTCCTGTGGCGCAACGGCGATCTTCCGGGCGCGCTCGAGCATCTGGAAAAGATGGATCCCGAAGGGGCGATCGTGGACACGGCTCGGGCTCTTCCGCGCGCCGCGCTTCTGCGCACCGCCGCCGCGCTGCGCATGGAGGATCGCGCTGCGCTGGAGGCTGCGCTTCAGTCGGCCTCTTCCCTCGCTCCGTGCCGCGAGATCGAATGGGTCGCGGCGATCGAATCGATGGCGCGCGTGCGCGGCATTCTTCCCGCCGGGAAACCGATTGTCGCCGGCTCAGGCGAGCTTCCCGACGCGGTATTGATGCGCGCGGACACGTTTCTTCGCGAGGGAAAACCGGAAGAAGCCATTGCTCTCTTGAAGAGTGACGCCGGACAAGACGTGCCTCCCATTCTTCGCGAATGGTGGTTGGGGCGCGGCACCGGTGACTATTCCGCGGTTCTTCGCCACGAGCCGCGCGCGCCGTTCGAACGTGAGCTGAGCGGAGCCGCCGCTCTCCGGCAGGCTGCGCAAGCGCTGGAAAAGGGCGAAGCCGCGGACGACATCTTGAGCCGGATTCCCGCCGAGTCGGCGGCGAGTCGCCGCGCACTGCACATTCAGGGACTCATTGCGATGAACGAAGGGGATTCGACGCGCGCCGCGGCGCTTCTCACCCAAGCTCAAGGCGGAACGCTGGCGACGCGTGAAGATCGCGAGATCGGGCTTGCGCTCGCGGGATTGGCGCTGGACCAACAGCGCTGGAGCGATGCGCATCGCGATCTCGTCGCGCTCGATGCATCGTGGCAGCGCGGCAACGACACGATCGCCGCCGCGAATCCCGAGCAATTGCAATCGCAGATCGATTGGAACGCGTGGCTCGAAGAGTGGGACGGCAGCCGTTCCGTTCTCGCCGATACCGAAACGCACGACCGGGTCATCGATGCGATGGCCGAGGCCTGCGTGAAGCGGCAGAAAGACGAAGTCTTGACGCTGCCGAGCGGCTCGTTTCGTCTCGCCGCGCCGCCGAACGTCGGCTTCGATCTCCCGTCTCCCGATCCCGCTCTCGCTGCGGTGCTGCGATCGCTGGCCATCGACCTGCGCAGTGCCGGCGCCGAGAATCTTCGCGATCAGCGCGCGCTCGCCGCGGAGAAGGAGGCGATCGAGCGCGAGTCCGCCTATCTGCGGCACGGCGCGGCGAAAGCCGATGAAGAGATGGAGCGCACCGCCCAGCTTCTGCAGATGCTCGAAGCGCTGCGCGCGCGCGGCCTGGCGGCGGCGGGGACGCTCGCCCGGCTGCGCGATGAAGAAGTGGCGCGCATCACCGAAAGAACGAAACGTCTTCTGGAGCACAGCGAAGAGAACTCGCTCATCGCCGGCGCGATCCGCCGCTTCCGTGCGGAAGGACCGAATCGCGAGCGGCCCCAGCATATGCCTCCGGGAGTGCCTTCCCCGGATTCCGTTGCCGTGCAGGAAACCGCGGCCGCGGATTCACTGCAGTCCTGGATTCGCTCCTATTCCGTCGTCGTTCCCGATCTCATTCGCAATTCGCATTCCACGATTTGGGAGCCGCGCGCGAACAAGACTCCGGACGCTCTCATCGCGCTCGCGAACGACCACCTGGCTTGGGCCAAGGGCATCCGCCACGCGATGGATTCGACGCTCGTCGTCGTGCAGGATCCCGCGCGCTTGCTGCCGTATGAAGAAAACGCGCGCTTGAGCGCCGAAAAGCTCGCGCACTTGCAAAAGGAGCAGTGGGATGCGCGCCGTTCCATTCTCGCCGAAGCGATCGAGCGCGCGCGCACGGAACAGGCGAAGGAAGGCGAAGGGATTGCGTACTCGCTCTCCATCGCCACGCATGAGCTGGCCTCCGCCGACGCGCACGAGCGTGCGCGCTTGGAGGCGGAAGGCGAAGTCGCGGCGGCCGCGCCGGGCGGCGCCGATGCGCGCAAGCAGCTGGCCTCGTTCCTCGAGCGCTATCCCGACTCTCGCGCGCGCGCCGAGATTCGCTATCGCTTGGCCGATCTCGAGATTGCCCGCGCCCGCGAAGATTTCGCGAGCAAGATGGCCTCGTTCGTCGGCGATTACCCCTCGTCCGAGAATACTCCGGTGGCGAGCCTGGCACCGTTCGTCGATTACGCGCCGGCGCTCGAGCTCTACCGCGCGATTCTCCGCGACGATCCCAATTACGAGCATCGCGACGCGGTGCTCTTTCACGCCGGGATGATTCTTTCCGACCAAGGCGAGCCCGACGCACGCCGGCATTTGGAAGAGCTCGTTGCCGCGTATCCTTCGTCGCCGTTTTGCGGACGCGCATCGTTGCGCATGGGAGACGATGACTTCGAGCAGCATCGCTTGGCCAGCGCTGCCACGCAGTTCGAGAACGCCGCCACGAAGGGCGACGACGAAGTTCGTGCGATCGCGCTCTACAAGCTGGGCTGGGTGTTCTTCAATCTCGATCGCTTCGATTCCGCCGCCGGCTCCTTCTTCCAGCTTCTCGATCTGTACGAGACGAATCCGGATGCACTGGCGCTGACCGACCTGCGCAAGGAGGCCGAGGAGTCGCTCGTTCAATCGCTCGCCCGCGGCGGCGGTGCGCAATCGTTTGCCAAGACGTTCGGCAACGAAACCGGCCGAAGCTTCGATCTTCGTGTTCTGTCCGGATTGTCGGCGCACTTGCGCGAGCTCAGCCAATTCGAATCGGCAGCCGATTGCGATTCCCTCTTGTTGGCTCGGCACGCTTCGTCGCCCGAAGCGCTCGATGCGGCGCAGCATCTCGTCGCCACGCTCGAGGAAGCGAATCGCCCCGATCGCGCGCTGCAGGCGCGCCTTTCCATCGCGCCCATGTTCGCGCGCGATTCCGATTGGGCCAGCGGGATCGAATCCGATTCTTTGCGCACGGCCGGCGATGAGTTCGCCCACGCCTCTCTGGAGACCGCCGCGCTCGAGCGCCATCGCGTCGCCCGGGAATCGAAGCAGCCCAAAGATTGGGAAGATGCGCTGGCACTGCATGAGTCCTTGATCGCGAAGTGGCCGGGACATGAGGGCGCGGCGCGCACGAACTTCCTCGCCGGTGAAGCGGCGCTCGAGCTGGGGAAACATTCCAGCGCGATCGATCACTTTACGGCCGCGGCTCAAGACTCCGGCACGCTCGGTGCGGATGCCTCTTGGCAGCTCGTCGCGGTGCGCGATGCGTGGTACGAGAATGCGCGCACCTCGCAAGCGCCCAGCGATTCCTTGGCCGCCTCTCTCTTGGTGGAGATCGACCGCTTCACGAACGAACGACCCAATGATCCGCGCTGTCCGGAAGCTTTGTGGAGAAAGGCCGACGTCGCCCAGCGCCATTCGCTTTTCTCCGACGCGGCCCAAGCGTACGAGACGTTTGCGTTGCGCGCTCCAGAGGATGCGCGCGCGCCGGAAGCGGGACGCGCCGCCGCCCACTGCCGATTCCAACAGGCCGAAGCGGCGGATGCGGATTCGTCGCGCGCATTGGAAGCAGCCAAGCTCTTCGAGCTCGTCGTGGAAAAGAGTCCCTCGTTCGAGCACGGCGACGCGGCATTGTATCGCGCCGGTCTCGCCTACCAGCGCGGCGGCTCCTCCGACGATGCCGTTCGTACTTGGTCCACGCTCTTGGAGCGCTACCCCAAATCCGAGCTCTCGCGCGACGCACACTTGCAAATCGCCGCCGCGTCCAAGAATGCGAATCATTTGGACGAGGCCGCGCATGCCTACGAGCGCTTCTCGGAAGCATTCCCGGAAGATCCCGAAGCGGCGCCGGCGCTTCTCGAAGCGGCGGACCTTCTCGCGAAATCCTCCAACGAATCCGGATCCGAAGCGCTGCGCACGCGTTATCTGGAGCGCTTCCCGGGGGACACCGATGCCGCGTTCGAAATCATCGGGGCGCGCGCGGAGAAGGAGCTGGCCGGAGTCAAACCCGGCGAAGATTTGACCAAGCTCCCCGCCTTGGCGCAGTACCGCAAGCTGGCCGAAGAGCATCCCGACACGGCTTCTCCGAAGATTCTGGCCAACGTCAGCTATCTCGAAGGAGAAAAGGCGCGCCAGGCGTATGAAGCCGCGAAGCTCACTCAGCCTTTGGCGCCGTCCTTAGCCACCAAGAAAGCGCTACTCGAGACCGTTCTTCAAGAATATCGGCAATGCGCGGAAGCGGCGGTCGAGCCGTGGAGCATCGCCGGCGCGTATCGCATCGGGGAATCTCTCGTGACGTTCGGAGAAGCGCTGGGGCAAAGCGAGCGTCCGGCCGATATGTCTCCGGAGGATCTCGCCGCGTACGAGGAAGTCCTCGACAATCAGAAATGGGAGTTCTTCGAGCGCGGCGAACAGGCCTGGACCCAGCTTCTCAAGAGCGCGAATCCGTCCACCGAGGAAGGAAAGAAGTGGATGGCGCAAACGCGGGAAATGCTTTGGCCCAGGATCGCACGCAGGTTCTTGCACCGGCCGGAGCTCGAGTACCCGCTCTTGAGCGCTGAGCCTCCGAAGAAGAACGCGACCGAAACGGCAGCGGAAGGATCAGGCGATGGATCGGGCTCGTAAACATCTCGCGGCGGCGGGCCGCCTCGTGCTCCTGGCGAGCGCGCTTTCGCTCGCGGCGTGCGCCCACACGTCGAAGGCGACGAAAGCGCACGACTCGCAGGCGAGCCGCGCCTCCGAGAACACCGCGCAGTTGAATCAGCTCGGGCAGGAGAATCCCGCGGAACCGTTCTGGCCCTATCGCGTGGCCGAAGTCTTCGTGGCGCGCGGACAGCGCGATTCGGCCGAGGTGTATCTGCGCGATTCTCTTTCCCGCGATCCGTCCTACGAGCCGGCCCTGGCACTGCATTCGAAGATTCTCTACGACGCAGGCAGATACGAGGAAGGCGTGCAGCTCTTGGAAAAGGCTCGGGAGCGAAAATCGGGATCGCTTCCGGTCGAGCTGGCCACGGCACTGGCGCTGCACTATCAAGCGCTCGGCAAGACGGCGGAAGCGGAAAGCACCGCGCAGAGCGTGGAGGACGGCAGTGTGGATTGGAAGCGCAATGGTCCCGCGCTCGTCTACCTGCGCCTCAAGGGTGAGCACTTTCTCGATTCGCCGGCGATCGCCAAGAAGTCGCTGGATGCGGACCCCTCGAACGCGGTCAATCTGAACAACTACGGCATCGCGCAGCTCTACAGCGGAGATCCCGAAGGCGCCAAGCAATCCTTCTTGAAGGCGCACGAGCTCGATCCGAAATTGCCCGGCGCACTCTACAACTTGGCGATCGTGGAACACTTCTACTTCTTCGAAACGCAGAGCGCGCGCGAATGGTATCGCGAGTACCGCAAGCTCTCGCCCGAAGACCCGGACGGTCTGGAAGCGGTGCTGGCCGCCGGCGATGCCGAAGCCCCGAAGGAGAAGACGCCATGATGGCGACTCGCTGTGCGCTTCTTCTCGTGCTCGCCGCCGCAGCGGTGCCCACTCTCGCGCACGCGGCGAAGGCGGAGCAAGAATCTCGAGAGTCGAAGGTGCTCGAGGCCACGACGATCGAAGGTCAGATCCTGTTTCCAAAAGTGCTGTTCATTTCCGCGGAGGATCAGGCGCGGTATCCGGAGACTTTGCACCGCTTGTATCTCCACAGCGCTGTCGAAATCGCATCTTCCGCTCCGCTCCCGAAGACGATTTGTGCGCCGGAACCTGAAGATGCGGCGCCGGCCGCGACGGAAGGTGGTACGACGAACGAGAATGTTTCAACGAATCCCCAGGAGGTGAATCCGTGAGCAGCTTCTCCACGATTGCGGAGCTTTACCGCTCAGGAGGATGGTGCATGCACCCCATTCTCCTGTGCGGGATCTTCGTCTTGGCACTAACGCTCGAGCGGTCCTGGGTGATCTTTCGCGCGTCGTCCTGGAATTTCTCCCGCTTCAAGTCCGATCTCTTGAAGCTCGTGCATCGCGGGGAATTCTCCGAAGCCGCCGACTTGTGCAAGAAAGTCAAATCGCCGGTGGGGCTCGTGGCTCAGGCGATCTTGGTTTCGGGAGGGCGCACCGAGGAAGAATTGTTGAACGCCGCCGACGCGGAATCGACTTCGGTCCTTCCGCCGGTCACGCGCCGTCTCAATTACTTCTCGCTCCTCGCCAACGTTTCCACGCTCTTGGGACTTTTGGGAACGATCTTCGGTCTGATTGTCGCGTTCTCCGCCGTCGGCGCCGCGGATCCTTCGCAGCGCTCGAGCTTCCTCGCCAAGGGAATCTCCGAAGCCATGAACGCAACGGCCTTCGGGCTCATGATGGCCGTGCCGGCGCTTCTCGTGCACGGCTTCCTCTTGAGCAAGGCCGAACGGATTCTGGAGCGCGTCGAGGAGATCTCGATCGCGGTCGCACGTGGAATGGCGCATGGACATCGCGAGATCGCCCATTCGCACTCGCGCGCTGGCGGCCATTACGCCGCTCCCGAATACGCGCCGGCCGGGCGGCCCACGCCCTCGGGTGCGGCCCTGCAGCGTCCCGTTTTCCTGCAAGGTGATCCGCAATCGCCTTCGCGCAACTCCTAAGAGGGAACCATGGCGAGACGGCGACGCAAACAACGCGGACTCGAATCGTTCGAAGTCACGGTGGATCTCATGCCGCTCATGAGCATGTTCATTTCCATCATTCCCATGCTGCTTCTCTCCGCGGTCTTCCTGGAGCTGGGCGCGATCAAGATGCAATTGCCGTCCGGTGATCCGAACGCTCCGCTCACCGCCGTCGAGAAAGAATCGTTGGGACTCACCATTTACATTCTCGACGACGTCTTCGCGGTCGAAGGGCGCGGTCTGCCGCGGCAAGCGGCGGCGCGGGCGCACGACGGAGTCGAGGAAGGGCTCATGACGATGCTGGGGCAAGCGGTCGCCACGCATCCCGAGAACAAGGACGTCATCATCGGATCGGGACCGGAGGTGCGCTACCAGGACATCATTCAAGTGATGGACTTGGCCCGAAAAGTCGGCCTCGAGAGCGTCTCCCTTCTCGGCACGGGAGCGATCTGATGCCCGGAGTTCGTCGCAATCGGCGAGTGCGCAAGACGATCCGCGCCCAACGCGGCTCGGTCATGATCACGTCGATGATGGACATTCTGACGACGCTGCTCTTCTTCTTGTTGAAGAGCTTCGTGTCCGATGCCGGGCCGTCCACTCCTCCGCCGGGAGTCATGCTCCCGAATTCCACGACTGAAGGCCAGGTCGAGAACTCGATCGTCATCGCCGTCTCGCACGAATCCATTCTCTTGGGTGAGAAGCCGATCGTGAAGGTGTCCGATGCGCTCGCGCGCGACGGCATTTATCTCGAGGAATTGGGCGGCAGCCTCGACGGTGCGTGGGCACAGATGGAAGAGCTGGCCAAACGCGCCGGACGCCAAGATGAGCTGACCGCCAAGGTCACGATTCAGGGCGATCGCGACATGGAGTTCCGCGTGCTGCAGAAGGTCATGTACACCTGCAATCAACGCGGCTTCGACGAGATCTCGCTCGCGGTGGTGCAGGGATCATGACGTCCTTCGCACCTCCGCTTGCAGCGGACTATCGTCAAGGCGCGTTCTTCGAGAACGACCCGGTGTACCGCAAGTGTCTCACTGCGGCCGCCATCTTGGGTCTGACCTTTCTCATTGCTGTATTTCTCACCCCGCGAAAGCCGGTCGAGCTGACCCACGTCGATCAAGTTCCCGAGCGCTTCGCGAAGTTGATTCTCGAGGAAACGAAGCCGCTTCCTCCTCCGCCGGCGATCACGAAGCCGAAGATTCAAGACATCACCAAGCCCGATGCCATCGCCAAAGGCCCGGGCCCCGCGCCTGGTGCGGAAGGCGAGGCGCCGAAGGGCCCCGGCACGCCGGACAAACCGGCCGGTCCCTTGCGCACCGGCCCGCGCGATCGTCCGCCGGGACCAGGCACCGGATCCGGAAAAGGGCTCGGCACGGGACAAGCCGGTCGCGCCCGCGCGCAAGCGGAAGTGACCGAGCAGCTCGCGGCCGTCACCGGATCGCTCAACAGCGTGATCTCGGAAATGGCCACGACGCTTTCCGCCGGCAACGGCGACGCCGATGTTCCCGCGAGCCGCAAGCCGCGCCGTGGCGCGGTGCGCTCCGGCCGATCAGGTGCGGAGATCGGAACGATTCCGTCCGGACCTGAAGGCGGAAGCCCGTACGCATCCGGTTCCTCGAAAGTGCAGGGCACCACGCTCGACATCGGCGTGATCACGCTGGCCGGCCCGGGCGGATCCGGCGGTGGCGGCGGCGGCGGTGGTGGTGGAGGCGGTGGTGGTGGAACCGGCGGAACCGGCGGTGGAGGCGGCGGCGGACGCCGCGGTGGTGGCGGTGGCGGAGGCGGCGGCGATTTGCGCAGCAACTCTTCGCTGCTCGCCGTCGTGCGCAAGTATGCGGCCGGAATTCGTTTCTGCTACGACAACGAGCTCAAGAGAGATTCCGCGCTGCGCGGCAAGCTCATCGTCGCGATCACCGTGGCGGCTTCCGGAGCAGTGACCGATGCAACGGTCGTCGAGAATACGCTCGGATCACCGGCGCTCACGAGCTGCGCTTTGGCGCAGATCAAGAGTTGGAAATTCCCGGAGATTCCCGAAGGCGTCGTGACGTTTCAGGCGCCCTTCGTGTTCACTCCCCCGGAATAAGGCTGCTCAGGGAGTCGCCGCTTTGCCGGTCGCACCGGCCAACGATTGCAGATACTGCTGAATGACCTGCAGCCGTTCCTTCGCAATCGGATGATTGGGATCGATGCGCAGCGCCGCTTCCAATTCGGTGACGGCTTCCTCGTACTTACCTTGATTCGCGAGCGCGCCGGCCAGATTGCAGCGCGCGGAGAGATTGCGGGGGTCGATTCCGATCGCGCGGCCGTACCAGCGCGCGGCATCATCGTTGCGCTTTTCGGTCAGATACAGATTTCCCAGAGCCACCGGCGCCTGCACGGACTCCGGCGCTTCGCGGAATGCTTCCTGGTATTCCTTCTCGGCCTCTTCGTTCTTGCCGAGCTCGCGGTAAGAATGTCCCAAATGCAGATGCGCCTCCGGAGCCGCCTGGCCCGCGCCGATCGCGCTCTTGAACGCCTCGATCGCCTTTTCGTGATCTCCCTTCGCCGCGAGCGAGATGCCGATGTTCACGTAAGCGGCGGGCTGCTTGGGATCGATGGCCAGCGAGCGCTGCAGCGCAGCGATCCCCTCGTCTTCCCGCTTTTCCTCGATGAGTGCACGCCCCAGCTCGAATTGCGCAACCGCCGAGGTCGGATTTGCTTTGGCGACTTCCTCCAATTCCTTTACCGCCTCCGCGCTCTTCCCAGTTTGAATGAGAAGCGTGCCCAGGCGCAGGCGGATGTCGGCGCGCTCGGGACGGTGCTTCAACACGTCTTGGTAGCGCGCGATCGCTTCATCGTAGCGGCCGAGCTCGGCCATCGTTCCACCCATGTTCACCAGCGCATCAACGTATCCGGGATTTGCGCGCAGCGCTTCTTCGAGCTCGCTCACGGCTTCTTCCAGTTTTCCTTCCTGCACGAGCGAAGCGGCGCGATCAGTGTGCCACCACGCTTCGTCCGGACCCGCTTGATAGAACGAATGGCGGCAGGCCACGAAGATTCCCGCCCACGCTGCGATCGCAATCACTGCCGGCTTCCAGTCGCGCCCTTGCACGGCTCGGAAAAGCTGCGCAATTCCATAGGCGGCGAAGATCAGAATGACCGGAATGATCGGCACGCGAAACCGCGCCGCGGCGAGGAATGGAACGAAGGAGAGAAAGAAAGTGAGGATGAAAAGTCCGATGGCAACGAGCGCCGCAGCAGTGGCCGGATCGCGCGCGTCCTCCGTAGCGCGCCGCCGCTGCGCAACGAGCGCGAAAACTCCGGCGAGCGAAAGCGAAAGCGCCCAAGGAAATCCCGGCAGCCGCTTGAGCGTGGGGCTCTTGGCCTTGTCCACTTGGATCGCGCGATTGTTCGCGACCTCGGTGGGCCCCCAGAACAGCACGGCGCGCTTCGCACAGAGCGCCGCAAATTTAGCAGGGTTTTCCTTGATGAAATCGAGCGCGCGCTTCGTGAAGATACGCGAGGCTTCCGAGTACTTGAGCGGCCGCCCTTCCTTGAGCGACATCCCCGCCACGATGCGATCGTAGGAGAACCAGCTCCATCCGCTCATCCAGGCCATCTCTTGAAGATCGGGGATGCGCACCGAGACGCCGTCGGCTTCTTCATTGTTGCCGATGAAGAAGTTGATCGCCCCGTTCGAGCTGATGAGAACGAAATCCTTCGCCACGACCCAATTGCGAATCGTTGCCGGCGCGACCGCGACGATCGTTGCGGCCAGGAATGCCAGTGCATCGCGCTTCGCGTGCGCGCCGAGCTTTCTTCCGGCAATCGCCATCCACACCGCGCCGACCGGAGCAAAGAGCAGCGTCGTCGATTGAATCAACGCCCCCACGCCGAGAAGAATTCCGGCGACGACGGCGCGCGCAAGCCCCGGGCGTTTCGCCCAAAGCGTGAGCACCAAGAGCAGCGCGAGATTGAAGGCGGAAATGAGAACCGGCGCGTGCAGCTCGCCTTCGAAATAAATGAAGACCCAGTACGTCGCGCAGAACGCGGCCAAGAGAAGACCGACGATGCGTGAAAAGAGCTCCCGCCCCAGGAAAAACGCCAAGACGGCCGTTCCCAACCCGACGATCATTTGCACGATGCGCGCGCCCAAATAGCTCTTTCCGGTGAGCGCGTAGGCCAACGCCAGGAAGTACGGATATCCCGGCGGCCGTTGGTAGGGAACTTCGGCGATGCGCGGATTCTCTTCTCCCGAAGGCGGACTCCAATCGCCGCTCAGGATCGCGCGGGCCCAGTAATCATGAAATGCGGGATCGGCCAGCGGGCTCGTGAATTCGGGAGTGTCGACGATCTCGCGCAGGTAAGAGGCCCGCAGCCCGGCGCCGGCAAGAAGGATGACCGCGAGCGCGATCCACGTGGCGCGATTGGAGATTCCAGGTGCGGAGGCGAGGCGCGGCATGATCGGGAAAGATTAGCGCGAACGCACGAAAAACGAAAGGCGGGCGTCCTAGAAAGACGCCCGCCTTCGTGTCAAGAAGCCGTATTCAGTAGAGAACTACTTGTACAGATTCTTGATTTGTCCCCAGCTAGCAGCGTCCACGGACACCGGCGGGCAGTTGTAACCCGTCAACGTCGCGTTGTAGTCGCCACCGCAAGCTCCAGCGCCAGATCCGAAGCCGCTGGTCGCAGCGAAGAACCACCAGGTTCCCGCCGGGAGATTCGCCGACACGCAGGTCTGCTGGCAGGGGCCACCAAACGCGTAGTCGTAGAACGAGAGCACCGGGCAGCCGGCGTTCCCGTCAATGATACCGATCAGCGAATCGTACTCGCCCGTCACGCACCAAGAAATGGCGGACGGAGCGGCGAGGTTGATCTGGTACCAGTCAGTGTCACGATAGGACAGGCCGAAGTACAGGTAACCACCGTACTCTGCGCAAATCGTCACGCCGCCGCCTTCGTCATCGCAGGGAATCTGCGTGAAGACCGGAGGTTGGCTATTGCAGCCGCCGTTCGTGTGGTCTTGATAGTTGTCGCCGCAAACCGGCTCACCCTCGAGCACACCGCCCGGAGGGCAATCCACGATGCACGGGACGCATTCGCTCAGGACCAGGTTGTACGTACCGCAGTCCACCGAGCTCCATCCGTCGACGACGATGTAATACGTCGTGCCGGCGGACAGCTGGCAGCATTCGATGAAGGAGCTGAAGCCGTTCGGGCCGCAGCCGGCGTCATCGTTGCAGCACAGCGCGACTTGATTCGCGGTCATCACGTACACCTTCGAGTCGTACGCAGCGCCGCAGAGATCAACGTCAATCGCGATGTTCGCCGCAGGCGTGATGTTGTACACGACATCGGGAGCGCCGTTGTTCGTGTACGGGCACACTGCGTTGTACTGATGCGCGAATTGGCAGGTGTTGCCACCGTCGGCGTAAGGAACGCCGCCGATAGGCGTACCCGGAATCACGTCGCCACCAACGTTCACGTAGATCGGATTCGGAATGCCAGGAACATTCAGGGCCAGTTTTTCGGCCTGGATGGCACCCATATCGATCTGCTTGTCAGTCGTCGGCGTGAGACCGAAAGCGGAAGTACAACAGAGCAGGAGACAAGCTCCCGCCCAGTACGAAGTTGCAAATCTCACGGAGCAACTCCTTATGGAGATTCTAAAGGACGTCCATGCACGGAGCGGCGGCGAGCTGCCGCCATACGGGGCCTCCGAGCACGGGGCTGATAATAAAATTCTCAGTGGATGGAAATCAACGCTTATCTTGGGTGTTCGCTGTGAGTTCATGGATTCTTCGGACAGCGGGACTTTTGGGGTCGAATCGGGCCGCGATCTGGAACACCCGGATCGCCTCGCTGGGATTCCCCGCATCCTCCAAGGCCCTGCCCCAATTGAAGTAAGCGCTCGAAAACTGGGGATTGAGCCGGCATGCCTCCCGAAAATGTGGAATGGCTTGGAGATACATCCCCTGCTGGGCCAGGACCGACCCCCAATTGTTCTGGAAGGAAGCGTCCAGCTGGGCGCCGGCCGCCTCCGCCCGGTCGAATTCCGCCGCCGCCTCCTTGAGCTGGCCGTTGTGCCCCAAGGCCGCGGCCAGGTGGGCCCGGGTCGAGGCGGAATCCGCCATGGCAAGCGCCTTCCGGAAATGCCCGATCGCTTCCGGATAGCGCGCCTTTTCGACGAGAAGTGCCCCGACCTTCACGTGCAGCTCCGGAACCTTGTCGCTGATCGCCAGGCTGCGTTCAAAGAATTCGATCGCCCGATCGGGTTGTTTCAATCCCTCGTAACAAGCTCCCATGGAAAGCAACACGAGCGGATGATCCTTGAGAGTCTCCTCGGTGATCTCGAGATTCTGCAAGGCCTCCTGATAGCGCCCCTTCTCGATGAGCTCGCGGCCGCGCTTGAAGCACGTCGCCGAGCTGATCCCGACCGTGCCGATCTCGGCCAGTGCCGGATCGTCGAACGTATGAATCTGCTTCAAGTCGCGCGACTGCGCGGCCGCGGCCGCCGCCTGTTCCTGTTTTCCGGCGAGAAGGTACGCGCGCGCTAGGGCTGCATACGACACTCCGTCGTCCGGCTTCAACGAAACCGCTTTTTCCAAGTGTTCCACCGCGGGCTCGGCCTTGCCCGCTTGAATCAACGCTTGTCCCAATCCGCGATGCGCGATCCAAAACGAAGGCTGGAGCTTGAGCGCCCGCTCGTACGCCTTGCGGGCATCCTCCACGCGGTTCAAGCGCAGCAGCGAATCTCCGTAGCGAACTTGCAGCGGCGCGTAATCGGGACGCAGCTTCATCGCCGCTTCGTAGAACGGCACGATCTCCGGGGAATCATCGCCGTTCGTGAACTTGATCACGCGGCTCAGGAAATACGGCCAACGATAATCCTTCGGATCCAAGGCCCAAGCCGTTCGATACGCGCGGACCGCGCCGTCGTACATCTCGTGCGCGTCGAGAATGATTCCGTATCGTCCCCACGCTGCGGCCGAAGACAAATCCTTCAGGACATCGTTGCGCGCCCCCACCAATCGCTCCTCGACGCGGCGTTCCATCGATGTCGTGTCGATCGTCGGCACATCCTCCGCGACTGGCGTCTTGGCTTTGGCGTGAAACGAGATCCCGCTGGATCGCAACTCCCTGAAAGCCCAGGCCCCGCCCGCCAAGACGATGATCAGGACGGCGATCTTCGCGACGAGCGAGAAGACTCCCGAGCGATGATGTTGCTTGTGGGCGCGCACGCGGCTTTCTCTGCTCACTTCTCGATGGTTCCCTTTCCTCGAATCAATTCCACCTTGCGGTCCACGCCTCCTCCCGGAAAGCGCTCGCTCATGCCGTCCACCCAAACCACTTTGATCCAATCGATCTTGTCGGCGTTGCCCAAGCCGAAGTGCGCGAACGGCTCGCTCGAGGAAAGATAACTCCACGAGCTGGAGATGTTCCGCAAATGCTGCGCGGAGCCCGCCTTCACGGTCACTGTTGCACCCAGCTCATCGCGCTTCGTCTTTGGATTCTTCACGCGAACGATGAGCCAATGTCCTTTTCGGGGAGTGTCGTTCCGGTAGATCCGATTCGGGCCCATGATGTTCGAGACCACGAGATCCAAATCGCCGTCATTGTCGAGATCGCCCGCCGCGGTCCCGCGGGACACTTCGATTTGCGTGGCGAGCGGTCCCGCCTCCGCCGCGCCCAAGAGACGAAACTTTCCGCTCCCGTCATTCAAGAAGAGCTGCTTCGGCTCGGCGACGTACTTCCAGGGATCGCCGAGCTTGCATCCGTCGTACACCTTTCCCAGCCCTACCGCTCCATTGGCGACGAAGATGTCCAAGTCGCCGTCCAGCTCGACGTCGAACGCCGCCGTGCCGAATCCCGTGAACGGCATGCTCGGCCCGCCCAATCCCGAGCCGGCCGTGCCGTCCTCGAACCCGATTTTCCCCTCATTCACGAACACGATGTTGGTTTCGTTGCGCAGATGAGTGATGAAGACATCGAGATCGAGGTCCTTGTCGAAATCGCCTGCCACGATGCCCATTCCCGCCTCGGCCTGGCCCAGCGCGTTGAACGCGCATCCCAACACGAGCGCTTCGTCGACGAACTTCCCTCCCCCTTGATTGATCCAAAGGTTGTTCGCATACGCATCGTTGGCGACGAAGATGTCCTGGCGATGATCCCCGTTGAAGTCTTCGCAGATCACACCCAAGGCGGCGGCTTTGGAGCTGGACAGCCCGGAAGACTTGCTGATGTCGGTGAAGGTTCCGTTGCCGTTGTTGTGCAGCAAGAGATGCGAGAGCGGATTGAAGTCTTTCGGCCCGCAAAAATTCCTGCGACCCGCCGGGTTCTTGCATTTGCGCGTCGAGTCGTAATCGACGTACTGGTTGATCGCGAGATCGAGATAGCCGTCGTTGTCGGCGTCGAAGAATGCCGCCGAGCAGGACCACTTGTCGGATTGGATGTTGAGCGACTTCGAGACGTCCTCAAACGTGCCGTTGCCGCGGTTG
>Ga0111539_10003823_pt1 | contig 19821 bp, 16 predicted proteins | sample RhiMethybrSRZTD1_FD_79667 | JGI IMG/M metagenome (GOLD analysis project Ga0111539, IMG submission 79667) | Populus rhizosphere microbial communities from Tennessee, USA - Rhizosphere MetaG P. TD hybrid SRZTD1 (version 2) (version 2) | ecosystem: Host-associated > Plants > Roots > Rhizosphere >... | reverse complement strand
GCTTCGCGTCGGGGACGAGCGCATAGCCCGCGCCCTGCAGCCGCCCCAGCATCACCTCGCCGTCGACGAGGTTCTTGGGGCAGCCGAGGCTGACCATTCCGACGGTCTTCAATGGGCCTTGCCGCCCGCGGCGTCGATCTCGTTGCCCCACTCGCGCAGCTTGTCGCGGTCGCTCGCGGCGTAGAGCTCGTCGCCGATGTCGGCGATCTGGTCGGAGATCCCGCCCAGCACCTCCATCTCCTCGCCCTGCTGCGACATCAGGCCGAGGTGGTGCGCGATGGCGTCGAGCCGCGGCACCGCCTTGTCCATCGCCAGGGTCAGGCCCTCCACGAGCTCGACCAGGGCCGTCCGGCTGAGACCGTCGTGCCACGTCGGTTCCATCGATCCTCCAGGCACGGCCCGAGCGCCGGGCCGCAAAACCCCATTCTACCCCGGCCGCGGCCGTGCCGCCCCGCGTATACTCCCGCTCCGGAGGCGAGCGATGGGCACGGGAGCGAAGATCGCCATGGGCTGCGGCTGCGCCGCGCTGCTGGCCACGGCCGCCGCGGTAGGCGTCGTCGGCATGGGCGCCTGGTGGGCCAAGGGCAAGATCCACGAGACGAAGGCCGGCATCGACAAGATGACCGGCGAGTCCGAGGAGATCGAGCGCTATCAGAAGCAGGCCGACGCCAACTCCTACACCGCGCCCACGGACGGCGTCGTCGGCGAGGCCAGGCTCTTGAAGTTCATCGACGTGCGCAAGCAGGTCTACGCCGTCTACGAGCGCTACGAGTCGCAGCTCAAGGAGCTTTCGAAGAAGTCCGAGTCCGCCGGCAACAAGCTGACGCTGTCGGAGGTCTGGTCCGCGGGCGGCACGCTCGCCTCGATGGCGAGCGAGATCCGCCTCGCGCAGATGAAGGGGCTCGCGTCGGTCGGCATGAGCGAGGCCGAGTACCGCGACATCCAGATGGCCGTCACCAAGGCGGCGTGGGCGTTCCAGTCGGAGAGCCAGTCGGGCAAGCTGCCGGCCGAGCAGGTGTCCGAGACGATGTCGGAGGCGGCGAAGCAGATGGGCGAGGCGATGAAGTCCGGCCTCGCGGCCGCCCAGAAGCAGGGCGTCCCCGGCGCCGACACGATGAGCGAGGCGGACGCGCGCAAGCTCCAGCAGGAGATGGCGCAGGCGGGCAAGAGCGCTGGCGAGACGCTGCACGTGCCGCGCGCGAACGTCGAGCTCTTCCGCAAGCACGAGGCCGAGCTGAAGAAGTACGCCATGCACGGCCTCGCGTTCCTGGGCCTCTGACCCGCGACTCGGGGCGCCCCGAGCTAGAGCGCGGCCATCAGTCGGCGCGCGGCGACTTCCGCCCCGTCGGTCCTGGGCGCCGGCGGAGACGCGATCGCGCGTACGTCGCGCAGCGCCTCCCCCAGCCGACCCGCGCGGAGGTCGTCGTTCGAGACGTAACGCGTGGGCAGGTAGCGCGGCATCTCGGCGACCAGGATCGGGTACTCCGGGAAGTCCCCGCGGTCGGTGTAGACGAAGCGAGTCCCGGCGCCGATGCAGTCGGTCACGATGCCGTAGCCCGGCTTGCTCACCACCACGTCGACCGCGCCGACCAGGTCCTCGTAGCGCAGGCCGGCCGCCGCGAGATCGGCCGCGGCGAGGTGCCGCAGGTTCGGCGCGCGGCCGGTCCCCACGCGGCCCGTGACCAGGAAGCCGTACTCGTCGAGCCGGCCGAGCGCCGAGGGGTCGAGCTCCGGCATTCCGATTCCGCCGAACGACAGCAGGACGGCCGGACGGCCGTCGAGCGACAACCGCTGGCGCGCTGCGGACTTCGGGATCACCGGTCGGCGCGCGACGAGCGGGACGTCCTCGATGCGCGGAAAGGCCGAGAGGTCGCCCGCGAAGGGAAGGCGCAGGAGAAGGCCGGCCGTCGCATAGGCCCGGGCCGCGTGCTCGGCGGCCTGCAACAAAAGAGGATGCCGCCGCCCCAGGTGGCGGTAGATCCAGTCCCAGGAGAAGTTCCCGAGCGCGATCGAAGGGACGCCCGCCGCGGCCGCGGCCGCGAACGAAAGCGGCGGGATGTCGCCGAGCACGAGCACGGCGCCCGCGTCCTTGAGCCAGCGCGCCTCGCGCTCGACGAGCGCCGGCCAGCCGGAGAGAAAACGGGCGACGGCCTCGGCGCTGCCGGCCTCGTCGATCGTCAGCGCGTCTTTCTGGACGAGCCCGACGTCGACCTCGATCGCGCGGACCGCGAACGGCGTCGCCACGGCGTCCGAGAAGAGCGCCGCGGGCGCCGAGGTGCACACGGTGATCGGCAGCCCCGGCGCCCACTCGCGCAGCTGCCGCAGCACTTCGCCCGTCCGCGTCGCGTGCCCGAACCCGTGCCCGGAAACGTAGACCGCGAGCATCAGTCAGCCACTCTTGCCTTGCGCCCCGGCGGATGCTGCCTCAGGCTGTGCCCGCGGGCAACCAGCCGCGGAAATCGTGTTCGCCCTCGTCGCATCCGACGTTTGTTCCTGCGAGGAGGCTTGCGCGCACGAAGTGCGATGACGCGCGACCTCGGTCCCGCCAGGAGGCGCAATGAGACTCCATAGCCAGGACGAACAGGCGCTGAGCGAGCACATGCTGGCGACCTACAAGACGCTGAGGCGCAGCCTGATCGTGTTGGGACTGACGTTCCCGTTTCTGCTGTGGGGGGTCGGAAAGGGCCTGTACGGCATCCCGTTGCAGTCGTCGATGAGTCGCTACTACTTCGCGCCCTATCCCGAGAGTCCGGACGAGAAGATCTTTCCGATGCGGATCTGGTTCGCGGGAGGACTCTTCGCGATCGGAGCAGCGCTCTACCTCTACAAGGGCTTCACGAACTGGGAGAACGTCGCGCTGAATCTGGCGGGGTCTTGCGCCGCGCTCGTGGCGCTCGTCCCCATGGCGATCGAGCCCTGCACAGGCTCCAACTGCAGCTTCAGCTGGCACGGCTTGTTCGCGGTCTTGCTGTTTCTCTGCCTGGCATTCGTCGCGCTGTTCTGCGCCCAGGCGACTCTGAACTACCTGCCGCCAGAGCACAAACATCTGCTGCCAGGGTTCCGCCTCCGCTACAAGGTCGTTGGGGTCTTGATGGTCTTGTCCCCGCTGGGGGCGTTCGTGTTGACGCGAAACACGGAGGGCCAGAGCTACTTCATCTTCTGGGCCGAAGCGTTCTGCGTCCTGACCTTCGCCTGGTACTGGTTCGAAAAGACCCGGGAGATGGAGCTGTCCAAAGCCGAGAAGAAGGCCGTCGAGGAAAAGCTCAAGCCTCCCACGAACAAGGGCGGGGTCATTCCGAAACTCGCGGTATAGCCGTCGCCCGGAGCTTTCGCGGCGCGCGCTCGGAAGCGCTTCTAGGGATAGATCCGGTAGAGCATCCGCGGGAACGCGATCGTCTCGCGCAGGTGGTCGATGCCGCAGAGCCACGTCACCACGCGCTCGATCCCCATCCCGAACCCGGCGTGCGGGAACGTCCCGAAACGGCGCAGGTCGAGGTACCAGCGGAACGACTCCTCCGGCAGCCCGTGCTCGTGGATCCGCTTGAGCAGCAGCTCGCCGTCGGCGAGGCGCTCGCCCCCGCCGACGATCTCGCCGTACCCCTCGGGGGCGAGGATGTCCGCGGAGAGGCTGTACTCGGGCTCGTCGGGATCCGGAGCCATGTAGAAGGCCTTGATCGCCGACGGGAAGTGGTGCACGACCACGGGGCGATCGTAGGCCCCGGCGATCAGCGTCTCGTCGGTGCCGCCGAGGTCGCTCCCGAGCGGCGTCTGCGATCCCTTCTCCTGCACGAGCTTCATCGCGTCCCGGTAGTGGAGGCGCGGGAAGGGGGCCTTCACCGCCTCGAGCTTCGCGACATCGCGCTCGAGCGCGGCGAGCTCCGGCTTTCGTGTCTTCAGCACCTGCTCGACCACGTGGCAGACGAGCCCTTCGGCGAGCGCTATCGCATCGTCGAGGTGCGCGAACGCGATCTCCGGCTCGACCATCCAGAACTCGGTCAGGTGCCGGCGGGTCTTCGACTTCTCGGCGCGGAACGTCGGCCCGAAGCAGTAGACCTTGCCGTGCGCGGCGACGGTCGCCTCGCTGTAGAGCTGCCCGCTCTGCGTCAGGTAGGCGGTGCCCTCGTCGAAGTATGGCACGCCGAACAGCGTCGACGTCCCCTCGCAGGCCGCCGGCGTGAAGATCGGCGTGTCGACCAGGATGTAGCCCTGGTCGTCGAGGTAGTCGCGCACGGCCTTCACCACGCTGTGGCGCACGCGCGCGATCGCGTGCTGGCGCGTCGAGCGCAGCCACAGGTGGCGGTGCTCCATCAGGAACGCCGTGCCGTGGTCCTTCGGCGTGATCGGGAAGTCGTGGACCGCCTGGACCACGCGCGCCGCGCTGACGTCGATCTCGAACCCGCCCGGCGCGCGCGCGTCGGCGCGCACGGATCCCTCGAGCTCGAGCGACGACTCCTGACCCGCCCCCTCGAGCGCGTCCCAGGCCTCGGGTGCGATCTGCTTCTTCGAGACCACGGCCTGCGCGTAGCCCGATCCGTCGCGCACGATCAGGAACTGCAGCTTGCCGCTCGAGCGCTTGTTGTGGATCCAGCCGGCGAGCTTCACCGGCTCGCCGACGTGCGCGCCGAACTCCTCGATCCTCACCGTCTTCATCGGTCGCGTGTCTCCTCAGGCGAGCTCGGGCACGTGCCGCGCGAGCGTGCGCCACAGCCGCTCGAGCTCCGGGTAGCGGGCCAGGTTCTTCCGCGCGTGGGCCGCCGTGCGCGGGATGTACTGCATGTAGACGGGGTTCTGGCGCACGGTCGCCATGAAGCCGAAGGTGCCGAGCGTCTTGAGGTTGCGCTGCACGCACATCAGGTCGTAGCGCCTGCGGAACAGCTCGCGCGGCTCGTCGGGGGCCACCTGCTGGCGGAAGTGCTCGCGCAGGTCGTCGGCGAGCGGCTCCGGCACGTCGACGTAGGCGTCGCGCAGCAGCGAGGCGAGGTCGTAGCTCGCCGGGCCCATGCGCGCGTCCTGGAAGTCGATCCAGACGAGGCGGCCGCCGTGCGCCATCAGGTTGCGGCTGTGGTAGTCGCGGTGGCAGAGCACGCGCGGCCAGGACGCGATCTCCTGGCTCAGCTGGTGGAAGGCTTCCGAGAGCACGGAGCGGTCCTCGACCGTGAGGTCGGCGGCGCGCAGGCCCTCGAGGAAGTGCTTCTGGAAGTAGTGCAGCTCCCACGACAGCTTCTCGATGTCGAACGCGATGCGGAAGCAGTCCGCGTTCTGCGCGCCCTGGGCCGCGCGCAGCTGCAGCTGCGCGATGCGGTCGACGGCCTCGCGGTAGAGCTCGGCCGTCCGCGCCGGGCTCGCGTCCTGGAGCAGCGCCTGCAGCGTCTCGTCGCCGAGGTCCTCCTGCAGCACCACGCCGCGCCCGCCGTCCACGTCTTCGGTCCCCGGCACCGGCAGGCCGTGGGCCTCGAGCAGCCCACGCACCGTCAGGTAGCTGAGCTCCTGCGGCACGAACGGCTCCGGGTAGAGAGCGAGCACGAAGCGGAGGTCGCCGAACTTCAGCCGGTAGTAGCGCCGCGTCGACGCGTCGCCCGACAGCGCGGCGATCGTCGTGCCCGGCTTGTCGCGCGGACGGCGCTCCGCCAGGTACTGCTCGATCAGAGCGAGCGCCGCCTCGGCCTCGAGCGCGCGGTCCGCCGCCGCCGGCTTCGCCGTCACGCGATCCTCACCCAGGCCATGTCGCCGTGCTCCTCGAACGCCTCCCCCATCGCGGCTCCGAGCGCCCCGCGCGGGACGACGACCACGTCCGCCGCCCGCTCGTCCCGCCGCACCACTCCGCCCGCCGTCACGATCGCGCGCTCGACGCGCGCTCCCGCCTCGACCACCACGTCCTCCCAGAGGATGCTGGAGACGACCCGAGCGCCCGCCGCCACCCGGGAGCGCGCGCCGATCACCGAGCGCCGCGCGGCGGCCGCGGCGACCCGCGCCCCCCGCCCCACGAGCAGCTGCCCGCGGCCGCGGCCCGACAGCATCCGCAGCTGCGCGTCGCGGTAGAGCGACGGGCGGCCGAAATCGTACCACGCACCCGCGTGGCGCACGCCGTGGAGCCGGCCGCCTTCGGCCAGCAGCGGCAGGTACAGATCGCGCACGCTGTCCGAGACGCCCGCCGGCAGGCGTTCGAGCAGGCCCGGGTCGAGCACGTGGATGCCGGCGAACATCGACAGGGTGCCTTCGGCGGGCGCCGGCTTCCCGGCGATCGACAGGATGCGGCCGCGCCGATCGCTGACGACCGTGGAGTACGCGCCCGGCTCGGGATGCCGCCGCAGCGCGAGCGTGGCGGCCGCTCCCGAGCGGCGATGCCGCGCGACCAGCTCGCGCAGGTCGAAGTCGAAGTACATGTCCCCGTTCACGAGCAGGACCTCGCCGCGGCCCAGGCACTCGCGCACCGCGCGCGGTCCCCCCCCGGTGCCCAGGATCTCGGGCTCGTGAACATAGAGGATGCGCAGGCCGAAGCGCCGGCCGCTGCCGAGCGCCGCCCTCACGGTCTCGGGCAGGTGGTGCAGGTTCACGACAGCCTCGCGCACGCCGGCGCGCGCCAGCCGCTCGAGCGTGAAGGCGATCAGCGGGCGATCCAGCACCGGCAGCACGGGCTTGGCGCGCAGCAGCGTGAGCGGCCGCATCCGCAGGCCCAGGCCCGCGGCGAGGACCATCGCCTTCATCCGAAGACCATGTCTCCCGTGCCGCCGCCCGCATGGAAGAGCCCGACGTACGACTCCGCCACGTAGTCCGAGGGCGCGAAGCCGAGCTCGGCCGCGACGGCGGCGATGCCGTCGAGATCGCCCTCGATCTCGAGGAAGGCGCCGATCGGCGTCTCGTCGATCTCGATCTCCTGCCCGCGGTGGACCCAGCTCTCGCGGAACTTCTGGTAGCGGAAGACCGCGCGGTACCCGAGGTGGAGCAGGATCTCGCGCACCTCCGCAGCAGCCGCGACGGCCGTCTCGCGCTCCTCGCGCGTCTTGATCCCGCCGACGGTCTCGCGCGGGCCCTTGAAGGTGAGGTAGCCGCCGTGGGGCGTCTCGCGGAGCCGGAGCACGCAACCGCTCGCGCGCAGCGAGCCGGAGGCGTCGTCGAAGAGCGCGTTGTCCTCGAGGTGGCGCTCGCGCACGAGCACCGCCCCCAGCGACTCGAGCCTGCGCCGGATCTCCTGGGGCGACGCGAGCCGAAGCTTGACCTCGGTCTCGAGAGGTCCGGGCATCGCGAGGACGGCTAGGCGGCGCCCGCCACGCGCACCTTCATCTCGACGCGCTCGTTCGGGTTGTCGCGGCCGTCGCGCGGCGCGGAGACGATCTTGTCCGCGACCTCCAGGCCGCGCAGCACCTTGCCGAAGGCGGTGTACTGCTTGTCGAGGAAGGTCGAGTCGGCGACCACGATGAAGAACTGCGAGCCGGCGCTGTTCGGATCCTGCGCGCGCGCCATCGACACGATGCCGCGCTTGTGCGAGGTGTCGTTGAACTCGGCGTTGACGTTGTAGCCCGGCCCGCCCGTGCCGTGGGCGCCCTTGCCCTTGCTCGCGTCCTTCGTGTTCGGACAGCCGCCCTGGATCATGAAGCCGGGGATCACGCGGTGGAACGTGGTGCCGTCGTAGAAGCCCTTCTTCGCGAGGTCGAGGAAGTTCTTGACGTGGCCGGGCGCCTTGTCGCGCAGGAACTCGATCTCGATCTCGCCGAACTTCGTCTCGATCACCGCTGTCTCGGCCATTTGAAGGGACCTCCGCCTCGACTCTACCCTACTTCGAAGATCCGGCGACCTGCTCGAGCAGCTGGTCCACCTTGTCCTCGAAGCGGCTGTCGCCGGTGCGGAGCAGGATGCGGCGCGCGGCGTCCTTCTGTCCCGCCTTCGACAGGCAGAGCGCGCGGTCGAGCCGCGCTTCCGCGGGCAGCAGCCAGCCGTCGCCCTTCGCTTCGAGCGCCTCGAAGAGCTTCTGCGCTTCGCTCGCGCGCCCGGCCTTGTACGCGGCGACCGCGGCGTCGAACTCCGCCGGGAAGGGGGCGTCCTCGCCCGGGGCGATCCCTTCGGACAGCAGGCCCGGCTGCGGCGGCAGCGGCGAGCGATCGACCGGCCGCCGGTTCCAGGCCGGGCGCGGGGCGGTCTCCTGCACGTCCTTGCGCTGCAAGGCCTGAAGCGCCGTCCCGAGCTCCTGCCCGAACGGCGCCTTCAGCACCGCCTGCGTCCAGCCGCCGCGCGCGAGCATCAGCAGGCTGCGCGGCTCGAGCTTGAGCTGCGCGCCGAGATCGTGCCCGAGCAGCAGCGGCCAGGGCCGCTTGTAGAGCTGGAGCACCTGCCGGAGCGCCGCGTCCTGGTCGTCGCCCGGGGGCAGCGTCAAGACGCGCACGGTCTTCGGCACCTGGCGCCCGAGCTCTTCGAGGTCGGCGGAGCAGTTCCGGCAGCTCGCCTCGGCCGCGTAGATGACGGTCAGCTCGGCGCCCTCGAGCCGGAACAGCGGCGCGTTCGACAGCTTCACTCCCGGGGGCAGCTCGAACGGCCCCTCGCGCAGCGCGACCCTGGCGCCGAGGTTGGCCGCGAGCCGGCCGCGGTCGATCTCCGCCTGCGCGCTCGGCAGGCCAGCGACGTCGGCGGCCTTCTCGATCACGGCCGCGGCCTCCGGCGTGAGGCTGACGAGCCCCATGATCGCCTGCTGCACCGTCGCGAGCGCCTCGCGCCCGCGGCCGAGCTCGTTGAGCGAGCGGCCGAGCGCGAGCCCGCGCTCGGGCGTCGGCTCGAGCAAGAACGCCCGGCGCTGGTAGCGGCTCGCGGGCAGGGCCTGCCCCTGGCGCGCGAGCACGCTGCCGACGGCGTCGAAGATCGCCGCGCGGTGGCGCTGGTACGCCTCGCGCGCCGCCTTGAACTCGTCCTCGACCACCTCGCCCTTGCGGCCGGCGGCCACGTAGTCGGTCGGCACGAACTCGGCCGTGAGCGCGAGCGCCTTGCGCGCCTGCTGCAGCGCGGCCGCGGCGTCGCGCGGCGCGAGCGCGATCGCGTCCTGGGCGAGCTTCTCGGCCTGCACCGTCGCCTGGCGCGGCGCAGGGGCGCCCTGGGGGACGGCGAGCGTGGCGGCGAGCAACCCGACGATCAAGGGCACCTCCTCACTGTGGCACGGACGTCGACGCCGCGGCGGGGGTGCCGCTCGGCGCGGGCGACGGCTCGAGCGCGATCAGCGTCATGTCCGCGGGCAACGGGCGCGACAGGTCGACGTGGCCGCCGAGCGAGCTCGCGAGCTGGTCGCTCACCACGAGCTGCACGCGGCTCACCGCCGGGAAGTTGGTGACGACGGTGTTGACGACGGAGTAGACGGTCAAGAGCTCGGCGCGCGACCCGCCCGGCAGCCCGCGCGCGGCCTCGCTCGACAGGCTGACGCAGGCGACCCCGTGCGCCTGCACGAACACCTCCTGCACGCGGGTGCCGACCGCGAGCGTCGCCACGAGGCCCGCCTGCTGCGGGCCCTTCGCGAGCTCCTCCACCACGGTGCGGATCTGCTGCGGCAGGTCGGACGAGAACGTGATCTCGCGCTCCTCGGGCAGCAGGCCGTCGCGCGCGTCGCTCTCGAAGTAGAGCCGCACGCTGATGCGGCGCGCGGTGGCGCCCGCGGCATCGCCCGCCGCCGGCTCCGGCTCGCTCGACCCGGCGTCGTCGGGCTCGATCGGTCCCGCCGGCGAGCGCAGCAGCGACGACCAGCGCGGCGCGGTGAGCGCGACGGTCGCGAGCAGGCCCGCTAGCCCCAGCACGGTGAGCGCGTTGGCCTGCCGCGGCGTCATGGCCGGCCGGACGAGGCCGGGATCTGCCCTCCGCCGCCGCCGAGCCGCGCGCTGCGCTCGCGCCGGAAGCGCTCGATGCCCCGCGCGAGCGACGCCGCGACCTTGGCCTGGTAGGTCTCCGAGGCGAGGAGCTTCTCCTCCTCCGGATTGCTGATGAAGGCCACCTCGACCAGCACCGCCGGCATCGACGCGCCCACCAGCACGCGAAAGGGAGCCTGCTTCACGCCGCGCCCCTCGCTGCCGGTCACGACCGCGAGCTCTTCCTGGATCCGCGACGCGAGCGCCGAGGACTCCTCGAGGTGCTCGGCCTGCGCCATGTCCCAGAGGATCAGCGACAGGTCGGCGCTCTCGGTCGTGCCGGGCGGCGGCTCGGCCGCGCCCTCGAGGTGGGCCGTGCGCCGCGACTCGTCGTCGCTCGCCTGGTACGACAGGAAGTACACCTCGCTGCCCTTCGCCCCGCGCGCGCGGCTCGCGTTCACGTGGATCGAGACGAACAGGTCGGCCTTGTAGTTGTTCGCGATCGCGGTGCGCTCGTCGAGGTCGACGTCGACGTCCTTCTCGCGCGTCAGGAACACCTGGAGCCCGCGCGCGTTCACGAGCTCTGCGCGCAGGCGCCGCCCGATCGAGAGTGCTATGTCCTTCTCGAGCGTGCCCGTCGGCCCGCGCGCCCCGGGGTTCTCGCCGCCGTGGCCGGGATCGATCACGACGGTCCTCACGGCGGGCTCGGGCTCCCGCGGCTTCGGCGTGGGCCGCGGCACGGGCGCCGCGGCGACGGCCGGCTTCTCGCCCGGAGCGAGCGGCGGCCCCTGGAACTCGAGCACGAGCCGCGCCGGCGACTCCTGCTCCGTCGCCTTGAGCGTCTTGAAGCGCGGCCCCAGCTCGACCGCGAACAGGTTGTCGCGCCCGCCCACGAACTGGACCCCGCTCACGATGCCGCCGGCGAGCCGCGCGGGCTGCAGCAGCACGTCCACGAGGTCGCGCGCCACCGTGACCGTCACCCGGCTCTGCTCCTGCTGCACGCGGAACGGCACGCTCTCGCTCGCCTCGAGCACCACCCGCACCAGCTCGCCCGACGCGAAGGTGGTCACCTGTATCTTCGGGATCGCGAGCGGGCCGATCACGAGCACGCGCTGGCCGGCGCGCCACTCGACCGGCCGCTCCAGCAGCGCCGGCAGCACGCGCGCCAGGCCCTCGAGCGGCACCAGCCAGTGCCCCGCCTCGAACAGCGAGGGCGCGGGCAGCAGCTTCAGGTCGCCGTCGACGGAAGCGAGGCTCTTCTTGTGGTGCAGCACCAGCTCGTGTGAGCCGCGCTGCACGGTGACGGCGAGGCCTTTCGGGTCGGAGGTGTAGCTGACGCCGAAGCCGGCGAGCACGGCGTCGATCGGCACCACCTCGACGTCGCCCCGCACCACCGGCTGGACCTCGCGCCGCTGCGTGGCCGAGAGGACCGTGACGGGGCTGTCGGCGGCTCGAAGCGCCGCGTCGCCGAGCAGGCACGACAGAGCCCCGATCGAGGCGAGCACCAGCGAGCGACGTCCTATGCCCTTCAAACCAAAGCAGTTTAAGGGTACACACCACCGGCCCGCAAGGCGCGTTCGCGGTGGCCGGCGTAGAATTCAAGCAGGAGGCGCCCGCGAGATCGCGGCGAGCGCGAGCATGGCGACCGAGCACAAGCATCCCCACGTCACCGAGAAGGAGTCGCTCCGGGTCGCCGAGGCCGCGCGCCAGACCGAGTGGGAGCGGCCGAGCTTCATGCGGGAGCTGTTCCTCGGCCGCTTCCGCAGCGAGCTGCTGCACCCGTACCCGCTCGCGGGGCCGGAGCGTCCCGAGTTCAAGGCCTTCTACGACGGCCTCGCGGCCTTCCTGCGCGACGAGGTGGACGCGGCCGAGATCGACCGCACCGGCGAGTATCCGCAGAAGGTGCTCGACGGGCTGCGCCGGCTCGGCGCCTTCGGCATCAAGATCCCCAGGGAGTACGGCGGGCTCGGCTTGAACCACGTCGAGTACGGACGCGTGATGACGCTGCTCGGCAGCCACTGCGGCAACGTCTCCTCCCTGCTCTCGGCTCACCAGTCGATCGGCGTGCCGGCGCCGCTGCTGCTGTTCGGCACCGAGGAGCTCAAGCGCGAGTACCTGCCGCGCTGCGCCGCGGGCGAGATCTCGGCCTTCGCGCTCACCGAGCCGGAGGTGGGCTCCGACCCCGCGCGCCTGGCGACGAGCGCCGTGCGCACGGCCGACGGATCGGCCTACGTGCTGAACGGCACCAAGCTCTGGACCACGAACGGCACGATCGCGAAGCTGCTGGTCGTGATGGCGGTCGACCCGGCCACGCGCAAGATCAGCGCGTTCGTCGTCGAGACCGACTGGCCGGGCGTGAAGGTCGAGCACCGCTGCCACTTCATGGGGCTGCGCGCGCTCGCCAACGCGGTGATTCGCTTCACCGACGTGCGGATCCCGGCCGGCAACCTGATCGGCAAGGAGGGCAAGGGCCTCAAGATCGCCCTCACCACCCTCAACGACGGGCGGCTGTCGATCCCCAACATCTCGGTCGGCACCGCCAAGGTCTGCCTCGGCATCGTGCGGCGCTGGGCGGCGGAGCGCGTGCAGTGGGGCAAGCCGGTCGGGCGCCACGAGGCGATCGCGCACAAGATCTCCGAGATCGCGGCGCACGTGTTCGCCATGGAGGCGCTCGCCACGCTCGCGACCGAGATGTCCGACCGCGGCGGCTACGACATCCGGCTCGAGGCGGCGGCCGCGAAGGAGTGGAACACCGCGCGCGCGTGGGAGATCGTCGACGAGATGATGCAGATCCGCGGCGGGCGCGGCTACGAGACCGAGCAGTCGCTCGCGGCGCGCGGCGAGGAGCCCGTGCCGGTCGAGCGCATCATGCGCGACTACCGCATCAACAAGATCTTCGAGGGCTCGACCGAGATCATGCACCTGTTCATGGCGCGCGAGATGGTCGATCGCCACCTGCAGGTCGCCGGCGCGCTCGCCCTTCCCGACAAGCCGCTCGGCGAGAAGCTCAAAGCGCTGCCGCGGATGCTCGCCTTCTACGCCTGGTGGTACCCGACACGCTTCCTGGGATGGGGCTTCTGGCCACGCTACGCCGAGTTCGGCGCCCTGGGAACGCACCTGCGCTTCGTCGAGCGTGCCTCGCGCCGTCTCGCGCGGGCGAGCTTCCACGGCATGCTGCGCTACCAGGCGGGGCTGCAGAACAAGCAGGCCTTCCTGTTCCGGCTGGTGGACATCGCGAACGAGGCCTTCGCGATGGCAGCCACGGTGAGCCGCGCGCAGGCGCTCGCCGCCACGCGCGCGCCCGAGGCGAAGGACGCCGTGCGGACGGCGGACGTCTTCTGCCGCCACGCGCGCCGCCGCGCGAAGCAGCTCTTCCGCGACCTCTGGAGCAACGACGACGCGCTGCGCTATCGCCACGGCGTCGCGGTGCTCGACGGCGCCTCGCTCTGGCTCGAGGCCGGGATCCTCGAGCAGCGCGCCGCTCCCGTCCGCTCGCGCGAGCAGAAGCACGACGTGCCGGTCGCGGTCTGATGCCCGCCTCGGCTCCCGCGCCCGCCGCCTCGCGGACCCGAGCGCTCGCCTCGCGTGCGTGGCGCGGCACCAAGCGGCTGATCCTCTACGGGGCGCTCGCGCTCGTCGCGCTGGCGGCGCTCTACCTGCTGGCCGCCTACCACTTCAGCTACTCGTCCGGCGAGCGCGCCGGCTACGTGCAGAAGTTCTCGAAGAAGGGCTGGCTCTGCAAGACCTGGGAGGGCGAGCTCGCGATGGCGAACCTGCCCGGCGCGATGCCCGAGAAGTTCGCCTTCACGCTGCACGACGACAAGGTCGCGGCCGAGATCAACAAGGCGATGGGCCAGCGCGTGACGCTCTCGTACGAGCAGAAGGTCGGGCTGCCCTCGTGCTTCGGCGACACTCCCTACTGGGTCACGCAGGTGCGGCCGATCGAGCCCGCGAAGTAGCCGGGGCTCAGCTCTCGAGCACCCGCCAGCTCGACGCGCCGAGCCAGTCCACGAAGTCCGCGGACGGCATCGGCTTCGCGATGTGGAAGCCCTGCGCCTGGTCGCAGCCGAAGCTCGACAAGAGGTCGAGCGTCCACTGGTCCTCTACCTGCTCGGCGACCGCAGTGAGACCGAGGTTGTGGGCCAGCTCAGCGGTGGAACGCACGATCGCGGTGTCTTCCGCCGCGTCGCCCCGCATCCCGCGCACGAACGATCCGTCGATCTTGAGCTCGTGCAGCGGCAGCCGGCGCAACAGGTTGAGCGACGTGTAGCCCATGCCGAAGTCGTCGATCGACACCAGGACGCCGCGGCCCGTGAGATGCGCGAGCACCTGCGCCGCGCGCCCCTCGTCGTGCATGACGGCGCTCTCCGTGATCTCGATCTGCAGCCGGTCGGAGCGCAGGTCGTGGGTCAGGAGCGCCTCCTCGACCTCGTCCACGATGCGGTCGTCGTGCAGGCTGCGCGCGGAGATGTTGATCGAGACCGGGAGCTGCCGCCCCGCGCGCTCCCAGGAGCGCGCTTCCCCCGTCGCGCGGTCGAGCACCCAGCGCGTCAGCTGGCGGATGAGCCCGGTCGTCTCGGCCAGCGGGACGAACTCGGCGGGCGACACGTAGCCGCGCCGCGAGTGCGGCCAGCGCAGCAGCGCCTCGGCGCCGACCACGCTGTGCGTCTTGAGGTCGACCTTGGGCTGGTAGTGCACCTGCAGCTCGTTGCCCTCGAGTGCGCGGCGCAGTTCGCCGAGCAGCGCCAGCCGCGTCGGGTCGTGCGGCTCGTGCTCGGGGGAGTAGACGACGCTCGCCCCGCCGCCGAGGTTGCGCGCCGCCTGCACCGCCGCGTCGGCGCGGCGCATCAGGCCCTCGGCCTCCGACGCGTGGTCGGGGGCCACCGCGATCCCGATGCTGGCCGAGACCTCGATCGGCAGCCGCTGCACCATGAACGGCCGCTCGAGCGAGGCCAGGATGCGCTCGCCGACCTGGCGCGCGAAGGCGTCGTCGGCGTCCGGCAGCAGCACGCCGAACTCGTCGCCGCGCAGCCGCGCCACGCGGTCGGCGTCGCCGAGCGCGTCGCCGAGCCGCGCCGCCAGGTCGCGCACGATCATGTCGCCGTTGTGGTGGCCGAGCATGTGGCTGATGTCCTTGAAGCGGTCGAGCGCCAGGATCAGCAGCGACAGCGGCCGCGTGGTGCGCGCCGAGTCGACGAGCGCGCGCCCGAGCCGGTTCAGCAGCATCATCCGGTTCGGCAGCCCCGTGAGCTGGTCGTAGAGCCGCAGCCGGCGCAGCGACTCCTCCGCGATCCGCTGCTCCGTCACGTCGAGCACGAAACCGCGCAGGAAGCGCGCCTTGCCGTCGGGTCCCGGCAGCACGCGCCCCTCGTCGCGCCACCAGACGACACGCCCCTGGAAGTCGAGGATCCGGTACTCCGAAGCGAAGCGGCCGCCCGTCGTGCAGGCGTCGCGGAACTGCCGCAGCACGCGCTCGCGATCCTCGGGGTGCAGCCGCCGCACCCACATGTCGGGCTCCGCGAGCCACTCGCCCGGCGTGAAGCCGGTCATCGCGTGCAGCTGCGGGCTCACGTACGCGCGGCTGCCCGCCTCGTCCGCCCACGCGACGTAGGTGAGCGCCGGGATCTCCTCGATCAGCGCGCGGTAGCTTTCAGTCGACTCGCCGTCGACCGAAAGCGCGGGAGCGGGCGTCGAGGGCCGCACCGCCAGGCGCTCGCGCTCGACGGCCGCGTCCAGCCGGCGCGCGTCGCGGTACCTCACGCAGTCGCGCGCCCCGGCGCGGACGTGCCCCACCATCTCGTCCTCGGTGAAACTCTCCGCCATGACGACGACCGGCGGGTAGCCGTGCTCGACCGCCAGGGCCAGCACGCGCGCGGGAGGCAGGCTCGTCGCCGCAGCCGACGCGATCACGATCTCGCTCGTCGGCGCCAGCCGCTCGAGATCGTCCTCGCCGCACGCGAGGAACATCGACGGCTCGTAGCCGCTCGACTCGAGGTCTTCGACGACTTTGAGGGCTGCGCCGTGCTCGTCGCCTACGACTACGACCCTCAGCGGCTTGCCCATTCATGCCCCCGCGCGCCCGAGCTCGGGCGCATCCGTGGCCGGTACGACCTTAGGCTCCGGATTATACGGCCAGCTCAATCCCTTGTGACAAGGAAGATGCTGACCCACGACAGGTGGATGGCGGGGCGACGGCGCGCGAGACACGACAGCGGTCGTAGTCATGATGTCCCTCAACGACGAATCGCCGACCGACGCTGGTTTCGTGGAGCTTCCTCGACAGGCGGCCAGGAGCGATGTGAGCTGGCACACCCGCGCCTCGTGACGCTTTTCGATCAGTGAACCGGAACGCCGCGAGCTGCTGCACGCAATGTGACTCGCCCGCGACGCCCCGACACACGTACCTGCTCGTTTGCGACCACACATTCCCGTTTCGCAAGCCGTTTGCTTCCGGGACGCCACGCCGAGCGAAGCGAGGCGTTGGCGTAGGCCACGGCCGAGAGGCGGCGGGAATTGGACCCCGATCTCCCGGAGGGAGATCGGTGAACGAGTCACGGCGACTCCACGATCCCCGCGCGCAGCGCGGGGATGGTGGAGGCGGCGGGAATTGAACCCGCGTCCGAAAACGAGCCTGCGAGAGACCCTACAGGTTTAGTCCAACCTGAAATTTCGCCCGGATCGTGAAGGTCGGACGAAACCGACCCAGGCTAGTCCGATTGATCTCGTCGGTTGCCCCCGGACCGAGAGCTTCCGACCAGCCCACCTTTATGACGTTCTGTCCAGATCCCGTGGGCGGGGCCCCGGCAGAACGGGTTGCCTAGGTTTTAGTTAGGCAGCCAGCGCCAAGTTGTCGTTGGCAGCTATGGTTTTCCCACCGCATTAACGAGCCGGTAAGCACGCTCGACCTGCGTCTCTCGGGGTCACGTTCTCGTCGAAACCGTGACGCCCCCATCCACGATCAGTCTAGCACGAGCGTTTCGAGGGACTCGGTTGCGAGCGTCGTGAGCGATGAATCGGGTGCATCGTTGACACCCCGGCTACAGTGCCGGATAATCTGTCGCGACGTAAGTCTGGACGTTGCTTGGTTTTCGGCGCTGCCGCCGAGGGGGAACATGGGCCTCGAAGACGACCTGAAGGCACGCACCTCAGCCCTCATCAGCCAACAAATGGCGAACTGGGTGGTCGAGATCCAGCGCGCCATCCAGGGTCACCAGGCCGCCCTCGTGAGCGCGCTCGACGAGCTCGGCGAGACCGTCGCGCGCTACGACGAGAAGGTCGACGAGGGCTCGATCGCGAACGCGATGTCGGAGGTGCTCGCGCAGCAGCCGCCCGCGGCGGGCGCCGACTACGGCGCGCTCAAGGGCTCGATCGCCGCGATCGAGAAGGGCACCAACCTCACCGAGGTGCTCACCCAGCTCATGAACGAGGTCCAGCGCCACGCCGAGCGCTCGGCGATGTTCATCGTCAAGAACAACGCGGCCGTCGGCTGGAACGCGCGCGGCTTCGATCACGGCGAGGCGGTCAAGGCCGTGACCATCCCGCTCACGGGCGACACCGTCTTCCGACTCGTGCACGGCACGCGTAACGCGACGCGCGGACACGCGAGCCAGTCGCCCGGCACGGCGCAGGCGCTCGCGCGGCTCGGCGGCGGCGCGCAGGGCATGATGGCAGTGCCGCTGATCCTGCGCGACAAGGTCGCGGCGATCCTCTACTGCGACTCGACGCAGGACGACGTCCCCACCGCGACGGCCGACCTGGTCGAGATCCTGGTCGCCTTCGCCGCGAAGGTGATCGACGTGCTGAGCGGCGCGGCCAAGGCTGCGGGCATTCCCGGAGGCACGAGCCCGGGAATGCGACCGGTCGCGCCCGCCGAGCCGGCGGCAGACTCCCCCGCCTCGGGCATCTCCGGTTCGGGAATCTCCTCGGGGATCCGCTCGGGCGGAACGGGAACGATGCGGCCGGTTGCCGCGCCTCCGCCGCGCCCGGCTCCGCCTCCCGTACCGGCGCCCTCGCTCGCCCCGCCGCCCTCCGCGCCGCCGCTGCGCCCCTCGACCTCGCCGCCGCTGCGGCCGGCAGCCTTCACGCCTCCTCCGCCTCCGGTCGCGCCCGCGCCGACGCGGTCCGCCCTGTCGGCGGAAGACCAGAAGGCGCACGAGGACGCGAAGCGCTTCGCGCGGCTCGTGGTGAGCGAGATCAAGCTCTACAACGAGGCCAAGGTCACCGAGGGCCGCAAGACCAAGGACATCTACGAGCGCTTGAAGGAAGACATCGAGCGCGGACGGCAGATGTACATCGATCGCGTGCCCGCCCCGGTGCGCGACGCAGCCGACTACTTCCAGGACGAGCTCGTGCGGATCCTGGCGGGCGGCGACGCCGGGGCGCTCGGATCCCACTGAGGCTCCTCTCGCCTTGGGCGCGCCTCTCGCACTCCTGCTGCTGATCGTCGAGCCCTCGGTCGCTGCGTCGACCTGGCGGATGGCGGCCGAGCCGCGGGACGCGGCGGAGCAGGCGGTGCGGGAGGCCGTCAGCAGCCCCGACCCGATCGGCGCGCTGAGCGGCGTCGCGCAGAAGTTCGCGGGCACGCCCACCGCCGGACTCGCCCGCCTCGGCGCGGGGCTGCGGCTGCTCGACGCCGGCCGTCCACAGGACGCGCTCGCGCAGCTCCAGGGCGCGGACGTCGACAAGATGCTGTTGCACGACCAGGCGCTCATCGCCTCGTCGCGCGCGCTCGAGGCGCTGAACCGCTTCGGCGACGCGGCGCGCGCGGCGGTCGCGGCCGCGGACGATCCGGGCGGCGAGGCGGCGTGCCAGGCGCTGCCCGAGGCCGCGCGGCTCTTCGCGCGCGCCGGCGACAAGGACCAGTCCCTCGCCGCGCTCGAGCGCGCGTTCAAGAGCTGTCCGCAGCTCGCGCCCGAGACGCTGCTCACGCTCGGCAACGAACGGCTCGCGCGCGGCGATCGCGCCGGCGCCGCGGCCGCCTTCGAAGCGGTCGACCGCGCCTACCCGCTCGAGCCCGAGGCCCAGTCCGCGCGCGCGCGGCTGCCCGCGCTCGCCGACGTGCTGCCGCCCCGCTCCGCCGACGAGCGCGCCCGGGCCCTGCTCGAGCGCGGCGGCAAGCTGCTCGACGCCGGACGCACGACCGAAGCGCTCGCCGTCCTGCGCACGGTCCCGCTCGGCTCGCTGACCGCGGACGACGCCGATCTCGCGCGCGTCCGTCTCGGCCGCGTCCTGCTCGCGCGCGGGCGCCGCAGCGAGGGCCGCGCGCTGCTGCAGAAGATCGAGGCGGGATCACCGCACGCCGCCGAGGCCGCCTACCGGCTGGCGGCCGACAGCGCGCGGCGCACCGGGACGTCCGAGGCCTACATCCCCGTCGCGGACCGCTTCCGCGGCACGCCCTGGGGCGAGGAAGCGCTGCTCGCGCTCGCGAACCATTTCCAGAAGGACGCCCTCGACGACTCCGCGGCGCCCTGGTGGCGGCGCCTGCTCGCCGAGTACCCGGACGGGCGCTACGCCGAGCGCGCCGCGTGGCGCGCGGGCTGGAGCGACTACAGCGCGGGCCGCTTCCAGGCCGCGGCCGACACCTTCGAGCCGACCGCGCGCCGGCGCCCGCCCGGAAGCGCCACGGCGGGCCTGCTCTACTGGTCTGGACGCGCGCGGCTCGCGCTCGGCGAGACCGACCGGGCGCGCGCGCTCTTCGTGGAGACGATCCAGCGCTACAAGCACGCCTATCACGGCGTGCGCGCGCAGGACGCGCTCGCCCGCCTCGGCGGCAGCGTTGCGCCGCCGGTCGCGGCCGACAGCGCCCCGCCGCCGCAGCTGCTGCTGCCCGAGCCGCGCGGCAGCCGCGCCCGGCTGCTGCTGCTGATCGACCGGCTCGACGAGGCGGCCGACGCGCTGCGCCTGCTGCCGGAGGTCCCCCGCGTCACCGCCGCGCTCGGCTGGGTCGAGTGGCGGCGCGGCCGCTTCCGGCCCGGCATCGTCGCCATGAAGCGCGCCTACCCGCAGT
>Ga0111539_10003817_pt1 | contig 19832 bp, 18 predicted proteins | sample RhiMethybrSRZTD1_FD_79667 | JGI IMG/M metagenome (GOLD analysis project Ga0111539, IMG submission 79667) | Populus rhizosphere microbial communities from Tennessee, USA - Rhizosphere MetaG P. TD hybrid SRZTD1 (version 2) (version 2) | ecosystem: Host-associated > Plants > Roots > Rhizosphere >... | reverse complement strand
TACGGCCGACATCTTCGTCACCGCGACCGGCAACTTCAACATCGTGACCGCTGAGCACATGTCGAAGATGAAGGACAAGGCCATCGTCGCCAACATCGGTCACTTCGACAACGAGATCGACATGGCCGGCCTGGCGAAGTGGAAGGGCATCGAGAAGATCAACATCAAGCCGCAGTACGACGAGTGGGTGTTCCCCGATAAACACAGCGTGATGATCCTGGCCGAGGGCCGTCTGATGAACCTCGGTTGCGCCACCGGTCACCCGAGCTTCGTGATGTCCTCGTCGTTCACGAACCAGGTGCTCGCGCAGCTCGAGCTCCAGGCCAACGCCGAAAAGTACGGCAAGACGGTCACGATGCTGCCGAAGAAGCTAGACGAGGAAGTGGCACGGCTGCACCTCGATCAGCTCGGCGTGAAGCTGACCAAGCTCTCGAAAGAACAGGCGGACTACCTTGGCGTGGCGGTGGAAGGCCCGTACAAGGCAGATCATTATCGGTACTGACGTTTGTAGTGGCGACGCATGCGTCGCCCCTACATTGAACACGTAGGGCCGGTCTGCCTTCGCCTTCGGGCTTCGGCGGGACCGGCCTTTTCTTGTACGGACTAGCGATTCCCGTAATTGCGCGAAGGCGTTGCGCATGAAGCCCAGTGCGCGTACCCTTGATCCAGATGTTGAAGTGGTTCCGTGCGCGGGCGGGCACCTGGGCGCTGGTTGCCTTGTGCTCGTTCACGACGGTCGGGGCGCTCTCGACAATTCATGAGTTGGAGTGCGGCGACGAACTGGCCGAAGGCTTCGTCGTTGGTCATGCCCCAGGCTCGCATACGGTCTCGTCAGCGCACGTCGGCCAAAAACCCGCCCACTGCGTCCTCTGTCACTGGCTGCAATCCTTCAGAGCTGGAGGGCCGCGCGCGTCCCGCTTCGTCATCGCGCACGAGGCCCGTCCCGAGCGAACCCTCAGCCCTGTTCAGCGCGTTCGCACAGTCGCACCTCTCGACTTACCTTCTCGAGCCCCGCCCGCGTAAGTAGATTCCCGTTTTTTTCGGTCGAGTCTGAGCTGATTGTTACCAACAGCTCGACCTCCGGCTGAAGCCGTACTCTCGCCGTACAGGAGTCTTCATGCAGGGTTCGCGATTGACGTGCGTATGCATTGTCGCGGGCGCATTGCTCGTTGCGCCCTCGTCCGTCTCGGCGCAGACGCCGGATGCGCAAGCGCTGCGACAAGAGATCGAGCAACTGAGAAAAGAGTTCGAGGCGATTCAAAAGCAGTACGGCGATCGTCTGACCGCACTCGAGTCGAAGCTCAACGCGACCGAGCCGGCACCGCAACCGGCGGCGCCCGCGCCACCAGTGGCTGCGCCTGCGGCGCAGCCGGGCGGCCAGCCGCAGACGACTGCGCAGGTTCCGCCAGGCGCCGAAGGTGCCGGAGGTCCGACCGGTGCGTTGCCGGTGTACGGCGGTGCGGCCTCGTCAAAGGTGTTCAACCCGGACATCGCCGTCATCGGCGACTTTCTGGGTGCGAGTGGACGCAACACGGTGAACCCGCAGCCTGCCCTCGCGATGCACGAATCCGAGGCGTCATTTCAAGCGATCGTCGATCCCTACGCGCGTGCAGACTTCTTCATTTCGTTCGGTGAAGAAGGCGTGGAGCTGGAAGAAGGCTTCATCACCTTTCCGGCAGTCCCCGGCGGCCTGCTCGTGCGAGTCGGGAAGATGCGCGCGGCGTTCGGCAAGGTGAACTCGCTGCACAACCACGTGCTGCCGTGGACGGATCGGCCGATTGTGATCAACAACCTCCTCGGAGGTGAGGAGGGAATCGATGATGCGGGAATCTCCGTCGCACGGCTGATCCCGAATCCGTGGTTCTTCCTCGAGGCCACAGGGCAGGTCTTCCGCGGCGACTCGAGCGATCTCTTCCACTCGAGCGAGCGCGGCGACCTGTCGTACGTCGCCCATCTGCGCGGCTATCACGACCTGACCGAGAACACGAACATCGACCTCGGCGCCTCATACTCGCGTGGCCACAACGCGTCCGGCATCTTCGGTGACGTGGATCTGGGCCGGTTCACCACACAGGTTTACGGCATCGACGCCACGTTGCGCTGGCGTCCGCTGCAGCGATCCATCTATCGATCGTTCGTCGGCCGGTCGGAGTTGATCTGGAGCCAGCGAGAGCAGCCCGTCTCGACACAGAACGCCTTCGGCTATTACCTGTCGGGTGACTATCAGTTCGCCCGTCGATGGTTCATGGGCGCTCGCTACGACCGTTCCGCGCATGCCGACGACGAGACGCTCCGCGATTCCGGCCAATCACTGCTGGTGACCTACTGGCCGAGCGAGTTCAGCCAGGTGAGGGGCCAATACCGTCGGACGAAGTACGCCGTCGGCGATCTGGCGAATGAATTTCTTTTTCAATTTCTGTTCTCGATCGGAGCCCATGGTGCGCACCCGTTCTGAGGCCGTGCGCGGCAATCGGTTGAGTGTTGAGGAGCTCCATATATGACTGTCATGAAGTCAGCGGCGTGTCTCGTGGGGATCGGGATAGTGCTCATCGCGTCGATCGCGCAGGCCCAAGGCAAGGTGAACGTCATCACCACCACAGAGGACCTGGCGTCCATCGCCCGTGAAGTTGGCGGGGATCGAGTCACCGTGGAATCCATCTCACGTGGATATCAGGATCCCCACTTCGTCGAAGCCAAGCCGAGCTTCATCCTGAAGCTGCAGAAGGCCGATGTCCTGGTTACGGTTGGTCGGGAGATGGAGATCGGCTGGCTCCCGCCACTCATCCAGCAGAGTCGCAACGCGAAGGTGCAGGTAGGTGCCAATGGTTACGTCGATGCGTCCGCTCAGGCACGCATCCTCGACATCCCACAGGGCCAGATCACGCGCGCGATGGGTGATGTCCACCCGCAGGGCAACCCGCATTACTGGCTGGATCCCGAGAACGGCAAAGTCGTCGCGAAAGAGATTGCCGAGAAGCTGTCGCAGCTGCGGCCGAACGACCGTGCTTTCTTCGAGCAGCGGCTGAACGCCTTCGTGATGCGCCTCTCGGACGCCGAAAAACGCTGGGCAGCGATGATGGCGCCATACAAGGGTACGCAGGTCGTGACCTACCATCGGTCGTTCCCCAACTTCGCCGAGCGGTTTGGACTGGAAGTGATCGGCTACGTCGAACCGCGCCCGGGCATTCCGCCGTCGCCGCAGCACACGCTCGATCTGATCAACGAGATGAAAAAGCAGAACGTGAAGCTGGTTCTGGTCGAGCCGTATTTCGATCTAAAAACGCCAAACTCCATCGGCCGCGCGACCGGAGCCGAGGTGCTGGTGATGCCTCCCTCGGTCGGCGGCGTGAAGGACGTGACTGACTACTTCACGTTGTTCGACTACGACATCAACCTGCTGATCGGCGCGCTGAAAAAAGTCGGCACCGCCACTCACTGAGGACGACATGGATTCCGCGATGCTGGCTTTTCTGGCGGCGCCGTTCGTCGCCAGTCTCATATTGACGGGTATTCACGCTTATCTCGGCGTACACGTCGTCGAGCGCGGCGTCATCTTCGTGGACCTGTCGCTCGCACAGATCGCGGCGTTGGGCGCGGCGATCGCCATCCTGCTGCCGATCACCGGAGGCGATCCGCACGCACCGGTCGTGTACTGGATCAGCCTCGGGTTCACGTTCATCGGGGCCGCCGTCTTCTCGACGATTCGCGGCCACCGGGCACGCATCCCACAGGAGGCGATCATCGGCATCTGCTATGCCGTCGCCTCGGCTGCCGCGATCCTGGCGATGAGCAAGGCCACGTCCGAGAGCGAGCACCTCAAGGACATGCTCGTCGGCAACATCCTCGCCGTGTCGTGGGGCGAAGTGGCCGAGACCGCGGGGCTGTACGGCGTGATCGGCATCTTCCATTACATCTTCCGGAAGAAGTTCCTGGCCATCTCGCTCGACCACGAGAAGGCCGTGGCGGAGGGACTCTCGGTACGCTTCTGGGACTTTCTCTTCTACGCCTCGTTCGGATTCGTGGTGACCTCGTCCGTCGCCATTGCCGGCGTGCTGCTGGTGTTCTGTTACCTGATCGTTCCGTCTGTCGCGGCGATGCTCTATGCCGACACCGTCGGGCGACGTCTGGCGATTGGCTGGACGATGGGAACGATCGTGTCTGCGATCGGTGTGTACCTGTCGCTCGTGCTCGATCTGCCGACCGGTGCGACGATTGTCTGCACCTTCGGCATCGTCCTCGCGCTGATGGCGGCCGTGCGTCCGTTGATTCGTCGAACCAGCGAGAGTGGAGACGGCCGTGCACCCGTGGGGCATGCGCGGCTCAGCGATAGCGTCTAGCGGCGAATTCCATTACCATCGGGGGGCCTGTTGGAGGACGCGATGCGAACTTCAGGCCGTTCGATGGCTTTCGTGCTCTGCCTCGGCGCTTGTCTCGCACTTCTGTTCGCCAGCGTCCAGACGTCTGCCCGGCAGACACCCTCACCGGCTGCGGCCCCGTCATCCGACACACGCACGACAGTCCAACCCGTTCTCGACAAATACTGCGTCGCTTGTCATAACCAGCGCCTTCGTACGGCGGGGTTGACGCTCGACGCAGCGGACGTTGCCGCGCCGGCGAAAAACGCGGAACTGTGGGAGCGTGTCATCGCGAAGCTCCGCGCACGTTCGATGCCGCCGGCCGGATTACCGCGACCCGATGTTGCCACCTACGACGCGGCCGCCTCGGCCCTCGAGCACGCGATCGATAGCGCGTGGCTCGCGCATCCGAATCCTGGTCGCATCGGCGCCGTGCATCGGCTCAACCGCATCGAGTACACGAATGCGATCCGCGATCTCTTCTCGCTCGACGTCGATGTCACGTCGCAGTTGCCCGGAGATGAAACCGCGGACGGCAGCTTCGACAACTTTGCCGACGTTCTGACGATCTCGACGTCGCACCTCGAGCGGTATCTCTCCGTGGCACGCCAGGTCACGCGGCTCGCCGTCGGTCTGCCGCCGATGATTCCTGCCGCGGATCGATTCGAGATTCCCCTGCACGTGCTCCAGGACGATCGACAGAGCGACGACCTGCCGCTCGGCTCACGCGGCGGCATCGCGGTTCGCTATCAATTCCCGGCCGATGGCGAGTACGCGATCAAGATTCGACTGCGCCGCCAGTATCAGGACTACGTCATGGGCATGGGCTGGCCGCAGCGGCTCGATGTCCGCGTTGACGGCGCGCTGGCCAAGCGCTTCACGGTGGGTGGGGAAGCCAAGGGCCGCCCAGCGGCCGCCAGTTATGCCGGCGACGGGGAGCCGGGCTTTGCCGGGGATGACTCGTGGGAGAAGTACATGCAGATCGAGGCCGACGCCGGTCTCGAGATCCGCATGGCGATGACCGCGGGTACGCACATGGTGAGCGCGTCATTCGTCCGCGAGATGTGGGAGCCGGAAGGCCTTCCGCAACCGTTGCAACGTGGACGCGTGCTGACCAACGACGAGATTTACATGGGCCACGCCAGCGTGGGTGCGTTGTCGATCAGCGGGCCGTACCGCGTCGAACGCGCGACACGTGACACGGCGAGTCGTCGCGCGCTCTTCATCTGTCACCCCCGACGCCAGTCGGAGGAGCGCGATTGTGCATCGAAGATTCTGACTCGCGTCGCCCGCATGGCCTATCGCCGGCCTGCGACAGCCGCTGATACGCGCACGCTCCTCGAGTTCTTCAATCGTGGACGACGAGACGAGGGCAGCTTCGACGCAGGCATTCAATTCGCGCTCGAGCGCGCGCTGGTGGATCCGGATTTCCTGCTGCGCGTGTACCGCGATCCACCGGCAGCGCGGGGAACCGCGCCCGCGCAGAGCTATGCGTTGAGCGACCTCGAGGTCGCCTCGCGCCTCTCGTTCTTCTTGTGGAACAGCATCCCGGACGAGCAGCTGCTGGATCTCGCCGAGCGCAAGCAACTCACGAAGCCCGACGTGCTCGAGCAGCAGACGCGGCGCATGCTCGCTGACCCGCGTGGGACGCGGGCGCTCGTCGACAACTTCGGCGCGCAGTGGCTCAACCTCCGTCGCGTGCGTGAGGTCATCTTTCATCCCGACATCTATCCGGATTTCGACGACAGCCTCCTCGAAGCCTTCGAGCAGGAGACGAAGCTGTTTCTCGCGAGCACCCTGCACGAGGATCGTAGCGTTCGCGATCTACTCAGTGCGAACTACACGTTCGTCAATGAGCGCCTGGCTCGCCACTACAAAATTCCCGGGATCTACGGCAGCCGATTCCGTCGTGTCACGCTTCCGAACCTCGATCAGCGAGGCGGTCTACTCGGCAACGGAGCCATTCTCGCCACGACGTCGTACCCCGAACGGACGTCGCCGGTGCTGAGAGGCAAATGGTTGCTCGACAACATCCTCGGCACGCCGCCGCCACCACCGCCGCCCGGAGTGAGTACCACGCTCACCGAGCCGAAGGCCGGCACGCTGCCGCCGACGATTCGGGAACGGCTCGATGAGCATCGCAAGAGTCCCACGTGCGCGTCGTGTCATTCGTTGATTGACTCGCTGGGATTTGCGCTCGAGAATTTCGACGCGACCGGTGGCTGGCGCACGACGGACGAATCGGGCAAGGTGGTCGATGCGAGCGGGCGTACGATTGGCGGTGACACGCTGGCGGGCTTCACCGGGTTGCGCGCGGCGCTGCTCGCGCAGCCGCAGCGATTCCCGTCCGCTGTCACGTCGAAGCTCCTGGCATACGCGCTTGGCCGTCGCGTCGAGTACTTCGATCAGCCGGCCGTACGTCAGATCGTCAACGACGCGGCCGGCGACGACTATCGCTGGTCATCCATCATCGTCGGCATCGTGAAGAGCCCCACGTTTCTCCGCAGAGCGCCCCTCGAGACGAGGGAGTGATTGGAGCGCACATGTCTTACCTGACCGCGAAGTCGTTGCCGCGCCGCACCGTGTTGCGGGGAGTCGGTGCGACGCTCGCGCTGCCATTTCTCGATGCCATGGTGCCGGCATGGTCGTCGCGGGCACGCGCGGCCGCGGCGCCGGCCCATCGCTTCCAGACCTTTTACGTCCCGAACGGGATGGCGATGGAGTTCTGGACGCCGAAAGGCGAGGGCGCGGCGTTCGAGCTCTCGCCGATCCTCGAGCCGCTCGCGCCGTATCGAAACCAGATTCTTCCGCTGTCCGGCCTCAAGGCGAACTGGAACTACATCCACGCAGGTGCATCCGGATCGTTTCTGACCGGCACGACCCGCGGCGGCAGGACCGAGGTCGAGATCATCGCCGACGTGTCGATGGACCAGCTCCTCGCCAAGCACTTCTCGGCGACGACGCAGGTGGCGTCACTCGAACTGGCGATGGATCCGCCGAACAATGCCGGTGCGTGCACGGGGAACCTCAGTTGCGTCTACACGCACACGCTCTGCTGGCGGAGCGCCACGCAGCCGCTGCCGATGGAATACAACCCGCGCGCGGTGTTCGAGAAGCTGTTTGGCGACACGGGAAGTACTGACGCGAAGGCGCGTCAGGCGCGTATGCGTCAGCAGAAGAGTATTCTCGACTCGGTCAACGACAAGCTGACTCGTCTCAGAAACGATCTCGGGCCGCAGGATCAGAACAAGGTCAACGAGTATACGGAGTCGGTGCGCGACGTCGAGCGCCGCATTCAGCGAGCGGAAGAGCAGCGGGACATCGAGCTGCCCACACTCGCCGAACCGCAGGGTGTGCCGCCCGTGTTCGAAGATCATCTGGCGCTGATGCTCGATTTGCAGCGGCTCGCGCTCCAATCGGACCTCACGCGTGTCATCTCGTTCATGATCGGTAAGGAGCAGAGCGCGCGGCCGTATCCGCAGATCGGCGTACCCGAAGCGCATCATCCGCTCTCGCATCACGGCAACCAGCCAGATCTGATTGCGCGTCTGTCGCTGATCAACCGCTATCACATGCAGTTGTTCGCAAGCTACTTGGCGAAGCTGAAGGCGACGCCGGACGGCGACGGTTCGCTGCTCGATCACATGACGATCCTCTACGGCTCCGGCATCTCCAACAGCGACAAGCACGCCGGCGACAACCTGCCGATCCTCCTCGTTGGCGGTGGAGCAGGGCGGCTCAAGGGCGGACGGCATCTGAAGTACGACAACAAAACGCCGCTGGCCAATCTCCTCGTCACGTTGATGGACAAGCTCGGTGTGCCGATCGACAAGATCGGCGGTAGCACGGGCAAGCTGCCCATCGATCCGTTACCGGGCGTGTAGTGATATGTCGCGCTCACTGATCCGCCTCGTCCTGATCGCCGTGGCCGTGGCGTTCGTGTCAGGCCAGTCGGTGATGCACGCCGACGGCCGCCCGGAGCTCATCTCTGCTGTCAGGCAGGGCGATCACGGTGAGCTCGCGACGCTGTTGAAGAAAGGCGTGGACGTCAACGCGACTGAGGCCGATGGGTCCACGGCGTTGATGTGGGCGAGCTATCGCGATGACGGTGAGAGCGCCGAGTTGCTGATCAAGGCAGGCGCGAACGTCAACATCGCGAACGATCTCGGCGCGACGGCGTTGTGGACCGCGAGCATGAACGGAAGCAGCGCGATGGTGCGGAGGCTCCTGCAGGCTGGAGCGAATCCGAACGTCATGTTGCTCGCCGGCGAGACGCCGGTGATGGTGGCGTCGCGGTCGGGCAGCGTGGACGTCGTCGAGCAGCTGCTCTCGAAGGGCGCGAACGTCAACGCGCACGGCCCGCGAAATCAGACGGCGCTGATGTGGGCCGTCGCCCAGAAGCATCCTGACGTCGTCAAGGTGCTGCTCGCGCACGGCGCGGATGTGCAGGCGCGATCGGATGAATGGGGATACGTCCAGGCTGTGCCGCCGCATGGACGTCTCGAATACAACCGCAGCATCCCGCACGGACGCGACACGGCGCTGCTGTTTGCGGCGCGTGTCGGCGATCTCGAATCGGCCAGGCTCCTGATCGGGGCTGGAGCCAACGTCAATGACGCCGACGCGTGGGGCGTGAGCGCGCTGGTGCTGGCCGCGCACTCGGGCTTTGGCGAACTCGTCGAGTTCCTGCTGGACAAAGGCGCGGACGCGAATTCCTCGGCGGCCGGATTCACTGCGCTGCACGAAGCCATCATGCGGCGCGATGAGAAGACGGTGATGACGTTGCTCGCACACGGCGCCGATCCGAACATGCCGCTCCGCACGTGGACGCCGACACGCCGATCGTCCACCGACTTCAACTTTCCGCCGCAGTTCATCGGCGCGTCGCCGTACTGGCTGGCGGCGCGGTTTACGCAGCCGTCGGTCATGCGCGCGCTCGTGAAGAGCGGCGCCAATCCGCGGTTCGTGCAGCACGCCGACTTCTATCCCGACGGTCCACCCGAGCATCGCGTGGAAACGATCACGCCGCTCATGGCGGCGACCGGAATGGGCGGCGGGCGAGGTTGGATGGCTCCAGATCGCAGTCAGCGTGAAGCGTTGATGCTCGAGACCGTGAAGCTGGTGATGGAGGTTGACGTGGACGTCAACGTCGCCGCTGCCGATGGACGCACGGCGCTCGATGCGGCGCAGGCGCTGAAATATCAATCGGTCATCGATTTGCTCCTCAGCAAGGGCGCGAAGCCCGGTCCGAAGAAGAAGCCCTAGAGTACGATCGTCGGAGAATGCCGACGACGCTGCTCGTGCTGGTGCTCGCGCAAGGGGCTCAATGCAGTCCCGAAGCGACGGCGCACATGAAGGCCGCCTCCGAGCGGGCGGCGGTCTTCGATTTGGCGGCCGCTCTACAGCAAATGCAAGCGGCGGTGAAGTCGGGATGCACGGACGCGATGTTGCCTGTCCTGTATCTGCGCGGCTGGATCGCGGCACGCGATGCGTATCGGATGGGCGGCTCACCGGAATCGCTCCGGCCTGTGTTGCAGTCGATCGCTACCTTGCAAGACACGATGGGGAAGTCAGGGCCGCCGCAGATCGCGGCGCTCGTGCTCCAGGCTGCCGCAGCTGCGGCGCAGAGCGAGCGCGACGAGTTGGCGCTGATGATCGACTACGCGGTGCAACTCGAGGATCGCGAGCTCGCCGCCAAGCGTCCCGGTTTGCCGATGATCACCGCGCACGAAGCTGCCGGCGACTTGTGGCTCCAGGTCTATCGGTACGACGAGGCGCGTCGCGCCTACACGACGGCGGCGGGGCGCGTCGGCGTCACGCCACGAATCACGCTGGGTCTGGCCAGGCTCGCGGTGCGAATCGATGCACTCGCGACCGCGTGCAAGCAGTATCAGTCGCTCGTGACCTCATGGAAGGGGACCGGCCCCGAGCCACCAGAGCTCTCCGAGGCGCGGACGTTCCTCACTACCCCGGCATGTCAGGGCCCGGTCACGCCGCGGCCGTGACAACGTTTCGGTATCGCGCCGACGTGATCGAGCAGCTCTCACGTCACGGAATTCGGCCATCGTCCTCCACACGGCCGGAGGTCGTGCACGAATTCGTCAGCGACCTGTATCGCTTTGAGCTGCGTCGCCTCCGCGATCGACTGGTGCGCAAGGAGATTCCCAAGGTCGGCTACTACGATCGCGTCGTGGAATTGCGTCGCAAATACCCGCTCGTCTCCCTGAAGCCCCATGACTTCCTGGAGTAATGGTGTAGTGTCCGCCTTCCCTGGGCGCCGAAGCGCGAAGGGCGAAGGCGGCAGGCGGACTGGACGGTATCATTACGTTGATGCCGGTCAACACGCTGCGATCCAAGCTGCCGTCGGGAGGCGTCAGCATTTTTGCCGTGATGACGCGCCTGGCCAACGAGGTCGGCGCCATCAACCTGTCGCAGGGGTTTCCCGACTTTGAGACGTCGCCCGATCTGATCGACACCGTCGCGAAGTACATGCGCGAGGGGTTCAACCAGTACGCGCCGATGCCAGGTGTCGTGGCGCTGCGCGAGGCGCTGTCCACGAAGATCGAGCGGCTTTACGGACGTCGATACGATCCCGTCACTGAGATTACGGTCACGACGGGCGCGACCGAAGCGCTGTTCGTGGCGCTGACCGCCTTCGTCCATCCAGGCGACGAAGTGCTGATGTTTCAGCCCGCCTACGACTCATACCCCCCGGCGGTGATTTTGAGCGGTGGCAAACCTGTCTACGTCACACTCAGGTACCCCGACTATCGCATCGACTGGGACGAGGTACGTCGGGCTGTAACTTCGCGCACGCGTGTCATCGTGGTGAACTCGCCACATAACCCAACTGGCATGATGTGGACGGCAGACGATGTGCGTGAGCTGGCACGCGTGCTGCAGGGCACTGACGCCGTGGTGATTGCCGACGAGGTCTACGAACATATCGTGTTCGACGGGGCGCGGCATGAGAGCTTCGCCAGATACCCCGAGATCGCCGACCGCGCCGTGGTCATCAGCTCGTTCGCCAAGACCTATCACACCACCGGTTGGAAGGTGGGGTACTGCGCTGCGCCGCCGGCGCTCACCAGCGAGATCCAGTCGATCCACCAGTGGGTGACGTTCGCGGTCAACCATCCGGCGCAGATGGCCTACGCCGACATCGTCCGCACCAATCCGGAATGCCGCGACGTGACGACGTTCTATCAGGGGCGCCGCGACACGTTCCGCTCGCTCATTCAGGGATCGCGCTTCAAGACGATGGCGTGCCGCGGCACGTTCTTCCAGATGCTCGACTACTCGGCGATCACCGACGAGGGCGACACGGACTTTGCCTTGCGGCTGACCCGCGAGCACGGCGTCGCGGCCATTCCCATCTCGCCCTTCCTCAGTGGCGGTGAGCCAGCCGGTCCGGTCCTGCGATTCTGCTTTGCCAAGCGTGACGCCACGCTGGAGCGCGCCGCGGAGCGACTGTGTCGCGTCTGATGCGCGTCCGGTTCGTGCTCCTGCTGCCGTTGCTCGCAACGACCCTCCTGGCGGCGCCCTTTCGACTCTCTGCGCTCGCTCAGGGCGCGCGGCCGCTGCCGGAGCATGACACCTTCGTACGCGCCACGCGGGACAACCTGATTCGATCGCAGCGCGCGCAGTTCAACTACGCGTATAAGGAGCGGCGCACCGAATTCCACGTCAATCCGTTCGGCCGCGTCGGCACCGGTGGCATCGAGGGTTGGGAAGTCACGCCGATCGAAAACGGCGCGGTGATCTTGCGGAAGCTGATCGAGCGCGACGGCAAACCCGTGACCGACGGCGAGGTCGATCGCATCAAGGTGAAAGAAGAGCGCCGGCGTGAAGGCCGCCGCACGACGATGGAAGATGTCGTGGCGATGCTCAACTTCAAGATCGCGCGACGTGAAGCGGTGAATGGCCGCGACGCGATCGTCATTACCTTCACGCCCAGGCCGGATGGCGAGCCGGAGACGCGAGAAGGACGGATTGCGAAGTCGTTCACGGGCAGCGTCTGGGTGGACGAAGCTGCACGCGAAGTGATCCGCATCGACGCCAAGGCGGTCGATACCATCTCGTTCGGCTATGGTGTCATCGCCCGGCTCAACGAGGGCACCACGGTCACGCTGCACCGCCAGCCGATCGATGGCGCGGTCTGGCTACCGACGTCGATCCGATTCGCGGGAGAGGGCCGCGCCCTGCTACTGCGAAGCCTAAAGGTCGATCAGCGCATCGAATGGTCTGAATATAGGAAAGTGCTGGATTCGGGACCTTAGTCAACGCCCAACTTCCAATTCCCAATCTCCAACCACTCCCAACACCCAACTTCCAAATTCAACTGCCAACTCCCAACTCCCAACTGCCAACTCCCAACTCCCAACTCCCAACTCCCAAGCTACCCGCCGTCGGACTTGCGAATGACGGTTGCCAAAATTCGAACAAGTTCATCGCTCTCGGTGATGACCGGATCGTGCTCGGCTGTTAGAAGATCGGACTGTCGCAGCATTTGCATCCGAAGACGCGCCTCCTTCAGTTCGCGGAGCGCAATCATCCGCTTCGCTCTCTTGTCGCGCACTCCGCTCGCATCGTCTGCCTCCTCATAGTTCGCGGGCGCCGACGTGCCTGCCCTCAAGATCTGTTCAGAAAGTGTCACCGCCACCGGCCCCTGAGTATGCAGATACTGCACGAGTCGAATGATGAGGCAACCGATGGTGGGGTGAAGCTTGAACCTTGAACCTTGAACCTTGAACCTTGAACCTTGAACCTTGAACCTTCGAACCTTGAACCCTATTGGGCGTTGGGCGTTGGGAGTGGTTGGGAGTTGGAAGTTGGTCGTTGGGAATTGACGCGAGGGTACAAAATCAACCCGAGCAAGGCCCACAACGTTGCGCGTACGCGGCGCGACAACGCAAGCGCGCCGCCGCCGCCGAGACCGAGCATCGCGACCGGCGCCGCGTTCGAGGCTTCCAGCGCGCCGATGTTGGCCGGGATGAATGCCGAGGCCACGCTGCTGACTCGCGCGAACGTTTCAATCGCGAGCGCGGCGGTGATGCCGATTGGCTGACCCACCGCCCAGAGTACCAGCCACACCTCGAGCGCCATCAAGCCGTAGCAGACGATCGGCAGCACGGTGAGGATGATCAACCGGCGACGGCTGCCACGCAGCAGATCGAGGACGATGTCCTCCACATCGAGGATGAAGCGAATCACTCGTGACGACTCGAGATGGCGTCCGGTGAGTGCGCCTATGCGGCCGACGAAGCGTCCGAGGTAGTCGCCCGTGCGCCGGCGCGCGATCTGGGCAAGTGCACCCAGCAGCAACACAGCCCCGATCGACACCAGCGTGAACACCGCGTCCCATCCGCCTGGCATTGGCAGCCGCTGCACCGCGAAGTACGACACCAGTCCGGAGACGACAATCGCCATCACCGCGAACGCCGTTCGTTCGATCGCAATCGCGGCGGCGGTGACAGCCGGAGGAACGCGGTCGTAGAGCAGGACGACTTTCAGCGGCTCGCCGGTGAGTCCGCGCACGGTGAAGAAGCTGATGGCGTCAGCGGCCAAACGTACGCGGAACAGGCGCGTGAAAGACGGACGGGCATGATCGGGGAACGCGATCCACCAGCCGTATGTGCGCAAGAAATGCCAGACGCAGCCGGGCACGAGGATCGCCGGAAACGCAAACCCCAGCCGAAGCACGTCGTCGATCGTGTCGGCGAGGTTGATGTAGCGAAGGGAGACGAAGAAGAGAATCGCGCCGATGGCGACCGCTATCAGCGAGACCAGTTGAGGAGCGGAGACGGTCACTTACCCGCGCTTACTCCTCGTCCTCGTTGTCCGTATCGTCTGGCACGCTGGTCGGCTCGTCCGGGAGGCTCGTCGCGTCTTCCGGCAGGCTCGTCGCGACATCATCGACGTCCGTCGTCGAATCGTCCTCGAGATCATCCACTGCGTAGATGCGGCCGCCCGATCGTTCCTTGATCGGGCCTCGAGGTTTGTGATCCTGCTGCGTGCCTTTCTTATTCCGCAGGCGCCGCGGTGGCGCAGGGGGACCAAAGTTCGCGCTGCGATCGCGTCCGCCCGCTCCGGGTGGCCCTCCCGGACTGCGTGGGGCGAAACCACCGCCACCGCCACCCGGGCGTGGGCCGCCGAATCCACCGCCACCACCGCCGCTGAAGCCGCCGGGACGTGGGCCGCCAAAGCCACCGCCGCCAGGGCGAGGCCCGAAGCCTCCAGACCCCGGAGGACGCGGCGGCCGATCCTCGCGGGCGCGCGCTTCGCTGACGGCGAGGGGCCGGCCCTGGAACGGCTGCGCGTCAAACTTGCGGATGACTTCCTCTGCCTTCGCACGGTCGATAAACTCGACGAACGCAAATCCGCGCGGGCGACCGGTCTCGCGATCGACCGGCATGGCGACGTGGGAAGGCTCTGCGACGGGTGCGAAGTGGGCCCGGAGATCGGCCTCGCTCGCACTGTAGGGAAGATTTCCGATGAACAAACGGACTGCCAAGGTCTCCTCGTGAAATCGCCGCGGCTCGCAGCGGGGTTCGATTCTATCTCAAAGAAGCCACAGAAAAGTCAAAGGTCAAAGTCAAAGGCGAGGTTGCAGGAACAAAGAAGCCACCTCGGAGGCACGAATCGCTCGAGGTGACGCGATCAGGCCAATAGATGCAGCGGCGAGGCCGATGACGTCGTCGGGGCTGAGTCCCTGTGCACGCAGTTCGCGGACCCCCGTGTCGTGGGCCGACTTGCTCAGCTTCTCACCGTTGGGGCCCATGATCAGTGGGTGGTGAAGAAAGACTAGTGGAGTAGTGCGGCCGAGCATTCCCGCCAGCATCAGTTGCCGCCCGGTCGATGCAAGCAGGTCAGTCCCCCGAACCACCAGGGTCACTCCCTGACGGAAATCGTCAACGGTTACCGCGAATTGATAGGTCCAGTTGCCGTCACGGTCACGAATCAGGAGGTCACCGCATTGTTCGGCCGGCGTCTGCTCGAGCGGGCCGGCCAGCACGTCATGGGCGTGCACGGTTTTCTCATCCAAGTGCACGCGCAGGCCGCGGCCGGGGCCTTCCGATAGTCCGCGGGTGCGGCAGCGGCCGGCGTAACGTTCGCCGCCGATGTCGGTCCGGGAGCAATCGCATGGATACACCCTTGCGGTTCGCTTCAGCGCATCGAGGGCATCGCGATAGAGTGCTGGCGTGTCGCTCTGACGCATGAGCGGATGGCGGCCTTCATCAGGCACAAACCCCAGCCAGTCGAGATCCTCGAGGATTGCCGCCTCATACTCCGCCCGGCTGCGAATGCGATCATGATCCTCGAGCCTGAGAAGCACACGTCCGCCGAGCGCACGCGCGATGCCCCACGTGTAAATGGCATTGACGATATGCCCCACGTGAAGATAGCCAGTTGGTGAGGGCGCAAAGCGCGTGACCGGAGGGCCAGTGAGGCACCGAGCGGCCGCAGCAGCGAGATCTACACGGAGCATTCGCGTACAGTGATTCCTTTCCTCGATACCGACGATCCGTTCCCGCCGCCCGAGCTCGCACTGCAGCAGCCCAACGGGCTTCTGGCCGCCGGTGGCGATCTCTCGCCGTCCCGCCTCCTCGACGCGTACGCGCAAGGTATTTTCCCGTGGTTCGGCCGTGAGGATCCGCTGTTGTGGTGGAGTCCCGATCCTCGCATGGTCCTCTACATACGCGAGCTCAAGATCTCTCGATCGCTGCGGCGCACGATCCGCTCCGGCCGCTTCCGAGTCACGATGGACACGGCGTTCTCAGCCGTGGTGAGCGGCTGCGCGGAGCCTCGGCCAGGACAGGATGGCACCTGGATCACGCCCGAGATGCATGCCGCGTACGGCCGGCTGTTCGAGATGGGCTACGCCCACTCGGTCGAAGCCTGGACCGGTGATCGCCTCGTCGGCGGCCTCTACGGCGTTTCTTTGGGCCGGATGTTTTTTGGTGAGTCGATGTTCACACGCGCGAGCGACGCCTCAAAGGTCGGCTTCGTCCACATGGTGGCGCAGTTCTCACGCTGGAAGATGCCCCTCATCGACTGTCAGATGCCGACGTCGCACCTGGCCACTTTCGGCGCCCGGGAGATTCCACGTGCCGCTTTCCTCGATCAAGTCAGCCAATTGGTGCAGGATTCGGCCCCGCCCACACCCTGGCGGCTGGACGAGGATCTGCCTGAGGCTCTGGGTACAATGTTGGTATGAGTGGGCAGGGGTCGCCGCGCGAATCCATTCTCACTGAGTCGCGCAACGAGGAGAAGCTCGAGCGGCCGCGCCTGTGGCGCGTTCTCCTCCACAACGACGACTACACCACCCAGGAGTTTGTTGTCTGGGTGCTGGAAACCGTATTTCGGAAGCCGCGCGCCGAGGCGTTCACCATCATGATGAGCGTCCATCGATCCGGACTGGGGGTCGCAGGCGTCTATACACATGACGTCGCTGAAACGAAACTGAAAGCCACACAACAGATGGCCGAGGAGCAGGAATTTCCCCTGCTGGTGACGATGGAGCCCGAACCAGAGCATGAGTAAGACATCCGTTCCGTTTGCGCCTGAAACGCTGGAGACGATTCAGCGCGCGATCCGTATTGCCACCGACCGGCGGCATGATGCCGTCGGGCTCGAGCATCTTCTCCTCGCGGCCACGGACGAGCCGCAGGCGCGGCGCGTTCTGGAGAGCTGCGGCGCGGACGTCGACGCACTCCGCCGCCAGGTCACCGAGGTACTGTCCAAAGCGTTCGAGCCGGTGCCGGGCTCCGCCAAGGTGCAGCCCGAGCCAACGATTGGTTTCGACCGAGTCGTTCAACAGGCGGTGATGCACGCGGCGGTCTCGAGCGCGAAGCAGGTAGACACTGGCAGCTTGCTGGTCTTTCTGCTGCAGGAGGACGACAGCCACGCCGCCTACTTCCTGAGAGCGCAGGGCATCGAGCGTCTGCTGCTCCTGCGCGTGATTTCGCACGGCTCGAAGACCGATCCGGAGGCGCTGCCGGCAGGTGGCGATCGCGCCACCGGGCCGAACGCGGATCCGCTCAAGGCGTTCGCGACCGATCTCGTCGCCCGCGCCGCGGAGGGGCAGATCGATCCGCTGATCGGACGTGCGCTCGAGATTGAGCGCATGATTCAGGTGCTCTGCCGCCGCCGGAAAAACAACCCATTACTGGTCGGCGAGCCTGGCGTCGGCAAGACGGCGCTGGCCGAAGGCCTCGCGCTGCGGATCCAGCAGGGCAACGTGCCTGAGGTGCTGAGGGCCGCGAAGGTCTACGCGCTGGATTTGGGTGCGCTGATCGCCGGCACCAGGTATCGCGGTGATTTCGAAGAGCGCGTCAAACAGGTGCTCGATCGTCTCGAGAAGGAAGACAACGCGATTCTCTTCATCGACGAGATCCATTCGCTCGTCGGCGCCGGTGCTGCGTCAGGCGGCGCCATGGACGCCGGCAACCTGCTCAAGCCCGCGCTCGCCAGTGGCTCGTTGCGCTGCATCGGCTCGACGACGTTCAACGATGTGAAGCAGTCGTTCGATCGGGATCGCGCGCTGTCGCGCCGCTTCCAGAAGATTGATGTGCTCGAGCCATCGGAAGCCGAGACGCTGGAAATCCTGAAGGGGCTTCGTCTGCACTACGAAGCCCATCATGGCGTGCAGTTCACGGATGAAGCGCTCGAGGCGGCGGTGTCGCTCTCGGCACGGCATCTCAAGGACCTGCATTTGCCGGACAAGGCCATCGATGTTCTGGATGAGGCGGGCGCGGCGCAGAAGCTGATGCCCGACGATCGGCGCACGCAGTCGATCGGCCCGCCGCAGATTGAAGCCATCGTCGCGAAGATGGCACGTGTGCCGGTGCAGACCGTCTCGAGCGATGACAAGCGCGCGCTGGCTGAACTCGATCGCGAGCTGAAGCGCGTGATCTACGGTCAGGACGGTCCCATCGACGAGGTCTCGTCGGCGATCAAGCTGTCGAGATCCGGGTTGCGCTCACCGGAGAAGCCGATCGGCAATTTCCTGTTTGCCGGACCGACCGGTGTCGGCAAGACCGAGCTTGCCCGTCAGCTCGCGCGGATCATGGGCGTCGAGTTCATCCGCTTCGATATGTCGGAGTACATGGAGAAGCATGCGGTGTCGCGGCTCATCGGCGCGCCTCCGGGATACGTCGGCTATGAGGAAGGCGGTTTGCTGATCGACGCGATCCGCAAGTCGCCGCATGCCGTGCTGCTGCTCGACGAGATCGAGAAGGCGCACCCCGACATGTTCGCGATCCTGCTGCAGGTGATGGACCACGCCACGCTGACCGACTCGCACGGACGCAAGGCCGACTTCCGCCACGTGATCCTGATCATGACCACGAACGCTGGTGCCCGTGATCTCTCCGACCGCAAGCTGGGATTCGCCGACGCGGGCAAGGGCGGATCGTCACGCGGAGCGCTCGAGAAGATGTTCACGCCGGAGTTCCGCAACCGTCTCGACGCGATCGTCAACTTCGCCGCGCTCGGAACCGGCGAGATCGAGAAGGTCGTCGACAAGCAGATCGACGAAGTGCGGACGATGGTGGCTGCGAAGAACGTCACGATCGAGCTCGACCCGGCAGCGCGCGCGTGGTTGGCGGTGAAGGGTTTCGATCGCGCGTTTGGTGCACGGCCGATGGCCCGGCTCATCGAGCGTGTCGTCAAGAAGCCGCTGTCGGAGCTGCTGCTCTTCGGTTCGCTGGCTGATGGAGGCAACGTCCGAGTGGTCGTGGAAAACGACGAGATCAAACTCGTGACGGCATGAGTCTGGCCGACATCCGCCGTGAATATCTCGGCCAGCCGCTCAGCGAAACGGACTCCGACTCGAATCCGTTCCGGCAGTTCGTTCGCTGGTTTGCGCAGGTGCGCGAACTCGAGCCGGACGCCACCGAGATGGCGCTTGCCACCGCTACACGTGACGGGCGCCCATCGGTGCGCACCGTCCTCCTCAAGGGTCTGGACGACCGCGGCTTCGTGTTCTACACGAACTACAACAGCCGCAAGGGCAAGGAGCTGACCGCAACCGGACGCGGCAGCCTGATGTTCTACTGGCGCTCGCTCGAGCGCCAGGTGCGTATCGACGGCCGCGCCGAGAAGGTGAGTGCGGAAGAATCTGACGAGTACTTCGCGACGCGGCCAGTGGAGAGCCGCTGGAGCGTCTATGCCTCGCGACAGAGCGAGGTGATTGACAGCCGCGAGGCGCTCGAGTCGCGTTTCACCATCGCGCGACAGGAGTATGGCGACCGCGTGCCGCGGCCGGCGTGGTGGGGCGGGTATCGGATCGTGCCCGAGGAGTTCGAGTTCTGGCAGGGACGTCCCAGTCGTCTCCACGATCGCCTGCGCTACGTGAAAGAGGCGAGCGGCGCGTGGAGGCGAGAGCGTCTGGCGCCCTGAGAAGCGGTCCTCCATTACACACAATGGCCGATACGCCACTTGTTCTCGAGCACTCAATCGAGGCGGATGTGAGCC
>Ga0111539_10003816_pt1 | contig 19837 bp, 10 predicted proteins | sample RhiMethybrSRZTD1_FD_79667 | JGI IMG/M metagenome (GOLD analysis project Ga0111539, IMG submission 79667) | Populus rhizosphere microbial communities from Tennessee, USA - Rhizosphere MetaG P. TD hybrid SRZTD1 (version 2) (version 2) | ecosystem: Host-associated > Plants > Roots > Rhizosphere >... | reverse complement strand
TCGCCGTCACCGGCCGAGGCGGCCCGCTCGGCGAGCAACTCGGCGGTGTCCTCCCAGCGCAGGTCCTCGGCGAACAGGCGCACCAGCACCAGGTGGCAGCGCGGATCGTCGGGATCGAGGCCGGCGCCGGCGCGCAGCACCTCCTCGGCGGCGTCGCGGTCGAACTCGGCGATGAGGATCTCGGCGCGCCGCAGCACCACGTCGATGGCGAACGGGGACTGCCCGGCGACCTTCTGCAGCGCCTCGAGCGCGGCGAGCCGCTCCTGCACGTCCTCGACCCCTTCGACCAGGCGCAGGACGGCGGCGCGCGCCTCGCTCGAGTCGGGTGTCATGTCGAGCACGCGGCGCCAGGCGGCCAGCGCGGCCTCGCGCGCCGGTCCGCGCGCCGACACCGGCGCGGCACCGAGCGACAGCGGCTCGCGCCACTGGCCACCGGCCTCGCCGCCCAGCACGCGCGCCGACGGCGGCGCGAACATCGGCTCGGGCACTCCGTCGGCCAGCGACGACTTGTCGCCGACCGGCAGCGGAACGCCATCGAGCAGCCCGGTCGAGCTGCGGTCGTCCCACTCCCCGCCCGCCGGCACCGGCGCCCGCTCGCTGGCTGCCGGCCCGGGCGCCGGCGGCGCCATGGGCGCGCGTTCGAACACGGCCTCGAGCGCCAGCGCCGAGCGCCGCTCCAGCACGGCCGGATCCAGATGGCCGACCTTTTCGGCGCGCTGCCTTGCGGTCAGCTCGGCCAGCTCGCGCCAGCGGCCGGTCTGCCGGTAGGCACCCACCAGGTCGGAATCGAGCGCCGGAGAGCCGGCGCCGTCGGTCCGCCCGGCCGCCAGGGTCGCGATCGCCTCGTCGGTGCGCTCGAGCCGGCCCAGTCGCTGGGCCAGATGGATGCGCGCCAGCACCGCGCCCGGATCGCCGGCGATCTGCTGCTTCTCGAGCTCGACCAGCCCCTCCTCGTCGCCGGCATCCTCGAGCGCGGTCGCCAGCTCGGCGGCCGATGCCGGGTCGGCCGGGTCACGCGACAGCGCGTTGCGCAGCGCCGCCTGCTCGCCGCCGGCGTCGCCGGCGCTGGCGTAGAGGCGAGCCGCCTGGCGATACGCCCAGGCCGAGCGGGTCGACTCCGGCGCGCTCGCGGCCAGGCGGAACAGCTCCTCGGCGGCCGGCACCATCTCGCCGCGCTCGGCCAGGAGCCGAGCGCGGGTCTCCATCAGGGTCGGATCCTCCGGCAGGAGCGCGGCCGCCCGCTCGAGCGCCGGCGCCACCACCTCTTCGGGCGCCTCGCCGTTGGCGAGCATCTCGGCGCGTCGCCACTCGAGAGCGCCGGCCAGCGCAGGCACGGTCGGCGCCAGCTCGTCGACCAGGCTGCCGATGGCGGTGGCCGCTGCCGCGTGGTCCCCCGCCGCGATGCCCCGATGCACCAGGCCGAGCCAGGCCAGACGATCGCGCCCGTTGATCGCGAGCGCGGCGCGCATCGCCGGCTCGCCGTCGCCGCCGTGCGAAGCGGCCACCATGGCGCGCGCCCGGTGCATGGCGGCGCCGAGCGCCTCGTCGGCCACCGCCTGGGCCAGCCGGTCGAGCGAGGCCTCCACCTCGACGTGTCGGCCGTCGATCCAGGCCAGCTCCAGATTCGCCACCAGCGAGCGCACGTCGGCCGGCGCGTCGTCGAGCAGGTCACCGACCGCGACCCGCGCCAGGTCCTGCTCGCCCACTGCCATGAGGAGATCGGCGCGGTAGGCCGCCAGCGCCCGGCGCTCCATGTCGCTGGCGAGCTCGATCTCGGCGTCGAGGTGGCGAATCGCCTCGCCGAAGTTGCCGAGCGCGCGCTCGACCCGGCGCAGGGCGCGCAGCGGCGGCCGCAGGCGGGGATCCAGCTGGAGCGCGCCGTCGTAGTGGGCGCGCGCCCGGTCGAGATCGCCGAGCCTCTCGGCCAGCCGGCCGGCCTCCATCCTGAGGCGCGCGGTCGGGCCCGGGTCGTCCATCAGGCCGAGCTCGCGCTCGTAGAGGAGCAGGTCGCGCGCCAGCTCCTCGGTGCGATCCTCCTCGCTCGGCTCCACGTCGGCCACCTGGATGGCGGAGAAGTCGAGCCCCGGCTCGGACACCGCGAAGCGCGAGGCCGGCAGGTCGGGGGCGACGTCCATGTCGGTCACCCGGGCGGCCGGCATGGTGCCGCCGCTCAGCGCCGACACCTGGAGGAAGGCGGCATCGACCTCGCCGTCGTCGTCAGGCAGGCTGGGCGGCGGCCGGACCTCGGCCGGTTCCACCGCGTCGAGCCCCATGTCGATGTCGATGTCGTCGCTGACCGGCCGCGGGATGGGCTCGCTGGCGGCCGACGGCTCGATGAGATCGGCGAACGAACCCTCGATCTCGTCGCTGACCGATGTCGCCGGCAGCGCTTGCTCGCGCACGCCGGTGATCGGCTCCTGCTCCTCGTCCCCCTCCGCCAGAGCAGGATCCGGCGGCGGCGGCACGCTCACCGACTCGTGGGCCCCGGTCCGCCCGCGCGTCCCGAGGGGCGAAGGAGCCGTCTCACCCGACCGGCGATCGCGCCTGACGATGTTCTGTGTGGTCCGCCGGGCGGTGCTCTCGGCGACCGGCAGGCGCAAGGAGGGCAGCTCGTGCTGCGGGGTCCGCGCTGCCACCGAGGCCTGCGCCGCCACCTCGATGCCATCGTAGAAGTCGTCGGCATCGACGTCGAGATCGACCCCGCTCATCTCGGGCGGCGCCTCGCGGAACAGCGCCTCGGCCGATTCGGCCAGACGACCCACCACCTCTTCTTCGATCGCCTGGGTCCGTTCGTCGGCGGCGAAGTCGTCGACCTCGGTGTGGTCGCCGGCCTCGAGGGGATCGGCCGCGGCGCCGAGCTTCGGCAGCGGCGCCCCGGGCCGGGTCGGCTCGTTGGGGAACGGCACCGCGCCACCCTTCTTGCGCCCCGGCGTCGAGGCGAGCGGCTGCGCGCGCCGGATGATGGCCGCCCCCATCCGCGCCGACGCCGGGCGCAGCGGCCCGGAGGAAGGCGTCGGGCGGACCGCGGAGGTGTAGAGCCCCTCGTCGACCTCGTCGGATCCCGCTGGCCGGCGCGCGGCCGAGCCGAGCAAGGCACCGAGCGCGCGCGGTTCTCCCTCGAGCTCGACCTCGCCGCCTCGCACCGCGAAGGGCGCCTCCTCGTCTCCCGGAGGCGGCGCCAGCGGCGGCGGCTGGGTGACCGGCTGGCTGCGCGTGGCGACGGTCTCGGCGGCGGCCGCCTCCTCGGCGGCCAGGAGCGAGCGCACCATGCTCACATCCGCCTCGGCGGTGTGCAGCTGGTCGAACATCTTGTCCCACTGGTCGAGCTCGTCCAGCAGGTCGTCGCCCAGCGGATCGTGTGGGTCTTTCGGGCTCATCGGGACAGCCCCAGTCGCCGCCTGAGATGGAGGTGCTGGCTGGAGGCCGCCCAGGCCACCAGGGCCAGCGAGGCGCGATCGTCGCTCAGCGAGCGGGCGCCGCGCCCGACGTCGAGCTGGTCCAGCGCCACACCGAGATCGCCGCACAGGAGCAGGCCGGCGCGCGCGGCGCTGCCCAGCACGGCGCGGCGCCACTCGCCGGGATCGCCGAGCTCGGCGAAGCGAGCCGCGCCCGCGGCAGCCAGCGTCTTGCGCTCCTTGCGGGCGATCTCCTTGCCGAGGAACTTCACCTTCTCGCTGACGCGCCGGGCGTCGGCGCGCGACAGCACCGCCTCGGGCGCCTTGAGGTCGGCGATCTGCGCAGCCGCGGCGAACCAGGCGGCCACCTCGTCCTCGCCGATGTCGGCGAGCGGCCCGGTCCCGTTGCGCAGGAGCGCGCCGGCTCGCCCGAGCTGGAAGCGGGCGGCGGCCCCCTTGCCGGCCGCCACATCGGCGCCCAGGAACAGCGCCGGCTTCTCGCCGATGATGACCCGCGCGGTGCCCGACTTGCCGTCGGAGACGAAGACGTCCGGCTCGCCGCAGCCGAAGGCGCGCAGGACCGGCATCACCGACGGGAAGCCCTTGTCGAGGTCCTTGCCGCGCAGCCGGTTGGCCTTGCCGAAGCCGAGCTGGTTGGGCTCGCTGGGCAGCGAGGCGACCACCGCCGGCCAGATGACCGACCAGATCTCGCCGGCGAAGCCGGCGGCAAAGGGATCCTGCAGCATCTCCCAGTCGGTCGGGTGAAGCGGATCGCGCAGCGCCGTGAGGTCGGGCTCCGAGCGGCGCCTGGCGGTGAACTCGGACAGAAAGCGGCGCTGTTCGACCGTGAGTGAGCCGACCGCCCCGAGCGCCGCGAGGGCGAAGGCGCGCGCCTGATCGTCTCCCGCCCACTTCATCACCGCGGCGAGCCGCTCGTAGTACTGGACGCGCAGGGGGTCGCCCGCGATCGCGTCGCGCAGATCGCCTGCCGCCTGCTCGAGGATGCCCGCCCGCCGCTCGCTGCCTTCCGGGTAGAGCTCGACCAGCTGGCGGACCGGCTCCGACGCCAGCGGCTCGAGCGTGCGCACCCGCTCGAGGCTGGCCACCGCCGCGTTCTTGTCGCCCACGTGATCGCGCAGCATGCCGGCCAGCCGCAGGAGGTCGCGCGCCTTCTCCGCCGGGCTCTCGCGCATCCGCTCCAGCTGGCGCAGCTCGTCGGCTGCCCGCCGGTACTCGCCGGCTCGCGCCATGAGATCGACCAGGCGCTCGCGCAGGCCGATGTCGTGCGGCGCCTGGCGGGCGACGTGCTCGAGGTTGACGATGGCGCCGGCCAGGTCGTCCATGTTCTCGGCGAGGATCTCCGACAGCGCCAGCTCGGCCTGCGGCCGCCGCTCGTCGTCGCCGGCCTGCTCGAGGAAACGCTCCAGGTGGCGGGCCGCCTCCTCCGGCTGCTCGATGCGGCGCAAGACGAGGCCGCGCAGGAACAGGGCGTCGCCGCTGTTCGGGTCGACCTCGAGGGCGACCCCGAGATCGCGGGCCATGCCGCGGTCGTCGCCCAGGTGGCCGCGGATCGTCGCCCGCTCGACCAGCAGATCGGCCAGGACGGGGGTGCGCCGCCGCTCCGACTCCTCGAGGTAGTTGATGCGCACCGACAGGCAGTCGAACTGCGCCGCGACGTCGTCGTGCGCCGACAGGATCTCGTGCAGCCGCTCGAACTCGCGCGCGCCGGCATCCTCGTCGAGGATCCGCCGGTAGAGCGGCACCGCGTGATCGGCGCGACCGAGCTCGTCGTCGAAGATGACCGCCGCCTCGCGCAGGAGGTCGAGCTTGCCCTGGCGATCGCCGATGATTCGGCCCAGCGCTGCCGAGGCGCGCGCCAGCCCCTCGCGGTCGCCGCCGCGCCGGCAGATGCGGCGCACCAGCTGGAGCGCCCGGACGTCGTCGGGCCGCTGACCGAGCACGCTCGCCGCGATCGGCAGCGCCCGCGACAGCTGGCCGAGCGCCTCGTAGAGCTCGGCCTGGCCGAGCTGCCAGTCGTGCTGCGACGCCGGGTCGCCGGAGATCTGCGCGCGCGCCCCGTGGAGCTCGGCGCGGCGGGCCAGCTCCTCGGCGCCGCCGGCGATCGTGTGGGCGAGCGGACCCATCGGCGCCAGGTACTCGGAGGCGGCCACGATGGTGCCCGGGTCGCCTGGCGCCGCCGCCACCGCAGAGCGGATGCGCTGATCCGTGCCCCGCTCGTCCGACTGGACCTCGGCGATGACGGCCGCCCGCACCCACAGCGACGCCGCCACGTACGAGCTCGGCAGCGCCGCTGCCAGCGCGCCGAGCGCGTCGCCGAGCGCGAACGGGTCGCCCACCCGCGCCTCGACCAGCACCTTGCCGAGCAGCGCCCCCCGCCGCCCCGCCTCGAGCTCGAGTGCGCGGTCGAACAGTCGCACGGCCTCCTGCGGATCCGAATCGGCGCTGAGCGCGGTGAGCCAGCCGGCCCGCTCGCACAGCTCGGCCGCCACCGCCTCGGCGATGTCGGACTCGGCGATGCGCGCCAGGACCTCGGCCTCGCCCGCCGGGTCGGTGCGCCGGATCGCCAGATCGAGCTGGCCGACGGCGGCGCGCGCCGAGTCCGGCCGCGCGATGAGCGCGCGCCGGTAGGCGGCCTCCGCCTCGTCGGTCTTGCCCAGGCTCTCGGCCACGGCGGCCAGCCGGAGGTTGGCCTCCTCCGCCCCGGGCCCCTCGCCGCGCGCGTCGACCTCGCGCTCGATGACCTCGAGGGCGCTCTCGGTGTCGCCGGCGCGGGCCAGGGCCTCCGCCAGGCCACGCAGCGCGTCCGGCTCGCCGGGCGCGCGGTCGACCAGGTCGCGGTAGACCTGGACCGCGTCGGCCGGCCGATCGAGCACGTCGAGCAGCACGTTGGCCGCCTCGCGCAGGGAGCGGACCGCGACCGGGGCGTCCGCCTCGCGCGCGGCGGCGCGCAGCTCGGTGACCAGCTCCTCCCAGTTGCCGGCCCGGCGCAGGCTCGAGGCCAGCGCCTGCCGGGTGAAGGCGTCGCCGGGCCAGGTGTCGATGACGTCGCGGTAGAGCGGGATGGCGCGCTCGAGCTGGCCGAGCACGTCGCCGTACAGGCGGGCCGCCTCGAGCAGGACGCCGGCGCGCTGATCCGGATCGTCGAGCCGCTCGGCGAGATCGATCAGCGCCTGCGCGCGGTCCTCCGAGCGGCCGAGCTGGTCGAGGATCTCCTCGTGGCGCCAGCGGTGCGCGGCGGTTTCCGGGTCGAGCTGGATGAGCCGGCGCAGCGCGCCCTCGACCTCGTCGCTGCGCCCCATGCGCCGGTAGATATCGACCAGCCGCTCGATGACGTGCGCGCGGAAGGCCGGTTCGCCGCTCTCGCTGTGCAGCTCGTAGAGCGCGGCCGCGTCGTCCAGCCGGCCGGCCTGCTCGTGCAGCGCCGCCAGCGCCTCGACCGCCGGCGGATAGCCGGGCAGGACCTCGAGCGCCTGGGCGTAGCGGGCGCGCGCCACGTCCGGGGTCCGCACGCGGTGGCGGTAGAGATCGCCGGCGACCAGGTAGTAGCCGGCCGCCAGCTTCGGGTCGGGCTCGCCGGGCGCGCCGGGGCCGAAGCCCTGCCCGGTCCGGGCCGCCTCGGCCGCGGCCGCGTAGGTCTCGGCCAGCGCGGTGTTGTCGCCGCTGGTCAGCGCGTCGCGCTCGCGCAGCGCGAGGATCGGCAGGTAGCCGGGCTGCGTCGCCGACAGCGTCGCGACCAGCGCACGCGCCGCGTCGTCGTGGCCGGCGCGGAACAGGGCGTCGGCGCGCCGCAGCGAGAGGCTGAGCGCGCGCGCGGGATCCGACTCCTGCGCCTCCCAGCCCTCGACCAGCTCGGCCAGCTCGTCGTACTTGCCGAGCGACTCGGCGAGATCGGCGAGATCGGCCACCAGGAGCGGCTCGCCGGGCGCCAGCTCGGTCGCCTGCTGCAGGTACGACCAGGCGCGATCGCTCGCGCCGATCTGGTGGGTGGCGATGCGCGCCTGCCGCCGCCTGACCGCGACCACCTGGCGGCGCAGGCGGACGGCCGCCTCGGTGACCGGACTCAGCGCGTCGGCCTCGCTCGCCTCGCTGCCGGCCGGAGACGACGGTGCCGCGCGGGTGAACTGCGCCGGCGGCCCGGCGGGACCGAAGCGGCCCATGAGATCGGTCGCGCGCGCGTCGAGCGCGGTCAGGAGCTCCTCGGGGTCGCCGCTCTTCTCCGCCAGCCACTCGCGCATCGCAGCCAGCCGGTCGCTCGGGCCGCCGAGATCGACGGCGCTCTGCATCACCTCGCGCGCGCGGTCGAGGTCGTCGCCGCCCCGCTCGCCGAGCATCTTGACCAGGTCGAGGTAGTAGGCCTGCTTGCGGGCCACCGTCTGGCAGGCCGCCGCCAGCTTGGGCCACACGTTTTCGAGCGTCGCGTTGTCTCCCTGGCGCAGCGCGAGCCGCTCGAGCCCGTGCAGCGCGGGCAGGCAGGCAGGATCGGCGGCCACCGCCTGCTGATAGCTCTGGGCCGCCTCGCCCGAGTCGCCGACCTGGTCCTCCAGGATGTGGCCGCGCTCGACCAGCAGATCGGCGCGCGCCGGGTCGTCGGGCGCGAAGCGGGTCTCGGCCCCGATGAGCTTGACCAGGTTCGGCCACAGGCCACGGCGGTAGAAGACGCGCCGGATGGCCCACAGGTTGGAGCGAAGTGATGGGTCGGCCTGCAGCGCGCGGCCGAACGCCTTGACCGCGCGCGCCTCGTCGCCGAGCTGCCGCTCGCACAGCTCGCCGAGCTCGTAGGCCAGCGCGCCGATGCGCTCCTTGGACAGCGAGGCCTGCAGCTCGCGCCCGAGAGCGTCGGCCTGCGCCTCGCGCGAGCCCTGCGACTGCGCGTCCACCAGCTTGTCGAGCGCGGTCGGCACCTCGAGCGGCTCGGTCAGCGGATCGAGCTCGGGCGCCGGCTCGGCGGCCTGGTCGGACGGCGCGGCCGCCTCGCCGTCGCCTGCGACCTCGCCGACCGGCGTCGGCGGCGGCGTGAGAGGCCTCGGCCGGGCCAGGTACTCGAACTGCGTGGTCGCCGGCCGCACGGTCCCGATGAGCGCGGCGCTGGAATCCTCGGCCTCCTCCTCGGCGTCTCCCGCGCCGTCGTCCTCGATCGGCGCCGGAAAGCGGAGAAGCCCGGCCGCCTCGTCTTCTTCCTGCCGGCGAGCGGCGGCGGCGGCGTCGGCTTCCTCGTCGTCTTCGATCGGCGCCGGAAACGTCGGCATCTTGAGGCGCGGCGGCGGCGCCGGCGGTGGGCGGGTCGGCAACCGCGGCGGCCGCGTGCCCGGTCTCGGCGCGCTCGGGGCCGAGTCCTCGCTCACCATCTCGATCTCGTCGGCGTCGATCTCCTCGATCGCCTCCTCGTCGAGCGACTCGCCCTCGTCGGCCGCCGGCTCGGATGCGGCGGCGGCCTCTTGCGCCTCGCCTGGCCCGTCGGCCTGCGCCTCGCCAGGCGCGCCGGCCTGCGCGTCGCTCTGCGCCTCGGCTTGCTCCTCGCCGGCGCCGTTCGTCGAGGACGAGGAGGACGCCTCCTCGGCAGACTCCGCCGCCGCCGCGTCCGGGGCAGGCTCTGTCCCCGGGACCACGGCCTCGGATTGCCCCCCCTCCTCAGCCTCCGGTGGGCGTTGGTCCCTGGTGTCCGCCGGCATCCTAAGACTCGAAAAGTATTTTGCATTATCAGGCGCGCTGCGCGCGGGTGTCAACCGCGCGAGGCCGCCAAAAGGACGGGGAATCACGAGCTTGACCGCCCGCGAACGCCGCGGGTATAGGGGCCAGATGCGACTCGCCCCGATCGTGCTCGGCGAGACCATGCTCACTCTGGAGCACATCGCCGGCGTGGCGCGACAGGGCCAGCCGGTGGTGCTGGGCGAGGTGGCGCGCGCCCGGATGGCCGAGTCGCGCGCGGTCATCGAGGCGGTCCTCTCCGGCGGCGCCGGCGCCCCGCTGGTTTACGGCGTCAACACCGGCTTCGGCGCCCTGGCCGAGGTGCGCATCTCGCCGCCGGAGATCCGCGCCCTGCAGAAGAACCTGGTCCGCTCCCACTCGGCCGGGGTCGGCGAGCCGCTCGGGCGCGACGAGGTGCGCGCCATGATGCTGCTCCGCGCCGCGGTCCTCGCGCGCGGCCACAGCGGCGCGCGCCCCGAGGTGGCCGATCTCCTCTGCCGCATGCTGGAGCAGGGCGTCCACCCGGTGGTGCCGTCGCGCGGATCGGTCGGTGCCTCCGGCGACCTCGCCCCGCTCGCCCATCTGGCACTCGGCATGATGGGAGAGGGGCGCGCCGAGCACGGCGGTGAGCTCCTGCCGGCCGCCGAGGCGCTGGCCCGCGCCGGGCTCGCCCCGCTCGAGCTCGAGGCCAAGGAGGGGCTCACGCTCCTCAACGGCACCCAGCACATGACCGGGGTGGGCGGCCTCGCGGTGCTGGACGCGCTCCACACCTGCCTGGTGGCCGACATCGCCGGCGCCATGTCGCTCGAGGCGCTCAAGGGAACCTCGCACGCCTTCGACCAGCGCATCCTCGCCGCCCGCCCGCAGCCGGGCCAGCTCACCTCGGGCGCCCGCCTGCAGCGGCTGCTCGCCGAGAGCGAGATCGCCGAGTCGCACAAGGACTGCGGCAAGGTGCAGGACCCCTACTCGCTCCGCTGCATGCCGCAGGTGCACGGTGCCACGCTCGACGTGCTCGGCTTCGCCCGCTCGGTGCTCGAGCGCGAGGCGATGTCCACCACCGACAACCCGCTGGTCTTCGTCGACCGCGAGGCGCCGCACGGCGGCGAGATCCTCTCGGGCGGCAACTTCCACGGCCAGCCGGTGGCGCTGGTGCTCGACGCCGCCGCCATCGCGGTGGCCGAGCTGGCCAGCATCAGCGAGCGGCGCATCGAGCAGCTGGTCAACCCGCACCTGTCGAGCGGGCTGCCGCCCTTCCTCGCCCCCCAGAGCGGGCTCAACTCCGGGTTCATGATCGCCCAGGTGGCGGCGGCGGCGCTGGTCTCCGAGAACAAGATCCTCTGCCACCCGGCCTCGGTCGACTCCATCCCGTCGTCGGCCGGACGCGAGGACCACGTGTCGATGGGCGCCACCGCCGCGCTCAAGCTGGCCCGGGTGGTGAGCCAGGTGCGCGACGTCCTGGCCATCGAGCTCCTGGCCGCCGCGCAGGGTCTCGACCTGCGCCGGCCGCTCAGCCCGGCGGTGATGCTGCAGGCGGCGCAGGCGCACATCCGCGGGGCGGCCGCACCGATGATGACCGACCGGCCCATCTACGAGGACATCCGCGCTGCGCGCGCGCTCATCGACGACGGCAGCCTGGTGCGCGCCGTCCTGGGAGACAGCCCGTCATGACCCTGCACGCCACGGCCGAGGTGGTCCGCGCCGCGCGCGGCACCGAGCTGTCCTGTCGCGGGTGGCCGCAGGAGGCCGCCCTCCGCATGCTGATGAACAACCTCGACCCGGAGGTGGCAGAGCGCCCCGAGGACCTGGTGGTCTACGGCGGCACCGGCAAGGCGGCGCGGAGCTGGGAGGACTACCACGTCATCGCGCGCGAGCTCCGGCGGCTGGCGGCCGACGAGACGCTGCTGGTGCAGAGCGGGCGCGCGGTCGGCGTCTTGCGCACGCACGAGGAGGCGCCGCGGGTCCTCATCGCCAACTCGAACCTGGTGCCGCACTGGGCCACCTGGGAGAAGTTCCACCAGCTCGAGGCAGCCGGCCTGATGATGTACGGCCAGATGACCGCCGGGTCGTGGATCTACATCGGCTCGCAGGGCATCCTGCAGGGCACCTACGAGACGTTCATGTCGGCCGCCCGCCTGCACTACGGACAGGGGGGCGACTCGACGCCGACCCTGCGCGGGCGCCTGGTCCTCTCCGCCGGCCTCGGGGGCATGGGCGGGGCGCAGCCGCTGGCGGTCACCATGGCGGGCGGCGTCTTCATCGGGGTGGACGTCGACGCCGACCGCATCCGGCGGCGCATCGAGCACCGCTACCTCGACGAGATGGCGCCCGACCTCGACACCGCCCTGCGCCACGCCGAGGAGTACCAGAGGCGGGGCGACGCGCGCTCGATCGGCGTGCAGGGCAACGCCGCCGCCGTCTTCAGCGAGCTGGTCAGGCGCGGGGTGGTGCCCGACCTGGTCACCGATCAGACCTCGGCGCACGATCCGCTCGGCGGCTACGTGCCGCTCGACCTGACGCTCGAGGGGGCCGACGAGCTCCGGCGCCGCGACCCGGACGAGTACATCCGGCGCGCGCGTGCCTCGATGGCGGTCCACTGCCAGGCGATGCTCGACTTCCAGCGCGAGGGCGCCCACGTCTTCGACTATGGCAACAACCTGCGCGGCCAGGCGGAGCTGGGCGGCCTCGACGGCGCCTTCTCGTATCCCGGCTTCGTGCCAGCCTACATCCGGCCTCTCTTCTGCCGCGGCAAGGGGCCGTTCCGCTGGGTGGCGCTGTCGGGGGATCCGGAGGACATCCGGGTCACCGACCAGGCCGTGCTCGACGTGGTGCGCGACGACCCGTCGCTGGCCAACTGGCTGCGCATGGCGCAGGAGCGGGTCGCCTTCCAGGGGCTGCCGGCGCGCATCTGCTGGCTCGGCTACGGCGACCGCCACCGGGTCGGGCTGCGCTTCAACGAGCTGGTGGCGGCGGGCGCGCTGAAGGCGCCGATCGTGATCGGCCGCGATCACCTCGACTCCGGGTCGGTGGCCTCGCCCAACCGCGAGACCGAGGCGATGAAGGACGGCTCCGACGCGGTGGCCGACTGGCCGATCCTGAACGCCCTGGTCAACACGGCGTCGGGCGCCACCTGGGTGAGCTTCCACCACGGCGGCGGGGTCGGCATCGGCTATTCGCTGCATGCCGGGATGGTGGTCGTGGCCGACGGCACCGAGCGGGCGGCGCGCTGCCTCGACCGGGTGCTGCAGTCGGATCCGGCGATGGGCGTGTTGCGCCACGCCGACGCCGGCTACGACGAGGCGGTCGCCTGGGCCGACAAGCACGCCCTGCCGATCCCGCGGCGACGGCCGTGACGATCGACAGCGTCAAGCTGGTCAGGTCCGGCGCCGCGCTGTCGGTCGAGTCGGGCGGGCGGACGCGCACGCTCCGCTGGATCGATCTGGCCGGCCAGCTCGGCGCCCCCGATCCGCTGAGCTCGCGGTTCACCGCGGCGCGGGTGGCCGGCCCGCGCACCATCGAGGTCGAGCTGGCGGTCGGCGGGCGCGAGCAGATCGAGCTGCCCGAGCCGGCCGTGCTGGTGGTCGAGACCGGCGGGCTGCTCATGCAGAGCGTCCGGCGCGGCGACGATCCGCTCGGCCTGGTTCGCGGCGGCGCCGCGATCGCGATCGGCGACCGGATCGCGTTGGTCGGCCCGCGCGAGGCCCTCGGCAAGAGCGGGATCGATCTGTCGCGCGCCGTGCGCATCGACGCCGGCGATCGGCTGGTGACCCCGGGGCTGGTCGACTGCCACGCGCACCCGATCTTCGCCGGCGATCGCGCCGACGAGTTCGCCCGCCGCGCCCGCGGGCAGAGCTACCTCGAGATCGCCGGGGCCGGCGGCGGCATCGCGGCAACCGTCGCCGCCACCCGCGCCGCCAGCTTCGAGGAGCTCCTGGCCCTGACCTGCGCCCGGCTCGACGGCGCGCTGGCGTGCGGGACCACCACCATGGAGGCCAAGAGCGGCTACGACCTCACCGTCGCGGGCGAGCACCGCATGCTCGAGGTCGCCTGGGTCGCCGACTGCCTGCACGCGGTCGACCTCGAGCCGACCCTCCTCATCCATGTGGTCCCGGCCGATCGCGATCGCGACGAGTACGTCGCCGAGGTGTGCCGCGAGATGATCCCGCGGGCGGCGGCGCAGCACCTGTGCCCGGCCATCGACGTCTACTGCGACCAGGGCGCCTTCACGCTCGAGGAGACGCGCCGCATCCTCGAAGCCGGCAAGAAGGCGGGCCTGCTCCTGCGCGCCCACGTCGGGCAGTTCGCCGACCTCGGCGCCGCCCCGATGCTCGCCGAGCTCGGCGGCCTCTCGGTGGATCACGTCGAGCAGATCGCGCCCGAGGCGATGCGCAGCCTGGCGGCGCACGGGGTGGTCGCTGTCATGCTGCCGGGCGCCTGCGTGCAGCTTCGGCTCGCTCCGCCGCCGGTCGCTGCCCTGCGCGAGGCGCGGGTGGAGATGGCGATCGCCACCGACATGAACCCGGGCAGCTCGCTGTGCGAGTCGCTGCCGCTCCAGATGTGGCTGGCCTGCACCCACTACGGCATGACGGTCGACGAGGCCTGGCTCGGGGTGACCCGCCACGCCGGGCGCGCGCTCGGCCTGTCCCACCTCGGAGGGCTGGCGCCGGCGGCCGCCGCCGACTTCGTGGTCTGGGATGCCGAGGCGCCGGCCGAGATCCCGTACCGCTACGGCGCCGGCCGCTCGCTGGTGCACCAGGTCGTCAAGTCGGGCCGCGTGCTCGGCTGAGAGCGCGCGCTATTCGCACAGGCGCCAGACCATCTCGGTCACCACCATGTCGCTCAGCTCGCCGGCGTCGGCCCAGCCGTAGGCGACGGCCTCGAACCGACCGGCGATGTGGAGCGGCGCGGTCGCGATGTCGACCCACTCGCCCTCGGCCGGGGCGGCCTGGAAGTGGACGATCTGGTCCTCGGCGTGCAGGCGGATGCGCGCGTGGTCGGTCCGGTCGTACGCGGGGCACGGATCGCACAGAACGGTCGCCGAGGCATCGCCATTCGGCGCGTCGACCGCCACGAGCTGATCGCCGTCGACCACGAGGTCGTAGTAGTCGTCGTTGGCGTAGGCAGCCCAGGAGATGCCGGCGGTCCCGGTGGCGCCGACGCCGACGGAGAAGCTGGCGGACAGCTCGGTCTTGTCGAGCGGCGAGGTCGGCTCCGCGGTGATGTCGCCCCACGCGCCCGACTCGGGCGCCGTCACCGTGATGTGCACCTGGTCGGCCTCGACCATGACCGTCGCGCCGGTCTCGGCGAAGGGCTGCCACTTGTCGGTGTCGGTGAACTGGTTGCGGACGATGGTGCTGCAGGACAGCGGCGCGGCGTCGCTCGCGCCGGACACCGAGGCGTCGGCGTCGCTCACCGCCCCGGGCGGCGAGTCCAGGCAGCCGGCCAGCAAGGCGACCGCCAGGACCACGGGCTCCCACTGCCTCACGCCTGCCATCATGCGGCGAGTCCGGGCCCGCGGGCAACGGAGCTGTCTTGCGGAGCTGGAGGGAGGATGTAGGAGAGTGGCCACGCGCCTGGTCAGCGCCGGCAGTCGGCCCACTCCAGCGCGGTCACCGACATCTCGGTCGACGCCGGCGCGTCGGCGTAGGCGAAGGCGACCGAACGATAGGCGAGATCGGCGAGCGGCGCGCCGGCCAGGTCGCTCCAGGCGCTGCCGTCGGGCGAGGTCTGGAAGACCACGTCGCCGCCGGCGACGAGGAGGCGCAGGTGGGTGTGCAGACCGGGATCGTAGGGCGGGCAGTCGGGCGCGCAGAGCACCTCGCGGTCGCCGAAGGCCGGCTTGCGCGCCGCGTGGACGTAGCCGCCGTCGACGAGGAGGTCGTAGTAGTCGTCGTCGTCAGGGCCGGGCGTGTCGTCGTGCGTCCACGAGATACCGCCCACCGGGCCGGCGTCGCCGACGACGTCGACCGACGCGCGGAGCTCGGTGCCGGCGACCGGCAGCACCACCTGCGAGTGGAGATCGCCGTACGATTTGTCGAGCGCGCCGCCGGCCTGCGCGGTGATGCGCACGTGGTCGGGCGCCGGCGTCACCGTCGCCCCCGGCTCGGCGTAGGCGACCCAGACCGCCGGTTCGTCGAACGGATCGCGCGCGATCGACGCGCAGGCGGCCGCCGCGTCGGCCGAGGCAGTGGCGGCGGAGGCGTCTGGCGAATCGGACTCCCCCGGCGAGGGCGGCGCGGCCAGGCAACCGGCGAGCATCAGCGCGAGACCGGACAGCCACAGCCACAGCGACAGCGACAGCGACAGCGACAGCGACAGACCTCGCACGACCGACATCGGTTCGATCATACGAACGGGCCACGGCGCCCCAGGAGGCAAATTCATCCGGCGCGCAGTGCGCCGCTCGGCGGTGCGCAACCGCCGATGCGAAGCTCACACTTCCTACAGCCGCGTGCGTCCCCGGCTGTCCTCCGGGGCCACGAGGGGACGCATCGAACGGCGCTCGGTGACGCGCGTGGTGGCCCTCCGCTTGCTCCAGCTGACCATATGAGGTTCATCCGAATGCACGCCCTCGCGGCGTCGCTCGCATTCGGCGCCGCGGCGACCGGCTGCGGCGCATCGGAAGCGGCCGACGAGACCGATACCACCCCCTCGGCCATCCACGCGATACCCGACTTCGCCCACGGCAACCACGAGAAGACGCCGGAGTCGGTCGCCGAGGAAGACAACTTCACCACCTCGGACGGGCGCACCCGGCTGCACCCGGAGGACGTCGTCTTCTTCGCGTTCGACTCGGACCAGCTCGCGGCCGACAGCAAGAACTATTTGGCGAGCGCCGCGCGCTGGATGGACCGGCACCCCGACCGCCGCGTTGTGGTCGAGGGGCACGCCGACCCGACCGGACCGGCGCCCTACAACCAGGATCTCGCCAGGCGGCGGGCGGAGGCGGTCAAGCAGTTCCTCACCAGCCTCGGCGTCGCGCCGGATCGCATCTCGGTGGTCTCCTTCGGCGAGGCGCGGGCGATCTACGACAAGGACGACATGAACCGGCGCACGGTCGTCTATTCCCCCGAGTGACCGCCGCCTGCCCGCGCCGCCAGCTAGAAGGCGCAATCGAGCCAGGTCATCTCGCTCACCGTCGAGTCGGACACCTGGCCGCCATCGGCCCAGCCGAATGCGGCGCGCTCGTAGTCGCCCTCGCGAACCTGCGTCGAGGCGACATCGATCCACTCCCCGTCCGCGGACCCGACCTGGTAGTAGACGGTGCCCGCCCGGGCCAGCAGGCGCATGCGGGCGTGCGCGATCGGGTCGTAAGCCATGCACGGACTGCAGAGCGCGATCTCCTCGTTCCAGGCGGCCGCCTTGTCGATCGCCTCCACGAACCCGGAGTGGACCTGTAGATCGAAGTAGTCCTCCTCCACGGTGTCGTACCAGGAGATGCCGGCGACCCCCGTGGTGGTCTCGGCGACCGCCAGCGAGGCGACCAGCTCGCTCTCGCCGATCAGCCCGGTCGTCACTGTGGCGATCTCCGCATATCCCTCGACGCTTTTCGGGGCGACCTGGATGCGGACCTGATCGCTCTCGATATCGACCGAGCTCTCGTCTTCCTGGTAGGACTCCCATTTCTCGACGTCATCGAACTGGTTGCGGACGACCGTCGTGCAGGCGACCTCGGCGTCGATGTCGCCGCCCACCGATCCGTCCGCGCTCGTCGATCCGTCCCCGCCGCTCACGCTCATCGGGGGGGAGTCGAGGCAACCCGATCCAGCGAGGCATCCGGCGGAAAGGACCCACATGGCCAGCTGCCGCGCCCCCGACATGGCTCAAGGATGCTGTGGCCGTCGCGCGCAGCCAAGTTTGTTCGGCTGCCAGCGTCACCCTTCATGTAGGAGGGGGGAGCCAGCAAGCGCGCCGCGGTGTCCGGCTAGTCGGCTTGCTCGGGTCGCGATCTCGGGCGATTGCGGCGGCACCCCGGTTGCACACGTGCGGCGGCGATGCAGCGCCTCGCGATCTTCGTCTCTCTCTTGCTCGCCGGTGCCGGGTGCGCCGAGACCGCCATCCCGATCCCGGAACAGGCGCCCGGCGCTCCCAGCAAGGCGGACGAGGCCGGCTTCACCGTCTCGGGAATCGAGAGCTGGTACCTGGTCGGCAACGCGCTGACCCCGGGCGACGACCGGCTCGAGGTCACGGTCGAGGCAGCGGAGCCGGTCGAGGTGATCGATCTCTGGCTGGATCGCCAGTTCGCCGCGCGCGGCCACGCCAGCGGCGGCCGGGTCGACATCGCGGTCGACCTCGAGGGGCTGGACCCCGGCGAGCACGAGATCCTGCTCGCGGCCGACGGCGCCGAGTTCGCATTCGCGCAGCGGTTCTTCCGCCGATCACACCCGCTCTACGTGGTGGTCTCGAACGACTGGGACGACTCGGACAACGGCGACGCCATGCTCGAGCGCCAGGAGCGGCTGCACGATCGCCACCCCGCCCTGCTCCTCACCCACTTCGTCGGGCCCTACACCTTCACCGACCCGGCGCTGCCGGCGGCGCGGCGCGACTTCCTGGTCGACTGGGTGACCGACCTGCGCGATCGCGAGGGGGACGAGATCGGCCTGCACATCCATCCCTACTGCCACTTCGTCGAGAGCGCGGGGATCGATTGCCGCACCGACCACTCGTTCGCCCGCTCGACCGGCGACGCGACCGGCTACACGATCTTCCTCGGCAGCTACAGCGAGGACGAGTTCACCGCGCTGCTCGAGCACGCGATCGAGCTCTTCGCGGGCGCCGGCCTGGGGCGCCCGACCTCGTTCCGCGCCGGGGGCTGGACCCTCGAGCCGCAGACCATGCGCGCGCTGGCCGCCACCGGCTTTGTCGCCGACACCAGCGCGGCCAACTGGGCCCGCATGGAGGAGTGGGAAGACAACCCGGGGGCCACCCTGTTTCAGTGGAATCGCGACCACTGGTTCCCCATCGACGAGAGCAGCCAGCCGTACTACCCGTCGGAGAGCGATCTCCTGTCGGTGTCGAGCCCGCGCGTCTCGGTGCTCGAGGTCCCCGACAACGGCCTCCTGGTCGACTACGTGACCGGCAGCGAGATGATCGACATGTTCGAGGTCAACCTGGGGACCGGGATCCTGCCGGCGCCGCGGGTTTACTCGATCGGCTACCACCCGCCCAACTTCAGCGAGAGCTTCTTCGCCCGGATGGACCAGGCGCTCGGCGAGATCGATCGGCACCTCGCCGCCGCCGACCTCGGCCCGGTGGTCTACGCCCGCCTGTCGGACCTGGTTCACGTCTGGCCCCGTCAGTAGAGGAGCCGCTGCTGTGCTATACGCACGGCCATGGCGGAGAAGCTCGTCTACATCGAGGACGTCGCCCGGCAGCTGGACGAGTACGAGGGCAAGACGGTCACCCTGCGCGGCTGGCTGTACGGCAAGCGCTCGTCCGGCAAGCTCCACTTCCTCCAGCTGCGCGACGGCACCGGCATCCTGCAGTGCGTGATGTTCTTCAAGGATGTGCCGGAGGAAGTGTTCCGCAGTGCCGACCACCTGGCGCAGGAGACCTCGCTGGCGGTGACCGGCCAGGTGCGGCGCGACAAGCGCTCGCCCATCGGGTTCGAGCTCGGCGTGTCGGGGCTCGAGATCCTGGCCGTGCCGACCGGCGAGTATCCGATCTCGCCCAAGGAGCACGGCACCGCGTTCCTCATGGACCACCGCCACCTCTGGCTGCGCTCGCGGCGTCAGGTCGCCATCCTGCGCATCCGCCACGAGATCGTGATGGCGATCCGCGACTACTTCGACCGGAACGGCTTCATCCTGGTCGATGCTCCGATCTTCACGCCCAACGCGTGTGAGGGGACCTCCAACCTGTTCGAGGTCGGTTACTTCGACGACAAGGCCTACCTCACTCAGAGCGGCCAGCTGTACATGGAGGCGGCGGCGATGGCGCTCGGCAAGGTCTACTGCTTCGGGCCCACCTTCCGGGCCGAGAAGTCGAAGACCCGCCGCCACCTCACCGAGTTCTGGATGATCGAGCCGGAGGTCGCCTTCCTTGAGATCGACGGCATCATGGATCTCGCCGAGGACCTCCTGTGCGACGTGGTCGCGCGCGTCCTGGATCGCCGCAAGGCCGAGCTCACCGAGATCGAGCGCGACACCAGCTCGCTCGAGAAGGTGCAGAAGCCCTTCCCGCGCATCCGCTACACCGAGGCGATCGAAATCCTCCAGAAGGCCGGCCAGCCGGCCAAGTTCGGCGACGACTTCGGCGGCGACGACGAGACCGTCATCTCGCAGGCGTTCGACCGGCCGGTGATGGTCAACCGCTACCCGGCCGAGATCAAGGCGTTCTACATGAAGCGCGATCCCGACGACGACCGGCTCGCGCTCGGCGTCGACGTCCTCGCCCCCGAGGGATACGGCGAAGTGGTGGGCGGCGGCCAGCGCGAGACCTCGCTCGCCGTCCTCGAGGCCGCGATCGCTCACCACAACCTGCCTCGCCCGCCCTTCGAGTGGTACCTCGACCTCCGCCGCTACGGCGCGGTCCCCCACGGCGGCTTCGGCCTCGGCCTCGAGCGCACCGTCTCGTGGATCTGCGGCCTCAAGCACGTCCGCGAGACCATCCCCTTCCCCCGCATGTTGGAGAGGCTCACGCCTTAACGAGCAATCTCAGCGTGCTAGCTCGCCTACCAGGCCAACGTCCGAGGCCGTCTCCCGCTTGTCTCCCGCGAGCGGGATGACCTTGGCCGG
>Ga0111539_10003814_pt1 | contig 19840 bp, 15 predicted proteins | sample RhiMethybrSRZTD1_FD_79667 | JGI IMG/M metagenome (GOLD analysis project Ga0111539, IMG submission 79667) | Populus rhizosphere microbial communities from Tennessee, USA - Rhizosphere MetaG P. TD hybrid SRZTD1 (version 2) (version 2) | ecosystem: Host-associated > Plants > Roots > Rhizosphere >... | reverse complement strand
GCGGTCGAGTGCGCACCGCACCCGAACCCGCGCCACTCGCCCCCCTGCCAGTACTTGACGTTGTGCCGGCTCCAAAAGCCGGGCCTTGCGACGTTCGAGATCTCGTACTGGGCCAGGCCCGCCGCATCGAGCCGCTCGAGCGCCGCGAGGTACATCTCGGCCGCCTCATCGTCGGAGGCCTGGGCCCACACGGCGGCCCCGGCCAGCCCGGCCGCCGAGACCCGGGCCATCGCTTCCTTGAGCGGCGCGTTGGGATAGAGCTCGAGGAGATAGAGCGAGAGGTGATCGGGCGCGAGATCGATCGCGCGGCAGATGGTGTCCATCCAGGACGCCATCGACTGGCCGGGCAGCCAGAACATCAGATCGAAGCTGAGGTTGGTGAACCCGGCGGCGCGCGCCTCGCGTACCGCGGCGGCGGCCCGATCGGCCGAGTGAATCCGCCCCAGGCGCCCGAGCTGGTCGTTGTCGAACGACTGGACGCCGAAGCTGATGCGATTGACGCCCGCGGCGCGAAACGCGGCCAGCCGATCAGGGGTCGCCGTCTCGGGATTGGTCTCGAGCGTGATCTCGGCGCCGGCCGCGACGGCGTAGGCCTCGCGACACGCCTGAATCAGCCGGCCGATCTCGACCGGCTCGAGCAGCGACGGCGTGCCACCGCCGAAAAAGATCGTGTCGGCCGCCGAGCCATCGCCGGCCGCGCCGATTTCGCGCTCGACCGCCGCGACATAGCGCTCCTTCAGCGGCCCATCGAACAGGCCCCGATTGAAGTTGCAGTAACTACAAATCGCCGAGCAGAACGGAATATGGAGATAAATACCTAACATCGGCAATCTGCAGTCGGCAATCGGCAATGGCAAACCCATGGCGCAATCGGAAACTGCCCATGGGCGATGGACAATCGGCAACGGACTGATGGGCAATCGAGCAATGGACTGATCGGGGTAATGGACAATCGGCAAAGGGTTGATGGGAGAATCGGCAATTGATAATTGGTCGATTGTCGATCGGTCCATTGCCGATCAATTGCCCATTGCCGATTACGCGATCAGCCCTTTATCGATTGCCGATCTCGATTGCCGATCTCGATTGCCCATTTTCGATGGGTTTGCCATTCCCCGATTACCCGATTTCAGATTGCCGATTTCCGCCTTTGCCCCCGGGCCACTTCAATTCCTTGGGCTCGCGGATCTGGGCGCGGGCCTGTCCCTGACTTCGCGCCGGCAGCACGCGGCGGCCCTTGTTGCGCTTCCAGAGCGTGAGCAGGTCGTTGGCGTCGCCGTTCGGTTCGAGCATGCGGTAGTCGCCGCCGTCGTACTCGAGGAATTCGGACATTTCGTGCAGGCGGGAATGCAGCCGGAATCCCACGCGCACCTTGAGGGAGTCGAGCTCGGTGTCGTCGGGCAGATTCTCGTAGTTGGTCGTGAAGATCGTCGGGCGGCGCTCGTTGTAGCGCGTGTTGACGATGAGGTTCATCGTCTCTTCGACCCAGTCGGATGGCTTCTCGGCGCCCAGGTCGTCGAGGACGAGCAACTCGGCCTCCATGACGGGCCGGAGGATGTCCATCTCCGCGGTGCGCACCACGGGGTTGTACGTCGAGCGGATCAACTTCAGGAGCTCGCGGACGTCGTAGAAGAGTCCGCGCGCGCGATGCTCGGTCACGACGCGCCGCAGCACCGCCACCGCGATGTGGGTCTTGCCAATGCCGGGCGGACCGATGAGGCAGAGTCCCTTCTGCACGGCCGGAAACTGGTCGGCGAATCGTCTGGCATGAGCGACCGCCGCCATCAGCTTCTCGTTCTGATAGAGGACGAAGTTATCGAGCGTGCAGCGCGCGTAGCGTGGAGGAATTCTCGCCTCGACGACGAGCTGCGACTTGACTTCGTCGCGCCAGCAGTCGCAGCGTTCGACGCGGCGCACCCCGTCGGTGACGACGGGTCTCCATCCGGTGTCGTTGCAGCGCGCACACGCCATGGGAAAGGATGAAGTCTAACACGAGGATCAACGCGTCGACACTTCGTCCGTTTCTTCGTGCGCGTCGTGCCGCGCCATGTCGGCCGGCGTGGTCGTGACGAGCGCAGTGTTGAGCCGCTGCTCCCAATCGCCGAGCCCGCGCGCGAGCTCGCCTTTGACGTACTGCATGAACTCGTTCACCTCGCGCTGCATGCGATCGATCTTGCCGCGCATGTTGAGGATGATCTCGACCCCCGCGAGGTTGACGCCGAGATCGCGCGTCAGCGCGAGAATCGTTTCGAGCTCGTGCAGATCCTCGTCCGAGTACAGACGAGTGTTGCCCTCGGTGCGCGACGGCTTCAGCAGCCCCTCGCGCTCGTAGAGCCGCAGCGTCTGCGGGTGGATGTTGTAGCGCGCCGCCACCGCGCTGATCATGTAATAGCCTTTGCCGGTCACGGATTTCTTGGCTGACACGTCGTTCTCCTTCAATCAAACAAATGCTGTCGAACATCGATGTCGTTGAGGCGGCCGAACTCCTTCAGGAGCTCGCGGGACCGATCGTCCCTGACCGGCGGCAGCGCGATCTGCACGTCGAGGACGAGATCGCCGGCGTCCTCGGGACGGCCGCTGGGCGCTGGCAGGCCCAGGCCGGCGATTCGGATGTGCTGACCGGACGTCGTGCCAGGCGGCACGCGCAACCGTACGGGCTCGCCGAGCGTCGGCACGCTGATGCGGGCGCCGAGCGCCGCTTCGTGCACCGCCAGTGGCAGCGTCAAGTGCAGGTCGCGACCCACACGCCGGAAGAACGGATGGTCGGCGACCTCCACGGTCGCGTACAGGTCGCCCGCCGGGCCGCGCCGGGCCCCGGCGTGACCGCGGCCGGGAATCGCGATGCGGGCGCCCGTCCCGACGCCGGCCGGAATCGGCACGGTCACCACTTCGCTGCGCGACTGTACGCCGGCGCCGCCGCACATCCGGCAAGGCTGCGCGGTCAGTCGTCCGGTCCCGTCGCAGACCTCGCAGCCCTTGGTGAACACCATGTGGCCCCGAGCCCAGCGCCGCGCGCCCTGGCCGCCGCACGCCCGGCACACGAGCGGCGGGCGCGCCACGCGCCCGTCACCGGCGCAGCCGGGACACCGTTCCTGGCGCACGATTGACAGCGGCACCTCGCCGCCCGACACCGCGTCCTTGAACGAGAGCTGCACCGTCACCTCCAGGTCCGCGCCGCGCGACGGGGTGATGGCCTCGCGCGCGGCGTCCTGGAAGACGTCCGCAAAGAGCTCCGCGAACGTGCCGGCCGACGCGCCCTCGACCGGCGTCGAGAAATCGAAGCCGTCGAACGACATCGTCGCGGTGATCGCGACCGGCTCGGCCACGTCGGCGCCGCGGTCGTAGTCGCGGCGCCGATCGAGGTCGGCGAGCACGTCATAGGCCTGCTGGACCTGCCGGAACATCTCCTCGGCGACGCGGTCGCCGGGATTGATCCCCGGATGGTAGCGCCGCGCTAATCGGCGATACGCCCGCTCGATTTCATCGGCCGTCGCCGACCGGCGCACTCCCAGCAGTGAGTAGAAATCCATATCAATCTATTTCTTCTCTTCAACCACCTCGGCGTCGATGACGTCGTCAGTCGAGCCGGTGCCGCCCGGACGCGGAGCGCCGTCCTGCGGACCGCCGTCAGGGCCGGGCGTCCCCACATTCTTGTAGAGGTTTTCCGCGGCCTTCTGCTGCGCCTGCATCAGCGCATCGAGCGTCCGGTCGATCGCCTTGGCGTCGTTCGACTCCAGCGCCTTCTTGACGTCGTTGGTCGCCGATTCGATCGCCATGCGGTCCGCGGCTTCCAGCTTCTCGCCCGAGTCCTTGAGGAACTTCTCCGCCGCATAGACGGCCTGGTCGGCGCGGTTGCGCGTCTCGACTTCTTCCCGGCGCTGCTTGTCCTCGGCCTGATGCGACTCGGCGTCCTTCATCATCCGATCGACTTCTTCCTTGCTCAGCCCGCTCGACGCGGTGATCGTGATCTTCTGTTCCTTGCCCGTGCCCTTGTCCTTGGCCTGGACGTTCACGATGCCGTTCGCGTCGATGTCGAACGTGACTTCGATCTGCGGCACGCCGCGCTGCGCCGGCGGGATGCCGTCGAGATGGAACTTGCCAAGCGTGCGGTTGTCGCGCGCCATCGGGCGCTCGCCCTGCATGACGTGGACTTCGACGCTCGTCTGCCCATCGGCTGCCGTCGAGAACACTTCGCTCTTACGCGTCGGAATCGTCGTGTTCCGCGAGATCAGCGACGTCATGACCCCGCCGAGCGTCTCGATGCCGAGCGAGAGCGGCGTGACGTCGAGCAGCAGCAGGTCCTTGACCTCACCGGAGAGCACGCCCGCCTGGACCGCGGCGCCGATCGCCACGACTTCGTCGGGATTCACGCCCTTGTGCGGCTCCTTGCCGAACAGGTCCTTGACGATCTGCTGCACGCGCGGAATGCGCGTCGAGCCGCCGACGAGCACGACCTCGTCGATCGCCGAGGCCGGGATGCCGGCGTCGGCAATCGCCTGCTTGCACGGACCCACGGTCTTCTGCAGCAGGTCATCGACGAGTGACACCAGCTTCTCCTGGGTCAGCTTCATCGACAGATGCTTCGGGCCCGTCTGATCGGCCGTGATGAACGGGAGGCTGATGTCCGTCTCCCGGACCGTCGACAGCTCCATCTTCGCCTTCTCCGCGGCTTCCTTCAGACGCTGAAGCGCCATCCGGTCCTTGCTGAGATCGATGCCTTCCTGCTTGCGGAACTCCGCCACGATCCAATCGATGATCCGCTGGTCGAGGTTGTCGCCGCCGAGGTGCGTGTCCCCGTTGGTCGCCTTGACCTCGACGACGCCCTCGCCCACTTCGAGGATCGAAATGTCGAACGTGCCGCCGCCAAAGTCGTAGACCGCGATCGTCTCGTTCTTCTTCTTGTCGAGCCCGTAGGCCAGCGCGGCCGCCGTCGGCTCGTTCACGATGCGGAGCACTTCGAGCCCGGCGATCTTGCCGGCGTCCTTCGTGGCCTGACGCTGCGAATCGTTGAAATACGCCGGGACGGTGATGACCGCCTTGGTCACCGGCTGCCCAAGGTAGTCCTCGGCCGCCTGCTTGAGCTTCTGCAGCACCATCGCCGAGATTTCAGGCGGCGGGAGGGGCTTCGCCTGCCCCTCGATGTTGATCGCCACCCGGTCGCCGTCGCGCACCACGCGATACGGGACCATCTTCATCTCTTCAGAAACTTCGTCGAAGCGCCGGCCCATGAAGCGCTTGATCGAAAACACCGTGTTCTCCGGATTCGTCACCGCCTGGCGCTTGGCGACCTGCCCCACCAGCCGCTCGCCCGATTTGGTGAACCCCACCACCGACGGCGTCAGCCGCCCGCCTTCAGAATTGGTGATGACGACCGGTTCGCCACCTTCCATCACCGCCACCACGGAATTAGTGGTCCCCAGGTCGATCCCAATGATCTTGCTCATGCGACTTCTCCCTCTTGTGCCCGCAGGCAAATCTTAGTCTTTCAAAGTATAGACACTTGAGCGTTAACATGTCAAGAGACATGAGCGCTGACACGCAGGCCCAGGCCCACAAGCCCGGTCTCCTCCCCTCGGCCTTCGGCCCTCTGCCCTCCTGAGCCCTCCTGTGCCCCGTGCCCCTCCGCCCTCCCCTGTGCCCTCTGCCCTGTGCCCTCTGCCTTGTCGCCGCGTGGGCCCTGGGCCTGCTATATTGAGAGTGCCGCCCGCCTGACTGTCGAAGGTGTTCGCCATGAGTGCTCCCGAAGTCAGGCGTCGTCTGCTGACTGGCGCCGCCGTCGCGACGTTGGCGCTCCTCCCCGCGGTTCACGCCCAATCCATTTCACAGCCTGACGCCAGTCTCTCGCTCGCCGCCGACAGCCGCGACTGGACGGCCGACGTCCCGGCGCATCTGTGGGCGGTGGACGGCGCAGCGACGCTCGAACGGGAGGGACGCGTCGAGCGCGCCGAGGAGAACACGGCGCTCGTCGCGGGCGACCGGCTGCGCACCGATCGCGGCCGCGTCGACGTGCTGTTCGACGACGGCTCGGCGCTCGACGTCGATGAGTACTCGAGGATTGATCTGCTCGGCGATTCGCTGGTGCGGCTGCTTGACGGCCGGATCCGTCTCACGCTCGCGCGGGGCGCTGACAACATCGACTATCGCGTGGACACGGTCGCGGGCTCCGCGCTGATCCGAAGCGCCGGAGAATACCGCATCTCGCTCGCGCCCAGTCGCACCTCGGATCCCGAACTGCACGTGACGGTGCTGCGCGGTCAGGCCGATCTTGCGAACGCGTACGGCCGCACGACGCTGCGCGCCGGGTACGAAGGGATCGTCACCGAAGGCCGCGCGCCGTCGGTCCCCTACGTCGTGAACGCGGCGCAGTGGGATGCCTTCGATCGCTGGGTCGAGAACATCCGCGCCGAACGGCTCGGGACGCAGTCGTCGCAGTATTTGCCAAGTGAGCTGCGGTACTACGGCGGCTCGTTCGATCAGAGTGGATCCTGGGACTACCTGCCGAGCTACGGCGGCTACGTCTGGTATCCGCAGGTCGCCGTCGGCTGGCGGCCGTATTCGGTCGGCCGATGGTCGTTCTATGGCAACTTCGGCTGGTTCTGGGTCGGCGCGGATCGCTGGTCGTGGCCGACGCATCACTACGGCCGGTGGGGACTCAACGCGAATCGCTGGTACTGGGTGCCGGGTCGGCACTGGGCCCCGGCATGGGTCGCGTGGGGCGGCGCTCCGGGCTACACGAGCTGGTGTCCCCTCGGCTACGACGGGCGTCCGGTGGTCGGGTTCTCGTCGGTGCGCTACGTCGATCCCTGGGTGGCGTGGACCGTCGTCCCGACGCGCGCCTTCGTCAACGACGTCGTCGTCGCGCATCACGCCGTCGGCTACCGTTCGATCGCCCCGGGCGTCCGGTCGCAGTTCGAAGTCCGCCGCGCTGCGCCGTCGATCGGCAACGGCCCGGTGACGCGCGCCCAGCCGCTGCGTGCGCCCACGACGGGCCGCGCGGTGGTGCGCGACGGACGGGCGGCGCCGGCAGCGGGCGTCGACCGTTCCGTCGCACCGGCCGCCGCCCGGACGCGTCCCGGCGACGTCACGACTCCATCCCGGCTCAACGACGCCGTCGGGGCGCCAGTCGGCCGCACCGCTGCACCAGCGGTCGATTCGGGCGCGACGCGGACGCGTTCACGGATTCCGTCACGAAGCGATGGCGCCGACAGCGGCTCGCCGCGGCTCGAGACGCCGGGCCGTGTGCAGATGCCGCCTCCGCCCGAGACGTCGCGCTTGCAGACACCGCAGTTGCAGATGCCGGCGTCCCCGCAAGCCCGGCCGCGTGAGGGGGTCGCCGAGCGCGCGTCACGGCCCTCGGACGCTCCGATCCGTTCGTATCGTTCGCGCGAACCGCAAGGCACGCCGGCAGACGACGGGCCGGCATCGCGGGTGTATCGCTCGCGCGAGTCCGACCCGGCGCCGACCGCGCCGGCACGCACAGGGGCGCCGAGCCGCATTCCCGAACGCGCGAGCCCGCCGCCGGATCGCGGCCGGCCCGACGGACCGGCGGTGCGCAGCCGGCCGGCCGGCGGTGACGCGCCCCGATCCGAGCCGCCGCAGGGCCGCGCGCCGCGCGTCGAACCTCGTGCGCCCTCTTCGGAGAGCCCGCGGTCGGCGCCGCCGTCGCGCACAGGGCCGGACAACCGCTCTTCGTCATCATCGGGACCCTCGTCGGGCCGCGCCGGCGGCCAGGCCGTCCGCCGCGGCGGCGGTTGAGCCGTACTAGAATCTGCGCATGGGTGTCCGCCTGACCATCCCCCGGCTCCGCGGCCTGGTGCGGAGTTTCGGGATCGTCGCGCTGTTTCTGGCTGCCGCGCTCTTCGGCACGGCCAGCGGCGTGATATTCGCCTTCGTTGGCGATCTTCCGCAGATTTCCGCGCTCGACGACTATTCACCCAGCACGATCACGCGGGTCCTCGCGCGCGACGGCACGACGCTCGGCGAGTTTGCGACCGAGCGGCGCGTGCTCGTCACCTACGAACAGATCCCGCAAGTCCTCCGAAATGCGATCGTCGCATCGGAGGACGCCGGGTTCTTCTCGCATAGCGGCATCGACGTCAAGGCGATCGCCGCGCTCGGAGTCCGCCGCGTGCTGGGCATGCAGCGGCGGGGCGGCGCGAGCACCATCACGCAGCAGTTGGCGCGCAAGCTGTTTCTGACCGACGAGGTCACGCTCGAGCGCAAGATCAAAGAGTGGATGCTCGCGATCCAGATCGAGAAGCGGTACACGAAGCCCGAAGTCCTGACGATGTACTGCAACAAGATGTACTTCGGCCACTATGTGTACGGGGTCGAAGCCGCGTCGCAGCTCTACTTCGGCAAACCGGTCAAGGAGCTGAATCTCGACGAAGCGGCGCTCATCGCCGGGCTGTTGCAGAGCAACGTCCGGCAGAGCCCCTATGTGAACATGAAGGCGGCGCTGGCGCGGCGCGCGTATGTGCTCGATCGAATGGCCGAGCAGGGCTTCATCACCACGGCGGACGCGAAAGCCGCCAAGGATCGACCGATCGTCACGCGCGGGCAGCCGACTCAGCCGGCGTCCATCGCGCCGTACTTCGTCGAGGCGGTCAGAATCGCGCTCGAGGAGAAGTACACCGCGAAAAAGGTGTACGAAGGCGGCCTGACGGTGAAGACGGGCATCGACCCGGAGCTGCAGCGCGCGGCCAATCGCGCGCTCGACATGCACCTGCGCGTTCTCGACAAGCGCCGCGGCTACCGAAAACCCACGGACAACAACATTCTCGTCAAAGGGCACAAGCTCGAGACGTACCGCGATCCGCGGTGGATCGCCGATCCCGCTGAAGGCAGCGTCGTGCCGGGCCTGGTCGTCGGCACGGAAGGCGGCGTCATCCGCGTCCGCGTCGCCAGGTGGTTCGGCACGATCGACAAGAACGGGTACGGCTGGACCAGACGCAAACCGGAGGAGCTCGTCCGCGCCGGCGATCTCGTGGAGGTCCTGGTCGATAAAACGGACCCCAAGGGCACGTTCAGCGGGAAGCTCGAGCAACCGCCGGTCCTCGAAGGCGCCATCCTCGCGCTCGATAATCACACGGGCGAGATTCTCGCGATGGTGGGCGGCACCAGATTCGAGCGCACGCAGTTCAACCGATCCACGCAGGCGCTGCGACAGGTCGGATCGCTGTTCAAGCCGTTCGTCTACATGGCCGCGATCAACAGCGGCTACACCGCCGCCAGCCTGATCGAGGACGCGCCGGTCAGCTTCGACCCGGGCCCCGGCCAGCCCGCGTACGAGCCGAAGAACTACGACCGCGAATATCACGGCTGGATCACGCTGCGCGCGGCGCTCGAGGGATCGCGCAACGTCCCGACGATTAAGTTGATGGACGCGCTCACGCCGAAGCAGGTGATCAAGTATCCGCGCATGCTCGGTATCACGACGCCGATCCCGGAGTTCCTGTCGGTCGCGATCGGCGCGGCCGAGGGCACGCTGCTGGAATACGTTTCGGCGTATTCCGCGCTGCCCAATCAGGGCGTCCGCATGACGCCGCAGCTCCTCCTCGAGGTGACTGACCGCGAGGGCAACATGCTCGAGCGCCACCGGCCCGAGCCGCACGAATCGGTTCGCACCGACATCGCCTACATCGTCACGGATCTGCTCGAGGGCGTCGTCCGGCGCGGCACGGCGAATTCGGCGGCGAAGCTCAACTGGCCGATGGGCGGCAAGACGGGCACGACCGACGATTACACGGACGCGTGGTTCATCGGCTTCGACCCGGACATCACGATCGGCGTGTGGGTGGGCTTCGATCAGAAAAAGCCGATCGGCGACCGGGCCACGGGGACGACGGTGGCGCTGCCGATCTGGACCGAGATCATGAGCTCGTGGGTGAAGCGGCAGCGCGCGCGCCTGGGCGAGCCGCCCGAGTTCGAGCGGCCCGGCAACGTCGTCACGGCGATGACGGCGAACGGGCCGGAAGTGTTTCTCGCCGGCACCGAGCCGGGCGGGAAGAAGTAGCGCTCAGCCGTCGATCCGCGCCCGCAGCGCGGCCACGCTCTCGTCGCCGACGAAATGCAGGGTCTGCATGCCCTGGCGCGCGGCGCCTTCGAGATTCTCCAGGCGGTCATCGACGAACAAGGCGGATGCGGCGGCCACCCCGAGACGATTCAGACAAATCTCGTAGATCCGTGGCGCCGGCTTGAGGCAACCGACTTCGTACGAGACGACGACCACGTCGAAATAATCGGAGAGCGTGCGCACGGCTCCGACGCGTCCGATGACTTCCGCGATGCCGTTGGACAGGATGGCGGTGCGGCCGCGTGTCGCCTTGAACTCGGCGGCGAGCGTCCACACCTCCTCGCGGTAGTCGCTCCACGACACGTAGTCGGCCACTTCGAGCGCCTCGACCACGCCGTCCAGTTCATGCGGCGGGATGTTCGCGCCGGCAACAACCAGGCGCCAGTACTCGTGGCCCGGCAACCCGCCGTCGTATTCGGGACGATGGCGCCAGTAGCGCTCGGAGAACTCGCCGAGGTCCAAACGCGCGAGCTGCGCCATGTGCCGGACCGCGTTCTCCCTCTGGCGCCTCACGAGCACCTCGCCGAAATCCAGAATCAGCGCCTCGATCGCCACCGCTACTCGTCGTCGTCGGCTGCGGCCTCGAGCTTGCCGAGCGCCTTCTTCATCAGGTAGGCCTTGATGAACTCGTCGAGGTCGCCGTCGAGCACGCGGCTGACGTCGCCGACCTGGTGGCGGGTGCGCACGTCCTTGATCATCTGGTACGGCTGGAGCACGTAGCTGCGGATCTGACTGCCGAAGCCGATGTTCTTCTTCTCGCCGCCGATCTGGTCGAGCTTCGCCTGTTGTTCCTTCAGCCGCATGTCGTAGAGGCGCGATTTCAGCACCTTCATGCCCGACGCCCGGTTCTTGTGCTGGGACCGTTCGTTCTGGCACGAGACGACGATCCCCGTCGGGAGGTGGGTGATCCGCACCGCCGAGTCGGTCACGTTGACGTGCTGGCCGCCGGCGCCGCTCGACCGGAAGGTGTCGATGCGAAGATCCTTATCCTCGATCTCGATGTCGATGTCGTCGGACAGCTCGGGCCACACGTACACGGAAGCGAACGACGTGTGGCGCCGCGCCGCCTGATCGAACGGCGAGATGCGGACCAGCCGGTGTATGCCTGCTTCAGCCGACATCAGGCCGTAGGCGTAGTCGCCGGTCACTGTGATCGTCGCGCTCTTGATGCCGGCTTCGTCGCCAGGCTGATGATCGATGACCTCGCGCTTGAAGCCGCGCCGCTCGGCCCAGCGGAGATACATCCGAAGCAGCATCTCCGCCCAGTCCTGCGATTCGGTGCCGCCGGCCCCAGGGTGGATGGTCACGATCGCGTTCTTGCGATCGAGCTCGCCGGACAGCATCGTCCGGATCTCGCCGCTCTGCACGTCACGGTTGTAGGCGTCGAGCGCTTTTTCGAGATCGGCGGCCACGTCCTCGCCCTGTTTGGCCCAGTCGAGGAGGACCGCGACGTCGTCGGTCTGCTTGCGAAGCGATTCGGCGAGGGTGCGGTCGTCTTCGAGGCGGCGCCGGCGCTGCAGCGTCTTTTGCGCGACGGCCTGATCCTTCCAGAAATCCGGTGAGGAGACCTGCGTCTCGAGCTCCGTCAGCTCCCGGGTCAGTCGGGCTTCGTCAAAGCCCCCTCCGCAATTCGCCCACCCGGTCGGCGAGCTCGCTGTAAGCACGGACTTGTTCGTCGAGTGTCATGGGTCGGTGATCCAGTCTATCCTGCGATTCGGTCGTCAGGGGCGAGACGCGGGCCGGCGCCAGGCCATGAACAGCACGGCGGCCGTAATGGCCGCGCCCAGCCAGGCGGCCATGTCTCCCAGATAACTGTAGATCGTACGATGAGTGTGGAGGCGTACGTCAACGGTCATGGCGGCAGCCTCGAAGAGACGGGTCGTCTCGACGGTCCGGCCGTAGGGATCGACGGCGCCGCTGATGCCGGTGTTGGCGGCGCGCACGATGTAGCGCCCTTCCTCGACGGCGCGAATCGCGCCCTGCTCCCAGTGCTGGAACGCGGCCGACGATCGTCCGAACCAGGCATCGTTCGTGATCGTCGCGAGCAGCTGACTGCCCCGCTGGACGAACGCCCGCGCGATCCACGGGTAGATCGACTCGTAGCAGATCGCCACGCTGACGCGGCGGCCGTCCGCGTCGAAGACGACGGGATCCGTCCCGAAACTGAAGTCGCCAACCCCTTCAACCAGCGGCCCGACGAAGAACAGCAGCCGCTTGAGCGGGACGTACTCGCCGAAGGGAACCAGACGGAGCTTCCGATAGACGGCGTGCGATCGGCCGTCGGGTCCGACGAGGATCGCCGAGTTGTAGAAGCGATCCGGGCCGCGCCCGCCGCCCGGCTCGAATTCGTCGCTGCCGATGATGAATGGGAGGCGGGCTTCCTGGGCGAGGCGGCGGATCGGGGCGGCCCGCGCGGCGTCCACATCGAAATAGAACGGCGTGGAGGCTTCCGGCCAGATCACCAGTTGCGCGCCGGCGCCGATCGCCTGGCGGCTCAGGCCGATATAGCGGTCCATGATCTCGGCGCTGTGCGCCTGGTCGTATTTGATCGACTGATCGATGTTGCCCTGAACGAGACCGACCCGCAGCACATCGCCCGACGTCAGGAGCGTTCCGCCCGCTGCCCGGACGGCGCCGGCCACCGCTACGATCACGACGAGCGCACCGACGCCGGCGGCCGCCCAGCGGTGCCGCGCGCGCTCGGTCAGCGCGAGCGACGCCGCGGCGGTAGAGACGAGGGCGACGAGGACCGAGAGTCCGTACACGCCGGTGACGCTGGCGAGTTGCACGATCGGGATGACGCTCGCCTGCGACGTGCCGAGCAGGACCCACGGAAACCCGCTGCCGACAAACGATCGCAGCCATTCGGTGGTGACCCAGATCCAGGGAGCGAACCAGATCCCCGCCACGCCGAACCGTCGGACCGCGAGCGATACCAGCAACGCGAAGAGACCCGTGTAGAGCGCCAGGTAGCTGATGAGCAGCAGCGCGACGAGCACGGCGATCCACATCGCGAGCCCGCCGTAGGTCTGCATCGTCGGCGCCACCCAGTAGAGCGTGCCGCCGAAGTACAGCAGGCCCGTGAGGACGCCGCAGCGGAACGCGCGCGCGGGCTGGGGGCGCGGCGCGGCAGCAGCGAGCGCCGCCGACACGATGAGCGGCGCGAGCGCCACCCAGGCGCTCGCGGGATGCCCGTACTTCGGGAAGCTGGCGGCGAGGAGAACGCCCGAGAAAAGCGCTAGCGCGTAACTAACGGCTTTTGTCCTGCGGCGAGCAGGCGCGCGGCCTGCTGATCGGCCACAGCCCTGTCGGCGTACGGACCCATCCGCACTTTGTAGCGCGGGCCGGGCCCCGTCGTAGAGTCGACGAACGCGGAGTAGCCTTTGGCTTTCAGCTGCTGCACATGGGCGTCGGCGTTTTCCCTGCTGTTGTAGACGCCGAACTGGAGATACCAGGCGCCGGCGGGCGCGGCCGCCTTCGTCTCGGTCCCGCTCTTCGTCGTCTCGGGCCGGGCCTTCGTGTCGCTGCCCTTCGCGTTCGCCTGCTTCGCGTCGGCCGAAGGCGGGCTCGCCTTCGCACCGGACGAGCCGGCGTCAGTGGCCGGCGCGGCCGCCGGTGGAAGTGCGGGTGTGGTCGTGGGCGGTGCCGCCGCGGGCGATGTCGTCGGCGGCACGGCCGCGACCGTCGCGGGCGGCGCCGATGATCCGGCGGGCGCGGCGCCGGCTTTGTCCTTGCCCGTCAGCACGTCGTGATAGCTGAGGTCGCCCGGCTTGGGCGAGGCGGCGGGCGGTGCCGCGGGGACAACGGTGTCGCTCGTGGCGCCGGCATCGGCGACGGCGCCGGCCTGCAGCGAGCCGCGCACACCGCGTCCTACCGAGACGCCGAGGAGGAAGATCACGACGGCCACCACGACCGCCGACATGAACACGAACACCAGTTGTTTCCCGCTGAGTTGGATCTCGTGAAACTGCTGATCGGCCATGGACTCCGCTGGCATGTTACTACAAGCCTCCCGTCCTCTTGAGAAACTCCCGGGCCTCGACGAGCGTCGGCGCGAGCGCCACCGCGCGCTCGGCCTCGCGGCGCGCGGCGTCTTTGTCTCCGGCTTCGAGGAACGCGGTGCCGAGCGCGATGCGCGACGTGGCGGTCTCCCGGCACCAGATGGCGACCTTGAATTCGTCGATCGCCTCGCCCAGCCTTCCTGCGCGCTGATGCAGGCGGCCGAGCAGAATATGCGGCTCGTCCTCATAGGGCGTGAGATAGATGGCGCGTCGCAGCGCGACGATCGCCTCACGATCGTTCTGTTCGCCGATCAACCGGCGCGCCTGTTCGAGGTGGAACGCGGCGGTCTGCTGCTGATCGCGCTGCGCCGGCTGGCCGAGCGCCGTGTCGAGCCGCGGCGCGGCGTCGAGGCTGGCCTCCACGCGTTCGAGCGCCGGCGGGATTCTGGAGGACGCGGCGGCCGGTGTCGTCTCGAGCGACGTGCCGAGCAGCCGCGCGAGCTCGAGCTCGCGGCCGGCTTCAGTCGAGCGGCCCGTGGTGGTCAGCACCGCGCTCATCACTAGGTGCGCGTCGCCGTCAGCCGCGTCGCGCCGGACCGCCTCGCGAAGCGCAGTCAGGGCACCGGTGGCATCGCCGGCAACCGCGCGCGCGTAGCCGAGATTGAACAGGTAGTCGACGTTCGACGGATCCTCGCGCGTCGCGCGCTCGAAGAACACGGCCGCCTGCTGCGTCGGGTCGGTCACGCCGCCCCGTCGAAGCTGAACGATGCCGATCGCATTTGAAATCGCGGCCACGCGCCCCTGCGCATACAGTGCGCTCAGCTCCTTGAAGGCGCCGTCGAAGCGTTTCAGCTCGATGAGCGAGAGACCGATGTCGAAGCGGGCCCGGCGCGCGAATCGCGAGGTGGCGGGCACCGCACTGGCCGCCGCGAGCGCCTTGTCGTGCAGCCCCTGCTCCGTATACACGCTCCACAGCGCCGTGAGAATCCGGCCGTCGTGCGGCGCTCGCGTCATTGCCGACTCGAGAAAGCGCACCTGCGCCGCGGGGGTCGCGGCGACCAGGCCCTTGACGTACATCTCGAACGCGTCGAGCGCGATCGGCGTCGAGGCGCGCGGTGTCGTGACCACGCGCCGGCCGAGCGTCTGGGCGATCCGGCCGGCGACTCGTTCGAACAGGGCGAACAGATCGCTGAACGGCCCGTCGTCGGTCACGTCCGACAATTGGCGGCTGGTCTGGAGGTCGATGATCCGCGCCCGCACCGAGAGCTTGTCGCCCACGCGGAGCTCGCCGAAGACGACCTCCGACGCGCCGACGAGCTCACCGATCCGGATCATCGTGGCCCGGCTGAACGAACCGGACGCCGGCAGCTGAAGTTGGTCGAAGGCGGCGACCCGCTGGTCGCGCGAGAACGCCCTGACGCCAAGCTGGTCGAGCTCGTCTGCGAGCAGCACGGCCGCGGCCTCGCGGAGCCACAAGGCCATCGCGGCGCTGCCGGACGCTTCCGGGACGGCCTGGGTCGCAAAGGGCAGGACGAGCACGCCGGGCGACGACGGCGCCTGGGCGGCCGCCGGAGCGGCCGCGGGTCCCAGAACGAGGGCGGCGGCGACGCCGGCGGCGGTCAGGCCTCGAGTGAAACGCATGGGAATCCAGACGCTCATCAGGCCGCCAGAGCCGGATCCGCGACCGCGGCCGTGTCCCGCAGGGTCAGGGTGATGACGCACGAGCGGGCCGCCATCGCGCAGCATTCGTCGATTCGCGCCTCGGCCCCGAGACCGAAGCGGCGCAACAGCTCCACGGCGGCGGCGGCGTAAAAGCCGCAGAGCGGCCGCGTTTCGCGCTCGCGGACCGCGCAGAACAGCGATGCGTTGAGGTCGAGCCGCACGCGACCGCGGCGGACGCGCGTGACCATCCGGCTGGTGCTCTGCACGTCGCGAGTGAGCGCGGCCGCCATCCGCATCGCCGCCCGGGCCCGGAGCGGCCGCGGCAGCGATGCCAGGACGCGCCGTTTCATGCTCGTCATCGACAGCAGGGTCCAGTCGGCCGCCAGCGTGCCGGCTCGCGCGACGACTCGGGCGTAGTTATCGCCCTCCAGGCGGAGAAACCCGATGACCCCCGCGAGCGGCGCGCGGCCGATGCTGCCGTCGCGCAAGCCGTCAGGATCCAGCCACTCCTCATAGTATTCGAGCCGATCCGGCAACACCTCGGCGATGGCCTGGTGCAGGGAAGCCGCCAGCAGACGACCGACACGCGCCTCTGTCATGATCTGTCCGTGACCCACCTCGCCTGTGCCGCAGCCATCCTCGCAGGAGGAAAGGCCCGGCGATTTGGCGGCCAGGACAAGAGCCGTCTCGTCGTCGAAGGGCTGCCCATCATCGTACGGCAGGTGCAGGTCCTGCAACGGCTGGCTCGCCCCATCTTCGTGGTGGCGCCGCACGCCGATCGGTTTGCGGACCTCGGTCTCGAGGTGCACCCCGACCTGATTCCAGATATCGGCGCGATCGGCGGACTCTATACGGCCCTCGAGCGTTCTCCGGAAGACGCCGTCCTGGTCGTCGCCTGCGATCAACCCTTCCTGGACGAGCAGATCCTGGAGCGGCTGGTCGCGCTGTCGGCCGGGGCCGACGGGGCCTGGCTCAAGACGCCGGCGGGCGTCGAACCGCTGCTCGCCTGTTATCGCCGGAGCGCCCGGGCAGCGGTTCGGGAGCAGATCGCGCAAGGCCGTCTCAAGCTGGGCGACCTCGGAAAGGTGCTCAGAATGCGTGACCTCGACGTGCACCAGGCCGCCGACGGCTCGCCGCTCGAGCGGCTGCTCTTGAACATCAATTCGCCGGAAGACTACGCGCGGGTAGAATAGCCGTTTCGCGCGGTGTGCGTGCCGCACGCCGAGTATTCAGACCGATGATTCTTCCCGTTCACTCCCTCGTTCGAGCGCGGCTTCGGCAAGTGCTCACCGATGCGTTCGGTCTGGCCGAGGCGGACCAGCCGGCGATCGTGATTGAAACGCCGCCGCGCCGGACCCTGGGCGACCTGGCGGTGCCAGTCGCGTTCGAACTGGCGCGACGGCTGCGCAAGGCCCCGCGCGCGATCGCGCAGGAACTGGCCTCCGCGCTCGGCTCGATCGCAGGCGTGGCTCGCGTCGAGGCGGCGCCGAACGGCTACCTGAACCTGTATCTCGACCGCGCCGCGTTTGTCCGCGCGCGTCTGCGTGGTGAGGCCCAGCCGCTGGCGCCCGCCGATACGGGCAAAGTGATCGTCGAGCACACGGCCATCAATCCGAACAAGGCGGCCCACATCGGGCATCTCAGAAACGCCGCCCTGGGCGACACGCTCGTCCGGCTGCTCCGCTTTCAGCAGCGGCCGGTCGAGGTCCAGAACTACATCGACGACACCGGCGTACAGGTCGCCGATGTCGTCGTCGGGTTCGCCTCGCTCGAGGGACGCGATCTGGCGGGCGTCAAGGCGCTCGCGGACGATCCGGCGGTCCGCTTCGACTACTACTGCTGGGACCTCTACGCGCGAGTGACCGAGTGGTACGAAGAGGACAAGTCGCGCCTCGAGACCCGGGCCCAGGCGCTCCACGCCATCGAAGCCGGCGGGAACGAGCAGGCGAAGATGGGCGCGTTCATCGCGGATCGGATCGTGCGCTGCCATCTGGCGACGATGGCGCGGCTGGGCGTGGCGTACGACCTGCTCACCTGGGAAGGCGACATCCTGCGCCTCCACTTCTGGGCCACCGCGTTCGATCAGCTGAAGGCCCGGGGCGCGGTGTTCCTGCAGACCGAAGGCCGCCTGAAGGGCTGCTGGGTCATGCCGATCGAAGACGGGCAGGCCGGCGCGGCCGAGGCGGAGACCGTCGCTGATGCGGGCGACGACGACGCCGAACAGCGCGAGAAAGTGATCATCCGATCGAACGGCACCGTCACGTACGTCGGCAAAGACATCGCGAATCAGTTCTGGAAGTTCGGGCTCCTCGGCCGCGACTTTCACTACCGGATCTTCGAGCGGCGCAACGGCGCGCCGATGTGGGCGACGACGTCCAAGCCGGGCGAAGCCGAGGGCACGCCCAGGTTCGGTCAGGCGTCGGCCGTCTACAACGTCATCGATTCGCGCCAGGCCTACCTGCAGCAACTCCTCAAGCAGGCGCTGGCGACGATGGGATTCGTCCGCGAGGCGGAACGGTCCACGCACTTTTCGTACGAGATGGTTGCCCTGTCGCACGCGACGGCGCAGACGCTCGGCTACGACGCGAGCGAGAGTGAGGGCAAGCCCTTCGTCGAGGTCTCGGGCCGGCGCGGCCTCGGGGTCAAGGCCGATGATCTGATCACGCAACTCATCGACACCGCCGCGGCGGAAGTGACGGCGCGCAACCCCGAGCTTCCGCCGGCCGACCGGCAGCGGATCGCGGAAGCGATCGCGACGGCGGCGGTACGGTACTTCCTCGTGAAGTTCTCGCGCGGCAAGATCATCGTGTTCGACATCGAGGAAGCGCTCAGCTTCGAAGGGGAGACGGGGCCCTACATTCAATATGCGGTGGTCCGCGCCAACAACATCTTCGCGAAGCTCGGCGAACGCGCGAAGCTCGATGAAGCTGCCGTGCTGTCGGAGCTCGACAACGTCGGCCGCGATCCGATCGAACGCGGCGACGACGGCGACGAGCTCTGGGGGCTGATGCTCGAGGCGGCCCGGCTCGACGAGGTGGTGGACACGTCCGTCCGATCGCTCGAGCTGGCAGTGATCGCGAAGTACTCGTTCGGCCTGGCCCAGGCGTTCAACGCGTTCTATCACCGCCAGCAAATCCTGCACGAAGAGCGGCACGACGCGCGGATCTGGCGCGCGGCCGCGGTCGCGTACGTGCGCCGCCAGTTGACGCAGGCGCTCGGGCTGATGGGCTGCGACGTGCCCGCGCGGATGTAGGACGATGGAGCGCAAACCGGTCATCGCGGTCGCCTGGCCCCGCGCCGACTACGTCGCGGCGCTCACCCGGGCCGGCGCCGAGGTCCGGGAAATCGCGCCCGGGCGCGACCCGCTTCCCGACGCGCTTGCGGGCTGTGACGGCGTGCTGCTGACCGGCGGCGTCGACGTCGACCCGGTCGAGTACGGCGAGACGACACGCCACCCGACGGTCGAGCTCGACGAAGTGCGAGACCAGTACGAGCTCGCGCTTGCACGCGACGCCGTGGCGCGCGACCTGCCGTTGCTCGCGATCTGCCGCGGCGTGCAGGTCCTGAACGTCGCGGCCGGCGGGACGCTCGTGCAGGACATCCCGACCGAGACGCCGAGCGGGATCCGGCACTCGGTGACCGAGCCCAAGAACGCCGAAGTGCACGACGTCGAGGTCGCCACCGGCACCTGCCTGGCGACCCTGCTCTCTCCGCGGCTCGGCCCCGACCGGCGCGTCGCCGTCAACAGCCGCCACCACCAGTCCGTCAAACAGACCGCACCCGGCTTCGTCGTCTCCGCCACCGCGCCCGACGGGGTCATCGAAGCGATCGAACGGCCCGACGCGCGGTTCTGCGTCGGCGTACAGTGGCATCCGGAAAACTTCTGGCGCACCGGCGAGTTCAGCACGCTCTTCGACGGCCTCGTGCGGGCGGCGCGCGAGGAGTCGACAAAGCTTCACCATGAGGAAGACAAAGCTTCACCATGAAGAAGTGATGACGTGATGATCGTTTCGGGGGAAAGATCACCTACCGTGATGGCCGGAGGGCTTCAGCCCGCCTTTGCCGGGCCGGCTGAAGCCGGCCTCTCCTGGCGGTAAGCGCT
>Ga0111539_10003813_pt1 | contig 19842 bp, 14 predicted proteins | sample RhiMethybrSRZTD1_FD_79667 | JGI IMG/M metagenome (GOLD analysis project Ga0111539, IMG submission 79667) | Populus rhizosphere microbial communities from Tennessee, USA - Rhizosphere MetaG P. TD hybrid SRZTD1 (version 2) (version 2) | ecosystem: Host-associated > Plants > Roots > Rhizosphere >... | reverse complement strand
CTCGTGAACAAGGCGATCGACGACTCCCGCCGTGAGCGCCGGATGCGGGTGGGCGACGAGTGGATGGGCGAGCTCAGGGCTCCGCCCGACGACGTCGCCCAGGCGTCCGACGAGATCGTCGCGGCGGTCAGGGCGCTCGCGCCCGCGCGCCGCGAAGTGATTGTCCTCCACTACTGGCTCGACCTTGCTGTCGACGAGATCGCCGCGCTGCTCGGTCTCCCCTTCGGAACCGTCGCGTCGCGGCTCAGCCGCGCGCTCGCGGACCTCCGCGTGTCGATCGAGGGCGAACGTGTCTGACGATCTCGAGCGCCGCCTGCGGGACGTTCCAGCCCGCGTCCCGTCGCCCGATCCGGCGGTGACCCGCCGCGTGCGGCACCGGCTGCTCCGACCCGGCGCTCCGCACCTCCGTCGGCGCGCGCCGGCCGGGCTACTCGCCGCCGTGCTTGTCGGGATCACGATCGGCTACTGGGTCGTCCCGCACGAGGAGCCGGCGATCGGCGCCGCCGACCCGCCCGCCGTGTCGATGGAGGCGAAGCCGAACGTCATCCGCATGTACCAGCCGGTGGAGATTGCCGGCGCGATCGTGACGCGCGAGGCAGGCGAGTACGTGGCGGTCGAGCAGAACGTCTGCGGCCGCGGCTGGGAGCCGGGCTCTGGCGGGACGACGAAGAGCGGCGGCTTGTTCTCCGCCACGCTCACGCAGTCCCTGGCCAACGTTCGGCTGCGCGCCAAGTGGCGCTCGTCGTACAGCGCTGTCGTCTCGATCGGGGTCAGGCCGTGGGTCGTCCTGCGGCAGAAGGGACCCGCACGCTTCGAGGCCGTCGTCTCCACCTACCGGATGCTCGAACGTCGCGCGGCGCAGCTCGAGCGCTACGACCGCGACAGCCGCCAGTGGAAGGTCGCGGCGCGCGCGAAGCTCCGGCCGGGGTCCTACGGGCAGGAGACCGAAGCGGTGTTCCGCGCGACGCTCCCGAAGCGGACGATCGTCAGGGCCGTGGTGCCGGCGTCGTCGACGAAGCCGTGCAACCTGGCCGGCTTCAGCAACATGATGACCGTGGGCTAGTCGCCGGGCGGCGGTGCGGTAGAGCCGCCGCGGCGCAGGCGCGGCTGGTAGAGGACGCGCGGAACCGAGCGTCCCGGCTCGTCGATCACCGTCTGCAGGAGCTCGATCGCGGTCGCTGCGATCTCGTCGATCGGCTGCTCGATCGTCGTGAGCGGCGGCTCGATCCACGAGGACGCCTCGATGCCGTCGAACCCGACGACCGAGAGATCCTCGGGGATGCGCAGCCCGATCCGGCGCGCCTCCTGGATGACTCCGATCGCGATCACGTCGCTCGAGCAGATGACCGCGGTCGGACGGTCGCGCCGGCTGAGCAGGGCCCGCGCGGCGGAGCGCCCGCCCTCGATCGTGAAGTCGCCGTGGACGAGCCAGCCGTTCAGCGGCAGCCCTTCCTCGAAGAGCGCCTCCGCGCGGCCCGCCGCCTTCTCGCGCGTCGGGAGGTAGTCGGCCGGGCCAGCGACGAAGCCGATGCGCCGGTGGCCGAGCGCGATCAGGTGCCGGGTCGCGACGTAGCCGGCGTGCCGCTCGTCGACGGACACGCACGGGACGTCGAAGTCCTCGAGCGCGCCGTTGACGAACACGAGCCGCGCCCCCTCCTCGAGCAGCCGCTCGTAGTGGTCGTGCTCGCCGGCGAGGTGGGTCATCTCGCACGAGATGAAGATCATCCCGTCGACCTCGCGCTCGAGCAGCATGTGCACGTAGTCGGCCTCGCGGAACGCTGCGGAGGTCGTGTTGCAGAGGATCGTCGCGAGACCGGCCTCGGTCGCCCTCGCCTCCATCGCCTGCGCGAGGGCCGGGAAGATGGGGTTCGTCAGCTCCGGGACGAGCAGCCCGATCGCACCGGTCGCCGGCTTGCGGCCGGGCGGGACGTAGAGGAGGTCGCGCATCGCCTCCTCGACGCGTGCGCGCGTCTCGGCGCGGACGCCGTCGACGCCGCTCGCGACGCGGGATGCCGTGGCCAGGCTGACGCCCGCACGGGAAGCGACCTCACGCAGCGAGGCCATCGAACCTCGATGAAACGCGTTTCATGGGCCCGTCGATCATAGGTGCCTCCACAAGTCCGTGCAACTAGGCCAAACAACTTCGACGAAACCTCGTCTAACCTCTTGACTCGGCCCACCCGACTGGCGTAATGTCGCGTGGCTGTCTCAGCGGCATGAAACGTTGTTACACAACGCAGCAGTCGGATCTCGACTTGGAGGAGGCAACACATGAGTAGGAGAACCGCGTTCGGCGCGTGCGTCGTCGTCGCGATGCTCGCCATGGTCGCAACGGCCGTACCCGCGACGGGTGCGGTCAGCGGCAGCTCTGCAGCCGGCGGCACGATCCGGATCTGGACAGACAAGGATCGGAAGGCGGACATCGAGCGGATCGCCAACGCCTGGGGTGCCAGGCGCGGCGTCAACGTCGAGGTCGTCGAGAAGAACTTCGGCGACATCCGCGACCAGCTCAAGACCGTTGCGGTCGCGAGCGCACCCGACGTGATCATCGGCGCACACGACTGGACGGGCCAGCTGGCCGCCGACGGTCTCGTGCTCCCGCTGTCGCCGAAGAAGGCGACGCTCAGGCAGTTCCCGAAGTACTCGCTCGACGCGTTCTCCTACGGGACGGCGGTCAAGCGTCTCTACGGCGCCCCCGTGGCGCTCGAGAACGTCGGCCTCGTCGTGAACACGCGACTGGCAACGGTTCCGAAGACGTTCGCGAACCTCGAGAAGCAGGCTCTCGCCTTCAAGGCGAAGAGCAGCGAGAACCTCGCCATCGCGGTGCCGCAGGCGCCGGCCGGTGACGCGTACCACATGTACCCGTTCTTCTCGGGTCTCGGCGGTTACGTCTTCGGCAAGAACAAGGCGGGGAACCTCAACCCGAAGCAGATCGGCGTCGCGAACCCCGTGTTCCTGAAGAACGCGGCGGCGATCGACCGGTGGGACCGCCTCGGGCTGATCAACTCGAAGGTCAACTACGACACCGCGAAGAACGCGTTCCTCAAGGGGCACGCGGCCTTCTGGGTCACCGGTCCGTGGGAGGCCGACACGCTCAAGACGAGCGGTCTGCGCTTCCGCATCGTGCAGGTGCCGCGGATCAAGTTCCGCTCCGTGCCGTTCCTCGGCGTGCAGGGCTTCATGGTCACGCGCTACGCGAACACGCACGGCACCGCGACGCTCGCGAAGGACCTCGTGGCGAGCTACATCATGCTCCCGGCGTCGCAGCGCGCGCTCGCGGCGGCGAACGGCCGCTTCCCGGCCAACACCGTCGCCGGCAAGCAGGTCAATGACGCCGTCCTCAAGCAGTTCGGTGCGGCGGGCGTCGGCGGCGTCCCGATGCCGAACATCCCGCAGATGTCCTCCGTGTGGGAGGAGCTCGGCGGGGCCTGGTTGAAGTCGACGAACGGCACGTCCACGCTTGCGCGGCCGACGTTCACGACTGCTGCCCGCAACATCCGGAACAAGATCGGCTGATCCCGATCACTCGCGATGAGGGCGCCCGGCGACGGGCGCCCTCATCGTCTCTCGCTTCCAAGGAGCGCGTTTGAGCACGACCGCAGTCCGAGCGGAACCGCCCCCGCAGCGCGCCTCGCTCGCGCAGTCGATTCTCGCGTTCCCCTCTCGCGTCGTCGCGGTCTTCTCGGGACCGATCGGCTTCGCGCTCAAGATCGTCCTGCTCGCCGTCTCCAATGCGATCGCAATCTGGGCGGGCGTCATCCTCGTGGGCGAGCAGAAGTGGATCGCCGTCGCGGTCCTCGTCGCGACCACGCTCTTCATCGACTGGGCGTACATGTCGAAGCGCTCGCTCGCGCTCAAGTTCCTGATCCCGGGAACGATCTTGCTGCTCGCGTTCCAGGTGATCCCGATCCTCTACACGGTCAACGTCGCGTTCACGAACTACTCGACGGGCCACATCCTCTCGAAGTCCGAGGCGATCGACGGGATCAAGGGCAATACCCTCGCGCCGCCGGCGAACGGCAAGACGTACCTGATGACACCGGCCCGCGACGCGGACGGCAACCTCGTGCTGCTGCTCGCCGACGAGGCGACCGGCCAGACGTACGTCGGCACGAAGGAGGGGCTCACGCCGATCCCGAAGAGCGACGTCCAGGTCGACGACCTCGGCATCGCCGGCGCCAAGGGCTACACGGCGATCAAGGGCACGGAGTTCGCGGCGATCGACCGCGAGCTCTCGAACTTCACCGTGCCGACCGAGGGCGACGCCGCGATCAGGCCGGAGGGCCTCGACAGCGCAACCGAGCTCGCGCCGACGCTCCGGTACGACCCCGCCAGGGACGAGTTCGTCCGCGTCTCGAACGGCGCCGTTTTCGCCGACAACGGTCGCGGCTCGTTCGTGGCGGCGAACGGCGAGGAGCTCGAGCCCGGCTGGAAGACGGCCGTCGGGTTCCGGAACTTCAGCAAGATCATCCACAACCCACTCGTGCGCGATCCGTTCCTGCGCGTCTTCGTCTGGACGTTCGCGTTCGCGTTCCTCTGCGTCGGGATCTCGTTCGCGCTCGGGCTCTTCATGGCGATCGTCCTCGACCGGCCTGGGATGCGCTTCCAGCGCGGCTACCGGATCCTGCTCGTGCTCCCGTACGCGATCCCGGGCTTCCTTTCGCTCCTCGTCTGGCAGGGATTGCTGAACGACGACTTCGGGGTCGTGAACCAGTTGCTCCACATCGACGTCCCGTGGCTCTTCGACTCGAACTGGGCGAAGGTGTCGGTCATCCTCGTGAGCGTCTGGCTGACGTTCCCGTACTTCTTCCTCGTCTCGCTCGGAGCGCTCCAGTCGATTCCGGCCGAGCTGACCGAGGCCGCCCGCGTCGACGGCGGCGGGCCCTGGCAGGTGTTCCGAAAGGTGACGCTGCCGCTCCTCTTCATCGTCGTCGCGCCGCTCCTGATCGCGTCGTTCGCCTTCAACTTCAACAACTTCGGGGTCATCTACTTCCTGACGGGCGGCGGCCCGCAGTCGAGCGACCAGACGACCGCGGGCGACACGGACATCCTGATCTCCTACACGTACAAGCTCGCCTTCTCGTCCGGCAAGGGGCAGGACTACGCGCTCGCCAGCGCGGTCGCGATGATCATCTTCTTCCTCACCGCGGTCATCGCGGCGATCGGGTTCTGGAGGACGAAGCAGCTGGAGAACGTGCGATGACGACTGTCGAGCAGGTCGAGACCGCGGCGGCCGTCCGCCAGCAGACGGGCGTCCGGACGAAGCGGCGGCGTCCGATCTGGCGCGGTACGTGGTGGCGCCATGTCGTCGCGCTGATCGCCGTGCTCTGGGCGATCTTCCCGATCGCGTACGTGATCTCCGCGGCGTTCAACGCCGACCAGACCCTCGGCGGCGCGAGCCTCATTCCCCGCGACGTCACGTTCGAGAACTTCCGGCAGTTGCTGACGGGCACCGTCCAGAGCCTCGCGGAGGGGAGCCCGGACACCCACATCAACTACGTCCGCTGGTACGCGAACACGATGATCATCGCGAGCGCGACCGCGATCTTGACCGTGATGCTGGGGGCGCTCGCCGCGTACGCGTTCAGCCGGTTCCGCTTCAAGGGCCGGCGCATCGGGCTGTTCTCGCTGCTGCTGATCCAGATGTTCCCGCAGCTCCTGCTGGTCGTCGCGATCTACCTGATCGTCCTGCAGACGGGCGCGGTGTTCGGCTTCATCGGCCTGAACACGCTGACGGGGCTGATCCTCGTCTACCTCGGCGGCGTGATGGGCGTGAACGTCTGGCTGATGAAGGGCTTCTTCGACACGATCCCGGCCGAGCTCGACGAGTCGGCGCGCGTCGACGGCGCGACGCCGGCGCAGGTGTTCTGGGGCGTGATCCTTCCGCTCGCCGCGCCCGTGCTCGCCGTCGTCGGGCTCTTCTCCTTCATCGGCGTGATCAACGAGTTCGTGATCGCGAGCGTCATCCTTCAGAACCAGGATCAGTTCACGCTCGCGCTCGGGCTGCGCAACTTCATCGACCAGCAGTACTCCGAGCACTGGGGCGCGTTCGCCGCGGGCGTGGTGCTCGCCGCACCGCCGGTCGTGCTCATCTTCCTCTTCCTCCAGAAGTTCATCGTCTCCGGCCTCACCGGCGGCGCGGTCAAGGGATGAGCTCGACCGAGCTCGACCGCGGGACGACGCTGCTCGCGCGGCCGCACCACGACGGGTCGCCCGACTACGTCCTCGAGCAGCCGGACGAGCTCGGCGGCGACGCGGTCGTGCGGGTCCGCGTGCCGAAGGGGGTGGCCGACGACGTCGTCCTGCGCTACGTCGACGACGGCGAGCCGCACTGGGCGCGCGCGCAGGTCGACCGCGAGACGGACAGCGAGACCTGGTGGAGGGCGACCTTTCCGGTGCGGAACCCGAGCGTTCCGTACCGCTGGCTGCTCGTCGGAGCCGAGGGCGGCTGGAGCTGGCTGAACGGGATCGGGGTGCACGGCCACGAGGTGCCGGACGCGGACGACTACGTCCTCGCGCTCGGCGACGGGCCGGCGTGGCACCTCTCGTCGGTCGTCTACGAGATCTTCCCGGACCGCTTCGCGCGCTCGGGCGAGGTGTCGGCGGACATCCCGGACTGGGCCGTCCCGCGCGAGTGGGACGAGCTGCCGACGGGCCGTGGCCCGAACACGCCGCGCGAGTGGTTCGGCGGCGACCTGCGCGGGATCGAGGCGCACCTCGACCACGTCGAGTCGCTCGGCGCGAGCGCGCTCTATCTGACGCCCATCTTTCCCGCCGGGAGCACGCATCGCTACGACGCGTCGACCTTCGACCGGATCGACCCGCTGCTCGGCGGCGACGACGCGCTTCGCTCCCTCGTCGCGGCGGCGCACGCGCGGGGCATCAACGTCCTCGGCGACCTGACGACGAACCACACCGGCGACGGTCACGAGTGGTTCCTCGAGGCGTCCGAGAGCCCGCTGTCGCCGGAGCGCGGCTTCTACTACTTCGACGAGTCGCTTCCGACCGGGTACGCGTCGTGGTGGGGCGTGCCGAGCCTGCCGAAGCTCGACTGGCGCTCGAACGAGCTCCGGCGCCGGATGGCGGCCGTCACGCGCAGGTGGATCGACGTCGGGCTGGACGGCTGGCGCATCGACGTCGCGAACATGACGGGCCGCTATCGCGAGCTCGACCTGACGCGCGAGGCGGCCGCGGTGATCCGCTCGGCGCTCGACGACGACGGCGTGCTCGTCGCGGAGCACGGCTACGACTACCGGCGCGACCTCGACGGCCGCGGCTGGCACGGCGCGATGAACTACGCCGGCTTTCTGCGGCCGGTCTGGAGCTGGCTCCGCGCGGAGGAGCTCCCGACCGAGCTCGAGCGGCAGTTCTGGGGCGCGCCCGTCGGAATCCCGCGCTCGAGCGGGGGCGCGATGGTCGGCGCGATGCGCGCGTTCCGCGCCGGCGTCCCGTGGCAGTCCGTGCTTCACTCGTGGCCGCTCCTGGACAGCCACGACACGGCGCGCTTCCGCACGGTCGCCGGCTCCCGCGAGCGGATGCTCGTCGGGATCGGGCTGCAGATGACCTCGCCCGGCGTGCCGATGGTGTTCGCCGGCGACGAGCTCGGGCTGGAGGGCCAGTGGGGCGAGGACGCGCGGCGAACGATGCCGTGGGGCGCGCCCGACACGTGGGACAGGAGCCTGCTCGACGGCTACCGGAAGCTGATCTCCCTGCGGCGCTCGAGCGGCGCGCTCGCCCGCGGCGGGATCCGCTACGCACACGTCGGCGACGACGCGGTCGCGTACCTGCGTGAGCTCCCGGGCGAACGCCTGCTCTGCCTCGCGGCGCGCGCGTCGCACGAGCCGATCCGGCTAGCGCTCGACGCGAAGGCGCTCGAGCCGCTGCTCGGCGGCGACGCCCTGGGCGCGACAGACGGCGTCTTCGAGCTTCCGGGCGACGGCCCGGCGTTTCACGTGTGGAGAGTCAATGGAGGTGCGTAGTGGCTGACGTGGTCTTCGACGAAGTCGACAAGGTGTTCGAGAACGGCGTGCAGGCCGTGTACGACCTCTCGCTCGACGTCCGGGACGGCGAGTTCCTCGTGCTCGTCGGCCCCTCTGGCTGCGGCAAGACGACCGCGCTGCGGATGGTCGCCGGGCTGGAGGAGATCTCCGACGGGACGCTCTCGATCGGCGGCCGTGTCGTGAACGAGCTCTCGCCGAAGGAGCGCGACGTCGCGATGGTCTTCCAGAACTACGCCCTCTATCCGCACCTGACCGTCGCCGACAACATCGCGTTCGGTCTCCGGCTGCGGCGCGAGCCGAAGGCGACGATCGACGAGCGCGTCAAGTGGGCTGCGAAGCTGCTCGACCTGACGCCGTACCTCGCCCGCCGTCCGAAGGAGCTCTCGGGCGGTCAGCGCCAGCGCGTCGCGATGGGCCGCGCGATCGTCCGCCAGCCGCAGGCGTTCCTGATGGACGAGCCGCTGTCGAACCTCGACGCGAAGCTCCGCGTCCAGATGCGAGCCGACATCGCGAAGCTCCAGCGCGACCTCGAGACGACGACGATCTACGTCACGCACGACCAGGTCGAGGCGATGACGATGGGCGACCGTGTTGCGGTCATGAGCCACGGGCGGCTCCAGCAGGTCGACACGCCGCAGCGCCTCTACGACGCGCCCGCGAACCTGTTCGTCGCGGGCTTCATCGGCACGCCGCCGATGAACCTCCTCGCCGCGAACGTCCTCTCGGACAACGGCAGCATCGCGATCGACGTGGGCGGACAGCAGTTCCCGCTGTCGGAGGAGGCGCTGAAGCGCTTTCCGGGCATCCGGAGCGGCGGTGCCCGTCCGATCGTGCTCGGGATCCGCGCCGACGATCTGCATCCCGCGGCGAGGCGGCCCGACCTGCCCGCGATCAACGCCGGCCTCGAGCTGATCGAGGCGCTCGGCTCGACCTCGATCGCGTACTACCGGATCGACGCGATGGTGATCGGCGTCGACGAGGACCTCGAGGAGGAGGAGGCAGAGGGCGAGGGCGTGACCGCGAAGCGGCCGAACCTCGTCGCGTCGTTCTCGCCGGAGGAGGCCGCGGGCCTGCGGATGGGCGACCAGATGCCGATCGCGGTCGACACGAAGCACATCCATGTCTTCGATGCCGAGTCGGGCGAGCCGATTCGCTAGCGCGGCTGCGGCGCTCGCCGCGATCGGGGTCCTCGTCGGGGTCGCGAGCGCGGCTCCCGACGCGACGCCTCGACCGCCGCGCGGGGCCGAGCTCGCGGCGCTCGCACGTCCCGTCGTCCGCCCGCCGCTCGCGTCGCAGCGGATCTACTTCGTGATGCCGGACCGCTACGCGAACGGCAACACGGCGAACGACCGCGGCGGGCTCTCCGGCGGCCGCGAGGTCACCGGCTACGACCCGGCCGACACCGGCTACTACCACGGCGGCGACTACGCCGGCCTGACCGGCGACTGCACCGGCCCGCGCGGTCTCGCCCGGATCAAAGACCTGGGCTTCACGTCGATCTGGGTCACTCCGCCGTACAAGCAGCGCTTCGTCCAGGACGGCAGCGCCGGCTACCACGGCTACTGGGGCGTCGACTTCACGACCGTCGACCCGCACCTCGGCACCGACGCGGAGCTCGGCGCGTTCGTCGAGTGCGCGCACCGGCTCGGGCTGAAGGTGATCCTCGACGTCGTCCCCAACCACACGGCCGACGTGATCTCGTTGCCGCGGCTGTCCTACGGCCCGCCGCAGACGCCGCCGACGCCGCCCGCGATCAAGCAGCCGGCCTGGCTGAACGACGTCGCGAACTACCACAACCGCGGGAACATCGACTTCAACTCGTGCCCGCCGGAGTGCCTCGTCCTCGGCGACTTCTTCGGGCTCGACGACATCGCGACCGAGAAGCAGAACGTGCGGGACGGCCTCGTCGAGCTGTACGCCGACTGGATCCGGCGCTACAAGATCGACGGCTTCCGGATCGACACCGCGCGGCACGTCGAGGCGACCTTCTTCCCGTACTGGGTCCCGCGCATCCTCGCCGCTGCGCGCTCCGCCGGCGTGCAGGACTTCCAGCTCTTCGGCGAGGCGTTCATCCGCGACGCCGTCGAGCTCTCGTCGTACGTGCGAGACCGGGGCCTGCCGAACGTCATCGACTTCCCGATGCAGGACGCGCTCGCGCGGTTCGCCGGCGGGAGTGCGGGCTCCACCGGCATCGCGGCGCGGCTGAACGACGATGACTACTTCGTCTCGCCGGACGGGGTCACGCACGTCCCGCCGACGTTCCTCGGCAACCACGACGTCGGCCGAGCGGCGCAGCAGGTGCAGAGCCTCGGCGCCGGCTCGGGCGGACCGCTGCTCCAGCGCACGCTGCTCGCGTACGACCTGCTCTACCTTCTGCGCGGCGCGCCGGTCGTCTACTACGGCGACGAGTTCGGGATCGTGGGGCGCGGGGGCGACAAAGAGGCGCGGCAGGATCTCTTCCCGACTCAGGTCGCGGAGTGGCAGACGCAAGAACGCGTCGGGAGCCCGCCCGTCGGCACCGGTTCCTCGTTCGACCAGCCCGAGAACCCGATCGCGACGCGGCTCCGCCAACTCGGCCGCCTCCGCGCCGAGAACGCCGTGCTCTCGACCGGCGCCACGATCGTGCGGCGCTCGAGCCGGACGACGCTCGCCGTGAGCCGCATCGACGCCGCAGGCAGGCGCGAGTACCTCGCCCTCTTCAACGCCGGCGGGTCGCCCGCTCGGATGACGATCGCGACGGCCACCCCGCAAGCCGAGTGGACGCGCCTGCTCGGGACGACGACGCCCGCCTCGAGCACGCGTACCGGCGCGTTGACGCTCACCGTGCCCGCGTATTCGAGCGCACTGCTCCAGGCGACGCGGCAGATCCCGGCCGTCCGTGCCACGAAGCCCGTGCTGAAGGTCGCGCGAGACTCGCTGAGCTCGCTCGTCCGCCTCTCCGCGACCGCGGGGACGCGCCCCGTGGCCATCGCCTTCGCGATCAAGCGCGGCTCGGGTCGCTGGACTCGGGTCGCCGCCGACGACTCGCCGCCGTACCGCACCTTCCTCGATCCCGCGAAGTTCCGTCGCGGCGAGCGCGTTCAGCTCGTCGCGATCGTCCGCACGCTCGAGGGCCGCACCGCCGTGTCAGCCGTTCGCTCGTACGTTCCCCGCCGATGAGAAAGGACCGCCCGATGTCCGTCCGTCGCGTACTCCCGCTCCTCGTCTTCCTCGTCGCGTTGCCGCTCGTCGGCTCCGCGAGCGCGTCCGACACGCCCGCGCCCTCGTCCGTCACGATCGCAGGGTCGCTCCAGAGCGAGCTCGGCTGCCCGGGCGACTGGCAGCCCGACTGTGCGACGACGCATCTCGCGTACGACGCGAGCGACGACAAGTGGCAGGGGACGTTCACCGTGCCCGCGGGCTCGTACGAGTACAAGGCCGCGCTCAACAACGCGTGGGACGAGAACTACGGTGCGAACGCGCAGCGCGACGGCGGGAACATCACGCTGAACGCGCCGGGCGGGAACGTGAAGTTCTACTACGACCACGAGACCCACTGGGTGACGTCGAACCGCAACTCGGTCATCGCGACGGTGCCCGGCAGCTTCCAGTCCGAGCTCGGCTGCCCCGCCGACTGGTCGCCCGACTGCCTCCGCTCGTGGCTCCAGGATCCCGACGGCGACGGGACGTACACGTTCTCGACGACCGCGCTTCCCGCCGGCTCCTACGAGGCGAAGGTCGCGATCAACGAAGCCTGGGACGAGAACTACGGCGCGGGCGGCGCGCGCGACGGTGCGAACATCGCGTTCACCGTCGGCGCGTCGGCGACCGTGAGCTTCCGCTACGACTCGACGACGCACGTCCTCTCGATCACGTCGACGTCGCGTGCACCATCACAGGACAACGACGTCTGGTTCGACGGGCTCGCGCACGACAGCCGCGACACGCTCTACCGCGTTCCGGGCGGCGCCGTGCCGCAGGGGACGAACGTGCTCGTCCGCTTCCGGACGTTCCACGACGACGTGACCGGCGTGACGCTTCGCACGTGGAACGAGGGCGAGCGTTTGATCGCGATGCAGCGCGTCGCGAGCGACGTGCCGTGCGGGCTCGAGTTCGGCTGCGACTACTGGCAGGCGTCCGTCGACACGTCGAAGCTCGGGACGCTCTACTACCGCTTCATCGTGCGCGACGGCTCGCGGACCGTCTACTACGAAGACGACAGCGACGTGCGCGACGGCGGCTGGGGCCGCGCGATGGACAGCTCGCCCGACTGGGGCTGGGCGATGACGATCTACCAGCCGTCCTTCGGCCCGCCCGTCGGGTGGATGAAGAACGGCGTCGTCTACCAGATCTTCCCCGACCGCTTCCGGAACGGAAACCCGTCGAACGATCCCGTCGTCGGGCAGCCCAAGGAGGCGCGCTGGGCGAACGACCCGCGTTACGCGTACCCGAACGGCACTGCCGACGAGAAGGCGCGCGACCGCGTTCTCCGGCTTCCGTGGGGCGCGTTCCCCGAGGGTTTCTGCCGCAACTACGCGGGCGCCGACTGTCCGAAGCGGTGGCAGTCCGGCACCGGTCGCGAGGGGCCGTTCGGTCGCGACTACTACGGCGGCGACCTCGCCGGCGTGATCCAGAAGCTGCCGTACCTGAAGGAGCTCGGCGTGACCGTGCTCTTCTTCAACCCGATCTTCGCGGCGTCCTCGAACCACCGCTACGACACGCGCGACTACACGAAGATCGACCCGTACCTCGGCGACAAGAAGGACTGGGACAAGCTCGTGAAAGAGGCGAAGGCTCTCGGGATCAAGGTGATCCTCGACGGCGTCTTCAACCACACCTCGTCCGACAGCCCGCTCTTCGACCGGTACCACAACTTCGCGTCCGTCGGGGCGTGCGAGAGCCTCACCTCGACATACCGGTCGTGGTACACGTTCCGGCCGCCGTCCGGGCTCGAGCCGGCGCCGTGTGCGGGCGGCACGAACTACCAATCGTGGGCGGGCTTCGACTCGCTCCCGCAGCTCACGGAGACCGCGGCGGTCAAGAGCTACGTCTACGGCGTCTCCGCTGACTGGCTGAACGCGGGAGCCGAAGGTTGGCGGCTCGACGTGATGCAGGAGAAGAGCCTCGACTTCTGGCGCGGCTTCCGTTCGCGCGTCTACCAGGCGAAGCCCGACACGATCATCATCGGGGAGCTCTGGAAGAAGTTCGACGTGCTGCCCTTCATCCAGGGCGACACTGCGGACACGGCGATGAACTACCGCCTCCGCGACGCGACGATCGGCCTGCTCGCGCCTGGGGCGTTCGACGCGAAGGGCTTCCCGGGCAGCGGCAGCCCGATCTCGCCGACGGCGTTCCGGAACCGGCTCGAGTCGGTGCGCGAGGACTACCCGGACCGCACGTACTTCTCCGCGATGAACCTGCTCGACTCGCACGACACCGAGCGGCTGCTCTGGACGCTCACCCCGGGCGCGGAGAATCGCGCTGCGCGCGAGAACGATGCGGCGAACCTCACCGAGGGCAAGAGCCGGCAGCGGCTCGCCGCGCTCGTCCAGCTGACGATGCCCGGTGCGCCGACGATCTACTACGGCGACGAAGTCGCGCTCACCGGCGACGACGATCCGGACGACCGCCGCACGTATCCGTGGGCGGACGACACGAGCGAGCGCGGCGGCGACACGCGGCAGCCAGACACCGCGATGTACGCGTACTACAAGCAGCTGACCTCGTTGCGCTCGGCACACCGTTCGTTGCGCGACGGCGAAGCTCGCTTCCTGCTCAGCGACGACGCCGCGGGCACCGTCGCGTACGGGCGGAAGGCAGGCGACGACGCGGTGGTCGTCGCGCTGAACTCGTCCAAGTCGCAGCGGACGCTCCGAATCCCGGTCGCCGGCTACCTGCCGGACGGGACGAAGGTCGGCGACGCGACCGTCACCGGCGGAGAGCTCGTCGTCACGCTCGGCCCGCTCTCGGGGTCCGCACTGCCGACGAGCGGCGCCGACTTGACGCCGCCCGACAAGCCGTCCGGCCTCTCGGCGAGCGCGACGGGGCTCACCGTCCAACTCTCGTGGGGCGGCGTCGCCGGAGCGGCCCGGTACGCGGTCTACCGAAGCCCGGTGACGCGCGGCGGCTACCAGCGGATCGGCACCACGACCGGCACGACGTACACGGACAACGACGCCGCCATCCGCAGCGGCCAGGCCTACTACTACGTCGTCCGCGCGCTCGACGGGCCGGGCAACGAGAGCGCGGACTCGAACGAGGTGCGCGTCGTCCCGGCGTACGCGATCGGCTGGGCGAACCTCCAGTGGCCGCCGACGCTCGACTACACGGTCAGCGCGTCGAGGACGACCGACACGGTCTACGGGCAGGTGTGGATCGACGGCGTGACGAGCCGCCCGGGGCCGACGCCGGGCCTTCGCGCCGAGCTCGGCTACGGCGCGCAGGGGAGCAACCCGGCCTCGTGGACGACGTGGGTTCCGATGTCGTTCAACGTCGACGCCGGGAACAACGACGAGTACAAGGGCGTGCTCCAGCCCACGGTGCCCGGCACGTACTCGTACTTCACGCGCTACAGCACGAACGGCGGCGACAGCTGGACGTACGGCTCGCTGAGCGGACCGAACACCGACCAGCCGGGAACGATGACGGTGCACCCGCCCGCCGACACGACCGCCCCGCCCGCACCGACCAACCTCGTCGCGAACGGCGGCGGCCCGACGACCGTCTCGCTCACGTGGGACGCGGTGCCGGCGGTCGACCTCTTCCGCTACGACGTCTACCGCGGAACGACGGCGGGCGGCCCGTACGAGAAGGCAGGCTCGACCCAGCCCGGCACGACGACGTTCTCCGACACCGGCCTCGTGACGGGCACGCGGTACTACTACGTCGTCAAGGCCGTCGACGAGTCCGCGAACGAGTCCGGCGCGAGCAACGAGGCGAACGCCGTTCCGCTCAACCGGCAGATCGACGTCACGTTCGTCGTCACGGCACCGTCGACGACGCCGTCGAACGCGACCCTCTCGATCGCGGGGAACCAGCCGCAGCTCTGCAACTTCTGCAACCCGCCGCACACGATCACGCTCACGAAGGGCGGCGACGGCAGATGGCGGATCACGCTCGCGTTCCAGGAGGGAACGTCGATCGAGTACAAGTACACGCTCGGCGACTGGGATCACGTCGAGAAGGACGGCGCGTGCGGAGAGATCGCGAACCGCTCGGCGCAGATCGCAGGCGGCGCGGGCGGGACGCAGACGATCGAGAACACCGTCCTCAACTGGCGGAACGTCGCACCCTGCGGCAACTGAGCGTTCGGTGACGTAGCGGCGGCTCTCGGGGCTGCCGCTACGTTGCCGCGATGCCGACGCTCGAGCTTCCCGAGCCGTACGACTTCGACGTCTCGACGGCGCGCTATCGCGCGTTCGGGCCTGACCTCGCGAACCTCTGGCACGAGGGCGGCCTGCACCGGGTCGTCGACGGCCGAGAGGTGCGGATCGAGTCGGCGCCCGGCGGTGTCGACGTCACGCCGCTCGACGCGGCGACCGAGCCGGTCGTTCGTCACTACCTCGGCGGCCCCTTCGAGCTCGACGCCTTCTACGCGTTCTCCGAGAGCGACCGCGTGCTCGCGCGCCTGGTGCACCGGCTGCGCGGCCTCCGCCCACCGCTCAACCCCGATCCGTACGAGACGCTCGTCACGTCGATCACCGCGCAGCAGGTCTCCCTCTTCTCCGCCTTCGCGGTGCGAAACAGGCTGATCGAGCGCTTCGGCACCCGGGCGGAGCTCGCCTGGGCGTTCCCGACGCAGGAGCGGCTCGCGGCCGCGCATGAGGACGAGCTCACGGAGCTCGGGTTCTCGCGCCGGAAGGCCGAGTACGTGATCGGGATCGCGCGCGCGGGCGTCGACTGGGCCGAGCTCGCGACCCTGCCCGACGAGGAGGTGAAGGCACGCCTGGTCGCGCTCCGCGGGCTCGGCGAGTGGACGGCGGACTGGTTTCTCGCGCGGCACCTCGCGCGGCCGCACGCGTGGCCCGCAGGAGATCTCGGACTGGTCAAGGCGCTCGGCGAGCACTACCTCGACGGCGTGCGGCCGTCGGTGAAGGAGGCGCGCGTCCTCGCCAAGCGCTTCGCGCCGTTCGAGAACCTCAGCGCGCACTACCTGCTCGCGAGCCTCTACTCCGCGCCCGGGGCGGCGTGATCTAGGCTCGCACGATGGAGCGGCTCGAGGACCCGACACCGGAGCAGCTGCGAGAGCTCGCCGACGCGGCGCGCGCGCGGGGCGAGACGACGCTCACCGTCGAGATCGACGAGGCCGACGACCGGGCGCTGTCGACGCTCGAACGCCTCGGCTTTCGGCCGGCCGCACGCATTCTCTCCGTCGACCTCGACGTGCTCGAGCGCGACCTCGACCGAAGCCCCCGCGGCGAGTCGTTCGGGTCGGTGCACGTGCAGACGGACGACCTCCCCGCCGTCGAGCGGACCGTCCGCCGCTTCGTCCCGCTCCTCCCCGGCAAGTCGAAGGGCTCGGTGATCGTCCCGCCACGCAACGGCTGGATCTCCGTCTACGACGAGCTCTGCGACCGCGACCCCTCGGCGCTCCCGCGGGTCGCGCGGGAGCTCTCAGACGGGCTCGGAGTCGTCGTGATCCAGTTCGCGGTCGAGGAGGGCGCCGTTGCGCGCTACCGGATCTACGAGCGCGGGCGGATGCTCGACGAGTACCTGTCCGTGCCGGAGTACTACGGGCCGCTGCCCTCGGGAGAGGTCGTCGCGCTTGCGGCCAACCCGACACTGGTCGAGCGGCTCACGGGTGGCGACCGCCGCGCGGTCCGCGAGGCGTCGGTGCAGGCGCCGTCGCCGGACGAGCTCCCGGCCCCCGACGAGATCATCGTCTCGGTCGCTGCGGCGATGAGGATCGAAGGGGCCGAGCACGGCTACGCGCAGGCGCGCGAGATCTCCGGCGCGATCGCGATCGACCGCTAGCCGGGAACAGGCGCGGCGCGCTCGGCCTGCGCGAGGAAGGCGCGGCAGAGGCGCGTCCCGAGGTCGTTCCAGCCCGCGATGCGCTCCGCGGTCTCGGACGCGACGGCGTCGACGTCGACGCCCTCGTTCGCCCCGTCGCTCGCGAGCCAGCTCGCCACCTGCGCCGCGGTCACCTCTGGGTGGAACTGCACACCCCAGACGCGGTCGCCGAGCCGGAACGCCTGCGTGCAGACACGGCTTCGCGCGAGCTCGACGGCCGCCGCGGGGACGTCGTAGGTGTAGTAGTGCCACTCGAACGCCGGGAAGCGCTCGGGTAGCTCCGCGAAGATCGGGTCGTCCGCCGCCTCGTCGGTGAGCTCGACCTCGCACCAGCCGATCTCCGGCTCGTCGGCCGGACGGACCTCGGCGTCCGACGCCTTCGCGATCAGCTGCGCGCCGAGGCAGACGCCGAGCGTCGGCACGCCGAGGCCGAGCAGTTGCCGCAGGAACCCGTCCTCCTCGCGGAGCCACGGGTGATGGTCGTCCTGGTCGGCGTGCATCGCGCCGCCGAAGACGAGCACCGCGCCATACGACTCGATCGGCCGCGGCGGCGGCGTCCCCCACGCGAGCGACCACTCGTCGTGCATGTGCCCAGCCCCTGCGACGACGTCCGAGAAGAGCTCGGGGCGCGCGTCCGAGCCGTGCACGACGGAGAGGACGTTCATGTGCCGACCTTGACCGGCATCGTGACGGGGACGCCCTCCTCCTCGAGGATCGCGCGGAGCGCCTGGGCGTTCGCCGCGCCCTGAGGGATCATCCGACCCTCGGGGCCCTCGTTCCACTTGTTCGTGTTCATGAGGGCATACGCGTTGTTCGAATGAGAAGCGAGCTCGCGGAGCGGCCCGGCCCACTCGCGGAGCTCGTCGTTCGAGTAGAGGTGGTCGAAGCGCTCCTGCGCGCCGCCGCCGCGCTTGTTCCACGTGCCCGCGTTCCGCCCGTGGAAGCGGACGTAGAGGGTGGGGGAGGTCAGCGCGAGGACCGTCGGCACGACGTTCCGCGCGCCTTCGATTCGGGGCGCGTCGACGATGACGTGCGTAGCGCCGAGACCGTGGAGGAAGTTGAGCGTCTTGTCGCGGTTCTCGTCGTCGAGCCAGCTCGCGTGGCGGAACTCGACCATCATCTCGTCGCCTGCCAGCTGCTCCTTCGACCACTCGAGGTACTCGAACGCGCTCTCACGCGCGACGACGTACGGCGGGAGCTGGAACAGGATGCCTCCGAGCTTTCCGCTCGCACGGAGCGGTTCCAGCGCCTCGTGGAAGCGGCGGAAAACTTCACTGCGGAACTCGCGCGAGGGCCGGTCGACGCGTCCGCGCTCGTCGAGCGGCGCCTCGTCGCGGAGATCCGGGGGCAGCTGCTCGACCTTCACGGGGTGGCGCGTCATCACGCCGAACGCCTTCACGTGGATCACGAAGTCGTCGGGCGTCCTCTCGACCCAGCGAGAGACCATCTCCTCGACCGGGAGGCTGTAGTACGTCGAGTCGACCTCGACCGTGTCGAAGTGCTCGGCGTAGTACGGGAGCCGCTCGGCCGGCTTCGTCCCGGGCGGGTACCAGTACTTCGAAAGTGACTCGTCGGCCCAGCTGCAGGTGCCGACACGGATCGGGGTGCTCATGCCGGTGATCCTAGGTAAGGCGGAGGGGCCCCGCAGGGCCCCTCCTGGAGGTTCCGTCTATCTGACGCGGACGCGCAGCGACCGCGTGGCGAGGAAGAACTGCAGCGTCTCGCTCACACAGCTCACGCCCGGGAACGGCGAGGGCGTCGAGCACGGGATGCTCCGTGCCGGGACGTTCGCCGTCGTCGTGACGATCACGGTCGTCGGCCGCTTGAACCGGACGGCGAGGCGGTACGCGCCGCCGGCGTTCGTGCGGACGTTGTAGCGCTTGTTGCCGACGCGCACGACGATCGAGCGCTGCGGCACGCCGGTGTCGGCCTCGAGCACGCTGCCGCGGATCGTCAGCACGCGCTTCTTCGAGGTCGCGTTCAGCGTGACGCGGGCCGGAAGCATCACGCGGCCCTGCGCCTCGACCGTGCCGGCCACGTTCGGCAGCCCGGCACCTGCCGGCCACGGCGTCGCGACGACGTGCCAGCGATAGGTCCCGCGGCTCGACGGCGCGGTGAAGTTGCCGCGGAAGTTCAGCTGCGCCAGCACGAGCTTTGCCCCGAACGGCGCGCCGCCCTGCTCGAGCGGGATGTTCGGGTTCGGCAGGCAGAAGGTCAGCACGTACGACGCGACGCTCGCGAGCGGCGCGGGCGCGGCGTCGACGGCGATCGGCACGTCGAGGTTCTGGCCGGACGCCTGGAGCGTCGCGAGCCAGATCGCGTTGTGCGTCGCCGAGCCGGTGCAGCGCAGGACCGTCGTCCCGATCGACGTCGTGTTCGTCGGCCGGACGAGCGCCGCCGGATCCGCAACGGTGAGCGTTCCGGTCAGCGGCAGGACCGCGCCGGCGATGGGCTCACGGACGAGGATCTGCGCCGTGGCCGTGCCGAGCGACGTCCCGGCCGCCTGGCCGGTCGTGATCGAGTACCCGGGAGCGACGTAGATCGCCGCGCGGGCCAGCGCGTCGTCGTCGCGCGGGACCGTCATGCGAATGGACGTCGTCCCGGTGCTGCCCAGCGTCGGCGGCTGGTGCCCGATGGCGAGCGCCGGTGTGAATGCCGCCAGCGCGCTGCTCGCGAACGCAAGGCCCAGCAGGGCCGTGCAGGCGAGCAGCACCAAGCGAACTCTCGTTGTCATCAACACTCCTTTTGGTTTCGGTCAGCCCCTCGGAAGGCTGCGGCTACTTCTCTTAGACGTCGGTGATACCCCGTCGGTCAGCCGCAATCGCATCAGGGTCTTGTTAATCCGGAGCCG
>Ga0111539_10003812_pt1 | contig 19843 bp, 16 predicted proteins | sample RhiMethybrSRZTD1_FD_79667 | JGI IMG/M metagenome (GOLD analysis project Ga0111539, IMG submission 79667) | Populus rhizosphere microbial communities from Tennessee, USA - Rhizosphere MetaG P. TD hybrid SRZTD1 (version 2) (version 2) | ecosystem: Host-associated > Plants > Roots > Rhizosphere >... | reverse complement strand
GCAGTGTCAGCTTCCCTTCGCGCAGATCGCCACCGACGGGCTTCCCGAGAGCGGCGGCGTCGCCCGTGAAGTCGAGCAGGTCGTCCATCAGCTCGAACGCCACGCCGAGGTTGAACCCGTAGTCGCGCAGCGCGCGCGCGTGCTCGGGTGTGGCGTCGCCGAGCATGCCGCCGATCTGAGCGGAACCGCTGAAGAGATACGCCGTCTTGCGGCGAATGATATCCAGGTGCTCGTCTTCCGTGATGTCGGCGTCGCCGTTCTTGGTGAGCTGATAGAGCTCGCCTTCAATCATACGCAGGGTCACGTCGCAGAGGAGCCGCACGATGTCGAGCGTGTCGTGCGTCAGCGCCAGCGCCATCGACTTGATGTACAGATAGTCGCCGAGCAGCACCGTGATGTCGTTGCCCCAGCGCGAATGCACCGCCAGACGGCCGCGCCGGAGATCGGAATCGTCGATGATGTCGTCGTGAACCAGGGTGGCCGTGTGAATGAACTCAACGACGGCGGCGTAGAGCACGCCGCGGTCTCCCTGGTAGCCGCTCAATCGCGAGGCCATGAGCAGCACCGCGGGCCGGATCCGCTTACCGCCGCTCGTCTGGATGTACTTGCCGATCTTGGGGATGAGTTCGACCTGCGACTGAATCTGTCGCCCGAATTCGGTGTCGACTCTCTCGAGATCCTCACGGATCGGTTCGAAAATCTGCGACAGCGCGGGCGACATTTTTTCCACAGGACCGGCTAGAACTTTATCACGGGCCGAACAGGCTGTGGAAGTTCGCGGTGGTCCTGCGTGCCAGCTCGCCGCCGGTCACGCCGTGCAGATCGGCCAACGCGGCCGCCACCTGCGTCACATAGGCGGGTTCGTTACGCTTCCCGCGATAAGGGACCGGCGCGAGGAACGGGCTGTCAGTTTCGACGAGCAGCCGATCGAGCGGCACACTCCGGGCGGTTTCCCGCAGCTCCGCCGCTTTCGGGAACGTGATGATCCCGGCCAGCGATACATAGAAACCTAGGGCCAGCCCATTGGCTGCGAGGCTTGGCGTCCCCGTGAAGCAGTGCAGGACTCCGCGCAGGTCCCCCTGCCCTTCCTCGCGAAGAATCGCGATCGTGTCGTCCTCCGCTTCCCGGGTGTGAATCACGACGGGACGATTGAGTTCGCGCGCCACTCGGATCTGCGCTCGAAACACCTGCTGCTGCACGTCGCGGGGTGAATAGTCGTAGTGGTAATCGAGGCCGATTTCGCCGATGGCTCGTGCAGAAGGCGTGGCGGCAAACTGCGCCCGCACCGCCCCGGCCGCGCGCTCGGCATCGCCGGCGTACTGGTGCGCGGCGTGCGGGTGGACCCCGATCGAGACGCGAGTCTCGGGCCACAGCGTCTCCAGGCGCCGTGCCTGGAGAGCCTCCTGCTCGTTGCCGGCCTCCAGGATCACCATCACCCGCTCGAGCCCGGCTTCCCTGGCTCGCGCAACGACGACCTCGAGGTCCGACGCAAAGGTCTCGTCGGCGAGGTGACAGTGGGAGTCGATGACGCTCAAAGCGCTGCTGCTGACACGGCAGGACGGACCGTTACGAGGACACGGACCATGCTAGCGAACCCGCGTCCCTGGTGGCGGTGGCGGACCGTCGAACGTGAGAAGCTGCGGTTTTCCCCCTTCCGGGCTACCGGCCAGTACCATCCCGTTCGATTCCACACCCATCAGCTTGGCCGGCTTCAGGTTGAACACGATCACCACCGTCCGGTCAACGAGCGCTTCTGGTTCGTAGGCCTCGGCGATCCCGGCCACGATCGTGCGCTGTTCACTGCCGACGTCGACCAGAAGCTTGAGCAGCCGGTTCGACTTCGGCACCCGCTCGGCGGCCAGCACTTTCGCCACGCGCAACTCGACCTTCATGAAGTCGTCGAACGCGATGCGGGCGTCGGCAGACGGTTGGGGACCGGCGCTCACTGGTGCGGCCGTGACCGGTTGAGGCGAAACCGCCGGGGAAAGCTCGGGCCTACTCTGAGGTACTGACGAGTCGTCCGCTGCCATTTGTTGCAACTCCTCGACTGACTGTTCAATTCGTGGGAAAAGTGGATGCGTCTCGCCGAGCCGCGAACCCGGCTTGAGCGAACCGCGTCGGAGTGACCGCCACGAGTCGGCCGACGGCTCGATACCCAGCATCCGCAGTGTGCGATCGCCGGTTTCGGGCATGAACGGCCGCACCAACTCAGCGACGATGCGGACGGTATCCGCGGCGACAAAGAGCGCCGTGTGCAGCTCGGAGGCTCTCGCGGGGTCCTTCGCCAGCACCCATGGCTCACGAGTCACGATGTAGCGATTGGTGGCGCCAATGAGATCCCAAATCTCTCTGAGCGCCAGGCTCAGCTGAAAGTCTCGAACGTGTTGCGGGACCACAGCCGGGTTGCCTTCAACGCCGCTGATCAGTCGATCCACCAGGGCCGCGAGCTGCACCTCGGGAGGCCGCTTCTCGAGTTCGGCGTCGGCCGGTGGCACGACACCCTGGCAGTAGCGATGGATCATCGTGGTCGCGCGGCTCACCAGATTCCCGAGATCGTTCGCGAGGTCTGAGTTGTAGCGCGTCAGAAACGCTTCATCGGTCAATGCCGCGTCCTGCCCGAAGCTCATTTCACGAAACACGAAATACCGCAGGGCGTCCAGGCCGAACCGATTGATGTAACCCTGTGGACGGACAACGTTTCCCCGCGATTTCGACATCTTCGCGCCGTCCATCAGCCACCAACCGTGGCTGACGATCTGTACGGGCAGCGGAAGTTCGGCGGCCATCAGGAACGCCGGCCAGTAGATCGCGTGCTGCCGGACGATCTCCTTGCCGATGAGATGGGTCTGAGCCGGCCAGAAGCTGGCGAACCGCTGGAGGTCTTGAGGCGTGTCGGACCCATATCCCACCGCCGTCATGTAGTTGGTCAACGCGTCGAACCAGACGTACATGACGTGCGCCGGGTCGTCCGGGACCGGGATGCCCCATTTGAACGACGTTCGGCTCACGCTCAGATCGTCGAGGCCTGCCTCGAGAAACGACACCACCTCGTTGCGGCGGGCGGGGGGCGTGACGAATTCAGGGTGCTGTTTGTAGTAGTCGAGCAGGGGTTGCTGGAACGCCGACAGCTTGAAGAAGTAGCTTTCCTCGGCAATCCGTTCGACCGCGTTGCCGCAGATCGGGCAGCGGCCGTTCTGAAGCTGGGTTTCCGGTACAAACACTTCGTCGGTGGTGCAGTACCAGCCTTCGTACTGGCCCTTGTGGATGTAGCCGCGATCGCGCACTCGGCGCCAAAGCGCCTGCGCCGCGGCGTAGTGGCGCGGCTCAGTCGTGCGAATGAAGTCGTCGTTCGAGACGTTCAGCAGCGGAACGAGATCCTTGAACTTCTGCGCGACCTGGTCGGCAAATACGCGGGTCGGCACGCCCGCCTTCTGCGCCGCTCGCTCGACTTTCTGGCCGTGTTCGTCGGTTCCGGTCAGGAAGAACACCTCTTCGCCAAGCAGCCGGTGCGCTCTCGCCACCGCATCCGCAACCATCGTCGTGTATGCGTGGCCGAGGTGAGGCTCCGCATTGATGTAGTAGATGGGGGTTGTAATGTAGAAGCGACTCACGAGTGTCGGCCCTCTGGGCGCGGACGCTCGGACAGCCCGTCGAGCGGCAGCCGGGCCCGACGCTCCACGTATGCCTGCACCGCGACCGCTTGCACTTCCTTGACGGGCAGGTGCTTCAACGCCGCAATCCTGGCGCAGTCGTCGAACTCGGGCGATGCGTTCACCACGACACCTTCGTGCCACGCCAGCTTGAATCGCACGCTGCCGAGCGGAGTCTCCACGCTCACGAACTCTCGCTGCAGCACTTCACGATCGACCTCCGCGTACCGCACGCCGATGGTCGTCGTCTCGCTGAAGACGATGTTGACCATCGCCTGGCGCAGATCCGGAGGCGCAATGACGGTCAAGAGCGTACCCGGCCGGTTCTTCTTCATCTGCACGGCGATATAGAACACCTCCAGGGCGCCCGCGGCGTACAGACGATCCATCACGACCCCAAAGATCTGCGGGTTCATATCGTCGATCTCACACTCAATGACAGCGACACGCTGCGCCTGCGCACGGTCGGCGGTGCGCCCGATGATCACTCTGAGGACATTCGGCGTGTCCGTCGGGTTTCGATCGCCCGCTCCGTAGCCAATTCGCTCCACGCTCATCGGAGGAATCGCGCCGAAAGCGGCGGCGTAGGTCGTGGCGATGAGCGCGCCGGTTGGCGTCACCAGCTCCTTCTGAGTTTTGCCGCTGTAGATCGGCGCCTGAGACGCAGCCAGGAGTTTCAGTGTGGCTGGTGCCGGCACTGGGAAATGCCCATGGGCCGAGTCGACCATCCCGCCGCCGACGTTCAGCGGCGAGCACACGATCTGATCCACGCCCGCCCACTCGAGCGCGTACACAGCACCGACGATATCGATGATCGAGTCGAGAGCGCCGACCTCGTGCAGATGGACACGCTCGACGGGCATCTGGTGGATCGCCGCCTCGACCTCCGCGAGTTTCTGAAACAGCGCCTTCGCGCGATCCCGGCCGGCGGCGGACAGTGCCGAGCGATCGATCAGGCCGAAGATTTCCGGAAGCGCTCGATGCGGATGATGCGTGTCATGCGAGCGGCTGTGATCATGGTCGTGGTCATGGGTGTGCGCGTGCGGGTGATCATGTGAATGAGCACTATCAGGGCTCAGGGCTGCGGGCTGAGGGCTTGGTGAGCCAGACTCAGGGCTCAGGGCCGAGGGCTCAGGGCTAAGCGCTGAGTGTTCGCGGACGATGAACTTGGTCGCCGACACACCCGCGCGCAGGACGCGCTCCGCGCTGATCTCGACATTCGAGAGCGCCAGGCTGCCAAGCGCGCGGTTCAGCTCTTCCAGCGGCAGGCCGGCGTCGAGCAATGCGCCGAGAACCATGTCGCCTGAAATGCCGGAAAAGCAGTCGAAATACAGAATCCGGGCCATTCAGAGTCGCCCCATCTCCTTGAAGCTGCAGTAGCGCGCGTCACCGAGCACGATGTGATCCACCAGGTCGATTCCCATCAGTATGCCAGCCGCCGCCAGCCGACGCGTCAGTGCCTCATCGTCTGGGCTTGGGCTGGGATCGCCGGACGGATGATTGTGGAAGACAACCACAGCGGCCGCGGCGCCCAGCATCGCCTCGCGAAACACGTCGCGCGGCTCCACGACCGTGGCGTTCAACGTCCCGACCGCGACAACCGTCGTCCGCAACACCCGATGCTTGGTGTCGAGCAGGACGACACCAAACTGCTCCACCGGCCGGGATCCGAACGCCGGCAACAGATACGTCGCAGCGTCTCGGGGTGTCCGCAGTTGAACGCGCGCGGCCGGTGCATGCGTGAGCGTTCGACGGCCCAGTTCAACCGCGGCCACCACTCGCGCCGCCTTCGCCATCCCGACCCCGACAATCTGCGCCACGTCGCCACAGGTCGATCGCGCGAGTCCATGCAGCCCACCGCGCGATTTGAGCAGGGCGTTCGCCACCGCCAGCGCGTCCATCCCCTCGCATCCGCTGCCGAGCACCAGCGCCACCAACTCGTTGTCGCCCATCGCTGCCGTCCCATGACGGAGCAGCTTCTCGCGGGGACGATCGTCGAGCGATAGTTCCTTCATTACTATACCTGCATATCAGAAGCTCTCAGTTCTCAGTTCTTGGTTCTCGGTTCTCAGTTCCCGTTCTTAGTTCTCGGCTGACAGCCGAAGTCTGAAAACTGAAAGCTGAAAGCTGAGAGCTGAAAGCTGATGGCTGACATGCAAGACCCACGCACAGCGCACACGTTCGATTTGACGGTCGCCGCGAGCGACAGCGGTAACAGCGCTCAGTTTTTCCAGCTGGATGATGTTATCGAGTACGAGGAATCTGCTGTAGCCATTCGCCTTCGCAGATCAGGTCGGCCCACCCGGTCAGATAGACGCCGTCGTCGCGCCACTCGACGCGCTGCGTGCCTCCCGGGGCGATAACCGCCGCGTCCCGTTGCGCGCCGCCGTAGGCTGCCGCCGCCACGAGGGCGGCACATGCGCCGGTTCCAGACGATGTCGTGGGGCCGACGCCCCGCTCCCAGATGAGGATGCGAACCTGCGCGGGCGCCTCGACGGCTGCGAATTCGACGTTCGTCCCCTCAGCAAACTGCTGGTGTCGCTCGAGCTCACGCCCGAGACATTGAAACCGTTCATCGTCTGGCAGCGGACCCAGGATCACGCATTGCGGATTGCCCATGTTGAGAACGGCCGCCTGGAGATCTTCACCACCAGCCGACAAGCCTATCTGGCGAATGGCCGCCGGCACTCCCATCGCCGCTCGAAACGTCTGCCTGGACCCCGACCGCTCGATCCGGGAAAGCTTCTTCGCGCCCGCTTCGGTCTGAATGAGGATGTCCGCAGAGGCTCGGTCGTCGTCGCGGAGCAGCAAGGCCGCGAGGGCGCGCAACCCGTTGCCCGAGACTTCCGCACGGCTGCCATCGGCGTTGAACAGCCGCATCGAAGCACTCTCGGCGGTGCCGTCGAACACGATCAGGCCGTCCGCTCCGATGCCGGCGTGTCGGTCGCACAGCTGCCGGGCGAGCACGTCGAGTTGGACGCCGTCGACCTCGGTACGCTGGACGTATAGGAAATCGTTGCCGTAGGCGTGCGCTTTTGAGAATCTCATGTCACTTCCGACAGAACGCGAGGAGATGCCAGCCATATTGCTGGACGAGGCGCCGCGGCAGCGCGTTGAACGTGCCGACGAACACGCCGTTGTAGATCGCGCCCTTCCAGCCCCCATGCAGCCGCGACTTCACGGGGAAGCGCTCCGGGACGATCCGGACCTCCGAAAACCCGGTCAGCAGCTGACGAAACTCTCCGATGCTGAATTTTCCCAACACCGGCGCATCGTCGTGCTCAAGGCCGACCTTCATTACCTTCGACAGCAGGTTGAGCCACGAGACGCGGTTATAGACCTGGAATATCGCCTGCCCGCCCGGCTTCAGCACTCGGCGGCATTCCTCGACCAGCCGTTTCGGGTCGGGCGTGTACTGAACCACGCCGTGCGCGTACACCAGATCGAACGAGTCGCTGGTAAAAGGTAGCGCTTCGCCATTCGCGACCTGCAGGTTGGCCGTAAGGTTCTGCTGCTCGAAATTGGCCGTCGCCAGCGCAATCGCCGACGGGGCCAGATCGACACCGGTCACGTGGGCACCTCCCCTGGCGAATCGCACCAGATCCACGCCTGCCCCGCAGCCGACCTCGAGCACCGAGCGGCCAGCATACCCACCGAAGTCAATCAGCCTGAGCAGATGGTGCAGCTTTTCAAAGTGGTACTGATCGAGATCGTCGAAGAAGCCGCGCGAGCCGACCGGGTGGCGGGTGATCTCGAGATCGTGAATGTGTTTATCCCAGTAGGTTCGAACCTCGTCAATCGTGGGCACGGCGGACACTATACTATCCGCGACCATTCGCGGCCGCGGAGGAGCCTCCGCGATCTCCCGAGAACGCTATGCAGCGCGACATCGCCACACTCTCCACGAAGACCTTCGACCTGCTCGTCGCGGGCGGCGGCATCTATGGTCTGACGATCGCCTGCGATGCGGCGCAGCGCGGCCTGACGGTTGCGCTCATCGAGCGCGATGATTTCGGCAGCGGCAGCTCGTTCAATCATCTGCGCACGATTCACGGCGGCCTTCGTTATCTACAAACGTTCGACATCACGCGGTCGCGCGAATCGATCGTGGAGCGGCGCACGTTGGCTCGGATTGCGCCGCACACCGTCCAGCCTTTGCTCTTTGCCTTGCCCTTGTATCGATCGGTCATGCGGGGCCGGCTGGCGATGCGGGCTGGGTTCCTGCTCGACCGCCTGGTGTCTTTCGATCGCAACCGGGGCGTTCCCGCCTCGCATCGGCTTCCCGCTGGGCGTGTCGTCTCGAAGTCGGAGGCGATTGAACGCTTTCCAGGACTTCGACGCCGCGGGCTGACCGGCGCGGCGGTGTGGCACGACTACGTCACAACGGAATCTGATCGACTCACGCTGTCATGGGCCCTCGCGGCGGTTGGCCATGGCGGCGTGCTGGCCAATCATCTGGAAGCAGTGGCTCCATTGCTCGAGGGCCGACGCGTCGTCGGTTTGCGGGCGACTGACCGGCTCACCGGTGGAGCGATCGAGATTGCCGCCCGGATGACCGTCAACGCGACGGGTGCGGCTGTCGATCAGCTGTTGACACCGCTCGGCCTGACGGCCCGTCAGCCTCTGCTCAAGGCGCTGAATCTGGTCACGACCCGAGATGCCGGCGAGGAAGCCTTGGGCGGCCTGTCGACCTCCGGCCGCAGTGTGTTTCTCGTGCCGTGGCGGGGGCGGGCCGTGTTCGGGACGTGGGAATCCAGCCGCCCCGCCTCTGCGACAGATACCGGTGTCAAGGACGACGAGGTCGCGCAGTTCATCAATGACTTGAATCACGCATTTCCGGCGCTCGAACTGAGGCGAGCCGACGTGTCTCTCGTCCATCGTGGCGTGGTCCCAGCGGTATCGGGACCGAACGGCTCGGTCATGCTGGAGGCTCACGAGCAGATTCGCGACCATGCGTCTGAGGGCGTTGAAGGACTGATGAGCGTGGCCGGCGTGAAATACACGACCGCGCGGGCCGTTGCAGAGCGTGTGACGAACACGGTCGTGATGAAACTTGGCCAGCAGGCTGGCCCTTGCCGCACGGCGATCACACCGCTTCCCGGCGGCGACCTTCGTGACGTTTCGTTCGCCATCGGGCAGGCCCGGCGCGAGTACGACGCCCAATTACCGAGTGACGCAATCCCGCACTTGATTGCGGCATACGGTTCTCGCTTCCGAGACGTGATCGAGGCGGCAACGAATCGCCCCGACTGGCTGACACGCCTCAGCGCCGCCTCGCCCGTGATTGGCGTTCAGCTGATCTGGGCCATTCGTCGTGAAATGGCCATCACGCTGAGCGATGCCGCGATTCGTCGAACTCCCCTGGGAGCGCTCGGCTATCCCGGAGACGCGGCTGCGGAGCGCGCAGCGGCCGTCATGGCTCAAGAACTCGGCTGGTCCCCTGACTCGACGGCTGCTGAACTGACCGCCCTCCGCAGGTTCTACCAAAACTAGGCCGAATCTCGTTTCCTCACACACATTGAACAATCACGCTGCCGGAATTGAATTCCATGTCTGATACAGTCCGCGCCGTCCCGTCGATCACCATTCTTCTCATCGCGTCGTACCTGCTATTCCCCGTTGCGGTTGCGGGACAGACTCCGTCAACCGCCGCCGATCCACCGAGTCTCGGCTCGAGCTTCCGGGTTGAAACGCTCGCCGCCTTGCCGCTCGGCAACAACGTCTACTCGGTGCTGGAGACCACGCAGTCAGAGGTGATTGCCGATCGGTTCAACAGCAGCGGCTTGAACGCGGGCGAGGCCGCACGGCTCGGGGGCTTTCTCGGATCCTGGTCACAGACATTGTTCCGGATTGGAGAAGTCGACATCACCGATCCGGCCGGCAGTGGCGCGCCGCTCCTGTTCCCGGAACTCTTGTTCTGGCAGCGGGTCGACGTCACAACCGGTCTGATGCCGGCCAATCTCAACACCTCCGCGCTCGGCGCCACGCTCGAGCCGTGGCGGCCGGCGGCGCGATGGACGACGACGGCAGATGTGTCGGGAACGGGTGGGAGTCTCGCGGCCCCGACGCCGAGCGGCCCGCCGCCCCCAGTCGCGCGTTTGGACGACTGGGCGCACGCCTCGGTCCTCATCAATGGTCCGCTAACGGGAGATCGCCTGGGCATCGTTGCCGGAGGCACCTGGACACGGGCGTCGAAATTCATCCGCGAGTTGACTCCTGCCTCCGATTCCGACCTGGCCTCCGGTTTCGTGCATCTCGTCTACAGGCCATCGACAACCAATGAATGGCGGGCGCTGGGATGGGTGCAGGGTGCGCAGGTGCCATTCGAATATCGCCGGGTGTTTCCGGCGGATGTTTCAACCGAAGACACGTCGACACATGTCCAATCGACCTGGGAACACCGAGAGCCCGCCGGCCTGAGCTGGCGGGTATTCGGCGGTCTGACGCAGCGATCACGCAGCAGTGATACGCGCCAGGTCTCATCGCTGACCGTTGACCGACTCCTCGATGGACCAATGCCTGCCATCGTCTCGGCAACCGGCGATGCCACGACCAGACGGTGGACGCTCGCCGCCCGCGCCGGGTCGCACGATACTCTGGATTCTCCGCACCTCACGGAGTTCGGCATCAATTTCGATCACGCGCAGCTTGCGACCTCCGATCAGTTCACGGGGTCCATCGGTGAACTGGTCGACGGCGCTCCCGCTCGCACGTGGGCGTTTACGCATCCTGACGCGACTTCTCGACGGCATGCCAGAACGTTCTCCGCGTTCGCCAGTGACCGCATCCGGTTTTCTCCGTTCCTGAGGCTCGATGCCGCGATCCGTTTCGAATCGATTTCTGGAGCTGCCGACGGCTCGATCAATGGTGTCAGTTGGAACACGTTGCTGCCGAGTGCCACACTCCGGTGGGAATTTGCCGACCGAGCCCACATGACGCTGGTTGCCGGGTACCGTCGATCGGCCAACCAACTGAACCTGGATCTTCTGGCGTACGGCGATCCGGCAGCTCCAACCGCAATGGTCTCGCGTTGGGTTGCTGCCCCCGGGCCTGCTTCGACTGTCGTTGACCTGGTGGGACCGGGGACCGGCGGCGATGCCACGTTCAGCAGCATCGATCCCAATCTGAAACGGCCATACGGGGACGAGTTCGTGATTGGCATAGAGTCGCGGCCTCGTGAGTGGCTGCGCGCAAGCTTGATCGGGATCGCACGACGCGAGGCGAATCTGGTTGGAGCCGTCGATGTCGGCGTGCCGATCGCCAGTTACTCAACCGTCGGCATTTCCGATCCGGGCCTCGATTTTTTCAGTGAAGCGGACGATCAGACGCTGATCGTCTACAACCGGCTGCCGTCGACCTTCGGTCGCAATCAGTACCTGCTCACCAATCCCGGGCAACAGGCGGCGACGTCTTACGCGCTCAAGTTCACGGCCGAGGGCGCCACCGAACGCCTGTTTCTGCTCTTCGGAGCAACGGCGTCGCTCGCAGAGGGATCGGCCGTCAACCGCGGCTACGGTCCGCTCGAAAACGACCAGGACGTTGCCGGCGAATTGTTCACGAATCCCAACGCGGCGACATTCGCGCGCGGCCGGCTGTTTAGCGATCGAGCATTCACGATCAAGTGGACCACTGTCTACCGCTTCCCCGCAGATTTTCGTGTTGGTGCGATCGCGCGGTATCAAGACGGGCAGCCGTCGGCACGCCTGGTGATCGCGCCCGACTTGAACCAGGGCGTAGAAGCGGTTCGCGCCTTTCCTAACGGCCGCAACCGATTCACGTTCACCGGCACGCTCGATCTGCGCCTACAGAAGGGATTCACCATCGGCAAGACCCGAATGGAGGCCATCCTCGATGTCTATAATCTCGCCACGCGATCGAACGAGGTGGACGAATACGTGGTAACCGGCCCGGCCTTCCGTACGCCGACGGCGATCGAGCCGCAGCATTCGATTCATCTCGGCCTGCGCCTCACCTTCTAGTCGTAGGGACTTCTCTGTGCTTCTTCGATGGGGGCTCTTCCTTGCGCTTGTTGCTGCAGCGGCGTGGTTGCTGGCCCGCCTCTGGCGCATCATCGCCGTTGGATCCGCGTACAAGGCGAAGGTCCTCAGTTCGATCATTTTCGGGACCGGACGGGAGATTGAGCCGCAGCGTGCAGAGGAGGTCTCTGCCGACAGCTACTGGCTGATGCGCCTGTTTCAAGCTCGAGTCGATCGTGCAGCGTCTTCGGTTACGGTCTCGTTTCTGGGCCTCCGACGGCGGTCGGCTATCTACCGGCCCGGACATGCAACGCGAGCAGGATTGTCCGTCCCGTGGCCACAAGGTGAGGCATCCGCGGCATTGCGGGAGGTGGTGGCGTCAGCCTTCGCCGAGCCCGATCCGAAACGGTTACGCCGCACGCGCGCGGTTGTCGTGGTTCGAGACGGCCGCATTGTCGCAGAACGATACGCGCCGGGATTCACCGAACAGACGCCGTTCCCGGGCTGGTCCATGACCAAGAGCGTGCTCGGCACACTCATCGGAGTGCTCGTCGGCGAAGGGCGGCTCTCCCTTCACGATCGGGCGCTTTGGTCTCAATGGCGAGATCCCGACCCACGCGCGGCCATCACCCTCGAGGATCTGCTGCGCATGCGCAGCGGCTTGCACTTCTCGGAAGTCTATTCCGATCTTTCCTCAGACGTCATCGAGATGCTGTTCAACCGATCAGACACGGCCGCCTATGCCGCCAGTCGGCCGTTGAGCTCCCGACCAGGAACCGTCTGGAGCTATTCCAGCGGCACGACCAACATCCTCTCGGCGATCGCCCGCAAGGTCGTGGGTGAAGAGCGTTACAGTGACTGGCCGCGTCAAGTCCTCTTCGACCCTGTGGGCATGAGCAGCGCGGTCCTGGAGCCCGATCCCTCGGGCACGTTTGTCGGTTCTTCGTTCATGCTCGCGACGGCCCAAGACTGGGCACGATTCGGACAGCTTTATCTGGACGACGGTGTGTGGGAAGGGCGTCGAGTCTTGCCCGCCGATTGGGTTCGTTTCAGCACGACTCCAACTCCACAGTCGCAGGGAGTTTACGGAGCGCACTGGTGGCTCAAACTGCAGCCGGAGATTGGCGGCGGGACCGCAGACGCCGCGCGGATTCGATCAGATGCGTTTTTTGCCCTCGGTCATGAAGGCCAGACGCTGACGGTCATCCCGTCGCTCCGGCTGGTCGTGGTTCGACTCGGACTGTCGATCTACGTCGACGCGTGGAATCACGCAGCGTTCATCGCGAACCTTCAGGAGGCGATCTAAGGCACTTCGAACGCCGTGAACACGTAGGTGAAGCCGACCGTGATTCCCGCCGTCGGGTCCACCGGCGTCAGACCGAAGAAGAACGCTCCGTCGAGACGATAGGAACCCCTGGTGTACCGGCCGCCGATGTTGAGCGTCCCCCGTGATTCGGTTCCGGGAGACGGCTCGCCGGCCCGCGTCGACACCCGGCCGTTGATCTCCCCCACGATTTCGGCATGATCGGTCGTCGCTCGCGCCAGCGAGAGGCCGTACGTAAACACCTCATTCTGCCGCTGCCCATCCGTCGGGTCGCCGAGAATCCCCAACCCGATGTTCCCGACGAGGCGAACGGATTGGACAGTCTTTGCGGCGAGAAACGCCACGAAGAAGTCGGTGGTGTCGAGCCCCAGCCCGCTCTCGTTCGTGGCGTTCGGCAATCTGGTCGCGAAACGTAGCGCCATCGAGGGAGAGCCGGCGGCCTCGGCTTTGAGCCGGACTTTGGTCGCAACCACGAGATCTTCGATGTCGTGCGTGCCGTCCCCGGTGACGGTGAGCAGATACGCCAGCGGCGCGGGATTGCGATGCGAGATCGACAGATGGTTGAACAATCCTCCGTCGAACTGAAGTTCGGCGATCGAACTGATGCCAAAGCTGAGACCGAGCGTCGGGAAACGAACGAGGTTCCCTTCAAGACCGGAGGCCGGGTACTCCTGATTGTGCGCGAGATCCAGGCCGCCTTCGAGCAGGATTCTCCCCGCTCCGATGGGCTCCGGATCTTCAGTGACCAATGGTCGCTGCTGTGCGCCGGCCGGTTGAGACAGAGCAAGAGCGGCCACGGTCGCGGCCGCGACAATCGCCAGGCGATGTGTACGCACGACGCTCCTTATGCGGTCGGATGGAGGGCCACGACTGTCGGACGCCGTGGACGCTGACGCGGTTTGTCGATGTCACCGGAGGCGCTGGCCATCGCGCGGAGATCCGCCGGTGGGTTGAGCCGCGTATCGAGCAGGTGCCGCGGCGCCACATTGGTCAGGGCCTTCAGCATCGATTGTTTGATATTGGGATGCTCGCTCTCCAGATCCATCAGCAATCGCTTGACCCGCTGACGCTGGAGCGCGAGATCCCCGCACGCCGGACAACAGCAGCCGATGATCGGAAGCGCCGACTCCTTGCAGTACGCGCGAGCCTCATCTTCGCCGACGAACACGAACGGCCGAATCACCACATGGGCCCTATCATCCGACACGAGCTTCGCCGGCATGGCTTTGAGCGCGCCGGCAAAGAACAAGTTCAGCAGGAGCGTCTCGATGAAATCGTCGGCGTGATGGCCCAGCGCGATCTTCGTCGCGCCGACTTCGGCCGCGATCCTGTAGAGCACGCCCCGCCGGAGCCGTGCACACAACGAGCAGGGCGTCTTGTCGTCGTCGAGGATGTCCTCGATCAGCTCGCCGATGTCCGTGTGCTCGATTCGATACTCCCAGCCACGGGCTTCGCAGGTCTTGGCAATGAGATCGTGCTTGTACTCCTTGTACCCGGAATCGACGTTGACCGCGATGAGTGAGAAGCGGATCGGCGCACGCTGCCGCAGCACGTCGAGTACCTGCAACAACGCCCAGCTGTCCTTGCCTCCCGACAGCCCGACCATCACGCGATCACTGTCCTCGATCAGGTGATAGTCGACGATGGCTTTCGTGGTTTTTTTCGCGACCCGCGCTTCGAGCTCACTCCGATACGGCATCGTCAGATTCTAGACTAGATCGCCAGCCGGCTGACCACCGCACCCCACGTCATCGACGCGGCGCGCGTCGCACCAGCGGCTCCCATGCGCTCTGCGAGCGCCGCATCGTCGCTGAGCTGCGCCAGCGCGGTCGCGAGGGCCGCCGGCGTGGCGTCCGTCACGAACCCCGATTCGCCGTTCTTCACGAGCTCGGTCGGTCCGCCGCTGTCGACGCATGTGACAACGGCTTTGCCGGATGCAAATGCTTCGACGGTCACGAATCCGTAGTCTTCATCGAGCGGTGTAAAACAGACCGCGCGGCAGCGCGCCAGATGGGTCAGCATGTCGGCTTCGTCGATCCGTCCGAGAAACGCAATGCGGTCGGCGACCCCGATCGCCGACGCCAATGCCTCGAGCTCCTCCCGGCTGTGGCCCTCGCCGGCAACAACCGCAGTGATGTGGCGTGCCTGAGGCTCGGCGAGCGCCCGCACGAGGAGCTCGACCCGCTTGAGCGGCACCAGACGGGAGAGGGCGAAGACGTAGTCGCCGTATCCCTCACACCGGTACGGCCGCTGCGGCGCCGGCGGAAGCAGCACCTCCGTCTGCATTCCGAATTCGCGTTCGATCCGCCGACGGATCGTGTCGGACTGCGCGACCAGGCGCCGCACATTGTGTTTGAGCAGCCACGCGTCGGTCGAACGGATCGCCGTTCTGCGCAGGCCTTCCTTCACGCGGTTGAGCGGCGAGAGCGAGGCCTTGAAGCCTGGCCACAGGTCGTAGTACTCGCGCATCGTGTGATTCAGCCAGCTCACGTGCGACGGGTGCCTGACGGCGTAGCTGGGGTAACGAAGGCTGACCACTTGATCGGCGCTGCCAACGCTCGCGTTCCAGTTCGCCCAATACGTCGACAGCGTCCGGCCAAACCCGAAGTCGGGTGTCACCACCAGCGTGGCCTGATGCCCTGCCTCCTGCGCGGCAAGCACGAGCGCCCGGCCAATCACGAGATGGCCCCCTTCGGTGGACGGCGGGCTGGACGTGACGACCGCGATCCTGGCCACGTCAGGGCTGGCGGGTCGACACCACGCGCGCCGGCATGCCGACCGCGACAGCGTATGGGGGAATGTCTTCGCGCACCACGGCGCCAGCCCCGATGACGGCGTGTTCTCCGACCGTTGTGCCGTCGAAGACCTTGGCGCCGGCGCCGATCCATGAACCGGCGCCCAGCGTGACGCCTTTCGAGTGCCGATCCTGATCGAGCACGGACTTCGACGCGTCCGAGAAGTCGTGATCGCCGCCAATCACGTAGCTGTAGGCCGCCATGAGCACACCGGCTCCGACGCTGACACGGCTCGCCGAGAACAGCTCGCAGTTGAACCCGATGTTCGCGCCGTCCGCCAGCTCGATGTCGCCGTTCTTGCAGGAACAGATCGTATTGCGTCCGATGAAGACGCCGTTGCCGATGCGGATCCCGCGGTTCGACTCCCCTTTGGCATCGAGCAGACAGTTGTCGTCAACCACGACGTCGTGGCCGATGTGGATCTTGTGCGGATGGCGGAGGACGACGTTCTGTCCGAAGACGACGTTCTTCCCGCACGAGCCGAGCAGCAGCGGGTACAGCGCCTTTCTCAACACCAGCCCCAGTGCCCCGGGACGGGCCTGTGAAAGCGTCACGATCAGCTCGTATTTGAGCAGCGCCGCCAGGCCCGACCTGCCAATCACGAGGGCTGCGTACTTCTCGCGGCTGGACGTACCTGCCGCAAACAGAGCGTCCTGGGCCTTGCCTCCACTAGACGTCACGCTGGCCCCCGAGAGCTTCAAGAACGACGAAAAACGCAGAGCCCGCAGAGTCCGCAGAGATCATGGGGCGATGACATTGACACGAGCGTCTCTGCGAGCTCCGCGCGCTCTGCGTTGACCGTTGTTGGCGGGTCTGAATCATCGCGTACGGGTCGCTGGAGCTCTTGTTCACAGCCATCCTTGCGCACGATACCAATCCAACGTACGCCCAATCCCTTCCCGCAATCCCACGCGAGGGGCGTACCCGATCTCCGTGCGGGCGCGGGTGATGTCAAAGGCGCGGCTCTTGGTATAAAAGTCCACGCGCCGGCGATAGATCGGCGGCTCGATTCCCAACGGCACGCAGATGGCTTCGCAAAGGGCACCGGCCGCCCAGAATGGCCAGACGGGCAAATGGATTCGTGGCGGGTTGACGCCCGCTACATCCGCGATCATCCCAATCAGCACGTTGAGGGTCGTGACCTCGCCCCCAGCAAGGATGTACGTCCGTCCTGCGGCCCGGGGGTGCTCGCCGCACAGCCGGAAACCCTCGACAAGATCGTCAATGTACGTGAGATGGTAGTAGATCTCCCCGCTTCCGAGAATCGGGAGGCGGCGTGTCACCGCGCGGAACAGTTTCAAGAGACGCCGGTCTCCCGGTCCGTAAATGCCCGTCGGCCTCACAACTGTCACACCAATCCCGAGCCGTTCGCCAGCTTCGCGCGCGAGTCGCTCTCCCTCGAGCTTCGTCACCTGATAGACGTCGCCTGGCTTCAATGGCGCGTCCTCGTCGGCGGGCGGACGATCGACATCGCCGTGCACACCGACCGTGCTGCAGTGCACGACCCGCCTGACACCGGCACGCGCCGCCGCTTCGACGATGTGGCGAGATGCGTCGGCGTTGACGGCCTGGTAGGTGTCGCGCGACATGCTGGCTTCGCGATACACGGCGGCGATGTGATACACGACATCGACGGCGGTCATCGCCCGTTCGAGGGACGCGAGGTCCCGGAGGTCGCCGAGCGCCAGCTCGAGACCCGCCTCTTCGAGGCCGCCGGCGCGGCGCCGATCCCGCACCAGCGCGCGCACCCGGTGCCCGCGCGCGATGAGGGCGCGCGCCAGGTTCCCGCCGGTGAATCCCGTTGCGCCGGTTACGAGATCCTGCACCGTTCAGCAACGAGGGTCACCGGAGAGCCGAACAGCTTCCGGAGACCCAGCCGGTCGAGCAGGCGTTCGATTCCGAGCGTGAAGCGGCGCGATCCGATCGCCTTGTGAACGGCGATCGGGAGGACAAACTGCTGGTGGCGTGCTCGCACGCTGAACCCGCCCGCCTTCAGCGCTTCAGCGATTTCGGCGTGGGAAAACACGCGGTAGGGTTCGGTGCGCGCGCCGGCGGCGTGCAACAGCCGACGAGCGGCAGACTGGAGCGCAGCGACACTTCGGGATGAGGGATAGTCCAGGATCACCAGCTGGTCGCTCACTCGACACAACTCGGCGATGCAGGCGCGCCATCCTGGTGTATGCATCACGGTGCGGAGACTGATGGACACGTCGAACGACCGATTCGGCAGATCGAGAGCGTGCGCGTCGCCGACGCGAAAGACAACGGCCGCGCCCTGTTCGGCGGCGCGCGCGCGCGCCACCTCGAGCATCTGCTCGGATGCGTCGATGCCCGTCACCTTGGCCCCGCCACCCGCCATCAGCAGCGCAGCGCGTCCGGTTCCGGTTCCGACATCGAGGATCGTGCGGCCTTGAATCCGTCCGATGAAATCAACGAGCACCTTGGCCTGGCTGGTCGCAACCAGCGCGCCAATCGGGCCGCCGAAGCGGCGATCGTCGAAGGTCCGGGCCGTCTCAGGATCGGCATAGAGCGTGTAGCTGTAATGATCGTCGGTCGCGCGCTGGGTCACGCGAGGTCCTTGACGTCGTTCACCGGCGCCACGTCTTCCGCGTCTGGCGCGAGCGCGGCACAGGCGCGACGCGTGCGCTCGAGGTAGGCCTCGTAGCTGTACTTCGTGTTGGCGAGCTCGCGTGCCCGTTCGCCGATCGCCGCGGCCCGCATCGGATCGTCCAGCGCCTGGAGAATGCCGCCGGCCAGTTCGGTGGCCGAAGTACCCGTGAGGATGGCGGTGTCGTCGGTCAACACCTGCGTGTGCGTCAACAGGCGCGTCGCGACAATGGCTCGCCCGGATCGCAGGTACTGGTAAATCTTGAGCGGCGTGTTGGTGCCTCGCGATCGCGGCGAGACCAGGACATCTGCGGCCAGCAGATAGGCGGGAATCTCCGACGCCGGCCGTTCGCCGGCGAAGATCGCCACAGCGCCCACGCCGGCTGCCCGCGCCTCCGCTCGAGCTCGGACAACCTGTTCGGGCTTCCCCCCCGCCAACAGGAGGCGCGCGTCTGGACGGGCTTTGTGAACCAGCGCCATGGCCGCATACAGCAGGTCCAGGCCCTGATAGGCTTCGAACGTTCCCGTATACACCACCAGCGGCGTCGACGCGGAAAGGCCATGGGCCGAACGGATCGCCGCCGCCTGTTCAGGCGTCGCCTGGTCCTCCGCGGAGCCCGGTGCGTTTTCGATCAGGATGATCTGCGCTCCGGGATCGATCGCGCGCGCCGTCTCCTCGAGCGAGGGACAGATCACGATCACCACTCGCGAGCGCCGAACCATCAGCCGTTCCACGGCGAGAAAGACACGCCGCATCAGCCGCGATCGGCTGAAGGCGAAATTGGTCAATTGCTGCGGGAGGCTCGAGTGCATGTCGTAGAGGTGCGGGAGGCGCAGCAGTGTGGCGAGCACGACGCCGATGAGCCCCCCTTCTTCGTGCGAGTGAATGGCGTCGTAGCGCCCGGTCGACGCGCGCCGCAGCGCCGTGATCGACAACAGGATGTCCAGCGGAACCTTCGCGAGGGACGGCCCGATCTTGACCTCATGCACGAATGGGGGGCGTAACGACCGGAAAACCTGCAGACCAGGCATCGTGACGTTCGCGCCGAACGGATACGTGACGAGATCCACCTGGTGGCCGAGGGTCGTCAACGCGCGAATACGATGGAACTCGCTGAACGGTGTTCCGCGGGGCTCGAAGAACGGCTCCGGCGCGATCATCAGAATGCGCACAGATGGGTGATTTTCTCACGAAACCGTAGTAAAGTGGCTGTTCCCTTCAGCATGACGAGCGAACGACCGGATTCTCCAGGTACGTTCGGGCGCCGCGTCCTCCCGATCGTCGTCAAACTCACAGTCAGCGTCGTGCTGCTTGCGATTCTCTTGTCGCGAGTCGATCTGGCCGGGTTGTGGGTGAGCGCCCGCAGCGCGTCCATCGCCTGGCTCATGGTCGCGCTCGGGCTCTACGCCGTTACGGTTGTCGGCGCTACCTGGCGCTGGCATCTACTGCTCGCTGCCCAGGACGTGCACGTCCGGCGGCGCTCCCTGTTC
>Ga0111539_10003811_pt1 | contig 19844 bp, 12 predicted proteins | sample RhiMethybrSRZTD1_FD_79667 | JGI IMG/M metagenome (GOLD analysis project Ga0111539, IMG submission 79667) | Populus rhizosphere microbial communities from Tennessee, USA - Rhizosphere MetaG P. TD hybrid SRZTD1 (version 2) (version 2) | ecosystem: Host-associated > Plants > Roots > Rhizosphere >... | reverse complement strand
CGTTACCACGTTGATCCCCAGGCCTGCGAGACCCCACGGGATGAAGCGATGGAACGGGCCGGCCGGAAGCTGTTTGAAGAAGCCAAGCAGTCGCAGGTTCAGGATGCCGGTGGCTCCGAGCACCAGCGCCAGCCCGACGAAGTGAAATATCTCCAACACCGGCCAGACCCACCGATTAGAGCCCGTGACAACGAACTCGATCCCTGCGCTCAGGCGCGAACCGATCGTTCCGACAGTCGATGCCGCGGCCTCGTTCGACACGATCTCGGGATGACGGATCGCGCCGCCGGTGTCGCCCGCGACGACCATGAGACTCATGGTCAGCACCGCGCACACCAGCAGCGCCGCGACGGTCGGCAGCGACAGCCGCGACGCGCGTCGGTACTGCCACAGCCCGACCCAGGCGACGGCCCCGGTGAGCGCCAGCGCCGCGAACGCCAGGAGCGCCGCCCCCTGATGCATCGCGATCAGCGACGCGGAGACACCCGGTTCGTCGCGAAGACGGTCCTGTGCGATGTATCCGGTCAGGTACGCGGGAATCGCCATGAGCGCCATCAGCGCGAAGAGCGCGAGCGTGACCTGCTTCAAATCGTCGCTGCTGGTCACGAGCGCGACGAGGAACAGGCCGACGGCGATGAACGTGCCGATGATCGGCAAGTGGTTCAGCAGCAGGTGGAGGTGTGGAAGATTCATCGGCGACCGCGTCACGGATACATGCTGTACGCAGCGGTATACGCGATCAGTCGGCCTGCGCTGATCGCGCCAAACCACAGGACGAGCGACCAGGCGGCCAGCGGCGCGCGGCGCCGGAACAACGGGGCCTCACCTGCGTCGGAGGAGAGCCGCCGTTTGAGCCTGACCATCACCACCATGGCGGCGGCAATCAACGCGAGCTTGACGTAGAACGCCGGCGACGTGAACGACTTGGTCGGATAGGCGACGAGCAGCACGATGCCGGAGGCGGCTTGCACCCAGAAGCCCGTCCAGATGATTGGATACAGCCGGTTCAACATCGAGAGCGGCAGGTCCCCGGCGACGCCGAGCAGCCGCAGGTCTATCACGGCACTTGCGTCGACCAGAGCCCCCATCCCGATCGCATGAATCGTGATGACGAACCAGAAGCCGAAGAGCGACGGCGAATCGCGGATCCAGCCACTGACGGCGGACTGTTCGATGGTCTGGAGAAAGACTGGCGGCAGAGCGATCTCCTTCGGAAGTGAGTCTCCGGCCGTTGCTGCTGTCGAACGTCGACGATCGTCAGCGCGCTCTACAGGACAGGCCACTGGCCTGTATGTTGATTCCGCCCGCCCCGCAACAGTAGCGCGTGCACGCAACCGGCGGCTTGTACGTGTTCATCAGCCGCTTGCGGTACTCGGGATAGATCGTCTGCGCGCCGCCATACGCGGCCTCGAGGGGCAACCCGTACGCGTTGGCGAAGGTTTCCGCGTCCTTGTTGGTGCCCGGAAGCAGATGCGGCACGCTCCCGACCTTGTCGTACACCGGCAGCTCGGTGAACGGGAAGCACGTCGGATTGGTCGCCGGCGCGTTCCCTCGCGGATTCAGCCGATAGCTCCCGGTCAGCACCAGCTTCTCTTCGAGGTACACCGGATCTTCGATGATGCCCATGACAGTGAGGATGTCCGCGTGGCGCACGAAATGAAGCGTCATCGTCGCCTGGTCGCTCAGCGGCACACCATTGCGCCGCATGATGCCGCGCTTCATGTGCGTCATCCGCGCCACCAGCCGATCGCCCTCCCACTCGCCCGTCGTGAAGCCCGAGAAGCTGCGTGGCGCGTTCGGCGACGGATGCGGCCGGCCGTCCATCCAGATGGTGATCGGCGCACGGTCGCTGCCGCCGGCGCTGATCCGCCACGCCAGGATGTCGCCGGTGACCGGGTCGTTGACGCGCTCGATCACGATCGGGTGCGGCGCGAACAGCAGGTAGTCCTCTGTATAAAACATGCATCCGCGCTCGGTCATGCCAAGGACCGCGGCGGTGTAGGTGAGCGCCTGGTAGCGTGCCTCGTCGTTGATCGGCAGGCCCGTGTAGTCCGCCAGATCCGGTCCGGGACCGCGCCCCATCGCTTCCTGATGGTTCACCGCGCCCCACTGCCCCTGCAGATCGACCTCGGCGCGGGCTGACGTGGTCGTCGCCATGACGACGAGCAGCGCGGCGCAGGCGATCCGAACGTGAGTCCACCGGGTCATGCGTGCACTCCTTGTGAGGGCTTCAGAACTTCGCGCTGCACATCGTCGGATCCCACTTCGATCCATTGGGCTCTTTCTTGAAATGCACCGGCACCGTCCAGGGCTGCTGGAGGTACACGGGATCGTCGACGATGAGCAGCATCAGCAGGCGCTGCTCGCCGCTCGGTTCGGCGATCAGGTCCCAGTACTCGGTCATCGTAGTGGTCGCGCTGTACGGAACGCCGTTCTTGCGCAGGTAGCCTGGCCGCAGGTTCGCCGTCTTGATCATCAGCGTGCCGGTACCTGGCGCACTGCCGCGCGTACCGCCCTGCCACTCCGCCACCGACTCGCCCTGCCAGCTCGGCGCGCCAACGGGCGGCTTGTCGCTGGTGAACCGCAGCAGGCGCGTCTGCATCCCGTAGTCGCTTTCGACCTTCAACGTGTTGTCGTCGAGCCACGAAATGTTCAGGCGCGTCGGACCGCGCATCAGCCCGGGGGCGCCGTACGCTTTGCACGCCTCGCCAGCGGCGTCGTCCTTGGCCGGATCCCACGCATCGGCAATCTTCTGCGCGGCAGCGTTGATCGGAATGCTCTGGTAGTCGCCTTTGGCGGGCGTCACCATGCGCCAGCGCCAGTCCTCGGTGATCACCGCGACCCAGTAGCCGGTCGCGTCGAACGGCGCTGCGGCACGCGCCGCGGACGACTGCTGCGCGCCCCGGCCTCGTCCCTGTGCGTGCAGCATCGGACCGCGAGCGGCGATCGCGCCTGCCAGGAGGAGTGCCGCACTGATGGCGAATGCCCGCCTGCTCATGCCGATGTCCCCTCGTGCCCTGCCTACGACTTCGCGGTCAGGCTCCTGAAGATCGCGCTGATGAACATGGTGTTCGTCCAGCGCCCCGTGTCGGGACCGTACTGCTTCCGGTATCCCTTGGTCGGATCCGCCTTGATGATCTGTTCGAGCGTCATCCCTTTCTTGATCAGATCCGCGATGCGGTCGCGGACGACGACGACCATGTCGCGGTATTCGACGACATCCGCCTGGTCCATCACGCGCCCATAGGCTGGGACCACGAACGTACGGTCCTCGTGCCAGTTGAGCGGCGCGGGCGGGATGGTCATCTCGACGAGGTTGTTGAGCGCGGAAATCAGACCCGCGATCGAGCCGCCGTGCTCCAGGTCGATGACAGGGAACGTGCGGAGATCGACGATCGGCCCTGCGACGATCACATCCGCGCGACGGAACGCCACGATGCTGTCGGAGTCGGAGTGGGCGTTCGGCTGGTGGAAGATCTGCACGCCGTCGCCGTTCAGATACAGTGACTTGACGCGCGCGCCCGTGAAGGCTTCCGTCGGCCATCCTTCGCCGGGAAACGCCGGCTTGTCGCCGACCGTGGCGCTCATGCGCGTGAGCACGTTCTCCTGCGCCATGATGCCGGCCGCCCCGCGGTTGGTCTGGAAATCGTTGCCGGCGAAGCCGCCGTTTGCGCTGTAGCGCAGCAGCGTCCGGCCGGCGCGAGCGAGCGCCGCGTTGCCGCCGACGTGGTCCGCGTCCGCGGTGGTGTTGATGATGAACCGGATCTTCTGGTCGGTGATCCGCTGGATGGCCGCCAGCACCTGGTCCGACATGTTGGTCGAACCGGTGTCAACCAGCACGACCCCCATCCAGCCGACGTGCGCAACGATGTTGGCGCCGGCTCCCGAGAGCATGTAGACATTCGGCCGGACCTGAATGGTTTCAATGCCGCCGGTCGACGCTGGCGGCCGCGCCTGGGCGCGAGGACGTTCGATGTACGCGCCAGCGCCCAGCACCAGAATCACGACGAGCCATGGGACGCGGAAAGCCGTGGCGTACGGAACACGTCGGTTCATGACGCTTCCTATTCAGTTCGTCGTCGAAACCAGCCAAGGGCCTCTGCCCCTTGAAACTTGCGCAGAGCCCCTTAGCTGGTTGCCAGTATCTCTCGCCGCGCTTCGCGCGGCCAGGACCGCTCTGCGATTCAGAACGAGAACATCATTCGCCCAGCGAGGCGCATGGCGGTCCAGGTCAGACCGAAATATCAGTTTGCGACGGTGGAGATTATGGTGAACGTCGATCGGCGTCAAGCGATTTCCCGTGCGCACTGGCATGTCGTACACCTCACTCCACTCGAGACCGTTGTTGCCGCGCGGCGGACGCTCGCACAGCGTCACCGCGTCAGAACGTCGTCACCAGTGTGAACTTCACGAGCCGCGCCTGCTGCACAAGCTGCGGGGTTCGCCACAGCGCGGCGTTGGTCAGCGAATAGCTGCTCTGCTCGGTCAGCACGGCGTTGCCGTTGAACATGTTGAACACGTCGACACCGGCCGTCGTGCGCAGCATGCCGAGGCGGAGGATTTTTCCAACGCGGAAGTCCGCCTGGTATAGCCGATCGCCGAACAGACTTCCCGGCGCAAGGATCGGTACCGTGATGTTGGCCGCTCCGCCGGACAACGGCCGACCGAGACCACCGATCGTCTGCACGGTTGCCGAAGGCACCACAAGATTGGCATTCAGCTGCGGACCGGGCAACGCGAGCAGCGTTCCCGAGACCTGGACGTCAATACGCGGAACGATGTACGTCGCGAGCCCTTTGACCTGGACCAGCCACGGCTGCTGCTGATGACAGAACGGCACTCCAAGCTGACTCGCCACCGTCCCGGTCGCTCCGCTGACGCTGACGCTCGGCGTGTTGGCTTCCGGAATCCCGGCCAACACCTCGCAGTTGTCGGTGACCTGCTTGCCGAAGCTGATGCCGCCCTGCACGATCGTGCCGCGCGCGAAGCGAAGGCCCGTGCTGACGTCGATACCGTGCCAGTACTCGCGCTGGTCGCCGTAATTGTCCGATTTGCGGTCGCGGTTGGTGGTCACCAGTGAGGCTTTCGACGGATTGATGTTGGTGAAACCGGCGATCGTCTGCCCGCTGAGCGGCAGTCGCGAGTCGGTCGGCACCACCACGCTGAAGGCATCGTAGTCGGCCGCGGTGGTCAGCGGGTTGTCCGTCACGACGAAGTTCCCGTACCAGCGCCGGAAATAGCCGACGTCGACGGCCATCCTGCGCGGCAGGATCTCGTGCTGGACGCTCGTCGAGAACTCCCAGTTGACCCCGCGATTGTTGAACCCCCGGGTCACGTCGCCATCCGGCAGCGACGTCGGCGTCGACGTACCGAAGTTGGCGTTCGCGCCGGTAAAGGCGCCGCACACGTCACCGCCAATCGCCGTGTGGTTCTGCGCCGCCGGGTTCACTGGATCACAGTCCGGAATGAAGTTGCCGTTGCTGTCGGTCCACGATCGCGATGCGTTGCTCTGGTAGTTCTGCTGCGTGCTGTACAGATTGTTGGCGAGCAGCGACAGGTCCTGGACGTAGCGATTGAGCGACATCTTCACCGCGGTCTTGCCGGTCCCGAACAGGTCGTAGGCCATCCCCATGCGCGGCGACAGGTCCTTGTAATTCACCACGTCCTCAGCGGGAAACACCAGATTGCGCGCCGGCATCAACGTCGTCGGCCCCTCCACGACCTCCTCGGTGTCGCGGCGGAAGAAGTCGAGGCGCACGCCGCCGCTCAAGGTGATGCGCTTGTACGTCCACTTGTCCTGAGCGTAGATGGCCCCGTCGTACACGGCACGATCCCATCGCCGCACCGGATCGAGGTTGGTCGTGAACTGGTTGGGTACGGGTGCACCGGTCGCATAGTTGATCTGGTAGCTGCTGATCGGAATTGGACCGAACAACGTCGAGACGAGCGGCCGCTGCACGTTCGCCGTCACCCAGCGGTCGTTCCAGCCCCAGTCGTACTCGATTCCCGCTTTGAACGCGTGCGCGCCCGTGACGTACGTCGCGTTGAAGCCGAGATCGCGATAGGGGTAATCCGTCCAGTTCGTGTTCGCACCGGAGCCGCGGAACGTCGTGATGCCAAGGAAGCTTGCCGGCGGGTTCTGTGCGGTGACGCGAATCATCGACGGGTCGGCGGCGTCGCGAGACTGCCGGTTGCCCCAGCCTTCGATCAGATCGACCGCGGTGGCTTCGAGCAGCAGACGGTTGGTCATCGGTGCCGACCAGGTCACCATCGCGATGTGCTGCGGCCGGAACATGAAGTTCACCGTCGCGTCCGGTGAGATGCCGAAGTTGCCCGCGTTGCCGAAGTTCGGGCACTGGCACCGGTCGCGATAGTCGAACGAGCCGGCAATCTTGTTGCGCGGTGTGGCCTGCCACGTGAGGCGCGCCCCGGCCATCGGCAGCGGATCGCCGCTGACGCCGCGCTGGTTGAGATCGGGCACGTAGGTCCACGAGTTCGGGTTGTTCTTGTTCGCGTTCTGGAAGTTGTTGGCGACGTAGTTCTGCGCATCGTTATGGCGGTAGGCCAGGAAGAACCACGCCTTGTCCCGCCGGATCGGTCCGCCGAACGTCGGGGCCACGTCGTGTATCCGCTTGACGCGGCTGGTCGCCGTCAGACCACGCTGCTTCAGTTCATCCGACAGGTTGTCGGCCTGGAAGTGCTGGTTGGTGCCCGAGAGATACAACCCGCCGCCAAAGTTGTTGCCGCCATCCTTGGGAACGACGTTGACGCGCACGCCGCCTGTACCGACCGACGTGTCGGCTCCGGAAATGTCGATCTGCGTTTCCTGCTGCGCCTCGATGTTCGGACCAGTGACGCCGAGATAGCCGGTCGATCCGCGCACCGTCATGTTGTTGATCGCGATCCGCTGATCGCGAAAGCGACTGCCGTGGACGATGAGCGTGGAGCTGTTGTCGCCGGCGGATCCACCCGTGTCCTGGGATGTGCCTGTCTGACACGCGGCACTGCACGAGGCACTCACGCCGGGAATCAGCACTCCGAGGTTGACGAAGTATTTCCCTGTCGGAATCGCCTCCACGACTTCGTTGGTCAACACCTGCTGCCGCGACGACCCCTGGACGTCGACGAGAGGAGCCTGGCCGCTGACGGTGACGGTTTCTTCGACGGCGCCGACCGGCAGGTCCGCGTTCACCGTCGCGGTGAAGTTGCCCGCCAGCTCGATGCCTTCACGCTTGAACGTGTTGAACCCGGTGAGGGTAAACGTCACCGTATAGAGGCCGGGACGCAGATCGACGAAACGGTACTGGCCACTGCCGTCGGAGATGACGGAACGGACCTTTTCGATGAGCACCGGGCTTGCCGCTTCCACTGTCACGCCCGGCAGGATCGCCCCCGAGGTATCCCGAACCACGCCGGTAATCGATGCCTGGGCAGAGGCTGCGGCCGGCAGGATCACGACGACCAACAGCGCCAGGGCACCCAGATGGATCAGTGGCAGCCACGAAGTTGCGCGCCTCGTCATGCCGAACTCCTTTTGTCAGACAGGGTTTTCGGAGCTACGGTCCTCCTTGGACGTCAGTGTGGATAGCGGCTCTTATCGCACTGAGAGTGATATGTCAATAGTGATGGCGAATGTCGCCGGGATTTCTACCGTCGTCGCGTCACGGGCACGAGGGCGTCAGGTTGCAATACCCGCCACGGGACTCGTGGTCGCAGCGCTCATCGCCTCGATCACGGCGCCTTCGGCCGCGCGCACGCTCACCTGCATGGTCCCGATGCGGTCGATCGTGGCGGCGATGGAATCGCCTGGCTCGATCGGGCTGACGCCTTCCGGCGTGCCCGTGAAGATCACGTCTCCGGGATACAGCGTGTAGAACGACGAGGCGAGCTCGATCAGCTCGCCCACGCCGAGAATCAAGTGGCGCGTGTTCGATTTCTTCCGGCCTTCGCCGTTGACCGCGATCTCGATATCGAGCGATCCGGGATCCAGGATCTCGTCGGCGGTGACGAGCCAGGGCCCCAGCACGCTGTAGCTGTCGCACGACTTGCGGAAGCTCCGATCCTCGGAGCCGCGAATCGTGATGTCGAGCCCGATGGTGTAGCCAGCCACGTAGTCGAGTGCGTCGCGGGCCGAGACGTTGCGCGCTTCCCTGCCGACAACGAACGCGAGCTCCACCTCGTGATCGGTGCGGCGGTGCGGCATTCGCACTGCCACCCCATCTCCTGCGCCGACCAGCGAGCTCGTCGCCTTCAGGAACAGGCCGGCTGATTGAATCGTGAGTGTGTGGCCTGTGTTGTGGTGGTGAAGATCGGCGTCACTGCGGACTTCCTCGAGGTGCTTGTGATAATTGACCGGCGCCGCCACCAGTTTGCCGGGATTGGCAACGGGACTGAGCAGCTTCACGCTGGCGAGAGGCAACGCTGGTGCGCTCGCAGCGAGCAACGACGCGCGCGCGAGCACCTTATCCAGATTGGCAATCAGCAGGTCGTAGCACGGTACGGGATATCGCGCAGCGGGGAGCACGTCGAGCGCCGAGGTGACGTCGCGCACCTGGGCGCCGTCCACGATGCCGACTCGATCATCATTGAACCGGCACAGCCGCATCGTTCACCTCGGTGAAACAGAGGGCAGAGCAGAAGGCAGAGTATACGCTGATATAGCACAGCGGATGCGTGAGATATATCTGTTGTGAACGGGACTAGGGGCGGAGGGATGCGACCGTCGGCGCCTGGGCGTGCCGCTCGCTCCGGGGAAAGCGTTGCGCCTTGCCGTCCTGGAGTCGCCTGTTCAGGACGGCACCTCACGCATGAGCAGGCATTCCCGCCCGCCCGAAGGTGTGGGTCGAGGAGGCACACGGTCAGGTGCGCGCGATCGCGGATATCACGATCGTCACAAACTCCAACGCACGCGCGGTCGACAGCGGTGTCCGCGAGAACATCGCTGCGGCGTTCAGAGAACATGGCGTGACCCCGACTATCATCGTCGCTGCCGGCGATCGGATCGAAGACGCCGCGCGACGCGCGGTTCAGGTCGGCAGCAGCATGGTCGTTGCCGCCGGCGGTGATGGCACCGTCAACGCGGTGGCATCGGCGGTCGCCGGGACCGCAAGCATCCTTGGAGTCATTCCGCTCGGCACACTGAATCACTTCGCAAAGGACCTCGGGATTCCGCTGGACGTGCCCTCGGCCGTGGCGACGGTTGTCAACGGACTGGCAACGACGATCGATGCGGGGGAAGTGAACGGACGCCTGTTCCTCAATAACGCGAGCGTCGGCCTCTACCCGCGTCTCGTCTGGGAGCGGACTCGCGAACAGCGGCGCGGCCGGCGGAAGTCGTTCGCGTTCCTGCTCGCGCTCGCTCGCGTCTGGCGCCGTTACCGGCGCGTGACAGTCAGCGTCCACGACGACAGTCGCGAGCGCGTCATTCACACGCCCTTCGTGTTTGTCGGCAACAACGAGTATCGGCTCGAGGGCGTGCGTATCGGTGGCCGGACACGGCTCGATCGCGGCGATTTGCACCTCTGCATGGCACCCGGGCTGCGCCGTGTGGACGTGATCCGCATCTCGCTCGCCGCGATCGTCGGGCGCCTCCACACCATCGATCGCTTCGAATCGGTGAGAACGAAGCAGCTCTCCATCGCGGCGCGTCGCAAACGCCTCGGCGTCTCGCTCGATGGCGAGCTCACCGTGCTCGACACGCCGCTGCACTTCCGGATCCGCCCGGCGGCACTGCGCGTCACCGTGCCGCAAGAAGGACTTTGACCAATGGCGCGAGTGGGCCGGCGCATGGTCGTGCACCTGTCCGACCTCCATTTCGGGCGTGAAGACCGGCGGGTGGTTTCATCGCTGATCGACCACATCGCGCGTCTCTCACCCGATCTGATCGCGGTCTCCGGAGATCTGACCCAGCGGGCCAGACGAGGGCAATTTCGTCGTGCACGCGCATTTCTGGGCGCGCTTCCGTTTCCGCACCTGGTGGTGCCGGGCAATCACGACGTCCCGCTCTTCAACGTCGTCGCGAGATTCTTCAATCCGCTCGGCGGATACCGACGCGCGATCACGACGGATCTGCAACCGGTTTTCGTCGATTCGATGCTCGTGGCCATCGGCATGGACACGACCAGGCCGTCACGCCTGAAACAGGGACGGATTCCCACACGCGAGCTCGATCGAATCCGCCGCGTGATTGCCACCGCGGGCGCTGACACGATCAAGATCTTCGTCGGACACCATCCCTTCGAGTTGCCCGACGACGCGCCCTCATCGCGCGAATTGGCACCAGGCGCGAGAACGGAAAGCGTTCTCGAAGCGTTGACGGACGCGGGCATCGACGCGTTTCTCACCGGACATCTGCACGTCAGCTACACGGGCCATACGGCGCATCGCTACGACATCGCCGGGCGCTCCGCGATCGTCGTCGAGGCCGGCACGGCGACGTCCACGCGGCTGCGAGAGGACGCGAACGCATTCAACGTGCTGGAGATCGAATTCGATGCGATCGTGGTCCAGCGGCATGAATGGCAGGGGTCGCGCTTCGCCGTGATCGATTCCCAGCGCTTCGGCAGGACGGACGCAGGGTGGGCGGTGTAGAGTCGCCTCATGCAACTCGTGTTCGAACAGATTCGTTCGGGGGGCGATCGAAACTTCGGCTACCTCGTTGGCGATCGCGATGCCGGCGAAGCGGCACTCATCGATCCGTCGTACTCGCCCGAGGCGTTCGTCGATCGGGCGCGGGCGCAGAGTCTGACCGTCACATACGTCGTGAACACGCACGGTCACCCGGATCATCTGAACGGGAACGATCGGGCCGTGGAGATCACCGGCGCACCTGTGGCGGCGCATCCGCGTTGTCCGACGACCGTGAACGTGAAGCTCGGAGACGAACAGGAGCTCCACGTGGGATCGCTGCGGCTGCGTTGCCTGTTCGTTCCCGGCCACGCCGACGACCACATCGTCATCTATGAGCCGACCTACAAGATCCTGATGACCGGCGATCTGCTATTCGTGGGTAAAGTCGGAGGGACGCGCACTGAAGAAGAAGCGCATGCCGAATGGGCCAGCCTGCAACGCCTGTTGCTGCTGATTCCCGAGGACGCGACCGTCTGGCCCGGTCACGACTACGGCGCGCGACCGAGCTCGACGATGGCGCTCGAGCGGGCGACGAATCCGTTCCTGCGCTGCCGGAACCTGAACGAGTTCGTGCAGATGAAGGCAGACTGGCCGGCGTACAAACAGCGGCTCGGGTTGAAGTAAACCCTCACTGACGCGTGTTGGTGCAATACCCGCTTTCGCTGGTCGGTGAGAGGTCCGCTTAGGTATGAGCGCCGCCGGCGTGAAGCAGTTCGTCGATCTCGTCGTAGCCTGACGGGTAGCGAACGCCTTCGAGCGATGCGCCGGCGCGGAGGAGTGTCTCGACCGATTCCGGTGAGCGACGCTCGCTCCAGTACGAATCGACGCAGGCGCGAACGGCGAGCGCCAGGGGCGTGCGGCCCTGACCGTCGACAGCATTCACGCTCGCACCGTGCTCCAGCAGTAGCGTGACCATGTCGTGCTGCGCGCGCCACGCGGCCACGTGCAGCGCAGTGCTGTCTCTCGCAGTGCCGTAATAGCCGTCGCCCTCCTTCCAGATCGCATCGACGGGCACGCCGAGTCCAAGCAGCTGACGGACGCCCTTCGCATTGCCGACTCCTGCGAACGCGCCCAACGCGGCGCCATCGCTCGTAACGGCTGCGACGGTTGCCGGCTCTGTGTCCGCGATCTGGCGCACCTGCGCCCGATCGTCGCGCGCACATGCGGCGAGCAACGCGTCGACGCCGTCAAGCTGCCACCGGATGCCGCGGCGCTCGAACAGATCGAGCACGTCACCACGGCCGCGACGCGCGGCAACAGCGGGCGGCACACCGATCTCACACTCGATCGTTGGATCGGCGCCCCTCTCGAGCAGCAGCGTGATGATCGAGAGACGGTTGTCCCGCAGCAGCGCCTGATGCAGCGCGGTTCGACCTCCCCACCGCGTGCGAGCGTTCACGTCTGCACCGTGATGGAGCGCGAGCCAGATGCCTTCGAAGTCGTGCCAGTCCGCCTTGCGCAACAGCATCGTCGCCAGGCTGCCCGCATTCAGTTTGCCGCTCTCCAACAGGATCAGCAGCGTCGTGTTGTCGTAGCTTTCGATGGCGTGATACGGCGTCTCCTCGTCGTTGGGATCTGCGCCGCGCATCAACAGCACTCGCGTCAACGGCGCGTTGCGAGCGACGCCGGATGCACCGTAGATCGCGCTCTCCCAATGGTGATGTGACTCGTACCACCCGGTGTTCGCGTTTGCGCCGGCGTCGAGCAGCGCCTCAGCGGCGCTGACGAAGCTCTTCGAGCGGGATCGCTGCAGTCGGAGATACCGAGAGAAGCAGAGATACGTCAACGGATCCCAGTCGTACGGTCCGCCTTGACGGGTGGCGTGGCTGGCGTCGGCTGCCAGGAAACTGCGTACGCCATCCGCGTTACCCACAACAGCTGCCGCGTGAATGGTCGCGCGCGTGATCTCCGGATGTGTCGAACGAAGTGCTTCCGCCTCGTCCAACGTTCCCGATTCGTAGCCACCGGTGATCGGAACTGTCGCGGCGCGAATGAACGCATCGACGACGGTCGCATCGGTCATCGCGTCGATATTGTACGGGCGGGGGAAGGCTTCACATGTGAGTGGTCGTTCCTCTTCTTCTCGAGGTTCTCGCCTCCCCTGTTGCACAACCGGGAACGGGGTATACTCCCGCCGCAAAGGCGGGTCAGGTTGCCACGTCCTTATACCCGTAGTACGCGACGTGTCTATTTATACGTCCCCTCCGCGAAGGTGGAGAGGTCTCTCCTCTGGTGTGGAATCCATCGCCCTCATGCGAACCGGCTCAGCTCACAACACCCGATGCGAGGAGGAACGTAATGTCGACATTCGCCAGGCGGTCGGTAGCGGCCCTCGTGGTCCTGCTCTTTCTTCCCGCGGCCGCATTCGCACAGGCCGCGATTACCGGCGTCGTGAAGGACGCATCTGGAGGTGTCCTTCCCGGCGTGATGGTCGAGGCAACCAGCCCGGCCCTGATCGAGCGAGCCCGCTCCGTCGTCTCTGACGAAACAGGCCAGTACCGCATCGTCGATCTGCGGCCGGGGACCTACACCGTGACCTTCGCGCTGCCGGGCTTCAATACTGTCCGCCGCGAAGGGATCGAGCTGAGCGGTGACTTCGTCGCGACCGTCAACGCCGATATGCGCGTGGGCGGCCTCGAGGAGACGGTGACGGTCACCGGCGAGTCGCCGATCGTCGACGTGCAGAGTGCCCGCGTCCAGACCGTCGTCGACCGCGAGGTGCTGTCGGCGATTCCGTCATCGCGAGGTGCGACGGGGATCCAGTCGCTGATCCCCGGTATGAGCAGCAACGGCGACGCCGGCGGCATCAACGGCGGCAGCGGCGGCACGGCCGGCTCCATTCACGGCGCGCGAGCATCGGACTCGCGCACCCTGCACGATGGCAACAACACCGGGTGGGCGGGTGCGAACTCCAACGCGGCGATCTCCAATGTCGCTGGCGCAGAGGAGGTCGTCCTCACCACCTCCGGCGGTCTCGGTGAAGCCGAAACGGCGGGTGTGGTCCTGAACGTGATTCCCCGCGACGGCGGCAACACCTTCCGCGGCACCTTCTTTCTGTCGGGTGCGAATGGCTCGTGGCAAGGGAGCAACTACACGCAGGCGCTGAAGGACCAGGGCCTTCGATCGCCGCAGGAACTCAGGAAGGTCTACGACGTCAACCCGATGGGCGGCGGCCGCATCATCCGCGACAAACTCTGGTTCTACCTGACCTATCGCGAGGTGTACGCGGAAAACACGATTCCCGGGATGTTCTTCAACAAGAACGCCGGCGATCCCACCAGGTGGCTCGTCGATTTCGATACGAGCCGTCCGGCCTTCTCTGACTCCATCGACCGGAACGCCATCGCGCGCGTCACCTGGCAGGTCACGCCCAAGAACAAGGTGAGCCTGAGCCACTCCGAGCAGTACAGCCGCCGCAGCGCCAAGGGTGGCGGCCAGGCCACGCGAACACCAGAAGCATCGGGGCTGACGCTCTATACACCTGGACATATTCAGACCGTCAACTGGACGTCGCCGCTCACGAACCGCGTTCTCCTCGAAGCCGGCTGGGCCGACTACCTCGCCCGCTATGCGAACACGGCCCCGCGGATCGACGGGTCACACAACGACGCGCTGATTTCGATCCTCGAACAGTGTTCGGCTGGCTGCGTGAACAACGGCGGCATCGCGGGCCTGATCTATCGTTACAACCTGCCGCTCCAGCAAGGCTTCGAGCGGCACCAGATCGGCACGCTGGCTCAGATGCGTGCATCGGCGTCGTATATTCCCGGCTCCCACAGCATGAAGATCGGGTATCAGGGCAACATCAGCCACCCGAGCCAGGGCTACTTCAACACCACGCCGTTCATTCAGTACCGGTTCAACAACGGCATCCCCAATCAGCTGACCCAGACCGGTGTGTTCCCGGGCACCGTGAAGTTCCAGCGCAATATCCTGCTCACCGCGTTTTTCGCGCAGGACACCTATACGCGTTCGCGGCTCACGCTGCAGGGTGCGATTCGCTACGACAGCATCGGGACCGGCTACCCGGATACTGCTGTGGGCGGACCGGACTATCTGCTGATGCCCACGCGCATCGCCTACAAGGCGGGCACCACCGACGAGATCCATTGGAAGGACATCACGCCGAGGGTGAGCGGGGCCTATGACCTGTTCGGCAACGGCAGGACCGCGCTCAAGGTCAATCTGGGGAAGTACCTCACGGCGTTGACGGCGAGCAACAGCGATCTCGATTTGCACCCGCTGATTCGCACGACACTGCAGACGCCGCGCACGTGGAACGACAGCAACGGCAACTTCGTGCCTGATTGCGTGCTCACGAATCCGGATGGCAACGGCGAATGCGGCCCCCTGCAGAACCAGAACTTCGGCAAGGAAGTGTTCACGAAGGTGTTCGATCCGGGTGTCATCAACGGATGGGGGAAGCGGACCTACAACTGGGAGATGGGCGTGTCGGTCCAACAGGAAGTCCTGCCCCGCGTCGGCGTGACGCTCGGGTACTTCCGGCGCTGGTTCGGCAACTTCTACACCGCCGACAACCGGCTGACGACGAAAGAGGACTACACCCCATTCAGCATTCCGATCCCGGCCGACTCGCGGCTGCCCGGTGGCGGCGGCGGCACGGTGTCCGGCCTGTACAACCTGGTGCCGAACAAGGTCGGCCAGGACGATATGTATCAACGGCTCTCCTCGGAATTCGGAGAGATGAAGGAGAACTGGCAAGGGGTCGACGTCAGCGTCAACGCACGGCTGCGGACTGGTCTCACGGTGCAGGGCGGCACGAGCACGGGACGACGACTGCGCGACAACTGCGCTGTGCGCGCGGCGTTGCCGGAAACCTACTCGTGGGACAACACCGCGGCCGTTCAAACGACCCGCGTGACGACCACCGCGGGTTCAACGGCCACCTCAGGGCTGCAAAACTACTCGTGTCACGTCGTCGAGCCGTTCCAGACCTCGTTCCGAGGCCTCTCGACGTATACGGTTCCGAAGGTAGACGTCCAGGCGAGCCTGACGTGGCGGAGTGACCCTGGCGACGAGCTTCGCGCCGACTATGTCGTGACCAGCGCGATCGCACGACCCTCCCTCGGTCGCGATCTCTCGGCAGGAAACGTGACGGTCAATCTGGTCCCCCGAGGCACGCTCTACGGATCCCGTGTCAATAACGTCGATATCCGCCTGGCCAAGATTCTCCGGTTCGGCCAGTACCGCACGCAGTTCGGCATGGATGTCTACAATCTGCTGAACAACGACGCGGTCACCGCCTACAACAACGGCTACACGGCCCCGACGGCCGGCCGCCCCAGCGTGTGGCTGACGCCCACCGCGATCCTGCCGGCTCGTTACGTCCGGCTGAACATGCAGATCGATTTCTGAGGCTGTCGTTCCCGGCCCGGTTCCCGGTTCCACCTCCCGGTGGTTCCGGGTTCCGGGTTCGTCAGGAGTTCACAGTTCGTCGTTCCGGTTCGTCGAACCTGGAACGGGTCCCACAGAACCAGGAACCACCGGAACCCGGGACCGGGAGCATGGAACCCGGAACAGGGTTATACTCTGCGGCCGAGGTCGGGCCTATGCCGCTCTATCCATATCCTTCACACAACCGGCGTCTCTATTGCGGTCGTACACGACCGTCCTTTTATAGGCCCCTTAATCCATACGTCGCACGCGCGACTGCGCGCCAGCCCTCATCCCGAAACGGCACTTCTCTCAACTGTCCTGTCCATACCCGTGGAGGAAACGTGATGGTGACATTCGCCAGGCGGTCGATGGCGGCTCTTGTTGTTCTGCTCCTTCTCCCCGCGGCAGCATTTGCCCAGGCCGCGATTACCGGCGTCGTGAAAGATGCCTCTGGAGGCGTCCTTCCCGGCGTGATGGTCGAGGCAGCCAGCCCGGCACTGATCGAGCGAGTCCGCTCCGTCGTCTCTGACGAAACCGGCCAGTACCGCATTGTCGATCTCCGGCCGGGCAACTACGTGGTGACGTTCGCGCTGCCCGGGTTCAACACGGTGCGCCGCGAAGGGATCGAATTGAGCGGTGACTTCGTGGCGACCGTGAACGCCGACATGCGCGTCGGAGGCCTCGAGGAGACCGTGACGGTCACCGGCGAGTCGCCGATCGTCGACGTGCAGAGCGCGCGCGTGCAGACCGTCGTCGACAAGGAGGTGCTCGCAGCGATTCCGTCGTCGCGAGGCGCCACCGGTATTCAATCGCTGATTCCCGGCATGAGCAGCAACGGCGACGCTGGCGGCATCACCGGCGGCAGCGGCGGCATGGCCGGATTCATCCACGGCGCCCGCGCGTCGGACTCGCGGACCTTGCACGACGGCATCAATACGGGATGGGCCGGCGCGAATTCCAACGCCGCCGTCTCGAACGTCGCCGGCGCGTCGGAAATCGTGGTCACGACATCGGGAGGATTGGGCGAGGCGGAAACGGCCGGCGCGATGCTGAACATCATTCCTCGCGACGGCGGGAATAACTACAGCGGCACCTTCTTCTTGTCGGGCGCGAACGGCTCGATGCAGGGGAGCAACTACACGCAGGCGCTCAAAGACCAGGGCCTCCGGTCACCAGCGGAATTGAAGAAGGTCTACGACTTCAACCCGATGGGCGGCGGGAAGATCATCCGCGACAAGCTGTGGTTCTATCTCACCTACCGCGAGGTCGTCGCCGAGAACACGATTCCGGGCATGTTCTACAACAAGAACGCCGGCGACCCGACGAAGTGGCTGGTTGATTTCGACACGTCGCGCCCGGCGTTGTCCGACAGCGTGACCAGGAATGGGATTGCCCGACTCACCTGGCAGGTCTCGCCGCGCAACAAGATCGCGTTGAGCCACTCGGAGCAGTACGACCGGCAAAACAAGATCGGAGGCGGTTCCGCCACGCGAACCCCCGAAGCGCAAGGGCTCCGATACTACACACCCGGCCACATTCAGACCGCAACATGGTCGTCGCCATTGACGAATCGCGTGCTGCTGGAAGCGGCCTGGGGCGATTACCTGTCGCGCTACGCCAACCTCGCCCCCCGCATCGACGGCACACACAACGACAACCTGATCTCCGTCGTGGAGCAGTGCTCCGCCGGCTGCGCCACCAATGGCGGAATCGCCGGCCTGATCTATCGCTTCAACCAGCCGCTCCAGCAGGGATTCGAGCGCCATCAGATCGGCACGCTGGCGCAGATGCGGGCATCGGCCTCGTACATTCCCGGATCGCACAGCATGAAAGTCGGGTATCAGGGCAACATCAGCCACCCGAGCCAGGCCTATTTCAACTTCACGCCGTTCATTCAGTACCGCTTCAACAACGGCATTCCGAATCAGCTGACGCAGACCGCGATTTTCCCGGGAACGGTGAAGTACCAGCGCAACATCCTCATGACCTCGTTCTACGCGCAGGATACGTACACGCGCAACCAGCTCACTCTTCAGGGCGGCGTGCGCTACGACGGCATTGGCACGGGCTACCCGGACACCTCGGTCGGCGGTCCGGACTATCTGCTCATGCCGACGACCATCGCCTACAAGGCGGGAACGACCGACGAGATTCACTGGAAGGACGTCACGCCGCGCATCGGGGCGGCGTATGACCTGTTCGGAAACGGCAAGACGGCCGTAAAGGTCAATATCGGGAAATACCTCACGGCGCTGACCGCCAGCAACAGCGATCTCGATCTGCACCCGTTGATTCGTACCACCCCGCAGACGACGCGGACATGGACCGATTCGAACAGCAACTTCATTCCCGACTGCGTGCTCACGAGCCCCGACGCCAACGGCGAATGCGGACGGATGGACAACCAGAACTTCGGGAAGGAAGTGTTCACGAAGGTGTTCGACCCGGACCTGATCAACGGCTGGGGCAAGCGCACCTACAACTGGGAGATGGGAGTTTCGCTGCAACAGGAAGTACTGCCGCGTGTGGGTGTGACGGTCGGTTACTTCCGCCGCTGGTTCGGCAACTTCTATACGGCCGACAATCGACTGACCACGACTGCCGATTACACGCCGTTCAGCATTCCCGTTCCCACCGACCCGCGGCTGCCGGGTGGTGGCGGCGGCACCGTCAGCGGTCTGTACAACCTCGTTCCCGGCAAGGTCGGACAGGAGGACATGTACCAGCGGCTCACGTCGGAGTTTGGCGACATGAAGGAGAACTGGCAGGGCTTCGACATCAGCGCCAACGCACGGCTGCGGAACGGCCTGACGGTTCAGGGCGGCACAAGTACGGGAAAGCGGTTCCAGGACATGTGCGACGTCCGCGCCGCGTTGCCTGAGAGCTACTCGTGGGACAACGTGCTCGCCGTCCAGACGACCCGCGTCACCACGACGACGGGAACGACGTCAACCTCAGGTCTGCAGAACTACTCGTGCCGTGTCTCCGAACCGTTCCGGACGTCGTTCCGAGGGCTCTCCACCTACACGGTGCCCAAGGTCGACGTGCAGGCAAGCGTCACCTGGCGCAGCGACCCGGGAGACGAACTGCGAGCGGACTACGTCGTGACCAGTGCGGTCGCGCAGCCGTCGCTCGGCCGCGCGCTGTCGTCCGGCAACGTGACGGTGAACCTGGTCCCCCGCGGAACGCTTTACGGAAGTCGCGTCAACAACATCGACATCCGTCTGGCGAAGATTCTCCGTTTCGGACAGTACCGGACCCAGGTCGGCATGGACGTCTACAACGTGACGAACAATGACGCCGTCACGGCGTACAACAACGGCTACACGGCTCCGGCAGCGGGTCGCAGCAGTGTGTGGCTCACGCCGACGACGATCCTGCCGGCTCGCTATATCAGGCTGAACATGCAGGTCGATTTCTAAATCAATCACGCGTTCCAAGTTCCCGGTTCCAGGTTCCGAGTTCCATCGGTTCCTGGTTCCGGGTTCCGACGGTTGCTGGTTCCTGGTTCAGGGAACCGGTAACTCAGAACATCCGGAACAAGGAATTCGGAACCACGGGAACTTGGAACCGCGAACGTGGAACTGGGAACAGTGTTCAGGAAGCTCGATTCGACGTTCGCAGCGGGATGTCGACAAGCATCAACGAAAAAATTACCCCGAGCCCCACGAGAACCGTCGCGCACAGGAAGACGTCGTGCAGCGACATCGCCAGGGCTGACTTCACCGCCCCTGCCACGGGCCCAAGACGACGAAGCGCGTCGGGATCGCTGCCAGCGAGCTGACCACTGACCTCCGGGTTCAACAGCATCTGCGGGT
>Ga0111539_10003804_pt1 | contig 19853 bp, 10 predicted proteins | sample RhiMethybrSRZTD1_FD_79667 | JGI IMG/M metagenome (GOLD analysis project Ga0111539, IMG submission 79667) | Populus rhizosphere microbial communities from Tennessee, USA - Rhizosphere MetaG P. TD hybrid SRZTD1 (version 2) (version 2) | ecosystem: Host-associated > Plants > Roots > Rhizosphere >... | reverse complement strand
CTCGAGGCTGAACGAGGGCGCAGTCTGTCGGTCGATCTGGGATGGAAGCGCGGGCCGTTCGAGCTCACGTCGACGTGGTTCCACTCGACGATCGACGATCCGGTGCTGCTGCGCGAGACCGAGTTCGGCGCCGCATCGACGCCGGTGGAAATCGTCAACGCGCCGGGACCCACGCGCACGCGGGGGTCCGAGCTGATCACGCGATGGCATCGCAACGAGATGGACCTGATCGCGACGCACATGTTCGTCTGGTCGACGGAGATCGACCCGGCGGCGGGCACACGGGGGGAGGCCGAGCTGACGCCGCGACACACGGCAGGCGTGGATTGGTTGTGGAACATCGAGGGGCACGGTCGTCTGGGCGTCGAGGTCTTCTACACCGGCCGCCAGGCGCTGCGCGACTCAGCGTTCCGCACCCGGACCCCGTCGTACGTCCTGTGGGGCATCATCGGCGAGTGGCGCATCCGTCGCGCGCGCCTGTTTCTCAACGCGGAGAATCTCGCGGAGGTGCGACAAACCGAATTCGATCCGTTCGTCCGCCCGTCTCAGCGCGTCGACGGGCGTTGGACCGAGGACATCTGGATGCCACTGGACGGCCGCATGCTGAACGGTGGCGTACGTGTTGGCTTCTGACGGGGACCTAGACCTAAACCTCCACCTAAACCTAAACCTCCACTTAAACCTCCACCTAAACCTTTGACCTCACCTTTGCCCCCGCCTCTGCCTGCGGCTTCGGCGAGGCAGGCTTTTGACATTTGACCTGTGACCTACCGTCTGTCCGCTTCCGGGACGCCTGGTCCCGCGGCCGAACAAATCCCGTCAAAGATCGCGTAAATTGCTTAGACACCAGCCCGGCACGGGCCTTGATAACCACCGAAAGGCACACTGACATGCTCTTCAAACGCTCATCGTCCGCCGCGCTCACCGAGGCCCCGTGGGAGCCCACGGGCAACATGCCGCTGATGTCGCTGCGCAGCGTCGAGAAGTCATTCCCGGTTGGCGCCGGTCAGACCTACGTGCTCAGGCGCATCAACGTCGACATCAAGCCCGGCGAGTTCGTCTCGGTCATGGGGCCGTCGGGTGCGGGCAAGTCGACCTTGCTGCATATCCTCGGCATGCACGACAGCGCCTGGTCGGGTGAATACGCGTTGATGGGACATCCCATTCATGCGCTTCCGGCCAAGGAGCGCGCTGCGCTGCAGAAGCGCCACATCGGGTTCGTGTTCCAGAGCTATCACCTGCTCGACAACCTGACGGTCTACGAAAACATCGAGCTCCCGCTGTCGTACCGCGACATCAAGAAGTCCGAACGACAGGGCATCGTCGCCAACGTGCTCGATCGCTTCGGGATCGTCGCGAAGAAAGACCTCTACCCCAGCCAGCTCTCGGGCGGCCAGCAGCAGCTGGTCGGCGTGGCGAGAGCGATCGTCGCCAGCCCGCAGGTGATTCTGGCCGACGAGCCGACCGGCAACCTGCACTCGGCGCAGGGGCAAGAGATCATGGAGCTGTTCAAGCAGCTCAACGACCAGGGCACGACCATCGTACAGGTCACGCACTCGGAGACGAACGCATCGTACGGGAGCCGCATCATCAAGCTGCGCGACGGCTTCATCGATCAATCCTGATCCTCGCGCAGGGTCGTCCGTCTCCGCCTTCAGGCGATGAGTCTTCTCAACGACCTTCGATTCGCCGCCCGATCGTTCCTGAAGACGCCAGGCGTCACGATCGCCGCGGTGCTCTCGATTGCGCTCGGGATCGCCGCGACGACCTCGGTGTTCACGTTCGTCAACGCCGTGCTGTTCCGGCCGATGCCGGTCCCCCATCCGGAGCAGCTCGTCGCGCTTTACACGACCGAGCCGACGTCCATCTACCCATCGGCGTTCTCCTTCCCGGAGTATCGCGACTATCGCGATGCCTCCGATCGGATTTTCAGCGACCTGTTCGTCCACTCCGGCCGGCCGCTCGGCTTTTCCACCCGGGGCCGAAAGTCCGAGCTGATCTGGGGAGAGCTCGTCACGGGCAATTACTTCCGAGGCCTCGGCATCGTCGCTGCCGCCGGTCGCGTTCTGACACCCGACGACGATCGAACGGTCGGCGCCAGCCCGGTCGTGGTGTTGAGCCACGAGTTCTGGCAGCGCCGCTTCGGCGGGGATCCGGGCGTGGTCGGCACGGTCGTCAAGGTGACGGGCCACGAATTCACGGTCGTCGGGGTTGCGCGCAAAGGATTCTCGGGAACACGTTTTACTGGATTCATTCCCGATGTCTGGCTGCCGCTCTCGATGCACGGCCAGATCGCTCCCGCCCTGTCGCCGCTGCTCGAGGATCGAGCCGCTGACGCGTTCGACGTCAACGGACGTCTGAGACCTGGCGTCACCATCGAACAGGCCACGGCGGCCATCAGCGTCATCGCCGACCGGCTGGCGAAGACCTACCCGAAGACGAACGAGCGAAGGCGGGCCGGCATGGTGCCTGCCGGCAACAAGACTCAGCCTGCGATCACGCTCCTCGGATACGTTCCGATTGCTGCGCGGACGCTGATGGCCGTTGTTGGTCTCGTCCTGCTCATTGCCTGCGGCAGCGTCGCGAACCTGATGTTGGCGCGAGCATCCACGCGCCGCCGGGAAATGGCGATGCGGCTGGCGTGCGGCGCGCCTCGTGGACGACTGATCCGGCTGTTGCTCACCGAGAGCGTCGTGCTGGCCCTGACCGGCGGCGCGCTCGGACTGCTCTTGACGAGGGGGTTCAGCAGCGTCGTTCCACTCTTCGCGCCGCAACTCGATTTCCCGACGATCGATTTCGCGTACGACCTCGCGCTCGATTACCGCGTGCTGCTGTTTGCCGCCCTGACGACCACGCTGACGGGAATCGTGACCGGGTTGCTGCCAGCGCTGCAGGCGGTCAAGCTCGATCTCGTCACCGCGCTGCAGGCCCGCGATGCCGCGACGACGCGTGCCGGGCGATACGTCAACCTGCGCAATGGCCTGGTCGTCGCGCAGATCGCGTTTTCGCTCGCGCTGGTCGTCGGTGCCGGCATGTTCGTACGCAGCCTGCAGACGGCGCAGCGCCTCGACGTCGGATTCGAGACGAGGAACGTGTTGCTGGTCTCGGTCGACCTCAACCTGCGCGATTACGAGCGTGCCGCCGGCCTCCGCTTCTTCGACCGTGCCGTCGAGCGCATCCGGGCGCTGCCGGGCGTCGTGGCCGCGAGCGTCGGGGGTCCGCTTCCGCTCGATTCCTACGGCATCGGGACGGCAGTGACCGCGGTCGGCGAGGCGATCCGCGACGAACGCGAGCACATCGAAGCGGGGTACTCAGTCGTCGGTCCCGATTACTTCCGCACGATGCGCACGCCGCTCGTGACGGGACGAGCGTTCGCCGACACCGACACGGCCGATGCGCCTCATGTTGTCATCGTCAATGAAACGATGGCGCGGCGGTTGTGGCCCAACGACACGGCGAACAGCGTGATCGGCAGACGCGTTCGCTTGAGCGATGATTCCGCGGGCGCGGTCGATATTCATGTGATCGGCGTCGCTCGCGACGGCAAATACAATCTGCTCGGCGAACCACCGACCGAGTACTTCTTCGTTCCGCACGCGCAGCACTATCGCGGCCGCATGACGTTCATTGCCCGCACCGAAGGCTCCCCCGCGGCCCTGGCCCCTGCCGTCCAACGCGAGATCGCGGCGCTCGACGCAGACGTCCCCATCTTCGGCGTACGGACGATGCCGCTCTACCTCGATCGATTGCTGTCGCTGCCGAAATCAGCCGCCGCGTTGGTCGGTCTGTTCGCGTTCGTCGCGCTGATGATGGCGTCGGTCAGCCTCTACGGCCTGGTCAGCTACTCGACGGCCCGCCGCACGAAAGAAATCGGCGTGCGCATCGCCGTCGGTGCCCGTCACGTCGACGTGTTGTGGGCTGTGCTGAAGCAAGGCGCGGCGATAGCGCTCGCCGGAATCGGGGTCGGCGTGCTCGCGGCGCTCGGGCTGGCGCGTCTCGCCGCAAGCCTCCTGTACGGGATCAGCCCCGAGGATCCCACGACCCTCCTCGCGGGGATGGTGCTGCTCGTCACCATCGCGTTGATCGCCTCGTATGTGCCGGCGCGGCGTGCCATGCGGCTCGACCCGACGCGCGCCCTCCGACACGAATGATCTCTCTCTTGACCGAGCCATGACCATGCTTGACGACGTGCGGCTTGCGACGAGGCTGCTGTTCAAGGACCGCGGGTTTACGGCCGCGGCGGTGTTGGCGCTGTCGATGGGCATTGCGGCGACGAACACGATGTTCACGATCGTCAACGGCGCGCTGCTGCGCGACCTGCCGTTCGACGAGCCCGATCGCATCGTGATGATTCGCACACGCCACGTCGCCAGCCCGGGGCGGCCGCTCGACGGGTTGTCGTATCTCGATTTCGCCGACTGGCGATCCGCCGCTCGTACGCTCGAAGCGCTCGGCGCGTACGACGACCGGACGATGAACGTCTCGGACGAGGAACGCGCCGCGGAGCGATTCGAGGGCGCGATGGTGTCCGACAACGTGTTCTCGCTGATCGGGCAGCGGCCGATTCTTGGACGCGACTTTCGTCCCGAGGACAACCGCGAGGGCGCCGCGCCCGTCGTGATCCTCGGGCACGGTGTGTGGCAGGCTCGTTACGGCGCCGATCCCGGCGTGATCGGCCGCAGCATCCGCGTCAACGGCGTCCCATCCATCGTCGTGGGCGTGATGGGGCAAGGATTCGCGTTCCCTCAACTGGCGCAGCTGTGGCAGCCGCTGACCCTGCTACCACCCGAGTCCAAGACGGAACGGGCGCTGCGCGGACTGCGTGGCGTCGGCAAACTGCGCGACGACGTCGGCATCGAGCAGGCGACGACGGACCTGTCCGGTGTCGCCGCGGCGCTGGCGAGCCGGTATCCCGAGACCAATCGCGACATCGCGGTGCACGTGGAGGTGTTTCGCAGCGGCATCGGTGGTGACACCGCGCGCATCACCCTGACGCTGCTCGGCATGGTCTCGTTCGTCCTGCTGATTGCGTGCGGCAACGTCGCCAATCTGATGCTCGCCCGAGGCTTCGCTCGAACGCGCGAGGTCTCGGTGCGTCTGGCGTTGGGAGCGACACGCGCCACGATCGTGCGCCAGCTGCTCACCGAAAGCGTGGTGCTCGCCTTGGTGGCTGGCGTCGTCGGACTTGGGTTGTCGTTCGTCGGCGTTCGCGCGTTCTGGCGGGCGGCTGCGAACAGCAACCCGCCGTACTGGCTGCAGTTCCCCATCGACTGGCGCGTACTCGCGTTCCTCGTCGCGATCTGTCTCGGGACCGCCGTTCTGTTCGGGCTCGCACCGGCCGTGCACACAGCCAAGGTCAGCCTCGTCGAGGCGCTCTCCGCGATTGGCCGGGGCAACATCGGCAGCCGGCGGGGACGGCGGTGGGCCAGCGCGCTTGTCGTCGTCCAACTCACGCTGGCTCTGGTCATGATGACTGGGACGGGGCTTCTGCTGCGGTACCTGATCGAACGGGTGCGGATGGGCGCTGGCGTTGACACAGCGACGCTGTCCCAGTTGCGGCTCGACATGCCGCCGCCGAAGTACGACACGCCTGAACAGCGTCTTGGGCTCTACCGTATTCTCGAGGAACGTCTCGCCGCGCTCTCGGAGTTTCGTGTGTCGCTCGCGAGCGCCGCGCCTCTTGACGGCGGTGCCGAGCGTCATCTGGTGATCGACGGCCGCCCCGAGCCCGACGCCCGCAACCTCCCGTCGGTCACGGTCGTCAGCATCGGTGACAGATACTTCGACACGATCGCCGCGCGCTGGATCAGAGGGCGACGGTTCGAGCGCGGCGATGGCGAGCCTGGGCGCGGCGCGGTCATCATCAACGAGCGACTGGCCCAGGCGTTCTTCCCCGGCATCGACCCGATCGGTCGGCGCATCCAACTGCGTACGCCGACGCGTGGTAACGCGTCGGCGCCTGCCCCCGAGTGGATGACGATTGTCGGTGTGGCCCAGAACGTCCGGCAGGAACCGCCTGCGAGCGGGAGCTTCGACCCAGTGGCGTATCTACCCTGGACAGCGAACCCCGTATTCAGCACCAACCTGATCGTCCGCTCGAATCAACCGCTGGCGTCCGTCGCCAGCTCGCTGCGCCGGCTGGTCGCGAGCGTCGATGCCGACTTGCCGCTCTATGACATCGACACGGTCGACGCGCATCTCGCGTCGCAGCGCTGGGCGGCGCGTCTCTTCGGCGGAATGTTCACCGTGTTCGGCGTCGTCGCTCTGCTGCTGGCGACCGTTGGCCTCTATGCCGTGACGTCGTATTCCGTTTCGCAGCGAGCGCGCGAGCTCGGCGTGCGCATCGCCCTGGGCGCACGCGCGCGGCAGGTGCTGTGGGTCGTCACGCGCAGCGCATCGGCCCAGATCGGGATCGGGCTGATACTCGGCGTTATGGGCGCAGTCGCGCTTGGCAACATCCTGCCGGAAGAAATTGTCGGCTCGCGTGGGACGGATGCGATCACGCTGTCGCTTGTCACGACTCTCCTCGTTGCTGCGGCGTTGACGGCCTCTCTCCTGCCCGCGCGTCGCGCGACGCGGCTCGATCCGATGGCGACTCTCCGGAGCGAATGATGGACGTCTTCGTACGCGACATTCAGCTCGCCTTCCGAAGCCTGCGGCGGAATCCGGTGTTTGCGCTGGTCGCGCTGTTGACGCTCGCCGTTGGCATCGGGGCGACCACCACGGTTTTCAGCGTTGTCTACGGCGTCCTGCTCCGGCCGCTGCCGTTTCCAAACGCGCAACGATTCGTGCAGATCGTCCAGCCGCTGAGTTCGGCGTATGTTGAAGAGATTCGCGCCGGCATCACACCCAATCAGTTCGTCAACCTGCAGGAGTCGGCGACGACGCTCGAAGCCGTGGGCTCGTGGTTGCATGCCCCGAGGACGCTGACGGGACTGACCACGCCCGTACGACTCCATGGCGGCGGCATGACCGCCGGACTCTTTCAAGGGCTCGGCGTGCAACCGCTGCTGGGCCGCGGCCTGCGGCAGGCAGATTCTGAACGGGGTGCCGAGCCGATCGTGGTGCTCAGCTATCGCAGCTGGCGAGCGTATTTCGGTGGCCGTTCGGACATCATCGATACTCGAATCACGCTGGATAGCGTTCCCACTCGCGTCGTCGGCGTGATGCCGGAGCACTTCACGTATCCGTCGCTGGCCGGCCCGGAGATGACTCGAAACTCGGTCGGCGAGCTCGAGGACGCCCCGGAGTTCTGGATTGCGGTTCGCCCGTTCGAACGCGAGCAAGCCACCAGCGACGGCTTCACCACCATCCAGGCGTTTGCAATCCTGAAGCCCGGCGTGTCGATGCCGCAGGCAGAAGCAGAGATTCGTGGGCTGCTCGGTCCGATGCCGAAGGGCTGGACCTCACGGGTCGAGCTGGTGAATCCGCGCGCCGAGTTGGGTCAGCCGGTCAACCGTCCGCTGGTCATCTTTCAGCTCGGAGTGATCCTCGTCCTCCTCATCGCCTGCGTCAACGTCGTCAACCTGCTGCTGGCGCGCGCGTCAGGCAGGCGACGAGAGCTCGCGATTCGCACAGCGCTCGGCGCGAGCCGAGGCCGGCTGCTGCGGGAAGGTGTCGCCGAGGTGCTCCTTGTGTCGTGCAGCGGCGGCGTGGCCGGTTGCGCGATCGCCTATGGGTTGACCGCCTCACTTCGTTTCCTCCCGCCACATGTGCTGCCACGATTGCGCGACGTTCACGTCGATGGCGTCGTCCTGACGTTCGCCCTCGGCGTGTCGGTGATCTCCGGTGTCGCCATCGGACTCCTGTCCGCTTGGCAGGCGAGCCGATCGACGGGTATCGACGATCTCCATCAGCATGCGCTCCGTGTCGCCACACACAGCGCGCCCGCACGGCTCAGGCCGTCGAACCTCCTGGTCGTGGCGGAGATCGCGGCGGCGGTCGTGCTGCTCACCAGCGCTGGACTCCTCGTCAGGAGCTTTGTGAAGCTGATCAGCGTGGATATGGGCTATCAGGCGCGCGGCCTTGCCACGTTGAAGGTAGGACTGCCTGCCGCGCGGTATCCGACGACCGACGTGCGCAGCGGTTTCTCCGATCGATTCGCCGGCGCGATTCGTGCGCTCCCGGGGGTGGTGTCCGTCGCAGGAGCCGATGAATCGCTGAGTGGCTCGGCGATCGGCTTCTACCCGCTATTCGTCGACGGCCGAGACGTCGGCAAGGCAGACCTCCGCAACCGGGGCATCTCGCCCGACTACTTCCGCACCCTCGGCGTGCCGATCGTCGAAGGCCGTGAGTTCCGCCGTGAGGACCGCACACCTACACCCTCCCGGACCGTCGTGAACGAAGCCTTCGCGCGACGCTATCTCGCTGGACGCTCCGCCATCGGCCGCCAGATCCGCTACTCCGACTGGGACTTGCAGATCGTCGGCGTCGTCGCCAACGTTCGCAACGTTCGTGAGGGGGAGATCGAGCCTACGATCTATCTCCCGGCCACTTACAGCGGCTTCCGTGACGTCCATGAAGCCGTGGTGTTCGTACGGACGACAGAGGACCCGGCCGCGGTGCTGGCCGGCGCCCGGCCGTTACTGGCACGACTCGATCCACAGCTGGCGGTTTACGACAGCGCCGGCGTCGAAGAGATGCTCGAGTACTCGTCTGCGTCGCCGCGTCTGTACGGCCTTGTGTCATTTACATGTGCCGTCGTTGCATTGATGCTCGCGATCATCGGTCTGTATGGCGTGCTGGCGTATTCCGTCGGATCGCGGACGCAGGAATTCGGCATTCGCATGGCACTCGGCGCCGAGAGCCGCTCCGTGATGTGGCACGTGATGCGTCAAGGCCTGCTCCTCACAGCGGTCGGGTTGGTGGCCGGACTGGGCGGCAGCTACGCCGCCGCTCGCGGCCTGTCGACGCTCCTGTTCGGCATTACACCGGCGGATCTACCGACGTTCGCGACGACAGCGGTCCTGTTGACCGGGACCGCGGTGCTCGCCTGCCTGATCCCCTCGCGCCGCGCAACGCGCGTCGACCCGGTGATTGCGCTCAGGAGTGAATGATGGAAGCCGTGCTTCGCGATTGTCGACACGCGTTTCGCGCGCTTCGCCGAACCCCGGGCTTCACCGTCGTGGCCATCGTGACTCTCGCGCTCGGTGTCGGCGCCAATGCGACCGTGTTCAGCGTGCTCGACGCGCTGCTGCTGCGGCCGCTGCCGGTCGCGAACGCGGAACGCATCTTCTTTCTCGAGACGACGAACGGACGCATCAGCGAGTCGATCCCGACCTATCGCGATCTACGGGCGCAGAACACGACGCTGGCCGACCTCGCGGCCTATCGCATCACGCCCATGGCCTTGCAGCGCGAGTCGGGGTCGGAGCGCGTGTGGGGCTATCTCGCCAGCGGCAACTATTTCGATCTGCTCGGCGTGCGCCCGGCGGCGGGTCGGTTCTTCACGCCGTCCGAGGACATCAAGCCTGGAGCCGCGCCAGTCGCCGTGATCAGTTACGACAGCTGGCAGCGCCGCTTCGGCGGAAGCGCGGCGATCGTGGGCACGGCGATACGGATCAACGGCCTGTCGTACACGATTCTTGGCGTGGCGCCACGCGGGTTCCATGGCACTGAGGTCTTCTATCGGCCGGACATCTGGATCCCGATGTCGATGGAGCCGCTGGTCGAATCGCGCAACTGGCTCGACGCCCGCAACACCCAGAACGCCTTCCTGATCGGACGGCTGCGCCAGGATACGACCGTTCCCCAAGCGACCAGCGATCTCAACGCGATCGTCACGCGCCTGGCGGACGCGTATCCGGACGCCCTTCGCGGCGTGCAGTACCAACTGGTGCGTCCCGGGCTTTTTGGCAGCATCGGACGCGCGCCGCTCTCCGCGTTCGTCATCGGAGTGATGGTGCTTTCCGGACTCGTGCTCCTGGCCGCGTGCGCCAACCTTGGCAGCCTGTTGTCGTCGCGCCTGGTCGATCGCTTTCGCGACATCGCGATCCGCCTGGCGATCGGCGCGTCACGCGCCAGCGTCGTCCGTCATGTCTTCGTCGAGATCGGCATCCTCGCCGCCGCGGGCGGGGCTGCGGGCTACATCATCGCGAGCCTTCTGCTCGCTGCCCTGAGCCGGTGGCGGCTGCCGCTGTTACTGCCCGTCCAGCTCGACGTGACGCCGGATCTCAGCGTCGTGGCGTTCGGCGCGATGGCGACGATCGCGACGGCCGTGCTTGCTGGCCTCGCCCCGGCGCGGCACGCGTGGCGCACCGATCCGGCGCGACTGGTCGTCGCCGCCAGCGCTCCCTGGGGATTCGGCTGGCGCGTGCGCGATGTGCTGCTGGGCATTCAGGTTGCGATCTGCTGTGTCGTCATCTGCGCCAGCATTGTGTCCGTGCGGAGTCTGGCCGCCGCCCTGAACGTGCCGATCGGCTTCGAAACGAAGGGCGTCACCGCTGTGAGTCTCGATCTGTCTGCGGCGCGGTATACCCCGCAGGAGGGCCTCGCCTTTCAGCGCCGCGCCCTCGACGCGGTCAGCGCACTGCCGGGAGTCACGTCGGTCGCGTTCACGAGCGCACTGCCGTTGACGCTCGATCGATCAACGACGACCGTCTTCCCGAGCGACGTCGACCCGTCGTACACGAAGCCGGTCGAGGCGCTGGTCTACGCGGTCACGCCGACCATACTCGACGTGCTGCAGATGCGTCTCGTCTCCGGCCGCGCGTTCACCGAGAACGATCGATTTCAAACCGAACCGGTCGCGATCGTGAACCGAACGTTCTCGCGCCGCGTCCTGCTGACCGATGACGCCATCAACATGCGCTTCCGAACGCTGGGGGGACGCATCGTGCGCGTCGTCGGCATCGTCGAAGACGGCAAGTACGGTGCGCTCGTGGAATCACCGCAACCGGTGATGTTTCGGCCGGTCTTGCAATCGTTCGAAGCGTCGATGGTCCTGCTCGTTCGGGCATCGCGGCAGGACGCCAGCCTGGCGCGCGCCATCGAACGGCTGGTGGCCGGCCTCGATCCGCGCGTCCCGCTGGTGTCGCAGGGCAGCCTCGCGAATGCGATCGCCGTCGCGTTTCTGCCAGCCCAGGCCGCCAGCGTCGGCATCACGGCGTTTGGCGCACTCGCGGTCGTGCTCGCGCTGGTCGGCATCTACGGACTGGCTGCCTATTCCATCAGCGCCCGTGTGAGAGAGATCGGCATCCGCGTCGCGATCGGCGCGCAGCCCTCGCAGGCCCTGCGCTTCGCGCTCGGACGCACCGCCCTGCTGCTCGGCCTCGGTGCCGTGTGCGGCATGCTCGTGAGTGCGGCGATGGCGCCGCTCTTGGGGGCAGTCATGTTTCACGCCTCATCGCGAGATCCGATCGTCCTCGCGACCGTCGGCCTCGTGATGGTCGCGATCGGCGTGGCTGCCGCGTGGATCCCCGCGCGCCGGGCGCTGTCGCTCGATCCGGCGCGGGCGCTACGCGAGACGTAGGCACACTGGAGGATAATTTCACCATCGTGGCCTCATCAACGACACGCCTGCTCATCGCCGACGATCAGCGCGACGTCCTCGAAGCGTTGCGCCTGCTGCTCAAGGGCGAGGGCTATCAAATCGACACCGTTGAATCGCCCGCTGCCGTGCTGAACGCGCTCGAGCAGCGCGACTACGACGTCGTGCTGATCGATCTCAATTACGCACGCGACACCACGTCGGGGCAGGAAGGGCTCGAGCTGCTCACACGGATCCACTCCGCCGACGAAATGCTGCCGGTGGTCGTGATGACCGCGTGGGGATCGATCAACGTCGCGGTCGAGGCGATGCGTCGTGGCGCGCGCGATTTCGTCGAGAAGCCGTGGGAGAACGAGCGGCTGAAATCGATCATCCGCACGCAGACCGAGCTGGGGCGCGCGCTTCGCCGTGCCACCCGGCTCGAGGCGCAGTCGCGTGTGACCCAGACCGAAGGCGGCCCGCTGCTGATCGCCGATTCCACCGCGATGCAGCCGGTGCTGCAGATCATCGCGCGCGTCGGCCCGTCGGATGCCAACGTGCTCATCACCGGCGAGAACGGCACCGGCAAGGGCGTCGCCGCACAGGCGCTGCACGCCGTGTCACCGCGCGCCAGCCGGCCGATCGTGACGATCAACGCCGGCGGCGTCTCGGAGGGGGTGTTCGAGAGCGAGCTGTTCGGACACGTCAAAGGCGCGTTCACCGACGCCAAGCAGGATCGCGTCGGCCGCTTCGAGCTGGCCGACGGCAGCACGCTGTTCCTCGACGAGATCGCCAATGTGCCCTTGAGCCAGCAACAGAAGTTGCTGCGCGTGCTTGAAACCGGCGAGTTCGAGCGCCTCGGCTCCTCCCGCACCCGCAAGGCGGACGTCCGCCTGATCTCGGCGACCAACGCCGACCTGAACGCGGAGGTCGCGGCCGGCCGCTTCAGACAGGACTTGCTGTTCCGCCTGAACACGATCGAGATCCGTCTGCCGGCTCTGCGCGACCGGCGCGAGGACATCCCGAAAATCTCGAAGCACTTCCTCGTCACGCACGCACAGCGCTACCGCAAGGCGATCACCGGATTCGACCCGGCCGCCCTCCAGGCGCTGGTCGATCATCCATGGCCCGGCAACGTGCGCGAGCTCGATCACGCGGTCGAGCGCGCCGTGCTGATGGCGCAGGGCAACGTCATTCACCTGGGCGACCTCGGCCTGCGGACGCCTGGCGGGTCGGAAGGCGCGGGCCGGCTCGAGGAGATGAGCCTCGAAGACGTCGAAAGCTTCCTCATTCGCAAGGCGATGGCGCGTTACGGCAACGTCAGCCACGCCGCCAAGGCACTGGGACTCAGTCGATCCGCGCTCTATCGACGGCTTGAACGGTATCGACCGTCGTAGAACATTGGTGATTTCTGAATAGTGATTGGTGAATCCTTGTTGATTGGCGATTATTGAATGTTGATTTACAGAGGATTGGGGACCACGTGGCGATATCTCCGCTTCTCATCTTTCAATCAACAGTCGCCCAATCAACAAGCAACAACGAATCACTAGTCACAAATCACTAATCACCCATGCTTTCCTACGACCGCCGCGTGTCGCTGCTCGCGTTGGGCGCGGGCGCGCCGGCCGTCGTGATCTCGCTGCTCCTGCTCTGGGCCGGCAACTACACCTGGCTGGTGCGCACCACCGCCGCACTGATCATCGTCGGCTTGTGGCTGGTGGTCGCGGTGACGCTGCGGGACCGCATCATCAGGCCGCTGCAAACCGTTTCGAACCTGCTGGCAGCGCTCCGCGAAGACGACTTCTCGATCCGCGCGCGCGGCGCCGAACCGAACGACGCCCTGGGGCAGGTGATGCTCGAGATCAACACCCTGGCAGAGACGCTTCGCACCCAGCGCCTCGGGGCACAGGAAGCCACGGTGCTGCTGCGCGCGGTGATGGCGGAGATCGACGTCGCCATTTTCGCGTTCGACAGCGAGAAGCGCCTGGTCCTGGTCAATCGATACGGCGAACGGCTGCTCGGGCGCGACGCCGCCGACCTCATCGGCCGGCCCGCCGACGACCTGGGACTGCAGGGGGCCATCATCACCGACTCTTCGGCGATTCAGGATCTCAGCTTCCCTGGAGGCGCCGGCCGTTGGGAGATCCGGCGCACGAAGTTCTGGCAGGGCGGGTCGCCCCACGAGCTGTTCGCGCTGTCGGACCTCAGTCAGCCGCTGCGCGAACAGGAGCGCCTCGCCTGGCGCCGGCTGATTCGCGTGATCGGCCACGAGTTGAACAACTCGCTGGCACCGATCAAGTCGATTGCCGGCAGTCTCGAGTCGCTGTTCCTTCGCGACCCTCCGCCCGACGACTGGCGCGACGACATGCAGCGCGGCCTCGCCGTGATCGCGTCGCGCGCCGACGCGCTGAGCCGCTTCACGACCGCCTACGCCCGGCTGGCCCGGCTGCCGGCGCCGACCAAACGCCTCTTCGACTTCGGCGCGCTCGTGCGGCGCGTCGTGACGCTCGAGTCGAGATTGACCGTGGCGATCACGTCGGCGCCGGAGCTCGCGATTTCGGCCGACCCCGATCAGATCGAACAGCTCTTGATCAATCTCGTGCGCAATGCCGTCGATGCCGCCATCGAGACGGGAGGCGGCGTCCAGATTGGATGGTCATCGCTCTACCACACGCTCGAAGTGCGCATCGAGGACGAGGGTCCTGGACTGCAGAACACCGGCAATCTGTTCGTGCCGTTCTTCACGACGAAGGCCGGCGGCTCGGGGATCGGCCTGGTGCTCAGCCGGCAGATCGCCGAGGGCCATGGTGGTTCGCTGATGCTCGAGAATCGGCCGGATGGACGCGGCACCCGCGCCAGTTTGCGGCTGCCGCTCTAACACGGAGCTAACGAGGAAAACGGGGAAAACGGGAATTTCAACACGGAATATCCCGTTACCTCCGCTCTTCCCCGTTCCGCGTTGCGCCGCCTACTGCGAGCGCAGCGAGGAGACGGGGTCGACGGCCGAGGCGCGTCGAGCGGGGATCCACATGGCGCCGACCGCGGCCAATAACAGCAGCAGTGGAATCGCGGTGAACATCATCGGATCGGTCGGGTTGACGCCAAATACGGTTGCGCGGATTGCGGCCGCGACGCCGAGCGCGAGCCCCATGCCCACGAGGAGGCCGCCGCACACGGACGAGGCGCCCGACCGCAGGATCATCATCACGACATCGCGCGGGCGCGCACCGAGCGCGAGGCGAATGCCGATCTCGGGAATGCGCTGGCTGATCGAAAACGACACGACGGCGTAGACGCCCGAGAGTGCCAGCACCAGCGCCAGCAGTCCGGCGACGGCTCCAAACATCGTCACCGACATCAGCCGCGCGCCGATTTGCTCCGCGGTCGAGTCCAACGTCACGATCGTGGCCACCATCTGCGGATCGACCTGCCTGACGACGCTGTTCAGTGCCGCGGCCGCGGTTGCAGTGTCGCCGGCGACGCGCACGAGCATGTAGATCGGGTGACTGTGGTCCATCGCGAGAGGCGCGTAGAAGAACGGACCGTCATCCTGCATGAACGAGACGCTCTGCACATCGCGGGTCACACCGATCACCTGGTACGGCGCGCGCGCACTGAAGCGCCGGCCGATCGGATCGATTCCTGGCCAATAGCGGCGTGCCATCGCTTCGGAAACGACCGCAGGAATCACCACCGACTGTGACACATCCTCACGTGTGAAGACGCGACCGCGTGTCAGTGGGAGATCCAACACGCTGAAGTACTCAGGCGAGACCCGCCGCGTCGCCGGATCGCGACGATAGTCGCGCGTCTTCGGGACGGGCGTCCCGTCGATTTCGGATAACTCCGTCGAATTGCGTCCGGCCCACGGCGCCATCGATACATAGCTCGTCTGCACGACACCTGGGGCCGACCTGATGCGGCTCTCGAGCTCCTCGTAAAACGATCTCGGAGGATCGAAGCCGGTCAACACCGAGGTGAGCGTCACATTGAGGACCTGTTTCGTCTCGAATCCAGGATCGTGGGAGAAGACGTGCTGCTGGGCGCGCATCAAGAAACCAGCCTCGACGAGGAGCAGCAGGCTCAACGCGATCTGCGCAGCCACAAGAACGCTTCGCAACCTGACGCGGGGCCGGCCGGCCGTCGTGGTCCCTCCACTCCCCTTGAGTTGGTCCACGAGATTGGCTCGCAGCGATTCAACTGCCGGCGACAGCCCGGCGATGAGTGCTGACGCCAAGGCCACCGCAAGGCAATAGAGCATCACGCGCCAATCCGGGGTCAGCTCGAACGGTGGTGGCCCCGACATCAACGAATACCAGAGCGGCGCCGGCGCACGCTGCGCCACGACAAAAGCGATCACGGATGCGAGCGCACTCAGCACCAGGCTCTCGGTCAAGAGCTGACGCAGGAGCCGGAATCGACCGGCCCCCAGCGACAACCGCACCGACATTTCCCGGTGCCGCGCGGCCGCACGGGCGAGCAGCAGCGTCGTCACGTTGACGCAGACCAGCATCAACAGCAATGTCGTCGTGCCCAGAGTCGCGGCAAAGATGATCGGTGCTCTCGCCTGCATTTCCGGATCGCGGGCGAGCGATCCGTCGGTGACGATGAGCGACGTCACCCGCCCGGGCACGTCGGCGTCGGCCTGACGAGCCAGCAGTTTCATCTCCTCCTGCACGTGCGCCAGCGACGCGTCCGGTTTACGGCGCCCGATCAATGTCAACCACTGGGCCTGCGGATCGCCGTAGAAATCGTCGCTGGGCCGCAGGGCGCCGAGCATCGTGTACGGAACCCAGACGATGCCGTCCGACTCCGATATCTTCGACAGCGACAGCGTGAAGTCAGGAGCGACGCCGATCACGGTGAGCGCCACTCGGTTCAAGTGCACGATGCGCCCGACCACACTCGGGTCGGCGTGGAAGCGCGCACGCCAGGCGGTCTCGCTGAGCACCACCACGGGCGACTGCCTTGGCGTCGCACAATCACCCGCACTGAAGTAGCGCCCGACCACAGGCAGCCCGGGCTTGACGGTCTCGAAAAGATTGCAGGAGACGAGGCCGCCGCGAACGCTGCCGGACACGGCTTCGCTCATCGTCAGGCCAAACATCTGGTATGCCGCCAGTGATTCGAGCGACTTCGTCTCGCGATATCGTGCGTAATCCGGCTGGGAGACCGAGCCGTAATAGGACAGTCGAAGCCGATACTCGCCGGTGAAGCGCGGAATCACGCTGACGAACGTCTCCGGATCCGCTCGCACCCAGGGGCGCAGCAGCAACGCGTTCAACAGGCTGAACACGGCGACGTTGATGGCAATGCCGATCGTGAGCGTGGCGACCGTGGTCGTGCTGACCCAGCGATTGCGGACGATCTGCCGGCAGGCGAACCGGACGTCCTGCCACACGGTGTCAATCCAGTAACCCGGATCGAGCTCACGCACCCGCTCTTTGGCGGCCTCCACGTTGCCGAAGCTGCGCAGCGCGGCGCGGCGGGCCGCCTCGGGATCCATGCCGCGCGCGAGGTTGTCCGCCATCTCCTCAGCGAGATGCGACTCGATTTCCTCGTCGAGTGGGCGCCGGCGGAACATCAGTTCGACTAACCTTCCTCGTGCTGTGGGTGTTTCAACACGCGAGTGATCGCCCGGACCATCCGCTCCCACTTTCCCGTCTCGACCGTCAGCTTCTTCCGACCAGCCGCCGTCAGCTCGTAGAAGCGCGCTCGCCGGTTGAGGTCTGACGTGCCCCAGCTCGCCTTGATCAGTCGCTGCCGCTCGAGCCGCTGCAACGCCGGATATAGCGAACCGTGGTCCACCAGCAGGTCGTGATCCGAGCTGCGCTGGATGGTGACGGCGATGCCGTGGCCGTGGCGCGCGCCGAGAATCAGGGTCCGCAGAATCAGCAGGTCCAGCGTGCCCTGGAGGAGCGGGAGCGGGCGATGATCGGCCATGCTCTAGTCGATGTCCTACCAGAGCCTAGCCACGCTCAGGTAGATTGTCAACTAAAGAAGCGGCGGACCCTATTTCAGGCGCGACTCGAGACGATCGGTCAGCGTCTTCAGGACCTTGATCCGGGCGAACAGCTTGTCGTTGGCCTCGACCAGCGTCCACGGCGCGATCGTCGTGCTGGTCCGCGCGACCATCTCGTCGACCGCCATCGTGTAATCGGACCACTTTCCGCGGTTGCGCCAATCCTCGTCCGTGATCTTCCAGCGTTTTACTTCGATGCGTGCGCGCTCGCGGAATCGCCGGAGCTGTTCGTCCTTGGAGATGTGCAGCCAGAACTTGACGACCACGATCCCGTGCGTGACGAGGTGTTCCTCGAAGTTCGTGATCTCGCCGTAGGCGCGGCGGTACTCCGTTTCAGTGGCAAAGTGCTCCACCCGCTCGACCAACACACGTCCGTACCAGCTGCGGTCGAAGATCGTCATGCGGCCCGCGCGCGGCAGATGCCGCCAGAACCGCCACAGGTAATGCCGGGCGCGCTCCTCGTCTGTCGGCGCCGCGATCGGGATCACCTGATAGTCACGCGCGTCGAGCGCCGAGGTGATCCGCCTGATCGCTCCACCCTTTCCGGCGGCGTCCCATCCCTCGAACACGGCGATCGTCGACACGCCCGACTCTCGCGCTTTCTTTACCAGCAGATTGAGCCGTCCCTGCAGCTGCTCGAACGCCGTACGAAATCCCGCGCGGCTCAGACGCTGCTTCATGTCGAGCCGGTCGAGCACGTTGTACTGCTGCTCAACCGTGCGCAGAGTCCGATCGACGCGGCCGCCGCGCGCCCGCCGCGCCAGCGACTTGGTCGGAACGGCCACCGCCTTGGCCGCGAGAGCTCGACGGATGGCATCGCGCACAATCGTTCCAACGACGATGCTGCGGTAGTGATGATCTTCGCCTTCGACGATGTGCCACGGCGCGTGATCGGTGCTCGTCTTCCGAATCGCACGGTCGGCGGCGGCTACGAACAGATCGAACATGTGCCAGTGCTTCCACGATCGCTTCGTCACACGCCATTGCTGCAACGGATCGCGCTCGAACGCCTTCAGCCGTTTCTTCTGCGCTTGTTTGCCCAGGTGCATCCAGAACTTCAGCACCACTGCACCGTCGTCGGTCAGGGCACGCTCGAACGCCGCGATTTCATCGAGGGCCGCGTCGAACTCCGCCATCGTTGACCGGCGGCCGACGCGGTTGCGGATCGGCGTCGAGTACCAGGCGCTGAGGAACATCGCGATGCGGCCGTGCGGCGGCAGATCGCGCCAGTAGCGCCACAGCCGCGGGCGTTCGCGTTCCTCATCGGACGGCTTGCTGTAGCCTCGCGTCGTGATCCACCGCGGATCCATCCACTCGCTGAGCAGACTGACCGTCTCCCCCTTGCCGGCCGTATCCACGCCCGCGAAGAGGATGATCACCGGGAACGACGACGACTCGCGAAGTTGTCGCTGGGCCTCGAGCAGCTCGGCGCGCAGAACCGGTTCTTGCGCCTTGAACTCCGTCTTCGAAAGCGTGCGACCGACCTCAGCGGCTTCAAACATGTCTGGTAGTGTGCCCGCCTCCGCTCGCGGGATGACCGATACGCGAGCTACGCGAGGCGAGCTTGAGACCGGCCATGATACCTGCACGGCGATTGGCGTCGTCACCATTTCGTGGGCAGCGGGCGGCCGGTTTCTCTCTTAGGATTGACGCGTGACCGAGTCGATCCGCGTCGATCCGCAGCGGCCGGACCCGGCCGCCATCAGCCGCGCCGCGACGCTACTGCGTGAAGGCGGACTGGTCGCCTTCCCCACCGAGACGGTCTACGGCCTCGGCGCTCATGCGCTCGATCGGGCGGCCGTGCGCCGATTGTTCGAGGCGAAGGGTCGGCCGGCGACCGACCCGGTCATCGTCCACGTCGACTCGATCGATCGACTCGTGCCGCTCGTCGCCGAACTCCCGGACCAGGCGCGCGCACTCGCCCAGCGGTTCTGGCCGGGTCCGCTCACGTTCGTGCTCCGGCGATCGCCGGTTGTGCCTGACGAAGTCACCGCCGGCCTCGACACGGTCGCTGTTCGCATGCCGGCACACCCGGTCGCTCATGCGATCCTCGCGGCAGCGGCGGTGCCGGTCGCGGCGCCGAGCGCCAACCTGTTCTCGCGCCCGAGCGCGACCCAGGCCGCCCACGTGCTCGAAGATCTCAGCGGCCGCATCGATCTCGTCGTCGATGCCGGCCCGACGATGCTGGGAATCGAATCGACGGTGCTGGATCTCTCGCGCGACCCGCCGACGGTGCTTCGTCCGGGCGCGACGACGCTCGACATGCTGCGTGAAGTAGTGCCGTCGGCGACAATGGCCGCAGTGGCGCAGGCCGACGGCGCCGCCGCGCCGTCTCCGGGCCTGCTGCCAAAGCATTATTCG